>Ga0180438_10010714_pt1 | contig 11209 bp, 3 predicted proteins | sample SS_ome_12_FD_132455 | JGI IMG/M metagenome (GOLD analysis project Ga0180438, IMG submission 132455) | Hypersaline lake sediment archaeal communities from the Salton Sea, California, USA - SS_3_D_2 metaG | ecosystem: Environmental > Aquatic > Non-marine Saline and Alkaline > Hypersaline >...
ACAAGCACTATTACAACCTTTACCCGGGTGGCGATGGGATGGCCTTCAGCTCTGATCGGAGCGTGTTGGCCAGCGCGGCGCAGAAGTATGCCATCACCTTGTGGGACTTGGAGAGCGGCCAAATCCTCGGCGACTCGCTCGAAGGTGCGGAATCCGCCGTGGATGTGCTCGCGTTTTCACCAGATGGCAACCTGCTGGCAGCAGGCGATCAAGATTCTGCAATTACCGTCTGGCGCATGCCCGAGCAGGATGTGCTGCGCCATTTCGAACTTCCCAATATCAAAGCTGAGCGTTGGAGCATCAGTGGGCTGGCCTTTAGCCTCGACGGATCCTTCCTGGTCGCCGCCGATCTGCGCGGTCCATTCACCGTTTGGAGCATGGACGATTTCTCCTTGATCAGGCAGTGGGAAAACCCCTACTATCGGCCCTGGGCGATCAGCCTCAGCCCCGACGGCCAGACGCTTGCCAGCGTGCATGAAACCGACCTGGTTGTGCTCTGGGACGTCGCCACCGGCAAGCAGATCGGCGAGCCGCTGCCCTTCGGCGGCCATACCCGCAGCGTGGCCTTCAGCGCCGACGGCCGCTTCGTGTCCGCGGCTGGTCACCGGATCAGGATGTGGGAGGTAGCCACTGGCGAGCCCATCCCCAGCCCCCTGGATTATTTCAACGACTTCAGCCTTTTGACCCTCATGGTCTACCAGGACCCGCAGGAGAAAACGGATCGCATTGCTGTCGAAATCAACGAAGAGCTGCAGGTTTTCGATCTGCAAAGCCTGGCCTGGATCGGCGAATCCCTGCCGATCGATCAGCAAGGCGAACTGGCGCGCATTGCTGTCAGCGGAGATTATCAACGTCTGGCGACCAACAGTGGCGTGGGAACGGTTTTTCTTTATGATTTCGATCCCCTCCTGCCGGAACTTAAAGCGGAGAGCGATGCTTTCTCAACGCTGACGTTGGCCGAGCTGCAAGCCCGCGCCTGCCAGATTGCCAACCGTAATCTTACGCCCCAAGAATGGCAGACCTACCTTCCGGACACTCCACACCGAAAGATCTGCCCAGACCTGCCATAATGCGTAATTGAATAAATATGAATTGAGAAACCAGAATGAGGTCCGGATAATGTCCGACATCTTCATCTCTTACTCCCGCAAAGACATCGCCTTCGCCCGTTTGCTGCATGCTGCACTGAAGGAAAATGGATTCGAAACCTGGATCGACTGGCAGGACATCCCCCCCAGCGCCGATTGGCTGGCGGAAGTTTACGAAGCCATCGAGCAGGCCGATTCCTTCGTCTTCATCATCAGCGAAACCTCGGTGGAGTCCGAAATTTGCGGCTTAGAACTCGCCCATGCCGCCAAGCATAACAAACGCCTCATCCCGATCATGATCGGCGACATCCAAGCCGAGCGGGTACCCAAATCTTTGTCCGTCTTAAATTGGATCTTTTTTGAAGAAGCCGGGGAAGCCTTCTCCAATGCAGTTGAGGATCTGATCACGGCCATCACCGTCGATCAAGGTTGGGTGAAGGCGCATACGCGTTTGGAGAACCGGGCACTGGAGTGGGAACGCAAGGGGCAGGATCGTAGTTTGCTACTAAGGGGTAGTGATCTGAGCGAAGCGGAAGCCTGGTTGGCAGGAACTGCAGGCAAGGACCCTCAACCGACCGCCTTGCAAACACAGTATGTACTTGCCAGTCGCTCTGAGGCGACCCGTCGTCAGCGTATAACGCTTGCTGGTGTTGGGTTCGCCCTGATCGTTTCGGTGGCTTTAGGGATTTTTGCCTGGACACAGCGCAATGTCGCAGTTGCTGAAGGGGATGCGCGTGCCACCGCGCAATCGGAAGCTCAAGCGGAAGCCATTTCGCGCGCAACCCAACAAGCTATCGCTGAAGCAGCCAGTACGCAAGCTGTGCAGCAGAGGAATGAGGCTGAGCGTCAAGCCAATCTGGCACGGGCTGGTCTTTTCTCGGTGGAATCCTTTTCTCATCTGGATGACCAGCTTTCCTTGTCGCTACTGCTCGGTATCGAAGCAGTCCGTCAGTCAGAAACCATTCAGTCGCTCTCCAGTCTGCTAAGTGCCTTGACCTATAATCCTAATATGGTTCGCACCATCCAATCCCATGAAGGACCAGCCTATACCGTAGCCTTCGATCCAGATGGCAAAACCTTGGTGACTTCGGGTTGTGCTCAACCCGGCCCTTCCGGCGCGATCCAGAGTTGCGAAAGTGCCGAACTCAATTTCTGGGATCTAGAAAGTGGAGAGCTGGTGGAGAGAGTGGCATCACCCCATCCTGTCTATATCTCGGATTTGGAATTTAGCCCTGACGGATCCCTTCTAATATCCAGCGATTGGAATGGCAACATCGTAGTCTGGAATGCGGGAAGCAGACAACCGCTTGGTGACGCGCTTTTTGACCGCCCTGGTCGGATCCTGGATATCGCCTTCATGCCAGATGGGGAAACTTTCTTCTCCAGCCATGAATACTTGAACACTGGAACAGGGAGCACTATGAGTGGGGAATTGCGAGAATGGGATCCTGTGACATTAAAATTGGTTGACTCAATCCCGCTGACATTCACTGCCCCCTACTCTAACCTGGTCATCACCAAGGATGGTCAGTATATGATTGCAGCACAGCAAAGCTCGACCTCGGTTACACTCTGGGATCTTGAAAGCAAGGAACGCATCCTGGGCGTTTTTGAGGGCTACGGAGTTGTTGTTTACAGCATGGCACTCAGCCCGGATGGGAACACATTGGTCTTTGGCAATTATGATGGCAGCCTCAAGTTTTGGGACGTAAACCTTCAACAATTCAAAGAACCCTCGATCCAGGCTCATAAGAGTATCATCAATGATGTAACCTTCAGTCCAGATGGCAGGATGATTGTCTCTGTGAGTACGGACCAGACCATCCGACTGTGGGATGTGGAAACACACCTGGAGATCGGTAGCCCCTTTGGCACGCAGGGGTCCGAGATCAGCGATGTAGCCTTCCACCCAGATGGCAATCTTTTTGCTACTGCCTGTAATGATAGTTCAGTCACACTGTGGTCGCTCCAGGCAAAATCATCCCTCATACAGGTTTTATCAGGACACCTTGATATCGTTTGGGACGCAGACTTCACCTCCGATGGGCAGGTGCTTGCCTCAGCAAGCGCTGATCAGTCCATCATCCTTTGGGATGTATCTGGCCAACCAAAAAAAACAGGTATCCTGAAAGCCGACATTGGCCAAATCTATGCTCTCGATTTCAGCCCAGACGATTCGATCCTGGCTGTGGGTGGTCAAGCAGGGATCCAGCTTTGGGATTGGAGAACAGGGGAACTTCTTCGGGATCTCAAGCATGGTCATTCTGAACCCGTCGTTGCCCTGGCATTCAGCCCCGATGGGAATATCCTTGCCTCAGGGGGCATGGACAGCCTTATCTTTCTTTGGGAGGTGTCCACGGGGGAGATGATAGATGAACCACTTGAGAAGCACGCTGCTACGGTAAACGATCTGGCCTTCAGCCCGGATGGCGAGATCCTGGCGTCTGTGGGATGCAGCGATGAATACGAGGAATATTGTACTGGCGCGGATCTGATCCTCTGGGATCTTAACCAGGATCCCATCAGCTCAAACGTGAAGCCTATCCATACGCGTAATGTCTGGACCCTGTCCTTTAGCCCGGATGGCAAGATGTTGGCTACAGGCAGCAGCGATGAGACCATTCAACTGTGGGACATGCCAAGTTTGCAACCCATTGGAAATCCGATCTTAGGTCATGAATTTGGCGTATCCAGTATTACATTCAGCCCGGATGGGAAGATACTGGCCTCCGGTGGGCTAGATGCTGTGATCCTTTTGACTGATTTGGAGAGTCGGCAACGTTTGGGACCACCCTTGACCGACCATACGGATACCATCAACAACCTTGCTTTCAGCCCAGATGGTAAACGACTGGTTTCAGCAAGCCATGACAGCAACGTATTTTTATGGAACATGGACGTTGAGAACTGGATCGAGATGGCCTGTCAAAGAGCCGGACGCAATTTGACTCCGGCTGAATGGGCGACCTATTTCCCAGGGGATGAGTACAGGGAGACCTGCTCTATACTCAGATGAGGATCCCCTACAGCTTTCCTTCTCCATGTCTTGTGTATTCCCAAGCCTGCTTGCTGCAATCTCATGCCTAGGATATAGTTCTCCCGTTCCTGAAGTCGGTATAGCGGCAGAAATTCATAGATATTGGTGTTTTCATGGCCGATGTTTTCATCTCCTACTCACGCAAGGACATCTCCTTCGCACGGATTCTCCACGAAGCGTTAAAAGAAAACGACTTGGAAACCTGGATCGACTGGCAGGACATCCCCCCCAGTGTGGATTGGTTGGCGGAGGTCTATGAAGCCATCGAACAAGCGGATAGTTTCGTCTTTATCATCAGCGAGACCTCTGTCATCTCTGAGATCTGCAATCTGGAGATCTCACATGCAACCAAACATAACAAACGCTTGATCCCCATCGTTGTCAGCGAGATAGAACCCTCTAGAGTACCCGCACCATTGGCCGCATTGAATTGGATCTTCTTCCAGGAAGGGGATCCCCTTGGTCAACCTCTGCAAAATTTAATCGATGCTCTTCAGGTCGATCAGGATTGGGTGAAGGCTCATACCCGTTATCTGAACCGGGCATTGGAGTGGGAACGGTATAGTCACGATAAAAGCCGTCTATTGCGAGGGAATGACCTGATCCAGGCTGAAAGTTGGAGGGCAGATAGTGCAGGGAAAGAACCAACGCCCACGGCTCTGCATACGGCTTATATCGCAGCCAGCCGCCGTGCCGCATCGGGTCGACAGCGGCTGACGCTGGGGGCACTGCTGGGGGTCCTGGCAATCTCTGTCGGTCTGGCAATCTCTGCCTGGGTCATGCGTAATACAGCTGTCACGGAAGAGCACATGCGCGCCACAGCTGAGGCGCAAGCTGTCGCAGAGGTCCTCGTCAGGGCAACGGCAGAAGCCGCTGCTGTAGCCGATGCCCAGGTGCGAGCCACAGCGCAAATCGAAGCTGAGGCACAACGCGAGATTGCTGAAGATCAACGCGATAAGGCTATCTCCCGGCAGTTGGCGGCACAGGCCATTAATAGCCTAGACCATTTGGATCTGTCCCTGCTGCTGGCCGTGGAATCCAGCCTGGTCGCTGATACGCGCGAGTCACGCAGCGCTTTGTTAAGCGGCTTGCTTTATCTCCCTCAACTGGATCAAATCCTCCACAGTAACTATCCCGTCGATGTATGCAACCTCGTCTCCAACCGGGATGGTTCAAGACTGGCTATCCATTACTGCGATGACGTGATTACATTTTGGGATTGGGACCAGCAGGCTACCATCGGAGACCCCATCCAACTTCCTGGATCCGGCTTTACGGATTTGGCTCTGAGCCCCAGTGGTGAAACTTTGTATGCCTGGAAGGGGATGGAAACCCTGATCCGATGGGAAGAAAGCACAGGCCAATGGCGGACTCTCATTGATCATGGCATAACGCCCGATCAACAAGCTATCGACCTGTTCGTCATCAGCCCTTCCACTGAGTTCATTGTCACAGCGTGGCAATCAGATGTGAAGATCTGGCACACACAAGACATGCAGCCCGTTAGTGAAGCACTGACCTACCTCGATGGGAACATTACTGCCATGACTATCTCACAGGACGAAAATATCATTGCTCTTGGCTATCAATACACCAATGAGAATCAAGCAGCTATCTTGATCATTGACACGCAAAAAGGACAGATAATAGAAGGACCTCTCCCAATGGACGAGCAGGATAGGAGGATAACCCATCTGGCATTCCACCCCGATGGGAGCATCCTGGTCATCGGAAACGATCGTTTACTTAGCGATGGCTCAACAGGTAAGCGGATCCGCAAGTGGGACAGAAATGCGGGTGACTGGCATCATTTTGGAGTGGCAAAGGAGAAGGAATATACGCTCCAGTACAGCCCGGATGGTGAGCACCTGGCAGTGATGTACAACACGTTTGTCTCGGGGGGACTGCCAACCATTAACCTGGTTCCTGCCAATGCTGGGTTGGCCTTCACACCCGATAGCCAACACATCGTCTCCGGAGGCCCCAATGGCACACTCTACGTTTGGAGCCTAGAGGGACGTGCTGCAATTCTGCAGCGTCAGCTTCAGAACAACCAGAGCTGTTCCCAAACCGCATTCAGTCCGGATGGGAGATTTCTGGCAGGGGATTGCTTCCTCAAGGGTATGATCCTCTGGGATGTTTCGACCGGAGATGAGATTGCACACAATGAAAACATCATCGATCAAAGGGACTCGGCACAATCCATCGCCTTCAGCCCGGACGGCAAACGAATTGCTACAAGTTATAACAGAGGCCTGGTCGCCCTCTGGGATGCTAGCACACTCGAACCAATCGGCGAACTGCTTCAAGAAAATACCCATCCCGTCACTAGCCTGGCGTTCAGCCACGACAGCCAATGGTTGGCAGTGTCAGCTGCCACTTATGGCAGCAACGATCCTGCCGTGGTGCTCTTTCGCGCCGAGGATGGCGCCAAAGTAATGAGTTTCAATGCCGATACGTTTTGGACGGTAGATGATCTGGTCTGGAGCCCCACCAGTGATCGCTTGATTATGGGAGGAGTCTCAAATAATCCCCCCGAGACGGAATCTGGAACACCTGAAGCGGATACGCCGATCCTTGGCACTTCGCATCCGGGAACTTTTTGGACTATTGAATCCTTGAATACTGCCCTTGAGGTGGAAAACCCAGACCTGGCTGAGATTCGAACTACTTTTCAGGCTGCGTTCTGGAAAAATCTGTGCCTCACACCCGATGGGAAATATATTCTGGCAGCCTCGAGCAGCAGCCATCGCATCCAATTCTATCGTCTAGATACCATGCAGGCACACGGTATGCCTCTGGCTGGCCAACAGGCAGACATCGACACTCTAGCCATCGATCCAACAGGACACTATTTCGCATCCGGTTCAGAAGGATCCAAAGATTATCAGGATCAAACAATATTATGGGATATGGCCTCCCGTTTGGCACTCTCTCCCGCCATTCCTGTAGGCGCGACTTCTTTAGATTTCAACCCCCAAGGGACACTCCTAGCCATCGAAGCTGAACTATGGGAGCTTTCACTCGAAGCCTGGCAACGCTTCGCTTGCCAGATCGCAAACCGGGACCTGACCCGGAAGGAATGGGCTGATTACCTGGGTGAACGTCCCTATTCCCCGGCATGCTCCCGCATCCTTCAACAATAAAAGTGACCTGGAGATGTGCGCCTTATTTTCATTGCAAGAGATACGTAGAGATCGATCACGGAGTTGCCATGAGTGACGTTTTCATTTCCTATTCACGAACGGATATGACCTTCGCTAAACGACTGCACGCCGGTCTGGAAGCTGGAGGACTGGATGCCTGGATTGATTGGCAGGATATCCCTCCCAGCAGCGACTGGTTGGCGGAGGTTTTTGAAGCGATCGAAGCTGCCGATGCGTTCATCTTTATCATCAGCAAAGAATCGGCAGGTTCGGAGGTCTGCAGCCATGAAGTACAACACGCGACGGAAAATAATAAGCGCCTGATCCCCATCGTCATCGACGATATCGATCCCCGCCAGATCCCCAATTCGATTGCTGCTCTGAATTGGATCTTCTTCCGGGAGAGCGATGATTTTAATCAAGCTATGAAGCGTTTGATGGAGGCCATCCGTATCGACCAGGCCTGGCTGAAGGCTCACACCCGTTATCAGAACCGGGCTCTGGAGTGGGAACGTCTTAGCGCTGATCCTGGGTTCCTACTGCACGGTCGTGATCTGGAGGAAGCTGAGACCTGGCTGACAGAAGCATCCAATAAGGATCCCCAACCGACTGCATTGCAGGCCCAATTCTTTCAAGCGGGTCGTCTCGCACAGAATCGGCGCAGCCGCCGTATCCTGATAGGCGCATCCCTGGCCCTTATCATCACCATCGCCTTGGGACTGGTAGCCTGGACACAGCGCAGTACAGCTGTCAGTGCAAGCGCAGTTCGGGCTACCGCACAAGCAGCCGCCATCCACGAAGCCGAGGCACGCGCCACTGCCGAAAGCGCAGCACTGGAAGAAGCTGCCATGCGAGCGACAGCGCAAGCTGAAGCAGTTTTTCAACGCCGAGAAGCTGATGCTCAACGGATCACAGCCCAATCCCGCCAACTGGCGGCTGAAGCGATGATCCATCTCAAGCCAGATGAGATCGGACTGGCACTGCTCTTAGCCGTGGCCGGCACCCAGATCGAGGAGACACAGGAAGCCAGAGCTTCCCTTCTGCGTGCCCTCCTGTACCGGCCTCATCTCTCCAAACTTCTATACTATGACACCAGAACCTACGGCGTGATTCAAGCCGATACCTATCTCGGTTATTCAAACCTGGCATTCAGTTCTGACAGTAAAACCCTGGGAGGGCGAAGCAAGCTGGGTTCACGCGAGTTAGCCCTGACGTGGGATATTGAAACCGGTCGATTTCTTGGTGAAACCGAAATCCCCCCCGAATTAGCCAATTGGGAGTTGGATGATGATTTTCAAACCTGGGGAGGATATGCCATCTTCGACCCCAACCAGACCTTTCTCGCTGCTTACGATGAAAACCAAATCTCAGTTTATGATGTGAACAGTAAAACCCTGAAGTATCGCCTCATGGATCCTTATGGTTCAATCCTGAGCCTGACTTTCAATCCCCAGGGGACGATCCTGGCCAGCGGGGATCGGATCGATTACGACCAAGGCAAAGTCCTTCTCTGGGATATGACCAACGGGCAGCTTCTGGGCGATCCTTTGATCGGTCCCGAATGGATGGTCACACGATTAGGTTTTAATACCGATGGGAGCATGTTGGTGGCGATCGGCAGGTCCAGGGGAGATTATTCAGTTTACGGCAAGGTACAAGTGCATCAATGGATCATCGACAAGGAGGGAATAACGCCCCAGGAAGTGATCTACCTGGACGAGGGTAGCTGGAACGTTTTCTACGACCCATACACCGGTAACATCATTGCAGAAGATAATGGTGTGGTGTGGACTTATTCCATGGCTACGGGTGAGGTTCAGGGGAGAACCTTTCGAATGGATCCACCTCATTTAATCGCGGATCAAAGAATGGCGATGAGTCCGGATGGACAATATTTGGCTGCCAATTGTACCTATGGCCGAGTATTCTTGTATGACCTGGTTGACCGCATCAGTTCGTTCCAGGCTCCACTCCCTGATAGCAGCGCTGCTTCCGCTATCGCCTATTCTCCTGATGGAGAAGAATTGTTCGTGGCCAGCTGTGAGAGCTACGAAGAAGGAAGCCAGACCTGCTCCCAGAGCAGGGTTGATCGATGGGACAGCAAGACATTCAGGCTGGTCCAATCTGCAGTTCACACACAGGAGGGGGCGATTCACAGCATGTTTATGAGGGAAGACGGGCTTCTGCTGACTGGAAGGCCAACGATCTTGAGCATGTCCGGTTCTACTGATTTCACACGTAGGGCGTATATCCATGATACTGGTGCGCTGAGTCTGTGGGACTATCAAGACTCAACCTCCTCCACCCGCATTCTGCTGCTCGAACCCTTTAGCGCCTCCGATCTGGCTTTCAGCCCGGATGGAAGCGTGCTGGCAGTATCCGGCGAAGATGGTTTGCTCCTGCTCTCGGCGGAGGACGGGCATGAACTGGGGCGTCTCTGGGAGGATATCCCCCTTGGAGCAATCGCCTACAAATCCGAAGGGGATCGCCTGTTCGCTGGAGGCGTCGATGGCTCGCTTTATGCATGGGATCTCGCGGCCGGTAAACTCATCACGGAAGCACCAAATTCTCACAATCACCCTATCACCGGAATCGCCGTACAACCAGATGGCAATCTACTTATCAGTGTGGATAGTGGCGGTAACCTGATCCTATGGGATAGGGAGAACCTCAAGCCCATCCTGGAACCCATCCAGGCAGATCCTACCTCGATCCACACGGTGGCTTTTGATCCGGCTGGGGACACGTTCTCTATTTTTAGCGAGATGGGCGTATCCATCTGGCAGGCCAGGTTGAGTGCCTGGCAGGAAAAAGCCTGCCAGATTGCCAATCGTGATTTGACATCTGAGGAGTGGAGCCTGTTCCTTGGAGATACTCCTTATCAGAGTGTTTGTTTTCCAGGAGAATGATTCAACATGTCCCCATGAAGTTCCACCCTTGCTTTCAAAGCGACGACCCACGTAGCACAGGATGATCCTCTCATCCCGTAAATAGTGCAGCCTTGGCCAAGGAAACACATCCAGACCTTATTCAAAACCGGATCAATCTATCGATCGGAAGGGAACAAGAGGCTTGAGGCAACAATGGGGACAGGGAAAAACCTTCGCGAGAGTCAAAAAACGCGCTCCTGCTGAACGCGTCACCCACAACAACTCTATTCGTTACCTACTACTCCCAACTCATGACCCGTACCTCATTACTCCTTACTCATTACTCCTTACTCGTTACTTATTACTCGTTACTCGTTACTCGTTACTCATTACTCGTTATGTTTTTTGCCTCCCCCAGTTTCCCGGTTCCTGCTCCCTGATCCCCGGGTTAAATAAAAAAAGCCTCTTGGCGATGACCTACTCTCCCAGGCCGCTACCAGCCAAGTACCATCGGTGCTGACGGGCTTAACTTCCGGGTTCGGTATGGGACCGGGTGTACCTCCGTCGCTCTAATCACCAAGAGGCAATTTTGCACTCTTTATTTTCATTTCCTGAATAACTGCACGATTGGGACAAGTCGACATGTTGATGGGTGACAAGTATTCCACTTGTTGACCCATTGACTGATTGACCTGTCACTGCGCTCAGAGAGCGCCTAGAAAAACGCCAAGTTCTCCGCATCACTGTTAAGCCCTCGGCCATTAGTACACCTTAGCTGAACGCATTGCTGCGCTTACACCTGGTGCCTATCAAGCAAGTAGTCTTCTTGCGGCCTTACTCCCTTAACGGGATGAGGGACCTTATCTTGAGGCGAGTTTCCCACTTAGATGCTTTCAGCGGTTATCTCTGCCAGACGTAGCTACCCAGCTATGCCGTTGGCACGACAACTGGCACACTAGCGGTCTGTCCACCCCGGTCCTCTCGTACTAGGGGCAGCTCCTCTCAAGTCCCTTACGCCCACAGCGGATAGAGACCGACCTGTCTCACGACGGTCTGAACCCAGCTCAC
>Ga0180438_10010715_pt1 | contig 11208 bp, 9 predicted proteins | sample SS_ome_12_FD_132455 | JGI IMG/M metagenome (GOLD analysis project Ga0180438, IMG submission 132455) | Hypersaline lake sediment archaeal communities from the Salton Sea, California, USA - SS_3_D_2 metaG | ecosystem: Environmental > Aquatic > Non-marine Saline and Alkaline > Hypersaline >...
CTCGGGCCGCTCGATCGCCTCCCGGATCAGCGGATACGCGTCCTGCCCGTTCCACTCGTACTTGACGTACCACGCCTGGTGGTTGATGCCCGCGCAGGTGTAGGTGATCTCTTCCATCGGCGCGCCGATCCACCGCGCCAGCATCATGGCCGTCCCCTGCACGCTGTGGCACAGCCCCGTCAGCCGGATGAAGGATTCGCGCTGCATCGCGCGGCACAACATGGCCATGGGGTTGGTATAGTTCAGCAGCGTCGCATCGGGGCAGTAGCGCTCCATGTCCCGCACGATGTCCACCATCACCGGGATGGTGCGCAGCGCGCGAAAGATGCCCGAGGGGCCGCGCGTGTCGCCGATGTTGATATCCACCCCGTACTTTTTGGGGATCTCGATGTCGTGCCGCCACACCTCCGTCCCGCCGGCCAGGATGGTGCACAGCACAAAGTCGGCTCCCTCCAGTGCCTCGGCGCGGTCCATCGTCGGTTCGACCCGGGCGGGGTAGTTGCCCATGTCCACGATGCGCTGGACCGATCTGTGGGAGAAATCGAGCCGCTCGGCGTCGATGTCCATCAACGCCAGCGTGGCATCCTGCAGCAGGGGAAACGTGAGCACGTCCCGCACCAGCCCACGCGTGAATTCCAGACTTCCCGCACCGATAAAAGCGATTTTCGTCATTTTCTCTCCTTACCGCAACCCAGGGATCAATCGCTGTGCGTTTCGAACGTACAGCTTTTCCAACACGTCATCCGGCAGGCCGATGGCGTCCACCTTCCAGCGCCCTTGGATGGGAAAACCGGGATACTCGATCTGTGGCTCATCCGTCTCGAAGAAACGCCAGTGCCCGTCGTAGAAAGATTTGAACACCCCCACATCCTCGCCCTCTTCTTCTCCCTCACCAAAGGCATCCCAGCCGAGCACCAGGTCGGTGCCAAAGATCACACGGTCCTGATGCTTGAGAAAGAACGCCCGCACCTCTGCGACGGGGTGGCGACCGATCTCGCCGATCCGGGCGCAGGTATCCACGCACAGATTGGGGTAGCGATCCAAGCAGCCATCCACGTAGGCCAGGTCTTCCGGGTAATTCCCCAGGTGCGCGCCGATGAACGTCGTCCCGGGATGCCGCTCGACGACGCGGTTGCGCTGCGCCAGCAGCGTATCGTGGCCGGGGAACTCTGGACGGCCGAAATGCCAGTCAGGATGCTGCTCGAGTTCATCCCAACGCTCGTTCTTCTCGTCCAGCGGCTGGAAAAAGGCGACCGGATCGGCAGTGTGGATCAGGACCGGCACGCCCAGCTCACCCGCCCTGGCCCACAGCGGGTCCAACCGGGGATCATCCACGGGAATGAGCCGCCCATCTGCGTCTCTGTGGCGCAGGCCCAATTCCTTAAAGATCTTGAGCCCACTCGCCCCACCCTCAACCTTGCGTTCCAGCTCCTCGGCCATACGCTCGCCAAAGCCCGGAGAGACGTCGCGAAAGTCAGGCGCTGGAAAGTAGGCCATCCGATCGCCCAACGCATCCCGGAAGGCTCGCATACCTTCCTGGAACGGGATACCAAGCCCCTCCAGGATGCCCAGGTTGACGACGTGGCTCAGATGGTTGTCCTCCATGATCTGGGCCATCGCCCCGGCCTTGGCCGGGTGCACGTGTACGTGCACGTCAATTGTCGGCAACTTGTGAAAGTCATCCATAGTGAAATCGGTCCTCAATCCGGTTCGTGCCCCTTGTTGATGATGAGCTGCCCCAGCGAACGCACCGTCACGAAGGGAACATAGCCCCGCGCCCGGGCACGGGTGTAGGCGTCGTCGATCTGCTCGGGGAGACGGCTGTAATCGATCGTCAGCACCAACTTGTCTGCCGCCACCCACTGATCGAGAACTGCCTCCCGCTCCGCCGTCCAATCGGGCGGGGAAGGGGTGTGATCGCGAGGATAGCCGTAATACAGGTCCTCGACGCCAACCCCGGTGACGGTCTCCAGATAGTCGGGAAAGAGGATCCCCAGCTCCTCGGCATTCTGGGGAAAGACGCCAAAACCGGGGTGCCGCTCGCGCGCGTACTCGGCAATGGCCATTACGAAATCGGCCATCTCCCGCGCCGCCGTCTCCCGGCCTCGCTCCTCATAGAAAAAGTACGTGTCCACCCGGTCCATATAGACCCCGTCAAAACCCAGGTCCAGGATACGATCCAGGTAGCTTTCAGGCGAGCCATAGATGATGGCCTGCCACCCTGGGTCCCAGTACCGGACCCAGTAGTCATTGGACCAGTCTGGATCGGGCTCGTCTAGCCAGGTCGGCGGGTTCTCGACCCATTCCCGCTGCCAGTAGAAGCGATAGTCCTCGGCCTGCCCGATGCTCATATAGCACAGGACGAGCTTTTCCCCACCAGGACTGTGCTTGAGACTCTCGATCACCTCTGGACTGGAACCGGCAGCCGAGATGCTCACCACAACCAGATCGTAGGCGCTCTCGCCGATGCGCTTGGGCCGGGCCCACTGCAACTGGTAGAGAAAGTCGTCGACGGCGAGCCAATCCGGCCCGCTGGACCGGCCTGTGGCTCCTGGAAAAGCGCAGGCACCCAATCCCAGAACGAGCAAAAGCGAAAGCACGGCCAATCGCCCGGCACCCCACCTGATATGCCCTGATCCCCGATTCGCTCGCTCCATCACACTTTGGCCCTCCCTGCCGCCCGATCCCCAATCTCCAATCTCTACTCTCCACTCACTTGAGCCCCGTCATCGTCATACCCTGGACGATCCACCGTTGGAAGAAGAAATAGACGATCAGGATGGGAATCACGAGCATCACCGTGGCCGCCATCTCGACGTGGGGCCGGCGACCGTGTTGGTCCGAGTACCAGCTCAGGATGACGGGCAAGGTGCGCTTTTCGAGAGTCGTGATCACCACCATTGGCCAGAGGTAGGAATTCCAGTTGCCCATAAAGGTCAGCGTGCCCAGCGTCGCCAGTGCGGGACCCAGTTGTGGCACCACGACCCGCGTATAGATCTGCCATTCAGACGCACCGTCGATGCGGGCAGCATCCAGCAGCTCGTTAGGCACCGTCTCCACGAACTGCCGCATCATAAAGATGCCGAAAGCGTTCACAAAACTGGTCAGGACCAAACCCCAGAGCGTGTCGAGCAGGTGCAGCTTGACCAGGATCAGGTATCCGGGAATCATCGTCACCTGGCCGGGAATCATCATCGTCAGCAGAAAGAAGCTAAAGAGCGCTCGCTTGCCCCGGAACTCGAATTTGGCAAAGAGGTAACCAAGGAGCGAGCTGGTGAAGAGGTTGGTGAGCACATTGCTGACGGCCACAAAGATACTGTTGCCATAGAGGCGCAGAAGCGGGAGTCGCGGGTCCTGAATGACCCGGGTATAGTTCGCCAGCGTGGGTTCTTCCGGGAAGAACGTGGGGGGAATGCGGGCCATCTCTGTCGCCGTCTTGAGCGAGGACAGGATCATCCACAGGAACGGCATCAACGTCATCGAGAGCCCAAGTGAGAGCAAAAAGTAGAGCAGGAAAACGCCCAGGTCACGCCGCGCCCCTGGACGCTCCGTGCTCCGGCGGACATCTGGCTCAGGCTTGAAGCCGGCGGCCCTCTGTGGAATCGTAGTCGCCATGTCAATACTCCCACTCGGTACGCAGCAACCGCATCTGGACCACGGTGACGACGACCACAACCAACAGCAGCACGAAAGAGGCCGCAGCCGCCCAGCCCATGCGCTGGTAGCGAAAAGCGTTCACGTAAATATCGAGCACCAGGACGCGGGTCTGGTTTCTGGGTTCACCGTTGGTCATCACCTGGATGATGTCAAAGACCTGAAACGAGGAGAGCATCGTCATCACGCACACAAAAAGGAGCGTGGGACGCAACAGCGGAACGGTCACGCGACGGAACACCTGCCAGGCGTTGGCCCCATCGATCATCGCCGCCTCCCTCAACTCCTTCGGGATACCCTGGAGAGCAGCGACAAAGATCACCATGTTGTATCCATAGTCCTGCCACAGATACGCCATGATGACTGCCCACATGGCCACCGAGACGCCCAGGAACTTGAGACGGGGGTCCGAGAGCCAAAAGATGGGCGAGCCCCCGAACCGGCGGATGACGGCGTTGAGCAAGCCCTCCTGAGGATGATAGAGGTGTCCCCACATCAGCGCCACGCCGACCGACGAGGTCACGACGGGCAAAAAGTAGATGGCGCGGAAGGCGTTTTTTATCCTCCCCGGCACCGACTCGATGAGGGCTGCCAGGGGCAACGTCAGGCCCAGGTTGAGGGGAAGCACGCCAAAGGCAAAGATCAGGGTGTTGTTCAAACTGGTGCGAAACAGGCGGGACTCGAGCGTAGTCCCCTCGATCATGTTGCGAAAATGGGCCAGGCCGACGAACGGGTTGTTCCCACCCAGACCGAGCAACGGGCCACCCGTGTGCCCTGGGCTGTATTCGAAAAACATGAGCGCAAAGGCCCAGGCGATAGAGAGCAGCGACAACCCTCCAGAGTATATGATCGTTGGAATCGTCACGCCGAGGACAAAGCGGCGCTGTCCAGCAAAGACACCGCTGCGCCGCTTTCCCGTTCTCCGAGCAAGCACCCCCATAATCGCCTCCCGGTCTCTACAGTACTCCTCGTTGTCTACTTGAACCCGCTCAGCGCAAATCCTTGCACGATCCAGCGCTGGAAGGCGGTGTAGACGATCAACACAGGCACGACCACCATCACACTCACGGTCATCGTCAGATCGAGTCGCTGGGAATGCACCGTACTGTACCAGGTGAGCATGATGGGCAACGTACGCCGCTCGTTGGTGGTGATGACAATCAACGGCCACAGGTAGTTGTTCCAACGGAACATAAAGGTGAGGATGCCGAGCGTAGCCAGCGCCGGTCCCAGTTGTGGCAGTATGATCCGCCAGTAGATACCGAATTCGGAGGCGCCGTCAATGCGCCCGGCGTCCATCAGCTCGCTGGGCAGCCCCTCGATGAACTGTTTCATCATAAAGATGCCAAAGGCATCGATTGCAGCCGGCACGATCAGGCCCCACAGCGAGTCAATGAGCTTTAGCTTGGCCAGCATCAGATAGCTGGGGACCATCAGGACCTGAAACGGAATCATCATCGTGGCCAGAATAAACCCGAACACAGAGTTCTTGCCAAAGAACTCGTATTTGGCAAAGATAAAGCCGGCCAGTGAGCTGGTAAAGAGGGTCAACAGGACCACACTGACAGCCACGATGATGCTGTTCAAATAGAAGCGACCAAGTGGCACGTGCGGGTCGTTGAGGATCACCCGGTAGTTTTCCAACGATGGGGCCTCGGGGAAAAACGTCGGCGGGATACGGACGATCTCGGTGCTCGACGTGAAGGAGCCGAAAATCATCCACATAAAAGGCAACAACGTGCCCAGACAGCCAGCCACCAGGAGGGCGTGAAGCAAGACCTGTCCCAGGTGACGGCGCACGACCCGCCAATCCAACGTTCGGCGCGCTGAGGAAACGTGTGTGGTGGTTGCCATCGGATGGTTCTTATCCACGGTTGCCATAGCCTAATACTCCCATCGCGTGCGCAACAGCCGCATCTGAACGAGCGTGACGACCAAGACGATCAGGAACAGAACGATAGATTCGGCTCCGGCCCAGCCCATGTTATGAAACCGGAAAGCGTTCAGGTAAATGTCCAACACCATCACCCTCGCTTGGTCCTGAGGACGGCCGTTCTCTGTCATGATCTGGATGATATCGAACACCTGAAACGACGAGAGCATCGTCATCACGCAGATGAACAGCAGCGTCGGCCGCAGCAGCGGCACGGTGATTTTCCAAAAGATCTGCCACACGTTGGCGCCATCCACTACGGCCGCCTCCTTGAAATCGTGCGGGATGCCCTGGAGCGCGGCGATAAAGATGACCAGGTTGTACCCCATATCCTGCCACAGATAGGTGATGATGATGGCCCACAAGGCGAGGGGCACGCCCAGATAGATCGCGCGTGGGTTGGAAAGCCAAATCTGGGCGGGGATTCCCACCGCTTTGAGAATCATGTTAAAGAGCCCCCGCTGCGGGTGATAGATATAGCGCCAGATGAGCGCCACGCCAACGGAGGAGGTGAGCGTTGGCAAAAAGTAGATGAACCGGAAAAAGGTCTTGACCCGTCCCCGGACCGCCTCGATGGCCACCGCCAGCGGGATCGTGATGGCCAGGTTCAGTGGCAAGACCAGAAAGGCAAACATCAGTGTGGTTTTTAGACTGATGCGAAACTTTTGCGCCTCCAACGAATCACCCAGCATGTTCCGAAAGTTGCCCAATCCAATAAAGGCATTGTCCCCCCCCAGACCCAGGAATCCCCCCCCACTGTGCGCAGGAGCATAGTCGAAGAAGGACAGGAGCAAGGCCCAGGCCATCGGAAACAGGGTCCAGAATATCATGTACAGCATAAGCGGCGTGAGGGCACCACCGACAAAGAGACCTCTCCCCCGGTTGCTGCCACTGCGACCACGGCGACTGCGGGGCTGGGCCGTCTTGACAAGAGTGCTCATTGCAGACTCCTTGACCACACAAAAAGGCAACCTGGGTGGGGGCCAGCCGGCCACCCACCCAGCCTGCATATGACGTTCAGGGTCACTACTCAAACATCGCGTTGGACTCGGCGTCTATGGCAACCAACGCCTCGTCGATGGTCTCGGTCTCCTGGAACACACCCAGGATGTGAGGGTAGACGATGTCATACCAGAACAGGTCCCTGTCCGGCAGAGGGCCGACGTAGCGGCCATAGTCGAGGACCTCCAAGCTGGCATCGACCCAGTCCATGCCCTCAAGCAGCTTGGGGTCGGCCGCCACCGACTTGAGCGCCGGGACGGTGCCCGTGCCGATGTTCCACGTCATCGCGTTGTCGGCGTTGGTCGTCGCGAACTTGACAAACTCCCAGGCGACGTCTGGATGCTCGCAGTTGGGAGAGACCAGCTTGCCCCAGCCTGCATCGGCGGCAAAGTAGTGCTTGTCACCCGCATAGTTGGGGATCGGCACATAGTCAAACTCGATTTCGTATTCCTCCAGCCCTACGGGGACGATCCACGGCCCGATGAAGCCGATGCCCACCTGTTCGCTGAAGAAGGACTCACCGACCCAGTTGGTCTCCCCGTTAAAGAGGAATGGATCGGTCACCTGATAGTCATCGATCCACGACTTCATGTCCTCCAGCGTCTCGCGGGCCTCGGGCGTGTCGAACTCCATGCCACTGCCGTCCGCCTTCCAGTATTCACCGCCGCGCTGCAGGATGCCAGCCAGGAACTGGAAGGCCAGCCCGTCGCCGGAAACAAAGTGATAGCCAGAAACCGTCATCACGTCGCCGTCGGTCTGGGTCAGTTTCTGCGCATCGGCCAAGAGATCCTCCGTCGTCCCCCACTGGGGCGGGAACTCGAGGCCAGCGGCCTCAAACATCTTGGGGTTGACCAGCACAGCGCCGTTCTCGATGTTGAACTCGTTGGGCAGACCATACAGCTTGCCGTCGCAGTAGTATCCATCGAGCGGCGCTGCATAGAACTGCTCCTTGGCCTCGGGGTAGGAGAGCACGCTTTCCGGCATTGGGGCCAACCGGTCGGCGTACGAGCAGACCCAGGAGCCGAACATCTCCATGATATCGCCCTCGGTGCCGGCCGGCATCGACGTCTGGAGCGTCTGGATAAAGAGATCGTACTCAAAGCTCTCCAGCTTGATGGTCACGTTGGGATGCTCGGCCTCAAAGCGCCGGATGATCTCCTCGTTGGCCGCGATGAAAGCCGGGTTCTGGTGCATCCAGAAACGCAGCTCGATCTGTTCTTCCTCTTCCGCTGCCGGGGCTTCCTCCGCTTCTTCCGCCGCCGGTCCGCCACAGGCTATCAGGCCAAGAACGAGCAAAATGGCCAGCCCACTGAGCAATAGTCTCTTGTGCATGTCTTTCCTCCTATGGGATTTCGCAAAATCGGAATTGCCCAAAATCGTCACACCTCTGCGTACATTTCGTCCAGGGATTTGCTCCTGCGACCACCTCCTTCCAACTCGGCTACCTCATCGCAACGCATCCGGGATGCGCCCTCGTACAGCATCAGGCGTAGCCGCCAAGCTCCTCAACAGCGTCAAAGAAGGCCACGACGTTCTCCCAGGGGGCCTCGGGCGGAATCACGTGACTTGGAGCGATCACCAATCCACCTCCCCTCCCGATGGTATCCATCCGCTCGCGCACCTCGTCCCGGACATCCGCGGGCGTGCCGAAAGGGAGATTGCTCTGAACACCGATGGAACCCCAGAAAGCCAGGTGCCGGCCATATTCTTGCTTGAGCCTGGCCAGATCGTTGCATTCGGGCTGCATGGGGCAGAGGACATCCACGCCGACGTCAATCAGCTCGGGAATCACCGGGTCAAAGTTCCCATCGCTGTCGTACAGCACTTTCACGTCGGGATTCGCGCTCTTGGCCGCGTCAACCAACCTGGCCAGGCGCGGCTTGAGATACCGGCGCCACATCTCTGGGCTCATCATCATCCCCCGCTGGGTGCCGATATCGTCACCGGTCCGCACAAGATCCACCCCGGCCTCCGCCGACCGCCCGGCGAGAAAGCACTGGCTGTCGGCGACTCGATCCAGCAGCGCGTCAGCCAATGCGGGATGGTCAAAGAAATCGAGCATCAGGTTCTCCATCCCCCGCAGATACCAGGCAAACTCGAATATCATCGTAAAGTGGGAGACCGCTGCCAGTCCCCGATCGTGCACGGCCCTGACCCTCTCTTCCAGGTCGTCGTGTCTGTAGGGGGCATCGTAGTCGGGAAAGGGGTACCTCTCGATCTCCTCGACGGAGGAGAAGCCCCGCATGGGATGTACCATCTTTGTCAGGTGATAGAGGTGAGCCGGTATTTCCCCATATCCCCACTCAGTTACAGTCGATCCCTCGGGCAGCTCGCCGAGGTATGGTGAATAGTCAATTTCCTGCCTCGTCGGATGAAACCACACCTCCCGCATTTCGTAACAAAAGTACTCGGCGGAATCGTCGCAGCCCGTCTGCTCCTTGAGGTTTTCCAACTGCCTGGGCGTGAACTCGGCATATTTGGGCACCCTGTCGGGAAGCTCACGACCGATCGCAGTCAGGAATCTCTCTCGATGGTTCATGGATCTGAAACCTGGAGACGAGTTCAGGATGTAAGTCGCTATCCTTGCGGAAAAAAGTTGGGCAAATCCTGACGATGCGCTTCCAAGAGTTCCTCTGCCATCTGGCGCGCCACCTCCGGATCCCTGACGGCCCCGTCGGCCAACAACGCCTCGACGAACAGGCCCCGGTCACCGGCCAGGGCCGCCTCGACCGTCAACAGCGTGGCCGAAAGCTTGCGATTGATGATCGCAGCCAGGGGGTCGGGGAAATCGGGAATCTGCAGGGGACGCAAGCCGGTAGCTGTCGCCGCGGCCGGCATTTCGAGAATAGCTTCGCACGGCAGATTGGGAACCGCACCGTGGTTGGGCAGATTGACGGAGTAGACGCGTCGATCATCGCGCTCCATCGAGCGCAGGATGTCGATCAGCAGCTCGTGCTCCCCCTCCGCCCTGTCAAAGACCTCCTCGTCCAGCGGCTCCTCGCCCAGGGCCTGAGTTCGCATGTCCGCATAGATCTTGTCACCCCAGGCAATCGTACCCTCGAACGAGTAGGCATCCACACCCAACGTCTTGCCATAGTATCGTCCCTCGGGGAATCGCTCCGGAAAGAACTCGGACACGTGCCGGTCGTTGACCGCGGGGTAAGCGCCATAGGCTTCATAGATCGACCACGAGAAGGGGTTGTCGTGGGATGCGAAGGACTCGTCGTCCGCACCCATCTCCCAGAACATCTGCCCCACTTTTTCCATATCCCGTTGCTGTCGTCGCTCCTCGGCGAGCCGGGCCTGTACCAGTGGCCAGGCATCGCGCCCGTTCCAGCGCAAGTCGAAGAAAAAGGTGAGGTGGTTCAACCCCGCATACAGCGAAGTCACCTCTTCGGGAGGAGCGCCGATGAACTGCGCGAGCTGCCGCTCCACGCTGAACTGTCCGTGGCACAGCCCCACCACCGGCACGCCGGTTGCCTTGCGGATCGCCCAACAGTTGGCAGTCAGGGGATTGCTATAGTTGATGAACAACGCCTCGGGGCAAAGCTTTTGTACGTCTCGCGCAATGTCCACCAGCGCAGGGATCATGCGCATCGCGCGCGAAATCCCCCCCGGCATCACCGAGTCGCCCACCGGCTGGTAAACATTATACTTGCGGGGGATGAACACATCTTTCTCCCACCCCCGGCGGCCGCCCACCCCCACGGTCATGACGACCACGTCCGCGCCTGGCAGGACGTCCTGGCGGTCGACCGATCCACGGATGGCGATCTCCGCCCCCCTGGCCTCGACCATCCGCCGGCTGAGACCCTCCGCCGTTTCGAGGGCCTGCGGATCTATGTCGACCAATCCCAGCTCCCAGGGTCCCATATCCGGTGAAAGAATCATATCCGCGACGAGGCCCTGTGTGAACATGGCGCTCCCCGCACCGATCAGCACGATCTTTCGGCTTTTCGTTTGCTTCATTGTGCTCATCGCTCCTTTTGCTCCGCCTCCAGATTCACAACCGCGGTCAAGTTGGTGGGCCGGTCCGGATTCAGCCCCTTGTGCAGGGAACGATAAAACGCCATCCGTTGTACCAGCGGCAAATAGAGCGGTCCACGCTCCCACTCATCCAGCCCACTGCGCAGTTCGACCACATAGTCAGACTGCCAACCAGAGATCGCCGCGCCATCCTCGGCAAAGGCCAGGATTCGCCCTCCCAACGCCTGCATATCCTGCAGGACCTGCAGCTCCTGCACCAACCCTGTATCCGAGAGGAACCCGACGACCAGGGTGTGATCGTCTACCATGGACATGGGCCCGTGGCGGAACTCGAGCGGATAATAGGCCTCGGCATAGGAAAGCGACATCTCTTTTGTCTTTAGCATCGCCTCGCTGGCCAGGCCATAGAGGGGCCCGCCTCCCAGGAAGAACAGGCGCTCTATGCCCCCATCCTCGCCCAACCGCCGGGGCAGATCTCCCACTCGCTCGATCACAGCCTCCAATGCACCGGGAAGCTGTCCCAACCGTTCCAGCATCCCCTCGTCCCCCGCAAGCACGGCAGCCAGCGCCTGGGTCAGCAGGAGCATGCTGGTAAATGAGCGCGTCTGTGCGACAGACTCTTCCTGCGCATC
>Ga0180438_10010716_pt1 | contig 11207 bp, 11 predicted proteins | sample SS_ome_12_FD_132455 | JGI IMG/M metagenome (GOLD analysis project Ga0180438, IMG submission 132455) | Hypersaline lake sediment archaeal communities from the Salton Sea, California, USA - SS_3_D_2 metaG | ecosystem: Environmental > Aquatic > Non-marine Saline and Alkaline > Hypersaline >...
ACAAATCCATCGCGGATAATATTCCCGAAAGCGAATTTAAGGGAAGACTTCAGGCTCAGCTCAATCAATCAAGCGAATCAGGTCTGGATGATCTCAACTCTCACAAAAAAACATTATACAATACTGGACCTGACACAAAGAGAAAGAATTGGTCTAAATTTGCCTCATTGATAGAGAATCAATTTAAACATGGCGGCGAAAAATATCTACTTGATAATCAAAAAGACAAGGAATTCACCGACCTTGTGTGTGAAGTATCCCCCGGAAAAACCGGCATTGATTGGATTCTTCAGACATGCGTGAAATATATCGGACGGTACCTAAATTTTCAGAGAGAACGGGATCTGCTCAAGATAGCAACATACTGTTATATAGCATGGTTGAAAGCTGGGCATCACCTCAATGAAGAACACGATGAAGACACCCAGCGCTCGAAGAAAGACGTTGAAGAAATCACTTCTCTTTGATAACATCATTGACTATTGAAACAATTTCTTTGATTGCGGCCACAAGTCTTTCGGCTTTATGGGCGACACCAACGACACCAACACCAGCGCCGATAGTAGCGATAACGGAACCAACGCCAGTAAAACCGAAGTATTCACCAGCTGCACCGAGCGCGATCAGCGCACCACCTATGTAAGATTTTTTACCTGTAAGATAGTTCCACATTAGTTCACCCTCCTTTCGATAAGTTTTTTGAGTTTTAGTTCCTTAACCTTTAATTGTTCCGTCATCCAAACAACAGACATCGTTTCCTGATTACCGGAATAAATATTCTCCTGCACTAAAAGTAATTTAAGCTGAAATATTTCATCCCTCAATTTTTTCTCGATATGATCGGCCCTCAAATCACAAAATTCATCGGAATGAGCGTATTTAGCATCCACCATGAAGGCAACATTAAGGGATCCGGTTACGATGACAGCAAATGAAATTATAATCCCGAGAATGTAATATATTTTTTGCATTATCCCTCGCGCTCCTTGAAAAATTTAACTGCAGCCCGACCAGCCGGCCCTGATGTTCCTGAAAATTCAGATATCATCTTTCCCCATGCCCGTAAAAATTCACCGGCAATTCTTGGGGAACTTGCTGCAAGTGTTGCATAAAATGCTGGGTTTAACTGAGTCAATGCTGCGTGGGCAACCATCCCGGTTCCAGTGCCGCTAATTCCCCTTGGACGTAATTCGTTCATCGCGTATCCGGCGATTTGCTCCATAAGGTCGCTTTGTCCTTGGGAACCGAGAACCCTGATCAAATCTCCTCTTATTTCGTAGCGCTCACCCTTTGCACTTTTCATGGCCGTCATCAACCGCCGGAGGGTTTTGTCTGCCGTTATTCTTCCAGTCATTCCCTGTTTTCTTAGCATGAGATCCGCTTCTATATCTTTTATTAGAGTTGTAGCTTCCGAATAATTATTCATCATTTCTTTATATTGAGGCACATCATTAATAATTGTATTTTTTACCTTATTTCGCAGATTTGTGACAAATGCAGATGCCCCACGCGACTCCGAATAAAAATCGTCTAGTTGTCTTTTTAGCGTATCAAGTCCGATTGCTGTGTTATCGCCATCTTTTGTTCCGAAATCTTCTATAATTTCAAAAATATCTTCCAAATCCTTAACGCCTTTCCTGCTCATGGCCGCCCGGCTGGCATCTATAGAAAATTTATCTTTTTTTATGTCATATTTTAGTTTTATTCCGTATTCGTCAATCAGTTTATAAAATTTATTTCTAACTGGTTTTATGTCAATTGGCTTGTTGTTCTTTGATATTTCAGCTAGATCTTTTATGTAATCTGCCTGCCTTAAATTTTTCATTGACCTTAGTGCAGATCTTGCATTCTGCACAATTTCCTCACCGGTTATTTTACCACGCAATGCCCGGTCAAAGTCGTTTACTGTTTTCAGCGGGTGAAAGGTCAGCCCTGGACCGGCACCCTTCCCAGCCTCAATGGTTGTTTCCACCGCCCCGCGTCCAGTTCCAGTTAGCCCGGCTATGGCAGATTTTACCGGTTTACCAGCCATTCTTGCGACGACTGGCGCAGCCTTGCCAATTACCTGACCACCGGCCTCCATTTCCGCACCAGCAACGATATCCTCTCCGGCTGTAGTCAATCGTTCCTTTAATGGTTTTTCTTCGCCTATACGTTCAGTAATCTGTTTAGCGGCACCATGAGCGAGACCCGCACCAGCTACCATTCCAGCCGGACCAAGAGGAGCCCCAACCATTGCTCCACCAGCCATTGCACCAAGTTCAACGGTTGGCTTTCCCGCCTGCTCCCACATACCCTTGAGCGCACCGTACATTCCATATAAATTTGGGTGTTTCCTCCCCCATTCCGGCACCTCAATTTCATCTCCTTGAATTTCAACTTGCTCAACTGGTGCCCCCTGGAAACGTGGCTTAACTGGTTGCGTTTCTTCTGTTTCTATTGGTGTACCTTGAAATCGTGGCATTTTTATTATTTCCTGTATTTCTTTCCGTCATCAGGATCAATATAAATTGTTCCAGTGGGCAAGCTGTTATAGTCTTCCTGTGTTTCTGGACGTGGTATGTCTTCTGTAGCCCCTACCTTTTCAGCCTGATTTTGTATAAAATTATCAAGTGGCTCCAGCATATCATCTTTTGCAAGTTGTTTAATCTCATTATCAGATAATCCCTCGGCCCTATATTTATTGTAGCGGGCCACAGACGCACCAGCAAATTTAATCACATCATCCATCTTGGCCTTAAATGTGATGGGATCGTCCCCAAGATACCACTTTTCACCGGGGTCTGGTTGAGCAAGCCTTAATCTGTCAGCCTCTTTTTCTGACATCTGGGCCCCGGTTAACTCCTTTATGTACAGATTAATATTTTCAATAGCTTTTCGCTGAAAACTTTTATATTCACTCAATTTAGTTTTTTCGTCTTCTGAAACATCCATACCAACGTGAGCCTTTAGCCCAGTCCAGGCCCTTGCGAGTCTAGCACCAAGCTCCTGGTATTCTGGTTTAAATCCACGCTGAATAATTCTCATTCTCTTGAGCTGTTCTTGACCGCCGAGGAGCTTTGCCTCTATTGCTCCCTGGGTCTTTTTCGTAATGTCAGCGCCCGTTGGAACTCCAGTTCGCATAGTAAAGCCGCCGGCACCGTCAGACTCAATAATCATTCCCTTTGGCGGGGCCGCTATCTTATTGACTTTTCCGGTTTTGATATTTTTTTGCATCAATGCACCTGTGGATTTATCAACGTATGGCTCCCCAAACTGACCCTCTTTTTGCTTCTGCATTTCATCAAGTATAGCCCCGGCCTCTTGATCTCCGGCGAGTTTTCTGGCTGTTAATTCCGGGATGCTCATGCTCTTTTTTTTCTCTGCTCCTTCGGCTATAACTTCACCGGTAACAGGATCAACGGCCTTCTGGCCAGCACTCAAAGTCAGTGGCTTTAGGGTGCCAGACATGGTTCGAAGCTCCAACTTTGCTTGATCGACCATTTTTTTGTTGTATTTTCCGGGCATCACCCTCTCGACGTTAGCTCGATCTTCGGGATATATCTTTAGATATTGGTCCCTGGCTCTTGCAAGAGACTCGTCATCCTTGACAGTCGAGAGCATACGATTAGCAAAATTCAATTTGCTGTACGCTACCTCAGCCTTCTTCTGTTGTTTCTCTATCTCAGCCATCGCAGCTTTTTCCTTTAACCCCTGCTTTTGAACGGCGATGTTCATATTTGTCTTACGCTCAGCTCTTTGGCCCTGCTCTCGCGCTCGCTCTGTGGCTGCTACGTTCTGTGGCACCCTCCAAATGTCTTGTATTCCTATGGGCATGGTTAACTCCTTATCTTAGATACTCAGCGATGTTGCCGATTGTGATACCTTTTGATATGTCTTTTTGTGATTCGATGTCTCCAAGATTCTGAAATGTTGCGGCAATGTTCTTAGCTTGCCCAGCTGTCTGCGGTACAGTCTGAACTCCTAAATTAGCAAGAGTTGTTCCCTTTTCTTTCCTAATATTTGCCAAGTTAGTAGCTGCCCCATACTGCATTTCAAGAAATGGTGACAATCTCGCGAGCGCTTCGTCTGTCTTTGTGCTAGCGAAATTAATGGCATACTGAGAGGCCTCTTTGAGCTGTTGACCGCTCAGACCGCCACCGCTTGTGCGAGTCGCCCCAGCTTCGAGCGCTTTTCGACCCTGCTCAAGTTCCCACGCTGCACCCGGCAGAGCACCCGGGCCCGTGATCGCAGCGGTTGGGTTTGTCAAGTATTGATTTGCCATGTTCAAGTAATTCGTTTTTGTAAACGGTGAGAGAGCGCTCTCAGCACCAGAAAAGCCAGATGTTATGTCAGCGCGACCAGTCTCGCGAACTTGCATGAGATCTTCTCTAGTGGTCGCCATATTCTTTTCAAGAATATCAAGAGCGCGATTGGTTCCAGCCGCCTGAGTCTCTGCGGCTTCCTTGGCTTGTCGTCCCTGTAGTAATGTGGATGCAATATTTAAAAGAGCATTATCACCGAGACCAGTCCCTCCGCCGGCCGCTGTTGCTTGAGTTGCAATATTTTTTGCTGTTGACGCAACACCTGGAATCTGATTTGCTATCGCTGCCGCTGCGTCTAGGGGAGCGGATACGACTTGAGACGCGACGTTTCCGATTGTTTGCAGAGATGGGAGCGAGTTAGAAACAGTTTTATACCAACTTTCTCCCTCTGATCCTGTCAATAAGTCTTGAGCAGAACCCAGACCAGACTCAACGAGTCCTTTTGCAAAAGACCCCGCGTCGAGCCCTGCATTTGTAGCGTAAGTCATCGCGTCTTTTGCCGAGATCGCACCGTTTTGAATTTGACTTCCGAGGAATTTAGCAGCGCTACCTCCACCGCCCTGGATAGCGCCAGCCACCTCCTGCACATCCATTGATCCAGAAGAAATTAGTTCCTTTCCCAGCTTCGCAGCATCGCCACCAGCTTCAGCGAGTGATTGAACAAGCTCGGTCGGCTTAATAGACGCAACTGCGCTAATCGCTTCACGACCAGCTGCAACAGCAGGCGACTCCCAGATGCCTTTGGCCATTTCTTTACTGATGTTGGCTGCGTCTGGAAGTGACGCGTAATATTCATCAAATGTCTGGGCAGCACCGGTGCCCATGCCCTCCGCATATTTTGCGGCTTCATAGGCCACGTTCTTCATTAGTCCAACAGCATCGCCACCGGCAGCGACTACACTTTTTGCAACCTCTACTGGGGTCGCGGCGCCTTGAGTAATCAGTTGCGTGCCTGTAGATATGAGATCTCCGCCCTCAGACGCAATACTCGCGAGTAAATCGGGGGCACTTATAATCTCTCCTAGCACAAGCTGCCCAGCGTTGATAACACCACTCGCAATTGCACTCGCAGCGCTAAGAGTTCCACCGGCTACTGCGCTCGCGGCTGTTGCGGCTGCGCTGCCGAGTCCCATTAATACTGATCCAGCGGCCGCGCTCGCCCCAGCGAGCAGACCGCCGATAGCTGATAAAGTCGAAAAGAAGGCCATTATTATAACTCCTTAACCAAATGGTTTTCTAGCCTCCGGTACCCAATTTTTGATAGCACTCTTATTATTTTTTCTGATTTCATTCCGTGTATAGTTACAATTCCAACTAATTTAATGCCGTTTGAAATCGCGATTTTTTCTATCCCACGAAGCAATGATACGCCGCTTCCGTCTTTAGAATACCAAAATGTCTCGATCAGAGAAAAGTAATTCTTGTTATATGGCAGCGGCATCTTTCGCGCCCCAATAACACCGCCGACGTGACCGTTTTTTTCGCTCACCAACATAAATGCTTCTTTGCTAAGCATCATTGTGAGCGAAACCTCAAGGATTGAATCTCGATCATAGGGCACTCCTAAAGTCTGAAAACCCTCAGAGTTATAAAATTCACTTAGAATGCCCTCTATTTTTAGAAGATCCCTTGCCACCGCTTTTCTTATCATTTTTGCCCCCTTGCAATGTTTCGAGTTCTTTCTTTAGACGACCTATTTCAGCGAGTAATTTAACATTATCGCTTCTTGCTATAGAAAGCTGTAAATCTTTTTCGCCCAATAGCTTGAGCATATCGTCCATACCTATTTGTCTTTGCTGCTCCATTTTACACCTCCAATGCTTCTAATCGTTTATTGATTTGTCTAAGAGCACCATGAATCTGAGAAAATAAAAGACGATTTGTTATCCACGGTCTACCATCAGCACTCAACTTTTTATCACACATTCTATGCGATTCGATTAATCTTGCCTTCCCATTTTCGTCTTTCACATTATCATAGACAAAAGAATCTTTTTTATGTCTCGCAATCATGTGATCTGCGAGCGTTTCGTCGTCTATTAACTCAAGCCCCGTAATTGGATCAAACTCGCCACGACCTTTAATGGCGCAAATGTCTCCAAGGTCGTCATGGGAGTCCATAAAATATAACTCAGCTTCGTTGTTATAGTCATCTGCATACATATCATCCCATGCCTGACCGCTCAAACCGAAATCAGTACCCTTATTAGTTGTGTTATAAAACTGCGTTGCATTATAAACAGTGTAAGACGTTGAGCTTCCGTCGATATAAAATTCAAAACGATCATTTGCTGCATCAAGCTGAAATCTAACATAATCATTGTCAACAGAATAATTTGATCCATAAGCATATATTTCGGCGCTCTGTGCTGACAGGTGCAAATTGCTGTTTTGATTATACGAATCAGCGAGCCATGCCCATAAATTTACATTAGTGTCGGCATAAAGCGATATATTTCCAAAACGTCTATCATCGCCAGTCACCCACGGTATATGAGTATCCCTTGCCCCGATTAATAGATGTCCAGACTGATCAGCCGACGGAATTATAAGACATGCGCTTCCATCGTTGGCACATCCCATTTCAACATTTAGACTTGTGCCGTTGAAATAAATAAGGCCAGGATCGGTATCGCTTCCAATAACGTAAATATCTGCTCCTGCCCTTACCTTGAGACCTGTTCCAGCTTGAATATCAATACCATCGGCGACATTTATTACCAGTGATCCGCTAGTTAGCGTAAGCGTTCCAAATCCCGCGCCATTTATTTGCGTTGCGGTAAGTGTGTTTGTGTAGACATTTCCACCGTCAATTTGCGTAACGTCTGAGCTGTGGCCCCATGATACAGACAATGAGTCCTGTTTTCTTAGATATAAATTATCAAAATAAGCATTTCCATTGCTGACTGCGGCCTCCAGCCTTATCATAATATATTTTGTAGTTGCAGACAGAGTCACAATGCCGCTTATGGCTTGCCAGGAAAGTGCGGTTGATGATATAATTGTGCTCGTTATACCGGATAAATCTATATCGTATTCATCTAAAATAATTCTAGCCGTACACAAACCATCAGAAGATTGGGCCATACCTCCAAATTCATAAGTATCCCCACCGTCTACTTCATGATATCTATTTGCCGAGTCATCGGGATATCGTTCGTAGACGTATATTGAACCCCCGGATCTTAGAATATTCAAACAATAATTACTATTGCTACCGGGACCCTCTCGCAATATATTGGCCCCCTGCGTCCACCCTAGTGCGTCTGACGTTCCGGCAATTTCAAATCCAGGATTAGTAAGAAGATTGTTGCTTGGCGTCAAAGAATCAGAAACCAAAGAACTAACGCCTTGTACAGTGATTTGTCCAGCCGATATTGATGTTGACGCAACCTTACCATAACTTGAACCATCAGAGATATCATCTAAATTTCCGTCACACGCTGAAAGTATAATGTGTCCTGATGAAATGTCAGCGGTGAGCACTTTTCCGTAAGTACCATTCGCAATGTCGTCAAGGTCCCCAGAGCAGGAACTTAAAATAATATGACCTGCGGTGATGTCGGTGGCGGCAACTTTTCCATAGTTTGTTCCATCCGAAACGTCGTCGAGATCTCCTGTGCAAGTGCTGAGTAAAATATGGCCACTTGAAATATCAGTGATAGCAACCTTACCGTAATTAGTGCCCTCAGCTACGTCGTCGAGGTCGCCAGTGCAGCTCGCTAGAAGAATATGACCGCTCGAAATGTCAGTAATGGCTATCTTTCCGTAGTTCGAGCCGTCATCAACGTCATCCAGGCTACCATCACACGCTGAAAGTAATATATGCCCAGCGGAAATATCAGTCTTCGCTACTTTTCCGTAACCTGTTCCGTCTGAAACGTCATCTAAATCACCAAGAGCCTGAGACAGTAAAGCCTGCCCAGATGAAAGACTCGTGCTCAATATCTTCGCATAAGTCGCTCCGTCGTCTATGTCATCCATGTCGCCAGTGATAGTTCCTAAGTCGAAATCGGCTGCGGCGTCAGCGAGGACAATCGTTCCCGTATAGACGTTCGCACCGTCGAAATAGGCCCTCTCAGCCTTTGAATTTCCGTATGCCCAGTTGGCGGCCGGGTAGATATTTTGATAAAAATTCAGCCATGGACCAGTGAGCTGTCCCGTCTCCGGATTATGCGCCGGGGTTCTTATTAATGTTGAAATATCGAAAGACATTAATATCCATCCTTCTCAACGTCACAGAAAAGACCGAAAATGTCTCTGTTATGATTTCCGCTGATTGTTATCTTAAACACTCGATTTCGAGATTGACCAAGCGGGCCGATCTTTGCGACTTCTTCTTTGTTTGATAGCGTGTAAGTCAAAGAGAGACCACTGCCAAAACTAAGGCCGCCGTCATCGCTTAGATTGATAGTACATGTTCCTGTTCCGGTACTGCTTCCAGGAGTCATAAGGACCTGCAAATCATAGAACGTAAGGGGTTGTTGATCTTTATTCGCTGGCTTCGTTATCAATACGCTGTTGATTGCCTCACTGTCCTCCTGATAAGTGCTGCGCGAGAGCTTAAAGATTTTGCCGGTTGCGTCACGGCTGCCGCAAAGAAGCTCATTCGCAAAGTTCGCGTAACACACGGCGCGAGAACGTCCCTCGCTTGAGCTGACTGTGCTTTTTTTCTCGTGCCATAGATGAACACCGGCTTTTCTTGATTCTGTAATGTCATAGCAAAGCGTTACGTTATCACTCGGACTCGTGATCTCATAAAATGCGTGTCCGTTTAGCTCGTAACAGTTCCCTATCACATCAGAAATATCGCCCCAAGAGTTAATTTTTTCTACTATTGATGGTGTAGATATCTCTCCTGGCTGCATACCCTGGGCCATGATGACTTTTGCTTGACCTTTTTCGTTCTGAGCAACCCAGAAAACACCGCCGGCGCCATTGTCAGCCGAATGCGGTGCAGCTATTCCGAGTTCAATTTCAGATCCATCGCGATTGGAAAATCCGGCACCATCATTGAACTTTATTTCTGTACTGGTGGCCCCAAAACACCATAGATCCCTATGATCAGATAATACTTTCTTCACATAGTCCGCTTTCCAGCCAGATGAGTCGAAGTCAAGCGCGTCCCATGTCGTGCCGTCATTCACAGACGACCATGCGTGATGCTCAGTATCAGTTTCCACAATCAAAAAATATCCGTCTTGGTACGTTACATTTTGTGCGCCAGGATAACTTACATCTGTGATCTCTGCGACCGTGTTTGTCGCGAGCGTGTATATGTATCCCTTACCGTCAGATGGAGTAACGATCATTGCCTGGGTGTAGTTGCACGCCATAGAAACAAGACCACTTGATGTGTCGAGTGTTCCCGTGGCAGCTGAAACAGACCCAGCAGTCGTAACTTTATAGACTTTATTTCCGCTTACAGCTACGAGGGTCCCTGACTGTGGATCTCCCATTACGATCAAGCCGCGAGTGGCAGCGCTGCTTCCCAGTGTTGCGAACGCACTGAGTCCTGGGCTCGATCTGTAAACGATCTGACCGTCTACGATTTCAGGATAATAGTTGACCGACTGGCCGGCGGCGAGAAAGGCGTTGCCACGAGCGTTAAACTCGACCCCTATTGGTATTGGTATTCTCTGTGATGGCATTTTACTACCATCCTGTGTTTATGTTGCCGCGTGAGCGGTCAGCGTTTGGGTTGTTAAGTTCGGAAATTTCGAGTCGCGTATGTTTCAATAAAGCGTGAACGTTTCTGCGCTTCAGAACGGATTTGTAATGTTTCGCATCTGATTTGAGATCGGCTGTTATTCTCTTACCTCTTGATCGGCCAATGAGAATAGCAAGATTCATCCAAATAGCAATATTGTAACCGGGCGGCAGCGTTACTGTGGTATCCGTAGCTGCAAAAGAGCCCAGTTCTTTTATGCTTTCAAGATATAGCGTCTCCGCTGTGTCGGGTGTGTAATAGAGGTAGATTTTCCCGAGACCGGCTGCGAAGTCTGGATCGTAATAGAGTTCATACGGCCTTCCAGCGGCTGCCTTGTCTCGAAGGTCCCAATACAGATCAATCGGGAGTATTTCAATCGGGTAATCATGGTCACTCGAATCTCTGATGAATGCCTCTTTTATTCCCTGGGGCCTCACAGTGTCGATGTCTCCGCTCGATCCGATAGTGTATTCAGCTGTACCAACCGTAAGGGTCTTGGTATCCTGGGCACGATGATAGAGTAAAAAGTTTTTATTCGCCCACGACTCTATCATGTCGTTAAGAATAGCCAAATAGTCAGATTTTTCGGCAGAGCTGAGATCCTGCCCTATAATCTTGACTCCTACGGCTGACGCAGCCCTATTGATCAAATCTTCCGCTGTGGTGGCCATTATTTCTTGTCCTCTATCTGGGCCTTTTTGCGTTTTATCCGAGACTTGCTTTTCTTCGCGACTAGTTTATCGCTCTTTTTCAGGTTTTGCTCACCTAGACCGTCCCCGGCCGCTTTTTCAGCGCTATCGGGACGTCCAGGAGCGAACCATCCGTCAGCCCATGCTTGATCGACTTCAGGCTGCGTTAAGAATTTCTTCGACTCACCGTCTTTTTCGAGAAAAGTAGGCGCTTTGTGACAATTTTCGATGTATCCCATTTTTACACTCCTATTGAATATGGGGCGTTTTTACACGCCCCGGGGGTTTATTGTTTAGTCAGATTTATCCCATGCTTCAATTTTGACCATTTCGGCTGTGATCGTATCACCACCGTTTCCTGATGTGATCTGAACCTTAATCGGGATTGTTCCAGCAGCCGCAGAATCAGTATTGTCAGTCGCGTAATCAACAATCAATTCCGCTCCGCCCTCAGCTCTAAGCATACCTTGAATTCTCTGAGTATTAGAAGCTGTGCCAACGATC
>Ga0180438_10010717_pt1 | contig 11207 bp, 15 predicted proteins | sample SS_ome_12_FD_132455 | JGI IMG/M metagenome (GOLD analysis project Ga0180438, IMG submission 132455) | Hypersaline lake sediment archaeal communities from the Salton Sea, California, USA - SS_3_D_2 metaG | ecosystem: Environmental > Aquatic > Non-marine Saline and Alkaline > Hypersaline >...
AAAAAAAAAAAAAATTGAAAAACTACGAAAACAAATTTAAAACTAAACAAAAATAAATGTTCGCGCAATGCCCCCTCAACAATCAATCACATGACGGCGTGAATGGTGAATCAATCCTCGCCATCGAAGGCAACATTGGTGGGGCGACAAAGCCCAGGGTGGCATGGATCTTGCAAGCATGGCTTGCCCCATCCCCTTCGGGGGCGTCAATCTGGCATAGGTCATCTTGGGCCATCCATCGGTGGCGAGTGGGTCATCTTGGGTGGGGCAAAATAGGCCAGCATCGAAGAGGCGTCTGGGGGATTTTGCTACATCGTGGGTGGGGAAAAAGACCAGAGAATAACCGTGTCGCTTTTCATTCCCCTCACTACGAAAGCACCTCAAGCGCCTCCCTCTCCCACCTTCGGAATGTAGGGCCTTCCTCTCCACCATTACCACTAGATTGATTCATTAATTGAATCAATACTCCGCCTCATCGGGGTATCGGAGGGAAGATAGTTGCCGGAAATGGGGCAAAAATGGGCCATTTTGGTTGACAAAGCCCTGTTAATGTGGTATGATAGTCTCGGATAATACAAAAAGAAGGCTCGGAGAAGACACAAAGGGGAGGAAATGCCTAGATTTGGAGAGAGATCACAGGAAAGGCTCGCGAGTTGCCATCCTCAGCTCCAGGAACTCCTGAGAGAAGCGATTAAGTATACAGATTTCAGTGTAATCTGGGGCTTTAGAGGCAAAGATGATCAGGATAGGTTCTTTAGGGAAGGGACTTCGACGAAGAGATGGCCTCAATCCCTTCATAATAGAAGGCCTTCGGAGGCAGTTGATGTGGCTCCGTGGCCTATTGACTGGGAAGACGAGAAAAGATTCATTTATCTAGCCGGAGTTATTATGACTCTGGCTTTTCAGCTTGATATCCCCTTGAGGTGGGGTGGGGCTTGGAAGGGAGAATGGAATCCCCCAGGAGTTCTCAATGATCTAGCGCACTTTGAGCTGAAGGAGATCTAAGGATGGCGATGGTAGAGAGGGATGTGGGGATAGAAGCTGCGTTTCCAGGATACTGGAGGCGGAGGCGAGAGGGTGTCAGTGATGCTTTAGCTAATGCACTAATGATGCTGGTGGCTCCGCAGGCACTTGCTCCTAAGGTGCCAAGGGTTGCTAATATGGATGAAATGGTGACCTTTGTTAAGGGACTTCTCAGGACTCCTTCGAGAGGGAGGGAATATATTCCTCTGATGAAGCAAGAAGTGAAGTGGAGTGCGGAAAGGGCACTGAAGGCAAGTAAGAAGCCCTACAGTCCAGAGCAATTCAAAGAGGTTATGGATGAAGCTACGAGGAGGCAATGGTATCGGGAGGCTTATGAGGTGCTCTCGGGGAAGATGCCTCCTTGGGGAGAATTGAAGAGTGGCAAGGGTTTTTAGAAGAACTCCAGAGACAGAGAAGGCTTCTCGGTATGGATGGAGCCAGCTTGTGAGGGATGCCTTTGGGAAGATGGTTAGGGATACCTCTAGAGGGTTGAAGGAAAGGCAAGAGGTCTCGGAAAGTGATCTGCTTGATCTAGCTACCGCTGGCGGAGGGATGCTGAAGGTGGCAGGGACTGGGAAGCTTCTTGCAGGGATTCTTAAGAATGTGGATACTGTTTCTCGTAAGTATGCAGCACAACCTATTCCTCAAAAACAGCTGTGGGCGCTAAAAGAGGCTATGAGGGTTCCTGAAAAGGAATGGAGGGGGCTTAAGAATATTGAGTGGACAGAGTGGCCAACGAGACCGAAGAGGCAGGGGGAGTTCAGTCCTCACTTAGATACTATTAGACTGAAAAGAAGTGGACCGACTAAGGGAACTGTGTTTCATGAGTTTGGTCATAAAAGGCAATTCTTTCCTGAGGAAGGATCTAAACTGTCTACAGGAGTGTCTGAAAGACAGGCAGCAAGAACACTGATAGATGCAGAGAATTTGCTTAGAAGTGCCTGGATGAAGGCTGGCGGGGACTATGATATATTCTATCACTCTCCTAGCTCTGTTATAGAGGAACACGCAAGGAACTTTGAGAAGAAGGCGACTGCTGTGTTTGACTACTTGAGTAAGCATCCAGAGCAAGCGAAGAAGTTTAAGAATTGGAATAAGTTGTATAAAATGACTCTTGAGAATACTTTAAATGATGCTGAAAGGATGCTTGAAATGGCTTATGATGCAGATACCGTCAGAAGACTTTGGCAATCGAACTTGAGGTACTAAAGAAGGAGAACTATGGGACAGCACAATAGAGGTCTGACACCATCAATAGGACAACTGTGGCCTCATCATAGGTCTATGGCAAGGTTGTTTCTTGAGGGAGCTACGCCTGGGGAAGTAGCGACGATTACAGGTTTTAGTCCAGGGCAGATTACCAGAATTCTTAATTCTCCCCTTTTTCAAGCAGAGCTTCAGAGGCTTGAAAGTGCAGCTGAGATTGAAGCTGTGAGTGTAGATAGGGAGTTGAAAAGGATGTCTTTGAAAGCGGTGGAGATTCTTGATGAGAACCTGCATTCAGAGAACATTTCGAGAGAGTTGAAAACGAAGAGTGCTTTTGATGTGCTTGACAGGGCAGGACATGGAAAGAAGGATGGGGTGCAGAGGCATGAACATCTTCATGCTCATGTACATAAGAAAGTGGAAGAGCTTCCGCAGAACAAGGTCTATGAGATGGTAGAGGATATGCTGAATGAAGATGAAGAGGTGATGGAGGGATAGTGGCGCAGGTTCTCAGAGATATAGGAATGGGAGATGTCTTTCCTGGTTATGAACAGAGGAGGAAAGAAGCTGTCGGAGATGTCCTTCAGGATGCCTTGCTTGGATTGGTAAGTACTCCAGCTTCCCTTATTAGGTACAGAGGAAGGAAGATTCAAGAAGGGAAGGCTCTGGGAAAGGCTATAGAGCCTGTGAAGGGAACGCTAAGGGAATTGTTTGGTGGAACTCTGGCTCTCTCAAGAGGAATCTTTGGTGCTGGAAAAGCTAAGAGGGTTATTATTGGAGAGAAAAGTCCTTATATGCTTAATTTGTATAAGCAGATTAAGGACAGACCTGAGCAGGTTGCAGATTTAGCTGAACTGTATATGAGAAGACTTGATAGTCTGCCTAAAGATAAAGCTGTTAGGTATGCTAAAGAGGTAATGTCAAAGCTTAAGAAGGGACAATTGAGTGAGGTAGAAGAAGCTGCTGCGGATATATTTGTAGGACAGAGAAGTATGGCTTATAGTCCTAGAGAAATTCCTGCTTTTCTTCCCTCCACAAAATATGCTTCTCCAGAGTCAGTAAGGGCAAAGATCTATGCTACGTCTGAGTTGCTTCAGAAGGCTAAGATTAAAACAGATTGGGCAGAAGTAGTGAGAGGGGCTAGAAAGGGAGATGTGGTTCTTGCTGATCCTCCGTATCATGGAACTAGAGGATATGAGTCTACAGGGAAGTTTCAGACAGAACCTCTTTCTGATGCTCTTCAAAGGCTTTCGAAGAGGGGAGTTGAAGGAATTGTCTGGACAGGAGAGGCAGGGGTGAAGAAGTTTCCTTGGGCTGAGTTTAAGAAGGTGAAGCCTACTGAGTTTGCAGCTGGGATTGGGGGAAAGAGGCTGGTTGATTTGCTTCCTGTAAGGACTGTGAAGAGGAAGACCTGGAGACCGAAGTGATAGAATATCCTAAAGATCCTGCAGAAAATTTGAAGTGGAGAGCTAAGATGCTGAGGAAAGCTAGAGTTAATCTGGAGTTTCGGATGCTTCTCAAACGACTCTTTACAGAGGATATTCTCTTTGCCTTTAATACTTTTTTCTATACCCTGGATGTGCGGAGAAGGCCTTTTCACCACTTACCCTTTTGCGCCTATCTTTATCAAGATGAAGAGATTCTTAAGCTGAAGGAGTGTATTGAAGGTGGACAAGATCGGGTGCTTGAAAAGTCAAGAGATATGGGAGTTACCTGGATTGTGCTTGGCACAATGTTCTGGTTCTGGTGCCAACCGGAAGGTGGAGCTGACTTCCTGTTGGGTTCTAGGATCGAAGATTATGTTGACAAGAAGGGAGATCCAAGAACTCATTTCGCCAAGCTCAGGTATTTACTTAATAGGTTACCAAAATGGCTTCGTCCTAAGGGCTTTAACCCGAGAAGCCATGACACCTTCATGAAGTTGATTAATCCTCAGACAGAGAGTAGCTTTACAGGAGAATCTAATAATCCTAACTTCTCAACACAGGGGAGATATCTTGCAATACTATATGACGAATTTGCAAAGTGGGAAGGTTCTGATGAATCTGCCTGGACAGCTGGAGGTGATGCCTCGCCGTGCAGGATTGCAGTTTCTACTCCATTTGGTGCAGGAGGGCAATTTTACAGCCTTGTTACAAACGGAAGAACTCGAAAGGCTACGCTCCACTGGAGCTTGCATCCAAGGAAAGCAAGAGGACTCAGTTGCGTTTGGCCAGCCCCTAACGAGCACGAGAGGCCCGAAAGGGGAGTTAATTATCAGCCCGAAGAGAAGCTCGTAAGTTCTTGGTATGAAGAGGAATGTAAGCGTAGGCAACCAAGTGAAATAGCTCAGGAGCTAGATATTGATTATCTGGGTGCTGGTAGGCCAGTGTTTGAGGGGAAGGCTTGGGAGATGCTTAAGCTGTGGCATAAGATGCCAGACGAGCCGCTGGAATTTCTAATTCCTGTGCTTCATGGCTTTGAGACTGAAGGGATTGCTAATCCAAGCGACAGGGAGGGATACATAATTGTCTATGAAAAGTGTGAAGCCCTGCATAGCTATAGTATTGGTGTCGATGTGGTTGAGGGGGTCGAAGGAGGGGACTTTGCAGTTATTACGGTACTTGACAGAGGGTCTAAGAACGTCTCTGCAATGTACTACAGTCGCCTCGACGAAGTTCAACTTGCATCTGTTGTACGGATTATTTCTGATTTATACACTAGTCGTGGGGATGTTGAATTTTCTCCTTGGGTTGGCATTGAGACTACAGGTCCTGGCCTTGCGACATTTGACAAAGCGGTCGAGATTGGAGTCAGCAACTTGTTTATGGCTCCAAACTATGATGTCACTAAAGGTACGGTGTCTTATAAGAAAGGATGGAGGACCACAGCCTCGTCGCGAGGGGAACTAGTCGCAGGGATTAGGAGCTATTTGCTTGACAAGGCAGGAAGGTTGAATAATCAAAGGTTAGTTGGGGAACTAATGACCTTTGTTTATAATAAGACAGGGAAGCCTATTGCTAAGAGTGGTTGCCATGATGATGCAGTTATTTCATTCGGTATAGCTCTGCAGGTGGATGAGATAGCTCCGGTTGAAGAGGCTTCGAGAAAGGCTAAGCAGAAAGGCTTGAGAGAGATTGTAGAGAGTACTTTGGAAGAAGCTAAGGTGATCAAGGAGCCTTCGTTGGAAGAGGCTTGTTTGGCAACGATAGTGGCTAAGAAAGCATTTAAGAGGGATGATGATTTTATGGAGGGGGAATTATGGCTACGATGAGAGTAGCATCAACGCCTGATGCTTCAAGGATGGCAACAGGGGCTAGGTTGTCGAGATCAAGTGGTCTTGGTGGAGAGCTCGATGAGTATGCTCAGATGTTTGAGGAACTCTTCGGAGAGGATATGGGAGATCTGGGAGAAGGGTTTGAAGGATTTGACTGGGAAGGTCTGTGGGCAGATGCTATGGGAGCTCCCGTTGAGGAAGAGGAGCAAGATCCTGGAGGATGGTGGGGAGGTAGCACTGTTAAGAGTCACATTGTTCCTGGATACAGAAGTGGGATTTACTACTAAGGGAGGACATAAAGATGCCTAGATTCTCCAGAGATAGATTCAGACCTATCCGAGGAAGAGGGCTAGAGGAAAGGCTCTCGGAGATGGAAAGGGAATATGACATGGAGCCTCAGAGGGAGGAAGAGGACTATGGAGTCTTTGGTCCTCGAGGATTCTTCGGCAACATTCGAGATTTCTATGGAATGGATAGTTGGGGAGGCTTCTGGAGAGGCCTTTTCGGAAGAGATAGGGAGAGGGAAGAACCCTCCTATACCATTTATCCTCATTGGGGAGCCCAGAACATTCGAACACTTAGAGACATAATGGAGGATTAGAATGCCTGCTAAGCTAGACAGATGTGTCAGGAAGGTTATGAAGAAGGGGAAGTCTAAGAGCCAAGCTTATGGAGCTTGTGTCAAGTCTACTGGGATTAAGAAGAAAAAGGGAGGAGGATGGACCCAAGGGAAGAAAAGAAGGAGGAAATAGCTATGTTTTTCAAAAAGAAGGTATTCGCCCTCTTGGGTGAATTGAAGGATACAATGGACACAGTGCTCTTGGAGGAGAGAACAAGAATCATTCTGGAGGCTGAGATCAATCGGTTGAAGGAGGAGAACCAGCAACTTCTCGACAGGATTATGGCAACCAGTTGGGAGAGTTATAAAACCTACACCGCTGAAGGATTTGACGAGACCCCTGGGGAGGAAATTCCCCTTGGGGAGGATGATGAGATGGCTGGGGAAGTGTTGGAAATCAAGGATTGATTCAATTTATGAATCAATGCTGAGAGGGGTTTGAAATGCCAGATTATGGGATGATGCCTAGGATTAAGAGAGTTGAGAGAATGCCTCGGCAAGAGGATCTGGAGGCTTATTATTTGACTAAGGCTGGGTTGGAAGCTGCTAAGATGGCCTATACTCAGGCTTGGAGTGAAGGGATAGAAAGAGGGATGAATGTGAAGGAAGTGGGAAGTTATGCTACGGATATGAGTAGGGAAGCTGAGAGGGAAGCGAGGGATATGCTTAGGAAGTGGTGGAGAGATTCAGGGATTATTCAAGCGGGGGAAGAGTTGAGATGATGAGAGTGTTGGAGGAAGAGGAGAGGAGAGACTTTAAGGACTGGTATGATTTGTATCGGACACTGCTGAGGTTGAGCGAGGATCCTTATGACCTAAGGCATCATTATGACTATGAAGCAGCTTGGAGAGCAGGTGCTAAGCCTGATGAGAGTGGGCATTTTCCCTCAAGGTTTAAGAGTCTTGCTCATCCTTCGAGATTTGTAGAGGGAATTGATACGGCTACAGGGAAGAGGGCTAGGCCTGAAGATGTGGAGGCGAGTAAGAGACTGCAATTGCTCTTTAGGGAGCTTTATCGGAAGGAAGGGGAGTAGGAATGGATCACTTGAGGACAGATAAGAAGAGTGTGCAGGGGTGGTTGAAAGGAAGTGGAAAGGTCTCGAAGAAGAAGGATGAGGATTGGAGCTTTCTGAAAGGGAAGTATGATTTAGCGAAGGATCTGAGGAGACCTTTTGAGAGAAGGTGGCTGATTACGATAAGTTTTCTTGCAGGGAGACAGTATGTTTTCTATAATCAGACTGCTGAGATGCTCCAACAGATTCTTCTGAGGAAGGGAAAGACTAGGGTAGTTGACAATAAAATCCTCCCAAGGTATAGGAAACAGATCTCGAGGTTAATTAAGAATAATCCGACTATTGGGGTGGTGCCTGGGTCGAGTGATCAAGAAGATATTGAAGCAGCAAGGGTAGGGACTAAGTTTCTGAAGCACTTCTGGTGGAATGACCGGATGAAGAAGAAGGTTAGAGAACTGGGAGGGTGGATTTATAGCACAGGGAATGGCTTTTTGAGTGATGCTTGGGATCCTACTAAAGGGCCTGTGGAGGTAGATCCGACGGATGGGAAGCTGAAGTATTTAGGGGATGCTACTTGTGGAGTATGGAGTCCTTTTGAGGTAGGGTTTCCTGTGAGTGGTTTTGGAGATACAGACATTCATGCGTTTCCTTGGATGGTTCGGATGAAGTATAGGAGTTTAGAGTATCTGGCTGCTAATTATAAGAGGGGGAAGGAGGTTACGAGTGAAGATAGACCTGCAGGGACTACGGATGTAGGAATGCTTTGGAATCCGGCAGGACATTCGACGAATGAAATTGAGGGAGCTACGTTGATTGAGCTGTATGTGAAGCCTAATGTAGAGTTTAAGAATGGGCTTTTTCTTGCAGGGGCTAATAAGGTTATTCTCGAGAAGAGCCAGTACCCATTCAATCACTATCATATGGAGCAGTTTAAGGATATTGAGATTCCTGGAGTTTTTTGGGGAATGGCTACGAGTGAAGCTGCCATTTGGCTCCAGAAGATTCATAATAAGACCCTGGCGGATATTATAGACTTTAATAGGACTATGGCTAGGGGGAAGTATTTGGTTCCTCGGGGGAGTAAGATGGATGAGGAGCCAGATGATACGCATGGGCAGAAGTTGCTTTATACCCCTGTGATGGGGCATAAGCCAGAGATTCTTCAGTTGAAAGGGCTTCCAGCGACTTATGAAAGGGCTTTGCAGTTAGTTGCACAAGGACTTATGGAGCTATATCACCAGCATGAGGTCACTCAGGGGACTAATAGGAGTGATATTCGGAGTGGGGATATGGTAGAGCTTCTGCTGGAATCTGATGATATGGGGAATATTCCTACGCATGCGGTTTTTGAAGAGAGTATTGAAGCTGTGATGCATAGGATTTTGCAGAGGGTTCAGAAGGGTTATGACACTAAGAGGATGATTAAGATTCCAGCTGAGGCTGATAAGTTTGAAGTGATGAGTTTTATCGGTGCTGATTTGAGGAATAACACTGATGTTAGTGTTAAGAAGGATAGTTCCCTTCCGGACTCGAGGGTAGTGAGGAAGAAGACTATCATGGATCGGTATCAGGCAGGGTTGTATGGGGATCTGGCTGATCCGAGGACTAGAAGAAAGGTTCTTAAGTTGCTTGATGATGCTATTATTGAGGATATTTACAGCGAGACGCATTTGGATGAGCAGAATGCTGAGATGGAGAATAGGACTATGCTTGGGAATCCTGGAGTTGTGATTCCTGCAAATGACTATGATAATCACAATGCTCATCTTGCAGTTCATCGAAGGTTTAGGAAGTCTAGATTAGTGCAAAGGATGAAAGAGCAAGATCCTCAGGGGTATCTGGTGCTTGATGTGACACTGCAGAATCATGAAGCTTTTCACATTAAGTTTCTCGAAGAGCAGCTTAAGCAAAGGGAAAAGGTTGTTAATCTGAATGAGAAAAGAAGGGGGTAGAGAGTATGACAAGAGTAGGTTTGATGAAAAAGTGGAATTCCTTTGTAGAAAGTTTTATAGAGGGAGAGGAGAAGTGGGAAGATCTGCAGAAATCTTTAGACACTCTGGATGGTAAGGAACTGGAGTACTTCCCCATTGAGGCACAGAAGCATTTGACTAAGTTTAGAAGGGTCAAGTTTCCTTGGATGGTTCCGATGCTGATGGAATACACTCGTGGGGCAGGTGGATTGAAAGAGTTGTTGATTGAAATTCCTAAGGAGAAGGAGAAAAAAGAAAATGGTAAAAAAGATTGAGGAAGGCAACCGGTCTGAAGAGACTAAGGGTGCTGGAAAGATCACAGTTGATGGGAAGGACTACTCAGCGGAGGATGTCCAGAATCTTATTAATCAAGGGAAAGCAGCTACTGAGAAGACGCAGAAGGTGGCAGCGGTGCTGAGCGCAGCGCAGAAGTATGGCGTTGATGTAGATACTTATTTGGCTCAGGCGGAGGGAGCGTTTGACGTCGTTAGTGATTTGATACAGAACAAAGTGATTGATGAGCATGGGAAGTTAATTCAGCAGAAGAGAGATCTAGGGAATTCTGGAAACCAGAAAGCCGAGGATGATCTGGCAAGTCTTCTTAATCTAGACAAGGGGGGAAACTTGGACAATACAAGTCAGTTGACTGGGGATGCTAAGTTAGAGGCTATTATAAGCAAGGCGCTTAGCCCTCATATGGAGAACATTAATAAGCTGGCGGAGAGGGTTTCTCTTGTTGACAAAACTCAAGGGGATATGATCAGATTACAACTGGAAGAGAAGGTTGGAGAGAAGTTCCCGAATCTTTCTAAAAGTGATATTTCTCAAGTCTTTGGCAGTGCCATGGCAGATAAGTCTAAGAGTCTATGGGATCACGCAGAGATGCTCAGTAAGGTAAGGACAGGGGAATTGAGTGAACTTAGGAAGAAGCATGCAGAGGAATTTGGAGTTAATCTGGAGGACTTTGATGCTAATAAGATGAAGGAACAAGAGGCAGGTGGCGGTGCCGGAGTCCTTTTTAAGGGCAAGAAGTTTAGTTTTGATCCTAAGAAAGGAGACGAGGATGCTATTAGTCCTAAGCAAGCTGCCATCGAGTATATTGAGAAAGCTACCTCTGGTTCCTAGGAGGAGATAGAATGGCTTATGCTACTATCAGCACTTATGATGAAGTCCTGAAGACTTTCTATCTTCCTGCGATTCAGGAGCAATTGAATCACTCTACGATTCTGAGTGATTTGATAGATGTGAACGAGGAAGATGTTAGTGGTAAAGATGCTACGATAGAATGCCACTATGGAAGGTCAACGGGTACTGGTGCGAGGGCTGACGGAGATTCGTTGCCAACAGCTACGTATCAGGCTTATAAAACTGCAACGGTTCCTACCAAGTATATCTATGGCAGGATTCGGGTGAACGGACCTACGATTGCAGCTACTCGAGATGAAAGGGGTGCTTATGCTAAGGCCCTTGATTCTGAAATCCGAGGTATTACAAGCGATCTCAAGCAAGAGGTTAATCGGATGCTTTGGGGCTGTGGTTGGGGCTTGATTGCTCGATGGTCGAGTGGAACTAGTACATCTATAGTTCTCTCTAAGAAGTATATGAACAACACAGCTTGTGGTGATGGCTTTGGAACTACGTTCGGAGCTAAGTACCTGACTGAAAGGAATGATGGGGTTCTGTGTGAAGTTGCCTCGTTGGATGGCACTTCCGCAACCTATACTGTAGGGTCTACGAGCCTTGCGGTTTCCGCAGTTTCAAAAGGAACTGATACTGATACTATCACATGTACCAGTGTTGGAACACCTTCAGAAGGTGACTGGTTCGTAAGGCCAGCTTCTTTAGATGTGTGGACAGAAAGTGGAAGTGATCACAGGCTGGAAATGATGGGTCTTAGGGGAATTGTGACTGATCAGAACATGGAAGAGATCATGCTCTATGATGCTACAAATACCCCACAGCTGGCAGGTGATGGCCTTTACGTTGATGCCCTCCAGGGACTTTCAAGTGAGACCTATACATGGTGGCAAGCAAATGTTGATGACCATCCTTCAGGAAGATACAAGGGCCAGAGAGCCTTGACCCTCACTCTGATGGACAAGATGTTTGATACGGTGGAGG
>Ga0180438_10010718_pt1 | contig 11207 bp, 12 predicted proteins | sample SS_ome_12_FD_132455 | JGI IMG/M metagenome (GOLD analysis project Ga0180438, IMG submission 132455) | Hypersaline lake sediment archaeal communities from the Salton Sea, California, USA - SS_3_D_2 metaG | ecosystem: Environmental > Aquatic > Non-marine Saline and Alkaline > Hypersaline >...
GAGCCCGCCACTTTTCCTATATAAAAACTGAAAAAGGCTGCCGTTTCAGTTTTAGAAAAGTATGGAGAAAAGAGCCTGCAATACCAGCCAACCCAAGGCGTTGCTCAGTTTTTAGAAACGTTATCAGTTTATCTATCTAAAAAATGGAATAAGAAAATAAAGCCGGAAAACATCTTAGTAGCCTCTGGCAGCCAGCAGGCAATTGATCTTTTAGGCAAAACTTTTATAAATCCAGGCGACGCAGTAGTTGTTGAGCGGCCAAGCTATTTTGTCGCCCTGCAAGCCTTCTCTGCCTATAATCCTAAATTTGTAGAAATAAACTTTGCCAACAACCGGCTTGACTTAATAAGGCTTGAAAAAATATTAAAAAAAGAAAAACCAAAGCTTGTTTATTTAAACCCCAGTTTTCAAAATCCGACCGGCCAAAGCCTCAGTCTAAAACAACGCAGGCAAATTGGTAAATTTTCCAGAAAATATCCAAAAACCTTATTTTGAGAAGATACTGCTTACACTGACCTTTACTTTGAAAAAGCCTATGCTGACATTATCAAGTTTAGCTCCAAAATCATTCATCTGGGAACTTTTTCCAAAATTCTCTCGCCGGGTCTGCGTTTGGGCTACATTGTCGGCCCAAAAGACATTATCTACAACCTCACTTTAGTTAAACAAAGTGCTGACTTGCACACTAACTCATTAAGCCAGCTTATCGTAAATAAAATATTAAGCGATAAACGCTGGTTTAAAAAACACTTGAAAAAAATAAGAAGTTTTTATAAAAACCAGGCAAAGAGTATGGATAAAGTTCTGGCTAAGAATATGCCTGACGGTGTTTTGTGGAACAAATCAAAAGGCGGGCTTTTCTTCTGGCTTAAAACAAAAGCCAACACTAAGAATCTTTATCCTAAAGCAATAAAGCAAAAAATTGCTTTTGTGCCCGGCCATGTCTTTTTTGCCAAAAGGCCAAAATATAACTTTATGCGCCTCTCTTTTGCCACAACGAGTGAAAAGGAAATGGAAAAGGGGATAAAAAAGTTGGCTAGATTATTGACTAAAGGTCCAACCTCGTAGTATCACAGGTTGGACCTTTTTGAAATTTACGGCTTTATTTCTTCTGTAGTACAGATTTCCCCGGCAATGCTGCTTAAGGTAACAGTTTCGGCCGAAGCAAGATATGCCTCCCCTTCTCCAGTTCTTCCGGGATAATTTCTGGTTGAACAAAAGATAGCTGTTTCTCCTTTTTGCACCCTTGCCGGGCCTTGGCCAATACAGCCGCCGCAGTTTGGGAAGCAAAAGATTCCGCCGGCTTTTTTAATAATTTTATCCCAGCCTTTTTTTTGCGCTTTTTTGTAAATTTCCTGCGTTCCGGGCTGCACAATAAGCTTGACGCCCTTTTTAACCTTTTTTCCTTTTAAAATTTTAACTGCCCTTTTTACGTCTTCTAATTTGCCGCCAACGCATGAGCCAATAAATGCTTTGGTAATTTTCGGTGCTGGTGAAAGTTGGCTTATGGCAATGACATTTTTTGGATTGCCGGGCAGAGCAACCATTGGCTCAACTTTACTCAAATCAATTGCAAAACTAGCCTCATATTCTGCATTAGCATCGCTTTTGACAATCGCTTGCTCAATCTTTTTTCTTGATAATTTTCTTTTTTTAACCAAAAAATCAATCACTGTTTTATTAGGAATCATCAGGCTGGTTAGGCTACCTATTTCTTTAGCCTGGTTGGCTAAAATAGATAACTCATCAATTGGCCAATCAAGATTTTGAATGTCAAACTCTAAAACCGCACCCGGCAGTTTTTCAGAAGGCAAAATAGTTATTAAGTGCATGACAACATCGCGGGCCGAGCAGTTTTTAGGCAATTTCCCTGAAAAACCTATTTTAATTGTCGGCGGAACTGTTAGTAAAATATCGCCGGTTAAAAAAGCATTGGCCATAGCGGTTGCGCCGACAGGGATTCCTAACGCGCCAACTGTCCCCCACATGCAGGAGTGCGAATCAGTGCCGGCTGCTAATTGCCCTGGCAAAAGGTGGTTTTCAAGCATCAAAAGGTGACAAATGCCTTGGGCCTTGCTGCCTTTGTTTTTATAAATAATGGTTTTTTCTTTTCTGGCAAAATCTTCCTGGGTTTTAATTAACTTTTTTACTGCCGGGCTCTCATCTTCAATAAAATGATCAGCAACTAAAATGATTGACTCCGGGTCTTTGATAGGCAAGTCCGGCGCATGGTTTTTTAAAAGCTCGGCAATTAAGGGCGTGAAGACCTCATAACTTAAGCGAAAATCCACACAAACAAATAACTGGTCGCCGGGCTTTACAAAATTTGTGTCCTTGCTATGTTTGGCAATTATTTTTTGAACTGCCGTCATCGGACGGGAAGAAGTCTGGGGCTGCGGCGATTTTACCCCTCCTTTAATGCGAGCAAGGTTATACTCAAAAAGCCCGCCAGCCTCAAGAACTTTCTTTTCTACATCTTCAAACTCTTCCAAAATCTCTGCTGATCTTAATTTTCCTGATATTAGTTTTTCAATATGAACAAGACTTGTTGAAGTACGGATGCCTAAGTAAAGACAGTTTTCCTGAAATGTTTTGTTAAAAGAGTGGGCAAAAATCATTTCCACGCCAGATTGCTTTAAAGCAATTACCGGATGTTCTCTTGCCGAGCCGCAGCCAAAGTTGTGGCCGGCTACTAAAACATTGGGAGAAACTTTTTTTACTTCTCCTTTTTTGATCTTGCCTGTTCTATCACCGGTTAAAACAAAATCGGCAATTTCAACAAAAAAATTCATTGCCTCAACAGGATAAAGCTCGTCAGTGTTTATGTCGTGGCGAAGTTGGCTTTCGTGAGGAGAAGAAAAACGCAAACTCCCTTCAGAGAGAAGCTGATGACCATTGATTGAAAGAAAAAGAATCCTTTTTTTCATTTTCTCAGGCTTCTGGCAAAACTCAGTTTTCTATCATCAAAAATCGTTCTGAAGGTTTCAAAAAATTGATGTCGTCCTAAAAGGGGCAGGATAAAATCATCGTCTAGAGGGCTAGTATATCTGTTTTAGGAATATAAGTAACCAATGGCGGTTTTTGATATTTTTTTTCAAGGTTTTCAATTAATTTCTCAGCTTGTTTGCCGGTTCTGGCAGAAAAGACTTTTTTACCAATTACAGCGACGATTTTCCCTTTTTAATCATCCCATTTGGCAAGAAGGGTCTTTTGTTCTTGGTCAAAGACCTGTCTTTTTGTCTTCTTCATCCTATTTTTAGTTTATAAAAATTTACTCTCCTTGTCAATTTATGGGACATTATTAAAGGAAAAAACCGAACAAATGTCACAAATGTATCTTAACTTATTCAGAAGCTGTAGCGGTGCGGTTTTATCGCACCTTAAATTTCTGATGCCATAAATCGCACCACTACATTTTATTCATTAGGAATTAAAAATTTCTTCCTATCCCGTTATTTTCCTCACTGTCTTTGAAATTCTTTCTGCTAAATCACCGGCCCACTGCTCTGCTTTGATAAAAGAAAAGGCAATCGCAAAACCTTCGGATTTTTTCTCCATCATTTCCTGCGTCTTGGCAACGGTTGCCGAGGAAACCTTTAATGTTTTTTGGATCTGTTTCCAGGGCCGGTTTTTATCCAAATAAAGAGCAGTAGTCAATCTTTTAACTAGGGCTTGATATTCAGTTGGGGTGAGAAAGTCGCGCAAAAAAATCGCCACATCTTCTTTGCTTTTTAAATCTGCCAAGAGCTGATGAAAGATTTCTCTGATTTCTTTTTCAATCCTGGTATCTAGTTTTCGTTTAGAAATATGCATAATTTGGCTAATGGCTTGTAGCAAATAGCTAATAGTTAAATACTTTAATTAACTGAAGCGTAGATTATCACGCTAAAAGCTGCTTGTAAAGAAGGAAGTTTGCTTCGGGAGAATTGCTTCGGGAGAATTTTCTAACCTTTCGATTTTTTTGAGAAGCTCTTTGTTTTGGTTTTCCAAAGACTTTATTTCTTCCTTGTGCCAGTTCATAAAAAAAACATAAGCGAATAAAAAAATTACTGCACTTAAAAAAACAATCAGCCAGGGAGTTAAACTTTTGTTCTTTACCATCGTATCTATTTTACCACTTCGCTTATTACCTTTTTACCTTAAACCTTATTACCTTCTTTTACGATGATGCGCTGCTATATTGCGTTAGAGCATACTGCCAGAGCTTTAAAGAAAAAAAGAAAAAAAGAAAGGCTACTGCCAGCGAAAAAGATATCCAGGGAAAGGTCAAAATTCCCATCACGGCCTTGGCTGGAAAGGTCATCACAATTGCTACAGGGAAGGCAAAAGTCAAAAACAGCCTTATTGGTTTAGCATAAATATCAACCGGCACCCGGGCCATGTTGGACAAATCCCGGTAAATCATGATCGTGTGGTCTATTTCTGTAGTCAAGACCCCTATTGAGGCAACGAAGATATGAACAGCCGTTATTATCAAAAGTGAGGCTGCCCCAATTATGAAAAACAAAAGCCAATCTAGCGGCTTTAAATAAATGCCCTGTTTTAGTAAAGCAAACAAAACAATGGTAAAAAGAGGCAAGTCTAAAAAATCAGTGTGGCGGGTTAAAACCTGGAAAAGGACGTTGATTGGCTTAAGCAGTACTAAATCAAAGCGGCCGCTGACAACATCGGCCCGAAACCAATAAATGCCGCGGAAAAGAATTTGGCCAAGCATGTCAAAAAGATTAAAAACCAAAAAGAAAATAACCAATTGGTTTAAGTGGTAGCCGGAAATTCTCTGGACGTTCTGGGCAACTCTTACAATGAGCCACAAGAAAAACCCAAAGCGGATCAGCTTGCCGGCAATGTACATCAAGGAAGCACCCTTGCTAGCAAGTTGGCTCTGCAAGGATAACGAGCTGGTCTTAAGCCATATTTTGGGATATTTTGAAAATTTTAATAGCATTTTAAAAACAAAAAACCAAAAATAAAAAACTAAAAACATATACCTAAAAACATAAAAATTTTAAAATATTTAAGTTTGTGTTTTTGGTCTTTGGTATTTCATTTTTAATTTTTTTATCATCGTCCATGTGCTTCATAAACCCTAAGACCCTTTTTCCATAAAAATTCTGCTAAAAGTTTTAGGCTAAAAATCCAGAAAATGCTTAAGACAAATCCCTGAATAATAAAAGACGTTGACAGCCGGCCAAGCCAAACTTGCATAGGGAAAAATAAAAGATAAGTGGTTGGCAAAAATTTTAAAAAGGCAAAAACCTTAGTTGGAATTATATCTAAAGGAAAAACTAAACCGGCAACAAAAGTAGTCAAAATAGTAAACAAAAATCTGGCTGGCCAGCCGTTGTGCTCAACATACCAAAAAGTGGTTAAGCTGATAAAAAAAGATAGATAGAAAAAGATAAGCATTCCTAAAATTCCGGATGCTAAGAAAATAAAAACCTGACTAAGGTTTGAAGGCAAAACGACCGGTGGTTTTAAGATCAGATAAATTAAAGAGAGTTCAACTATAGCGCAGCAAATATTAACTAATTTGTCGGCTAGATCCCTTGAAAACCAGTAGCGGAAATAATTTAACGGCTTTAAAAGCTTATTGGAAAGCTCGCCGGTTGAGATTTCGCCACCAACGTCAATGCTACGCGATGCCATTACTAAGTTGCCTAAAACCGAAGCGCCTAAAACATAAGTAAACATCAATCTTCTATCATAGCCTAAAATCTCGCTGGAGTTTGAAAAAACTGCCAGCCAGAAAAAATAGATTGTCAAAAGCCGCATGACTACACGCACCCGCCACATAACAAAGTTAAGCCTGTAAACAAAAACCGACTCAAGGGTAGCTTTAAAAATTTGAAGATATTTTTTTAACCCAGACGCCATGGTAGCTCTTTTTTTGTTACTTTACCGCGAACGGACTTTTCTTTTTGGAAAAGATGGGGGAGAAAGCGTTTTTTAAGCTTGACAATGGTAGCTGAACTGGTCTTTTTTTGTTTGGCAACCTCGCGGACGCCAACGCCTTTTTTTAAAAGCATCAAAATCTCAAAACGCTTCTGAAGACGTTCTTTTTCCTGTTTGGTTAGGAGTTTTGCTAAGGCTTTATCTGAAATTTTCATGCTAGATCTTTTCCTGTAAAAACCTCTCTTATAATTGCTTCAATTGACGGTTCTTCAATGTTTAAGTCAGCAACTGGAAAGCTCTGCAAAAGCTCGGCGGCGGCCACCGAAGCCACTGAGCGTTTGACGACAATTGTTGCCTTGGGAAAGTCAAATTTATCAACCTTGCCGATTTTTCTTAAATCTTTTTTTTCAACCTTTTCACTAAAAACCACTTGTAAAAATTTGTGATTAGCGTATTTTTTAACGATTTCTGACAGGTTGCCGTCAAAGACAATCTTGCCTTTGTCTATGATTATAACCCGCTTGCAAAGCTCCTGAACATCGCCCATGTAGTGGGAGGTTAGAAGAATTGTTGACTCAAATTTTTCATTATACTCTTTTATAAAATCGCGGATCTTTTTTTGCATGACCACGTCAAGGCCGATAGTTGGTTCGTCTAAGAAAAGGACTTTTGGTTGGTGAAGCAAAGCAGCAATCAATTCACACTTCATCCGCTGGCCTAAAGAAAGCTTTCTCACTTGGACATTTAAGACTTTTTTGACATCCAAAAGTTTTACTAATTCATTTAAGGTTTTTTTAAATTGGCTGTCCGGGATTTCGTAGATTTCTTTGTTTAAAATAAAAGTTTCCATAGCGGGAAGATCCCACCAGAGCTGGTTTTTCTGGCCCATCACTAAAGATATTTGTTTTAAAAAAGGGTGTTTTCTTTCCCAGGGGTCAAAACCTAAAACATCGACCTGCCCGCTGGTTGGATACAAAAGCCCAGATAAGCATTTTAAGGTAGTTGTTTTGCCAGCGCCATTGGGACCGATAAAGCCAACAAACTCGCCCTCGGAAAGGGTAAAAGAAACGCCGTCAACTGCCTTGACGTTTTTGTATTTTCTGGCAAAAAGCGACTTTAAGGACCCAGCCAGCCCCGGCTCTTTTTCATGAACCTGGTAGTATTTTTTGAGACTTCTGACTTTAATTATTGGCATATTCTGATTTTAACACAAAATTTTTAACTACTTGCTGAAGAATAGTATTTTAAAGCAAAATTAAAAAACTTTTGCGAGGCCCACAAAGAAAGAATTGCTAAAATTGGTGCTAGAATGATTTTTGAGGTTTCAATTTGTCCCATTAGAGCCTCTGTTGGAAAAGTAGCAATATAGCCGACTGGCAGAACAAAGGAGAAAAAGTATAAAAAGCCTCTTTTTATTTTGAAGATATCTATTGGTTTACCACCCAAGTCTTTAACTGTATGGAAAAAGTCGATCAGGTTGGCCAGGTTTATAAACCAAATATTGGTAACAGTTAAAGCAAAAAAGATGCTGTAGAAAATTAAAAAGCCACAGGTAAATAAAAACAAAGCCACTAAGAGATTTAAGAAAGAAAAATAGCCGGTAGTTAAAATCGTATATTTATAGATTAAAAAACTCTCTAAAGCAATCCGTACATAATGGTCAAATTCTAATATTTTAAAAGAAAGCAAGAAGCGGGTATTGACTGGTTTTAACAAAGCATTATCTAATTCTCCTTTTCTGATTAGGCGAGAAAAAGCTCCTAAGTTTCTAAAAATTAAGGTCCAGCAAAGGTCGTGAAAGAGCGAGGCAACAAAAAGCACTAAGAAAACCTCATTTTTGCTCCAGCCGGCAATTGCTTCAACCTGGCCGAAAATAAGGTGGATGCTTGTTATTCCCAATATCATCCACAAGATATTTTCAAAAGACCAAAAAATCAGATTTGAGCGAAACTCGGTTTCTGCCTCAAAGCTGAAACTAAAAAACGCCCAGAATAGTTTAAGGTATCTTTTAATACGCATGTGGAGTAATCACTAATATACAAATCAAACACAAATATACAAATATACGAATAATTTGTATATTCGTATATTAAATAAAATTCGTATATTCGTGAATACTACTATTGCCCGAAGGCTGTATACACCCTCAGCCCCTTTTGCCAAAAGTGTTTAAATAAAAAATAAAAGGCAACTGCCCAAAATATACCAACTGCAAAAGAGAATAAAAGCGGCCAACCGTTTTGCTGGCCCAAATAAATTTCCAAAGGAAAAGAATACATAAAGCGAAAAGGCAAAAGTCTAACTATTGTCTGCGACCATTTGGGGAAAAAAGCCAAAGGGACAATCTGCCCGCCAAATAAAGACATCACGAGCCAATAAAGACTACCGACGCCACCGCTATTGATTATCCAAAAAGCAACTGTACTCATCCAAAGATTAAATTCAAAAGTAACAAGAGCAGTAACAACTAAACTTAATATAAAAACTAATAAGCGCCAAAAAGTTAAATCAAAAAGCAGAAAATTTTTAACAAATATAAAAATGACGGAAAAACACAGAAGATAAAGCAAAACGTTGATTGTATGCCAACCCAATTCTGTTCCGATACGAGAATTGTGAAAATCAACTGGTTTAGTAATTAAATTGATAATTGTTCCGTCTTTGATGGAATGACTTATTTCACGAAAAGGAAACCAGCCGCAAACCGCCCAAACTAAGAGGCCGACAAAATAATAAGTAACAATCTGATTTCTGGTAAAGCCAGCAATTGTGCCGTTGATACTAGCCGTTTGCCATAGAAAAAGCATTGTTATAAACGAAGCAATCCAGCCAAGCATCCATAACAAAGCCATACCGCGATAAACAAAAGTGTTTTTAGCGGCAACTTTAAAAAAAGCGCCGATGGTTTTTAATGTTTTCGCCATAAGACAATCTTATCATAGAGTAAAACCTAAATTTTAACCCTTGTAAAATTTAGGTTTTATAATATTCTTTATCTATGAGTTATGCAATAAGAAACACCATCAGCAAGAAAAAAGAAATGAGGTTTAAAGTTTTAAAAAGAACTGCTGGCTTATGGACTGACAGAAAAGATATAAAAAGCTCAGCTTCTTGGGTAGCGGCAAAAAGGAAAAAACAAAGTTTCCGTTCACAAAAAAAGTTGGATTAACTAAAATTTGTAGCGGTGCGATTTACCTGCCTGCCGGCAGGCAAGTCGTACCATAAATTGAGGATGCCATCCCCCTTCGTCAAAGACTTCGGAAGGACGCAGTAAATGACATCGCTACAATTTCCATAGGTGTATAAAAGTCGACCAGCTATCGCTGGTCAGTTATTATACAGTTGAATTTTTTAGCTGCTAGCGGAGGAATAGGATTTGAGAGCCAAATTCCAGAGCCTGTGGGAAAGATATAGGAGAAAGACGGCGGCAAAGAAGCCATAGACCATTATTTGCCAGGAGACTTGTCCCCAGATGGCTTTGGCTGGAACAGTAGAAATGAAAACCAAAGGCAAAACAAAGCTGAAAATAATCTGAGCTGGTTTTGGAAAAGTGTCAATCGGTATTCTTGAAATCCGCAAAAGCGGATAAAAAAGAAAGTAAAGATTTTCTATATATCCTAAATAAAAGGCCAAGAGAAGAATCATAAACCAAAGACTGTAAACAACTATTATTCCTAAAATAAAAGCTGAGAAGGCAATTAAAAAGCCAAAAAAGCTAATTTTGATTTTAAAGGAAAAAATCGACCATAAAACGATTGCCAGCCCTGCAAAAAGGCGTAAAAAATTGCGTAAAGAAAAGCGAGAAAAAGAAACTAAAAACTGGCTATTAGCAGGCTTTGTTAAAATAAAATCAAGCTCTCCTTTGTAGATTATGCGTGGAAACTGAGAAAAATTATTTTCTACTAAAGCCTTAATAACAGAATCAAACATCAGATAAATCCCAACTAAAACTAATGAATGGCCAAAAGACCAGCCTTTAACACTACTCACATGGTTAAAGACGAAAAAATAATAAAAAACCAAAGTCAAAGACCACAACAAACTCCCAATATTAAGCAGTAAAAAATTACCCCTAAATTGAACTTCTCGGCTGAAATTGGCTTTCAAAAATTTTAAGTAAAGCGATAAATATCTTTTAATCATAAATTATCCCCCGTAAGCAGAATAAATCCTGACTCCTTTTCGCCAAATTTTTCTTGTCAAAAATATCAAAAATGTCAACCAAGCCATTTGTATCAGTATTCCTATAAACTGTTCTTTAAGTGAAACTTTTCCCAAAATAATTTGCGCCGGCATAAAAATCGCATATTTGATAGGAAGAACTGTGGCTATTTTTTGAAAAAACGGCGGCATCAAATCAATAGGAATCGTCAGGCCAGAAAAAAGCAAGCTTATAGACTCCCAAACTCCAAGTAGCCAGACAACTTCTGTAAACCAAAAAGCAGCAAAACCGATAAGTGTTTTAATAAAAAAGTAGGTTACAAAAGCCAAACTTATCATTACTAAAAGAGTTAATCCTTGCAATAAGTCTAAACTCATGTGTTGCGAAACGCTCGGGACAAAAATAATAATAGCTGTTATAAAGGGAATTAAAAAAATTGAACGGTTACCTTTATAGGCAAGCTCATTAGCAATACAGAATTTTAAAAAGTTCATGGGCTTTAAAAGAAAACTAGATAAAAATCCTTGATTGATATTTTCAGCAATGCCCCACTCAGGGTGAGAAACTACTAAAACATTTAAAGACAAGGTAATCAAGTAATAGACAAGGATAGAATTAAAAGAATAGTTGCCGATCAATTCTCTTTCTGAAAAAACTGCTGAAAAAAATAAGATAAATATTAAAGTGGGATAAATATCCATTAAAAACCAAATAAAACTTCTGGCTCTGTAATTCAAGGATTCTTTCAAGTTTATTGAAAAATAAGCAAGGATTTTTCGCATGGTTTAATCATACCAAAAACCCGCCTTGGATTAGGCGGGTTTTGATAAAAGTCGAGTCAATCCCTTTACTTTACATCTTTTTTTAAAGATTTAGCGGCAGTAAAGCGGACTGCTTTGTGGGACTTGATGATAATTGTTTCGCCGGTTTGCGGATTGCGGCCTTTTTTATCTTTGACTCTGGTTATTTTAAAGCTTCCAAAGCCGGACAAAACTACTTTTTCTCCTTTTTTAAGCTGCCTTTTAATCTCCTCAAGCAAGGTCTCAATTGCCTCGCGGGCGGCTGTTTTTGTCAAGTGTGCTTTTTTAGCAACAATCTCAACTATTTCTGATTTGGTCATGTACTTTTCACCTCCCCTCTAAACGCGGAAATC
>Ga0180438_10010719_pt1 | contig 11206 bp, 12 predicted proteins | sample SS_ome_12_FD_132455 | JGI IMG/M metagenome (GOLD analysis project Ga0180438, IMG submission 132455) | Hypersaline lake sediment archaeal communities from the Salton Sea, California, USA - SS_3_D_2 metaG | ecosystem: Environmental > Aquatic > Non-marine Saline and Alkaline > Hypersaline >...
GAGATTACCATCTCCTACCAAGATGAGACCGGAGCCAATCACACAAAACGATTACAGGGATGGCCTGCCCGAATCGTTATGCACGAAAACGATCTTCTCAACGGAAAGCTCTTCATAGATAGAGCGGAGGGCAAAGAGAAAGAACAAATCGCTATAGAGTTAAAACCCAAGTTGCGCCCTACATCGCGCTTGAACAGATCTGTACACAACAACAAAAAAACTAATCATCTCGGACAAGAGTTAACTTAATCCTCCACTGCTTAATTTCTTTCTTGTTGCGTTCGATTGTGTTCAAGCATGATGTAGGACACAACTGGGGTTTAAAATGGCTGAGAAAGAAGTATAAAGCCTCTCTTACTCGACGCCCTCTTCAACCTCTGTTTGAGCAAACCCTGTCCCGTGATTTCGGGCTTGAAAACCGGTCCAATAGGAAAGGACAATACAGGCGCTCATAAAGACAACAGCGAGCCAACCGGTAACGACTTTGAGAATTTGCGGTGTTGAAACACCAAAGAGTGAATCCCCACTATCTCCACCAAAAGAGGCTCCAAATCCCATAGATTTGGACTCCTGAATGAGCACCACAAAAGTGAGAAGCAGGCAGAGGATAAGAAAAAGAGCTATTGTAAAATAGAGCAAAATTGACATTCGTTTTTCCTTACAAGGTTACATTCGGTTATTTAGGGCACTATTTTGACGCAAACTGGGCGATTTTTGCAAAAGTTTCCGGATCGAGAGAGGCGGTGCCTACCAAAAATCCATCAACCCCTTCTATCTTTGAGAGCGCTTCGCTCGAAGAGGCAGAGACAGATCCCCCATACAGAACCGGCATAGATTGAGCGCTCTCTTCATCATACAAAGAAGAAAGAGAGCTTCGAACCATTCCGTGAGTATCGAGCACCATCTCTGGAGTTGCTGTTTTTCCGGTTCCTATTGCCCATACAGGTTCATACGCGATCAAACACCGAGTTAAGTCTTCCTTTCGAACGGAAGCAAGTCCAAGCGAGAGTTGTCGTGAAAGAACCTCTTTCGTCTCTCCTGCCTCTCTCTGTTCAAAGGTCTCCCCAATGCAAAGAACTACAGAGAGAGAGCTCTCTAGTGCACGCAAAACCTTTCTATTAATAAACTCGTCGCTTTCATGAAAGTAAGAACGCCTTTCTGAGTGGCCAAGAAGAACAAAATCTCCTCCGGCATCCGTTATCATCTCTCCAGCGACTTCCCCTGTAAAGGCTCCACTAGACGCGTCATTCATGTTTTGCGCTCCCACACGAAACCGGTCTGGGAGGGAGCTTCGAACAGGATGTATGGCAGTAAAGGGAACAGCCAACCAAATAGAGTTCTCTATACCTTCACAAAACTCTGGAAGCTTCTCAGCATATTGCTGTGCCTGCGAAATGGTCTTATTCATTTTCCAATTGGCAATCACTGTAAATGGCCGCTTGCTCGTCTTTTTTGGCATACACAATCCCTTATCTAGATTTTCTTCTCATGACTATACATCTTTTCGAGACAAATAGAAAAGGCCCTCATTTTTAATGAGGGCCTTTAATAAAATCGTACGCTGTGATCCTAACTCGGCAAGTTACCAACTCGCACAAGAGAGATATATGCCGATGGTTGTTGGTTGTTTTCTACGTCAATATACCCAATCGAAATTGGTTGGGACAGATTTCGGACTGTGAGAAAGACCATGGTATTGTCAGGAATTTCTACAATGCCGCTTCCATTGACATATGCTGAAAAGGCAGAGTCTGGCTGACCAGAGATCTGAAGGCCAGCGAGGGGAACAGATGCTGTCCCGTTTACCTCGACAGCTAAATATAAGTTAGAAATATCATTACGTGACAAAATCTTTACAAAAGCATTGATGTTGTATCGCCCACCTTTGGTAACGGTAAATATACCACCCGAGGCGTTCGAGACAAATGTAATGTCATCTGAGTGAGTTCCTTCGGTGTTAAAAGGAACAACATTGGTATCTGAAGTAACCGGACTTCTCGCTGGAGCAATAGTGGCCTCAGAAAATGAACCGCATGCATCCGAACCCGAAGGACCAGTAGGGCCCACAGGGCCTTCTGGTCCACAGGGCCCATGAGGACCCATAGGCCCACAAGGACCGGGTTTGCAAATATTCACACCAACACATGAATCCCTTCCTTTTTTATCGCAATGATCGTGCTTATGGCGATGATGGTGTGTTGCGTATACGCTTCCTCCAAAAAAAGCGCAGCTCAAAAATAGTATCAAAGCAAACAGGTGTTTCATAACTCCCCCCTTTCTTTTAAGGATTTTTTTTCATAACATCCAAAAGACCGAAGAGTCAAACCCTTCTCTTTTTCGATGCCAGTTTTCTTGCACTATTGCTCCTAAAATTGGTACAACGGTCTCCAAAACCTTCAACGGTTATTATAATGAGCGCTCCTATCGTTCTTACAGTTAGCGAACTGACATTTGCTATCAAATCTCAGCTAGAACCCCTTTTCCGCCATGTTTGGGTCAAGGGAGAAGTTTCTAATCTCAAAAAGCAAAGCTCTGGCCACATCTACTTTTCGTTAAAAGAGGGCGGATGCCAGCTTTCAGCAGTACTTTTTCGCCTTGATGCTCGAACACTTTCCCACCCCCTAAAAGATGGGGACACTATTGTTGCCCAAGGAGAAATGAACCTCTATCCACCAAGAGGCGCCTATCAGCTTATCGTTCGAGAGATAAGTCACGTCGGCCTTGGGGAAGACCTATTAAAACTTCAGGCCTTGAAGAAAAAATTACAGAACCTTGGATGGTTTGATAAAAAAAGAAAACGTCCGCTTCCCTCAGCAATTGACCATATCGGACTTGTCACAAGTCCAACGGGAGCTGTTCTTCATGATATCGTCAATGTCTTATCACGTAGGCTCGGGGGATTTCATCTTATCGTTAATCCCGTACGCGTACAAGGAGAAGGGGCCGCACAAGAGGTTGCTCGAGCTGTTCAACAGTTCAACGATCTAAATATCGTCGATATTATTGTCATTTGTCGAGGCGGTGGAAGCTCGGACGATTTAAGCGCTTTTAACGAAGAGATCATCGCAGCGGCATGTGTTACGAGTGCCATTCCTATCGTTTCTGCTGTCGGTCACGAAACAGACCTTACTATCACAGATCTTGTCGCCGACCTTAGAGCACCAACGCCCTCTGCAGCAGCCGAACTCATCAGTCATGAAAAATCTCAGCAAAGAGAAAAGCTTACCCTCTTCATAAAAAATGCAAAACGCCTACTATTTTCTCGCTTTTCTACGGCCAAAGAACGGCTCTTCCTCTTTGCAAAACGACTCTCTCACGCCCATCCTAAAAAACAAATAGAAAACCGTTTTCAACAGCTCGATGATATTGACACGACTCTCCAAATAGCGCTCAACCGACAATTACACCTTCGCCACAACCTCCTTTCGCAAGTAACAAAGCGAACACAACAAATCGCCCCTACAACGCAACTGGCCAAACAGGGGTCCCAGATCGCCTTTTATGAAAAAGCGCTCCAAGAACAGGGTTTAAGAACAATACAGCAGAGATCTTCCTCCCTTTTATATCGAAAAGAGCTCCTCGATGAGCGAGTTCTTACCCGATTTTCTCTATATAAACAGAAAATGAAAGAGGGAAATTGGGAAGAGCGCTCCCTTACAAGAGTCCAAACAATCGTCGGCTCTATTAAAGCACAGCTAGACGCTCTCTCCTCCCATATGAAGGCGCTCCACCCCCAACGAACCTTAGAACGAGGTTACGCAATTGTCTGTCGCGAAAATTCTCGTGACGTGATACGCTCGATTCAGAACGTAGAGCGCGGAGATTCTCTACAGATCAGAGTTGCAGATGGTATCATGCACGGCACTATCAACACAAAAACTGCAGAGAAACTATGACTTCTAAAAAACTTTCATTTGAACAAGCATTTCAACGCCTTGAGGCAATTCTTGAGCGTCTTAATGCCCAAGACGTTACTCTAGAAGAGTCCCTTCAACTTTTTGAAGAAGCAAACTCACACATTGTCTTGTGTCATAAACAACTCAATGATGCCGAAAGGCGAATTGAGATACTCACAAAAAGTCGTGACGGAGAAATTGAAATGAGCTCTGAAAAGTGCCCTAAAACGACGCCTATGGATGTAGGAGAAGGCTGTGAAGACCGCTCTATTCGCTAATAGCCAAAAGCCACAGGCCCAGGAGATCCTTAACGACCTTTCCCATTTTTTGAGAAACCTTGGGGTAACCGTTGTTCTCGAATCTGCTGAACCATTTACTAATGGGGATCTACAAGACGTCCTTCCATCAATAAAAAAGGCCGATTTCTTGGTAAGTATTGGGGGCGACGGATCCATTTTACATCTTATTCATGCCATTGGTATTCCTCACATACCAATTGTTGGTATCAACTTAGGAAGTTTGGGGTTTTTAGCAGAAGTTAATGTGAAAAACCTTTTTAACGACTTCGAGACGATCTGCAAAGGGGGATACACGACAGAGGAAAGGCTCGTTATAGATGGCTATATCCACAATACAAAAAGCGGCTTTGCCGTTAACGAGGTCACCGTCCACAGGGGATGCCTCCCAAATCTTATCGATCTCTCTATCCATGTCGATGGAGTCTTTCTCAACACCTTTTCCGCAGATGGTGTGATTGTGTCTACGCCAAGCGGATCTACTGCCTACTCACTTTCTGCTGGAGGACCCATTGTCACACCAGAAATAGAGGCATTGATTATCACCCCAATCTGTCCACACACCATGTCAAATAGACCACTTGTGGTTATGCCGAAAGAATCGCTTTCAATCGAACTTTCTCGTGGAGGAGATGTGGTTGATGTCGCCTTTGATGGACAGCCCCCCACCCCTCTTTCTCGAGGAGAGAGTCTTGAAATTAGAAGAAGCTCTGATCATTTTAGGCTTCTCACTCTGCCAACGACAAACTACTTTTCAACTCTACGATCAAAATTAGGCTGGGCCGGCAGCTGGAGACAATAATCTCCTGAAAAAAAGCTTTCCGCCTTCTGTTTCTACGCCATCATACGCCTTTTCTAATTCCAAATTAAATCTTAAGCTAAATGAAATGGAGCGGACAACACCTTCTTCTAGGTCCGTTGCCTCAATAAGCTGCTCTCCATCCCATAGTAGAACGTGGTAGATGGTAGGGTTTCCCATGAAGATAAGATCTCCCGGCAAAAGTTTTTCAATTCTGTGCCCTACTCTATATTGATCACTTGCATTGCGCGGCAGTACCATCCCAGCCGTAAGAAAGGCCTGATACACAAGAGCCGAACAGTCTATTCCCCTCTCAACCTCTTTATCCATGCCAGCAAAACTCATCCCTCCCCATAAATATGGAGTTCCAAGGTAGCTCTTTGCCCGATCAATAAGATCCTGAACACTTCCCTCTGCTCCAGGAGAAATACAAGAACAATCAGAAGAAGGGCTCACATGGGCACTATATACCCATCCTCGATATGGAGCTAACCCCTCCCCTCTTTTTTGATACGGGACTTCGACCTCTATCCAACCATCTTTTTCTTGAATACCGTGGAGACAGGTTCCTTGAAGAAGCTGACTCTCTCTTCTTCTATCGTGACCATTTGTACAAAATGGCCGCCATGTAGGCTCTGAGCGTAGGTCCGTAACTTCTGCCTGAACGGTATAATAGGTTGTTTTTCTCATAATGAAGCTTGGGTTTTTAATGGAGCAAATGAGCGACGATGAATAGGAGAGGGACCATGGCGCTGAAGCTGTGCTCTATGATAGGCGGTTCCATACCCTTTATTTTTAGAAAAACCGTACTCTGGCCACATGCGATCATACTTTTTCATCAACTGATCTCGAGAATACTTAGCGATAATTGAAGCTGCGCTCACCGATTGACAAAACCGATCGGCTTTTGCCAAGCAAATAGAGGGAATTGGAAGGCACGGATCGATCGTACCATCGACAATGGCAACTTCTGCCTCTATTTTGCTTGCAGCCTCTCGCATTGCCCGAAGAGTTGCCTGTAGAATATTGATCTCATCGATTACTTCTGGCCCTATAATAGCTATCGAATACTCTACTCCTGGTGTTTCTATAAGACAGTGATAGAACTCCTCTATCTGAGCCTCTGATAGAAGTTTGCTGTCGATTAGTTTAAAGGATATGGATATAGGATGGGGCAATAGGCAGGCACAGGAAACCACAGGCCCAGCAAGGGGACCTCTTCCAGCCTCATCAATGCCAATACAACGAACATAACCCTTTTTTCTAAGGCCTTGCTCTAGCTTGAGGGGGTCATTTTTAAGCAACAAAAGGTCTTCTCGATCTTCTTCTTTGTCGAAGAGCTCGAGCTGCTTCACAAAGAATCCCTTAAGATTCTTGTGATTCTTTTATAGGCTTTATCTTTTTAGCCTTTTTATTGACGTAGCGCTCTTTAACCTTAGCCGATTTTCCGGAGGTTCCTCTTAAGTAATAGAGCTTGCTTCGGCGAACAGCACCATGTCGAACAACCTCAATACCAGCAACAAGGGGACTGTGAATGAAAACGACTCGCTCTACACCTTCACCATAGGCTACTCGATGCAAGGATATCGTCTCTGAAGAACCCGAGCCTTTTCGGGCTATACAGGTTCCTGTAAAACTTTGGATACGCTCCTTTTTTTCCTTTCCCTTTCCCTCAATAATGCGAAACTTCACTTGTAGCGTATCTCCAACGCGAAATTCGGGAATATCCTTTTTCAATTGCTCTTGCTCAATACCAGCTAATTCGGCGCTCTTTCCCATGAACTGCTCCTTTTACACTGAAATCTTTCGAATTCAGCCAATCAAATGTTAAAATTTATGCCGACGACTATAGCACAAAAGAGGAAAATTGGTCCAACGAGAAGTGCAGCAACCTTCTCTAAAAAACTACTTTTTCTTCACCGAACTCTTTATTGCCTTTTTCTTTGGTGCAACACTTTTTGGTTTAGCTGGCGCCTTTTTCTTTGGTGCGGTAACTTTTGGTTTAGCTGACGCTTTTTTCTTTGGTGCGGCAGCTTTTGGTTTAGCTGACACCTTTTGCTTTGCAGAAGATTTTGGTTCTGCTTTTTTCTTCGTTGAAGCCCTTGGTTTAGCTTCTGTCTTTTTCTTCGTCTTGGGTTTTGGTGTTATCGATGGAATCTCTTCAGGAACAAGAGCCTCTTCTTGCTCAACTTTTTCATCGACGGAACTTCCCGCAATAGCCTGCGCAAGAGAGCCTTGTTCTTTTTGCCAATTTGACGAGAGGGTTTTTAAGGCAGAGAGCTTTTGACTCAAATTCTGAAGATCGAGATTAGACTGAAGCTGCTGGCGTCGATGAGCCAACAGTTCTGCTTCTGAATCAAATTTTCCAGAAAAGGTAAAAATCATTGAGGAAGAGTGATAATCGGGAGCGAAGAGGAAGGGCTTTATCGACTTTAAAATCGACACATAAATATCAGACGAAAACTGGGGTTCTGTTTCGACCTTTACAACCTGCTTAGGTGGTCGCCCTCGCTTAGGACGAGGATTTAAAGCCTCGTTAGAGTAGTATGTGGCAGCCTTTGCTGTAAGTATTTTTCGAGCTTGAGCTATGTCTTTTCCCACCTTCGGGGTAAACATCGCCATCTTTACTTTTTCTACAATCGATTTTGTAAGCTCTACATCCTCTTCGAAAACAAAGTCAAATCCGTTATTTCGCAGCCACTCTATAATTCTAATCCGAAATCGTTCTTGGTAATATTGTTGCCACTTCTCTAATTCGGTATGTTGATCGTAGATAAATTCGAGAAAGTTCTCCCGAGCCTCTTTGGACTGAATGATATCGAGCAACTTTTCCTTAGTATCAATATCATAGACCTTTTCATTGGCAAAGGCTTCCATAAGCTTTTTGACTTCATAGAAGGTGAGCTTGGGAAGCTGTACATATCGCTCTTTGTGCTCGTTGAGTTCCCTCATAAGGGCATCGATTTCTTCTTGCGTCTTGTCAAGATCGACACAAATCAAAAACCCTTCGAGTTTATCCAAATAAAAATCACGCTCATCATCAGATTTTGCAAACGCCTCCATAACACGATGACAACGCAAAATTATCGGATTCTGAGGAACAAGTTTAGTAGCCATACTCTCTCTTTATCTATAAAAATGAAGACACCCCAAAAAAAGGAATGTCTTCATCATACTCTGAACTAAGTCGATGATGCAAATAGAAACCCTGCATCCACACCTTTTGCTAGTGTGACGTTGCCTGAAGAGAAGCTGTGCGCTCGGACCTAGAAAGAAGAAGCGCAACACCTGCGGCTCCAACTACTCCCATCAACGCCGCCGCAATTATCGCAAGGGAATAGCTTCCCTGAAAATCGTAGCACCAGCCCCCTGCCAGTGGCCCAACGCTTCCTGCAACAGCATATGCCAATAAGACCACAGGATAGAGGCGTCCTAGAGACGCGGTTCCATAGAGCCTTCCCAGATAGGCAACATATAAGACAAAACAGGCCCCAAAATTAAACCCTATTGAAAAAGACGCAGCATAAAAGCCTCCAGAAGAGACACCGATCACAAGCGGTAAAACAGAAGCTGAAAGCAACAAGAGAGAGAGAGGAATAGCTTTGTTTCCAATCCTATCATAAATCAATCCCCACACAATACGCCCGGACATGCTTCCAAAAGCAAAAAATGAGATTGAAAGCACAGCAGAAGCGGCGCTTAGACCAGAGGCAATACCAATAGGGGTGAGATTTCCAATAACCATGAGACCACCAAAGGTTCCCGAAAACATGCCGAGAAGAGGAAGCAAAAGTCGTGCTTTTTCTTGCTGACTTTCGGGCTTATTACTACCGTGAACAGCCTCTGGAAGATGTAAAACCGAAATACAAAGCAAGAGAATAGCTCCTATAGAAAAACCTACAGCACTAAAAACCTCTAGGACATCCCAACCTCTCGAAAGCAACGCATAGACCACTTTTGAAAGAATCATGGATCCACCACCATATCCGGCAACGACAATACCGGTAACAAGCCCAAGCTTGTGGGGATACCATTTGGTCGCCGTTGAAAGCGAGGTAACATACCCACATCCAACTCCCGCCCCTGAAAGAACGCCAACACCGATCAAAATGGGAAGAAAGGAGCCCTGAGAAAGATAGGCAATCTGGTACCCAGCACAAAAGATGAGGGCCCCAAACGTGGCAATTCGCCTTGGCCCAAACTTCTCTTGTAGGCGACCCGCTATGATCATAGACAGAACAAAAACAGCGGTTGTAACCCCAAAGATCGCACTTGTTTGAACCGAAGAGAGCTTATATGACGATTGCAGAGAAGGAATGTAGGCGCTCCAGGCATAGATACCCCCTAAACAGGTCTGCATAACGCATGCAGCAAAGACCACTAGAGGGCCTGTAACACTAAAAAACTTTCTAAAGCCTTTTTGTTGATCTACCATAATTTTTTCACTCTTTTTGTTAACAAAAAATTCAGAAGACTAATCTTATCACACTATATGATTGTTTACAAAAAAGTATTTAGAGGTTTTTTAAACACAAATAGCCTAACCCTCTAATAATAATGAGGTTATGCCAAAGAAAGAGCCTTCTCTCCCCCTTTTCGAACAGATCGTATAATCACACTCGCCACGATTAAGCAGACAACCGCAATCACCGTAGGCAAAACCAAGTGAATGCCTAGCAAAGGCCCTGCCAAACAGGGGCTTAACCCAAACCCAAGAGACTCTGCAGAAGACTGCAATCCCATGATCTTTCCTCGATTTTTTGGAGAAGAATGGTTCGAAAGAATGACCACTGAAAGAGGAAAAAGAAACGCTATAAAAATATTTTGAAGAGGGAGAAGAAGCCAATAGAATGCAGGCACAGAAACGAAAACCATCAGACCTACACAAAAGGCAGAGAGAAGGGCCGCTTTTTCGAAAAGAAGTTGTGCACAAAAGCGCTTGAGTAAACATCCGACAAGAAACGTACTGGCAAGGAAATACCATAGAGCTCCGTAAGAGAGGTAAAGCCCAATATCTGCGGAACTAAACCCAAACCATCGTATCCACAAAACGGGCATAAACTCAAACCACATCGACCAGCCAAAGCAAAGACAAAACGAGGAGAGCAAAAGAAGCACAACGGTTTTTTCTACTGAAAAGAGCTCTCGAAAGGATGGTGTCTCTGACTCTTTGTAACCGGCGTGTGTCTCAGGAAGAAAGAAAAGAACCAAAATACCACTTATGAGAGCAAGTACCGCGTTCATTAAGAAGGGCCGGGAATAGCTCAATGTTCCAAAAATCGTTTCACTCACCAAAAAACTAGCCAAAAGAGGTCCTATAGCAACCCCGGCTCCAAATGCAGAATGAACCCAGGCAAGTCTACGCCCTCGATCCTCCTCGCGACTAGCATCGACAATGTATGCATTGACAATAGCATAGCTTACCAGGCAAACGCCCAAGCAGCCTCGAGAGAGAATGAGACCAAAGAGGGAGTTGAGCTCTATGCTTAAGGCGACAAAAAGAGAAGAGAGCAGGCCCGCTCCCAAACAGAGCATAAGGGCGGGCCGTCTTCCACGTCGATCCGAAAATCTTCCTATCCATGGAGCCACTACCATCTGTACGAAGGGAGGTAAAGAGAGAAGAATGCCAAAAAGAAGCCCTCGTACCGTCTCCGATGTTGAATGATGCACAAGCGTTGCATCAGCACCAAACAGCATCGGGGAAAAGAGAGGATAGACCATTCCAAATGCAGTAGCATCTAAGAGAACAATACACAAAAGCACAAAAAGGGCGAGGCGAGACATAAGAAGCAAACCAAAAGAAAAAATCAGGAGACTAATTGTATCAAAACTCTTTCCAAAAAACTACTCGAGTTCTTCAAACTCTTCTCGAACAGTCACGAACCGATCTTTTTTTCGTACCAAGCGAGCTAAAAGGAAAGATAAGAGGATAAAAAGCCCCCCTAAAGCAATGGGAGCCATAAGGTGAAGGCCGATAAAAAGGCCAGAGGTCACTGGACCAAGGCCAAATCCAAGGCCTTCGGCAGCAGCATAAATTCCCATAATTTTTCCTTGGTGCTCTGCTGTAGTAGAGTTTGAAACAGCCATTGCAGTTACAGGAAAAAGCAGCCCCGCAATCATATTTTGCACGGCAATCTCACATAAGTATGCCGATGGAAAATCGACGACAAAGACCATCCAAATAAAGAGGCAGAGCAGGAGGGAAAGAACTTCAA
>Ga0180438_10010720_pt1 | contig 11206 bp, 10 predicted proteins | sample SS_ome_12_FD_132455 | JGI IMG/M metagenome (GOLD analysis project Ga0180438, IMG submission 132455) | Hypersaline lake sediment archaeal communities from the Salton Sea, California, USA - SS_3_D_2 metaG | ecosystem: Environmental > Aquatic > Non-marine Saline and Alkaline > Hypersaline >...
GGTTTTTTCTATCCGGCCGAGCCGATACCGCTTCGAGAGGAGTTGAAGAAGGAAATCCAGGTTCAGTTGACACTCGATCGGTGGCCAAGCTGGTTTGCGGCTCCGCCGCATTTACGATACCAAGCAAAGCGTCACTGGCTTCTCGCGCAATATGAGCTTTTCATATCGCGGCGGCCCAAGAGCAGGCGCATGCCGATAGCACTTTACTACAAGGCCCTGCTGAGTGAGTACAGCCCGGATATTGCGTGGCTCGGTCAGAAGGAAAAACTTCGTTTTTACAGTGACTATCCGCATCGTGAGACATTGCCGACATGGTACAGGCTTTACGACGAATTCGGGGACAGCGCCGAATCGCTTGAGGCGCGGTACCGAATTGCGATGCACCTGGCGGGTCAGGGCGAGTTCGAAAAGGCCAACCAGCTTGTCACGGAGGCCCAGACAATGCTCAGCGAGAAGCTCAAGCAGGTCAGTAACAACCGAGCTGAACCTCAAAAAGGCACGCTTTCCGACATGTTCAAGCCCCCGGCTGATACGGTAGTGACCGACTTTCGGCTGGCTGAATTGCAGAGGAAACTGAATCAGCTATACTCGCTGATCGGCCGGGAAAACAGGCCCAGCAGCGCGGCTTCAGCCAAGCGTCTGGCCAGATTCATCATGCTCAATCCTCACGACGCCGACTACGCCGGAGCACTTGATGAATTGCTTGAGCAGATGGGCGAGAAGGACCTGCTGCGAGACAACGTTCTTTTGGCCAGAACCAAGCTTATTCCCGACGAGCAGTTGCGTGCTGAGAAGCTCAGCCAACTGCACGAGAATTTCCATGATACCGACGCCGGGATGCAGGCATTGTACGAGTTGGCGCTTTTGAAGATGCAGCTATGGCGTCTGCAGGGCGAGTCCGACGCCGAGCAGAAGAAGCAGAGGAAAAAGTATCTGGTCGATGCCAAAGCCACGCTCACACGTTTCATAACTATGTATCCTGAGGGCATCTTCACGGAACAGGTCAGGAAAAACCTCGAGAGTCTGCCTGCGGCTTCTCCATGAGGCGGATTTGCGTTTGTCGCCTGCAATCCTCAAACATGGGGTATCAGTTATCCGGCGAAATTAGGGGTTGACTTTTGGGGGAGTTATGTTAATATCAGATGTGGTAATTTAGCTTAGCTTTGGCGGTATTTGCGCCCTGCTGTGACCGTGTTTCAGGTAAAAGGGTGAATATGGGAAAAGCCAGCCTTCAGCAAAGACGAATTTGAAGCTGCCGAAGCTGAACTGGACAGATTGCCTGGAGTCTGAAACGATGGAAAGCGCTGACCTTGGGCCAGATAAGGACGGACGGAAAATCCTGCTGGTGGGCGATATCACCAGGGCCTTTACAAATGTCGAGGCGTGTGGAGAGATTTTCTGCGAAGTTTGCCCGAACATGCTTGATGCGGTCGATGCAGCGGCTCGCACCAGCTTTTCCGCGATAGCCATCGTAATGGCGGGAGCCCCGGTGAGGTTTGGTTCTGCTCTGAAGGCGCTCAGGCAAACAAGCGCCGGCGTGAGAATTATTCTTCTTGCGCGGATGCATGAAGAACCTGTTGCGATTCGGCTTGTTAACTCGTTTTCCAATGGTGCGCCGCTTGCAGACGACTATATGATCTGCCCGATAGACCGGGCCAGATTTTGCAGGTCGGTGGTTCTGGGCGAAGAGCCTTCGGTAACCGAAACGGTGCATCGAGGTTTTGCCAACGCGGCGAAAGACAGAAGAATACGGCTTCTCGAAAAACTGGCGACCGAAGACGACCTAACGGGCCTTAAGAACAGAAGATACGTATGGGAATTCGGCAAGCAGGTCATAGCGCGTGCGGGAAAAGAGAACGGACGTGTGACGCTGCTGGTTTTCGATATTGACAACTTCAAACGTTACAACGACGATTACGGGCACAGCATCGGCGATGAAATACTCAAGAAGGCCGCTGTCGTGATGCAGAGGAGCTGTAGGCGGCACGATGTTGTGGGCAGGATCGGCGGTGACGAGTTTGCGGTCATCTTCTGGGATGACCCAAAGATAAAAATTGCTTCGGACAAAACCGAAAGGCGTTCCACGCTCGCCGACCATCCGAAAGAGGCAATAACAATAGCCAAGAGATTTGTGAGGGAATTGGAAACGGCGGAGCTGTCACCTCTTGGACCGGGAGGAAAAGGTGTTCTGACAATCAGCGGGGCTCTGGCCAGCTTCCCCGGTGACGGTTCGTCAATGCAGGAGGTCTTCGAAAAGGCCGACAAAGCATTGCTGGAAGCCAAGCGGAGCGGGAAGAATCGGATTTATCTCGTGGGCAAGCCAAAGAACAACATCGCCAGTCTTCAATAGGTTATTAGCGGCTCAATCGCGGCGATAAGACGAGCACGCGTTGCGGATATTCATCTTAGAAAAGGGATGCATACTGAGCAGCGCCAAGGGTAAATCTGCAGGCGGCGAAAGACAGACAGAACCCCGCAGCCGAAAAGAGGATTTTCTTGGAGACCGGCAGGTTTATAGACGAGAAGGAACCTTGTCCGCGCCGGGTTTGGCAGCCGTTGCAGATTTCTTATTGGCAGCTATTTGCCGTATTACATCGTGTGGAGGAGATTGAGCCAGGGGTAGTTGATCGGCAATCACAACCGTTTCCATAGGTCCGAGCAGCTTGTAACGTATGCCTCGCCATACTATGGTCCTGCCAAAAGCCGAGGAAACGATAAAGAAAAGCAGCAGAAAAGACCACAACCAAAACAAAAGGATATCCGCCGCCATGGCCGGTTTCATCCTTGGCAGGTCCTTATCGAGCAATTTGCTTATCATTCTTTGTCTGACCACGGCTCTGAGCGATGAGCTTGTAAAAAACAGTACGGGCACGGCTACAAGGAAGACCATGTTCTCTTGTCCTCTTTGCGCTGCGTAAATCGCCATTACAGAACCACCCCACAAGCCCAGTATTGAGTACAAGCTGCTGAACAAGCCAAAGAACCATGTTCTTGGTGCGCAAACGCGTGTAATCAGGAACTGTCGCCGTCCGAATTCGAAAAGTCTTGTCCATGTTGTGGATTCATAAGAAGCGACCAGGCATCGAGGTACAAAAGCGACTTTCATCCCTGCCTTCTTTACCGCACCGCTAAGCGACAAGTCATCACTGAGGGTCTTTTGCCAGATTCTGTCCAGACCCAGCCGCCTAAAGACATCAACGCGGATGGCCATGGAGCCACCCCATGCATGATTGTAACGGGTATTGCCCAGGAGCTGGGCAATCTTTGCATTAACCGCCGATAAGGCAAGCGTCGCCAGGTTGTTCCTTTCGGGCACAAACCAGCGATACCCGCTTGCGGCACCGTACCTGGACCTTCTTAAGGGATGGACTATGTGGCTGAGCCAGTCGCTGCGAACGCAGGCGTCCGAATCGGCAAATGCCAGAACCTCAACGTCATCGCTGATTCTATTGTAGCAGTAGAGCAGGTTGTGGATTTTCTGGCTACACGTTTGTGTTTGACCGGCCACGAGTATTTCCACGTCAATTGCCTTCGAGCTTTCGCTGAGCCGCTCTTTCAGTGTGCATAGTCCAGCGTAGGCAGGATCCGACTTGTCGGCAACTACGAATCTCAACAGGTAATTATCGTAGTCCTGATAGAAAAACGAACTTATATTTTGTTCAAATGCCGAATCCAGTCCTTTGCACGGCACAACGAGCACGGTGCGCGGCCGATATGACGTCCGCCTCTTGCGGTACCTGCTCATTACGTACCTGTGGTTGCGGTACATCTGAACCATGAAAACCAGTTGCGACAGGATCGCCGCCCATGCTATGTAATAGTACCATTCCATCTCTTTGCTTTCCCCACGCCGCGTGTGCCCCTGCAATCGGCCGCTCAGGATATAGAGGCCAGCGGCACTATCGCCTCTGCCAGCTCTTGGACGGTGTACGATTTCGCCAATTCGATTGGCAGCAAACATCCGTGACTGTGGTCCGATGCTATGATTATAAGATTGTCGCCGGTTTTTTTCCACCCATTCTGTTGTGGCTGGTGCCCCAGAATAAACATATCGACGTCAAGCAGCCCGGCCATTGTGTCGAGCGTTTGCCGGCTATGCTTTCTGCCCCAGGTGAAAGCGTAAACCGAGCCCGGGCGCACCGTATCGCTTATTTTCAACTGCCTGTCCATAATCTGTGGATCAAACTTTCCAACCTGGGAGTCTCCGGGAAGCGAATGCGACAGCCATATCCTGCTCTCAGTTCGGACTGCCAAGGGCTGCGAGAACAGGTACTGCCTCATCGCGAGTTTAACATCGTCACTTTTGGGGCCGAATTCCCGACACAAGGCCGAAAGCATCGCACGATTCATCTCTTTACCGTCTTTTAGCACATCATTGTTGTTGATAAAAGCCGTATCGTGATTTCCCATCAAAATGTGCACCTGGTCCGGGAAAGTAAGCTTGTATCGGACGGCTTCGAAGAGCAGCATATAGGACAGGCAACCTCCCTCACAATCTTCAGTTCCACCGTGTATGATTTCCTGCAGCACCAAGTGTGTGTTCGGGTTTTGGGCAAGGTCCGCAAAATCTCTTATCCTCTCGAAATTGCGCCGGTGTCCGTGGATATCGCCGGTGGCAATGAGGATACCGTTTGCCGGTGGAGAAATCACATTGCCGTGTCTAAACTTATCGCGTCTGTTGGCATCTGTGCCATCGGCGAGCAAGTCAATTATTTCTTGAGGCATTTCTATTCGTTTTTATTCTGTCACCCAATAAACTGTGCACCATGAGGTCGAGCCTCGATACGACGGTCATCATGTTACGGGGGCGCTGTGCAGGATCGTCCTTTATGCAATCCATCACAAGATTCGAAATTCCTACGGGAATCTGCTTTTTCAACTCATGTGGTGTTTGTCGCTGTTGACGCTCCTGCGGGATGGGGAACCCGAACTCATCCTTGTTCGTTATCAACGTCGGAACGTTCATTCCCGTCAGCGCCCAGTACATTGTAGCCCCCAAATTAAAGATATCGGTCCTTGGACCAAGTGGCTTGCGTCGCACCTGCTCCGGTGCAATGTAATCCGGGGTTCCCTGAATGCGTGGCTTGACGGTACCGATTCGACAGCTCTGGCCGAGGTCGATGATCTTTATCGAACCGGATTTGTCCATCAGGATATTATTTGGTTTTATGTCGCAGTGCACGTAGCCCTGCTGATGCATTGCGTTCAGGCCGGTTGCTATCATTCTGAATACGAGCAACACGTCTACAAGGCTCAACGCGGGGCCGTCTTCAAGATTCTTGCCGTCGAAGTGTTCCATAGAGAGCAGCAGTTCCTTTACCTTGAACATGCTGCGTATCTTCTTCAGTTTCAAACATTTACGGACGTATGGGTGGTCTAGTCGCCGCCCCACCTTGTATTCGGTCTGGACCTGCTCGAAGACGCGCGAATCCTGAGGCCTTTGGTGAATCACGCGCTTTAGCGCAACCTCGGTGCTGTCCTGATTGTCGGTTGCCAGATAAATGGTGCTGCGCGCTCCAGTGCCGATGCGCTTAATTATGCTGAAACCACCTATGTCAAGTATGTCCTTAGCCATTCTTTTTCAACACAAAGGCGGATTACACGATAATCCGTCAGTCCTCAAAGTAAGACAACCATTTGCTTTATAAGACGCGCAACAGCGTAAAAAGTTGCAGGTTTTTTCCGCCAATGGCCCAAAAAAGCGGGCCATGCTCGGCGGAGTCCGAAACGAATTAACCCAAACGCCCTAAATTGTTTAGTATACGATAGAACGGCTTATCTGTCCAGTATTAGGGCGGCTTTTTGTAATATTCGGCTCAGAAAAATATCAGCCTTGACAAAGTTGTGTAAATTTTTGATAATTCGCACAATTGAATCGGCCGAAACGGCCCATGGAATCGGGTGCGTCGCTACGTGGCAGTGGTTCCTGACCGTTCAATTGGTAGAGCGAATCCCGACGGGTCGCGATTAGCCGCGTAAGCGCCGCAGAAGCTGGAAAGTGAATAATATTTCCCCGATAGCTCAATTGGTAGAGCGAGCGGCTGTTAACCGCTAGGTTGTAGGTTCGAGTCCTACTCGGGGAGCTTAAATTTTTTCGGGGAACTTCCCCGCTGATATAGTTAACGGGAAGCCCCGGTTGCCAGCAAGCCGGGGCTTTTCTGTAACCTATTGGAACCAAAAGGTTATGGCCAATTTTGAACGACAACCAAATTCTCTATTTCGCAGGCCCCAAAGCGGAGTCCGAAGCAAACCATACACGTTTCGCCTCGGTGTCCGGAAATCTGGCTGCGAACTCTCTGACTCTCTGTTGAACAGACCCCGCTGGGTTAACAACTCCGTCCATCTCGGACCCTGCGGTGATTTCGAACTCCTGGCTGGGCAGCTAAGAACAAGGCGACTGCCACCACCGACAAACTCGAAGTGCTCGCAGTGTATTCCAGCGACTAGGCTGGCCGAGTTTCTCCAGCTTGAAGAACTCCTTGCCCCGATGGTGATTCTCGAGCTTCCATCGGCCGTCGGTTCTTTGCTTGGACATCAGCAGGTCAATGGCGTCTTGCAGACGTAGATCACGCGGAGCATCAATCCTGCGGAAGTAATCCAATCCGCGGAGCACATCCCAGTGCCATCGCGGCGGGAAAGAGAATTTCTTAAAGGCTTCTCGAATCACGTCACCTGTCTTATCGGAACGGAACAGGCGATGCTCCAGGATGAACTCGTGGGCACGGTGCATCGATTCCTTGACCGCACCTTTCGCTTTCTTGCCCCCATATTCGGCATAGTCAGCTAAGCCGTCCAAAATGTTGATCGTTGTGTGCAGGGAGCTATGCAGCGATTTATGTCGTCGCTCTTTACAGTTCCACCCGCCATCAGCCATCTGCCGAGTGAGGAGATAATCCAGAATCAATTCCACCCGCTCATCGCGTACATTGAAATACACCAGAAGCGCCAGATACATTCCGGTTACACACAAATCCATCCGGTCTAATCTGTACGCGAACGTCTTGCTGGCCGCTGTCCCGAAATCATTCTCTATCAGCAGGCTTGCGCCAACAGAACCGGCTTCATTATCGCGCGGCAATCCCATGTCACGCAGGAGCAATAGCGTATAGTTGGTAGAGGTCCATTTGGGTGTGTAGATTCCTCCGCCCCATATCCCGCAGGCATCGCGCAGGTCCAGCAGAGGCTTGCCCCAACCTTCCGTCGCTACTCGTCGCTGCTCGCGTTTCCATTGAGCCGCAGGTTTGCACAGAATATCGCGCATCATCTGCCAGCGAATGGCTGGATCACCTTCCATGAGCCAATCGACGACGTCTGTCTGTTCAAAGGTCTTGGTCATAATTTAGCCTCCTGCTTTCGCTCGTCCGGCTGATCCAGCAACGGTAGCAGCGCTTCGATCTTCGCCACAGCCTGGCGTTCGATGGCCAATGCTTCTCGCAGCAGATTCGCCTCCTTTTGCCGAATCGCACGTGTCCAGTTCGTCGGTGATTTCAATACCCACGGCTGTAGGTTCCAGATGCAATCGAACTCCGGTTTCGTGCGGGACAGGGTTTGATGAATACGCTGGTATAGTCCGACCAATTCCAGCAGGCGAAAATGGACCGGCTCATCAAATTCATTCGCCACCTTGCGGAGGTACTTTTCGGCGTTGAATCTAGCTGACCACAAGCTGGGATAGCAGTATCCGTTGGCATGGGCCATGACGTACCAGTTATCCTCTGTCAGCGTGTCAAACCGCGAATCATCTAACAGACCATCGATCCAGTATTGAAGTGCCGCAAAGCCGCTGAGGTACTGGCCGAACCGTTCGGTCTTGGCGAGCTTGACCGCCAGCCGAAGCGAGTTAACAACAGCCTCGCGGCGATCCATTGGAACGTCTTGGGGCTCGACTATTGCGACCGTCCAAACCCAGTCATCCCACTTGCCATCGCCGAAGACCCACTTGGGCTTACCGCTTGCATCCAGCACTTCGATGTCTTGGTAGCCGTCCTTGTGTAGTTCGTACGGACGGATGATCAAGTTGCCATCTTGGTGATAGCCTACAACGAGACTACTCTCCTTGCCCGTGGCGATCACAGGCACGCCTCGGTCAATACTTGCCGGCACCGCCTGCAGAGCTTTCTTTACCCCATTGGTCAGCCATTTGTTATCGCGCTGGGTGTCAATCCACGTCAGGCGATAGCCCGTGACAGCCATTGCCCCGGGGATACAGTTGTATCCGGGACCGGCGCACGCGGCACTGGGGCACCATGTCGGCTCTGCCATCTGCACGCGAAACGCTGCACCGCTAGCACCCATGAGATACTCATAGGTCAGTTCCTCTTCACCCATGGTCTGCATAACGCCCACAATGGAGGCAATCATTGAATTGTCGTGCGCGTCTTTGCAGCCGATGCCGTGTTTCTCCAAACCGGTGACATATGTGCGGCCCTTTTCGTGTCTGACTGGGCTGGAGCGGCCAGTGACCTTCTCTACGTGACGCTTGAGGGCGTTCCAACTGGCAAAGCCGTATTCCATTGCCAAGGCATACTGCGCCTCATGCAGCGCAAGCGGGCTGGCAAGGATTTCCGCATCGTCGGCGGAGGCGAAGCGCCTCAGCCGACGCAGAACACCGCAGACGGAGGCATCCTTTCGCTTATGAGCGCGGAGTAAATCCTTAGCCTGGTGTTTTAGTTGGGTGAAATCCGGACGGGGTGGAAGCGTGCGACTCATGATAAACCTTCCTATCTTATCGTGCCCGCAGCCTGCAATGTCGGGCAGGAAGAAGGTTCAATAGTCTTCCTATGAAGGTGAACTCGGTTCTTCCCGCAGGCCAGGGTGGCGTCCTTCAAAAAGCCAAAAACCAATATATCGAGTGTTGCCACGACCATCAAGTTGTTTTTGCTGGCAAACACCGGTGAACAGCCGGGTTCCTTCCGCACCCCAGTCCGACGTTTCGAACTTCCACGGGGTAAGTAACTAATAGAGGCCAATCGAAACCCGCCGGACAGCGTGCTGGTCGCCAAGCGAAAGCCGTTGTGGGCACATCCGCAAGGAGCCCGCAATGCGCTACATGCTGGAAGACCCCGCCAAAATGACCCCGGACCAGCGCCGACGCGAAGTCGCCGCCATCCTCGCTCGAGGCGTGCTTCGCCTGCGTCAATGTGCCAAAACATCGCCAGTTTCCGGCGAATCTCGGACGCCCGAAAAAGCTTCGAAATCTTGCCGGGATTCCCTTGATGAGGGGGCGAAAACGAGCCCTCATGTCCCCGCTGGTTAACGACCACGAGAACATGAAGGAGTTCGACATGGCATTAAATGTAGGCAAAGAAGTCGCCGCCTTGAAACGTATGACGGTAAAGCAACTGCGGGCCAGACACGTCGAGGTGTTTGGCGAGCAGTCCCGCAGCAGCCACAAGGACTACCTGATCAAACGCATCGCCTGGCGGCTCCAGGCCCAGGCCCAGGCTGAAGGCGACCTTTCACAGCGTGCCCGCCAACGGGCCGAGCAACTGGCCAACGACGCGGACCTGCGAACGCATGCCCCACCTCAGCAGGTCCAGAACAGCAATCAGCCCGGTATTACCAAAACGGCGGCGGTCACGTTCGACCATGACCCGCGCGTGCCGCTGCCCGGCTCCTTCATCACCCGCCGATACAAGGACCGTGACATTGTCGTCAAGGTGCTGCCGAAGGGCTTTGAGTGCGAAGGCGACATCTACCGCACGCTCTCGGCGGTGGCCAAGGCCGTCACCGGCAAGCACTGGAACGGGTATCACTTTTTTAACCTGGGCAAGAACGGAAAACGCATATGAGCAAAAACCACGACAAGCAGCCGACCATTCGCTGCGCCATCTACACACGTAAGAGCACCGACGAAGGGCTCGAACAGGAATTCAACTCGCTGGACGCCCAACGTGAAGCGGGCGAGGCGTACATCGCCAGCCAGAAGTCCGAAGGCTGGGTCTGCCTGCCGGACCGCTACGACGATGGTGGCTTTACCGGCGGCAACATGGACCGCCCGGCGATGAAACGTCTCCTGGCCGATGTCGAGGCCGGCGGCATCGACTGCATCGTGGTCTACAAGGTGGACCGTCTGAGCAGGTCACTGTTGGACTTCGCCCGCGTCATGGAGACCTTCGAAAAGCACTCGGTTGCGTTCGTCTCGGTCACGCAGCAGTTCAACACCAGCACATCGATGGGCCGGCTGATGCTCAACGTCCTGCTCTCGTTTGCCCAGTTCGAGCGGGAGATTATTTCCGAACGCACCCGCGACAAGATCGCCGCCACCCGGCGAAAAGGTAAATGGTCCGGCGGGATGCCGATGCTGGGCTATGATGTCGATCTGCAGGGAGGACGATTGCTGGTCAATGAAGACGAGGCCCGAACCGTCAGAGCCATCTTCGAGCTTTATCTGGAACACCAATCGCTAATCGAAACGGTCAAGGTGCTGAATGACCGTGGCTGCCAGGTTTACCAAGTGTCGGAGTTCACATTGATGTTGCCAAAAGATATGCGTTTGCATTCCTGGCCATAGTAAAACATCGTTTTACTCTGAGCCAGCATACCTAACTTTCAACCTTTAGTCACTACCCGGAAGGCATTTCTGTCTGCCTTGCTTGCCTATTTCCATCATTGCCAGATTCTCCAATCTCCATGCTTTCGTGCTTCGCGTTTTCATGTTGTTGCAGCCAACTGGCTCAACACAGATGTCCATACAAGCAAGGCTATGCCAGCCCTGCGGTCTGTCACTGGCCTTGCTATCTTATGGGCCGTAATGTAACCACCAGATATGGCTTATATTTTCCTCCATTACTGTTTGGCTTCTTCACCATCCTCAAGTGAATGAACAAGCAAAACATTTTCAATGGAGGAAAAGAAAATGAAAACTCAAAGACCAAAGCAAATAAGACTTGGAAGAATCAAGGCAACTATCTGGGAAAACGACAAAAAAGATGGCAGCCAAAGCCCCAGGGTAGTATTCTCCAAGCTCTACAAACTTGGTGAGAACTGGAAGGAGTGCAACGCTTTTACCTGTCGAGACCTACTACTCTTGGCAAAACTCATTGATGGCGTTCGCTCCAATCTGTATCAAGGAAAACAAATCTATTGACCTTTCAAAAGATAAAGGAACGAGGCTTCGATGACCGATAATAGTATGCATGAGACCAATAGGAACGCAAAAACAGCTCGAGCAACGCAGAATCCGTGCTGTGAAGCTGTTGCAAGA
>Ga0180438_10010721_pt1 | contig 11206 bp, 21 predicted proteins | sample SS_ome_12_FD_132455 | JGI IMG/M metagenome (GOLD analysis project Ga0180438, IMG submission 132455) | Hypersaline lake sediment archaeal communities from the Salton Sea, California, USA - SS_3_D_2 metaG | ecosystem: Environmental > Aquatic > Non-marine Saline and Alkaline > Hypersaline >...
AGCAGGTCTGACGGGCGCTGTACCAAAGGCATCACGACCAACAACCACTTCTGAGATCATTTCAGCGTCGTTACCCAAAAGCTGGAAAACCGCCGCGTCAATGTCAGCTTTTGTGAGTTCTGTTGGCGTATTACCGTTCACACCGTTGCTACAAGCAAGTGTGGAAGCAGTAGATGCCAGAACGTCACGTGTGACTTCATCAATTGTTTGTCCCAAGTTTTGAGCGAGAAGCCGTGCAGCTTCGTTCAAAACGCGGTCTTCTACTGTAAGTTCTACTTGGTTTGTGATGGTCACAAAGTTACCGTAGAAATCTACACGAGCAGAGATGTTAGTAGCAGATAGAGCTGCGCCTGGAGGCGAGACACCATCGACTAGTGGAACAGGAACTGTTGACATCCGTGCATAGCGACGGAAGACAATTGTGTCCCCTTCCTTTTCGGGTAGAATGCGCTTTTGCGCAAACTTTGTATGAATTAGCTGCGGGTATGCCGTCATGAGCAAAAGACGATCGTAGTATTCCCGCACCGCTGGTGGCAAAGCCGCTACATCTGTAATAGCCATTATCGCTTTCCTTCAGTTTAGGGTTAAAATCGACCCATATTCTTATTGGCAATCTTCATGAACTCTGCGTCCGACATATTCTTAAAACTACTTACTTGCGACTGAGGTGATGTACTTCCGACAGACGATAATGTCCCGGGCCTTTGCCCATTATCGATGATTCTCTGTGCCTCGGTAGACTTACGCGCCTCATGATTAGCAGCTCTGTAAGAGTCGCTGTTTCTCGCTAGGTAATAAGCAAGTTCATATCGGTTCGGATCGTTCTGAAGAGTTGTTTTCAGAGCTGGGTTTTTAGCAATGACATCCGGTAGGTACTTCGTAACTACATCGTTGTAATCGCTATACTTCTGTTGCACACGAAGCTCTTCGACGCTGGTTTGATAGTTCTGTTGGATCTTGCCAAGAAACTTCTTGGCCTCACCTACAGTCAAAACATCGTCATCAGACATACCAGCATAGTCATCCACAGACTGTTCCTGTGGTTTGATATTTTGGTTCGCCTGAAGAAGCGCCATGTGGTCCTGAAGTAGTTTTGTTTGCTCTTGAAGCTGCTGACGCTCTCGTCTCTCTGCTTGTAAAGCGGCAAGAGGAACCATCTCCTGTTGCTGCTCCGCTTGAGGCTGTTCTCGTACAACTGCTTCCGGTTCGGCGGCAACCGCTGCTTGTTCGCCCGTATCTGCTACTGGATCTACCATTAGTGTTTCCTTTCGCCCTTAAAGATGGCGGCTCTAAATTGCGTTATAAACATATGCCCCAGCGATATCTCGTCGGCCTTCCTGGACATGAGGATCAACCTCAAAGCCTAGGTGTGGTGATAGCCGTTCCATATCTACAGGCATATCGTGTACGTTTATGTGGTGATTGATGATGTCGCCATCCTTGACCTCTAGGACAATTGTCCCGAGCATCGCCTTTGGCTTTACATCGTAATCCTTGATGACACGGACCAGAACGTACTCACCTGTGTCCATTTTCATCTTGGTCGGGCGATGGTGAATCACAATCCAATAGTGACCTTTAGGCCTGCGATTGAGGATGTCTTGGACAGCCTGATCGTCAGCCTTCATCATCTCTTGGGTTGTCTCACCTACTTCCTGTACCATGTGTTTTCCTTAGTACTTGTAGTCGTAAGCTTTTTGATCGTAGCCTTTACGCTCATGACCGAGCTTCTGGCAGCGACCCATATCAAACTTCTGTGCATCCGTTTGGATAGAAGAAGTATTTCCGTGGTTCTTCATCACTTTTTGCTTGGAACCACCCATCATTTTCTTGTAACGCTCGTTACCGTTCTTATAGTCCTTCATCTTGGACCTCCTGTGGTTGTTGGTTTGGTGCCTGTTGAGGCGGACCACCCGCCACAGCGGCAGAAATAGAAACGTTGTCCGCTTTTAGTTTGTCCTCTTCCTGCTTGTTCTTCTCGCGAAGGGCTGCGGCTAACATGAGTTCCTCTTTAGCCGTGCGGACGTCTATCTCATCCAATTCTTTGATGGCTTTGACCTGATCAAGAACCGCTTGCGTTCTGTTCTGTACAGCTTCGCTTGAGCGTTCGTCTTCTAGACCAAGGTTGGCAACGGAGCGTGTAAAGCGTTCCTTAGCCGTTGCAACTTGAGACAGGCTTTGAGATTTAGCAAGATCCATCTGGGCCTGCATTACCGCCTCTTGCTGTTGTTGCTGCTTAGCAAGCATCTGCTGTTGCTGCTGCTGGTACTGCTCCATGGCTTCGTTGTATTCGGACTTACCTTGGATAGGTGCGATACGAGCAAGGAATCCTGGTGGCATTTCCTCTCCCATCTGCTTGAGGTCAATCATCTGACGGAAGAACACTTGTCGTTGGGTGTCCGTTAGTAGTCCCTCTTGAACAACACAGTCGTATTTTGTGAAGTCTTTGTTATAAAACTCTTGGGTGGGTTGTTCGTTGATGATTCTTTGGACTTTCTCAGGAGTCCATCCCTGGATAAGTTTCAGTGCCAAATTTGACATGTGCTTTTGAGAGACTCTAAGATTGTCAAAGATGTCCTGAAGGTTAGTAATAGCAGCGCCCTGGCGCAACATGGCCAGGACTCCGCTCTCGTTGCCCGATTCCATCTGTCCGAAAGCCGCATCATTGACACCGGCGATCTCTTTGATGTCGGCATCAAACTGTTGCTGTAGCTGAAACATCGAGGGAGGAATCTGTGCGGGCTGAATCTTTTCGATGGCTCCAGGAGCAGCATCCTGATTACGCCAGATAACTTTTCCTTGAGAGGCTTGGAATAAGCTGCGTGGATTTACAACAGACCCTTCCGTAGCTATGTATCCAGAATTTATTTGACTGTCAAGCAAGTCGATCATTTGGCTGCGCCGACGATTTGCTTCTCGTTGAGGATCTCTCATACAACGAATTAGGGACTGAACTTTCAGCCCCCATTGGTCACTTTCTGGTTCCCATATCGCGGTATATGGGACGAACGGATACTCGTCTAATCCGTAGGGATTGATCACCGTGCGCATCACCTGGTCATTGACAATGATGTGCATCTCGATATAGCGCTTAGCTCTCGTAGAAAGCTCGAAATTGGGGTTGATTTCTTTCAAGCGAAGGAACAACTCATTGTCGCCTTCCCAATCCCGATATTCCCCGGTCTCCATATCGACTAGGATCTTTGTAGACTCCCAACGTTGCATATAGAACTCGTTGTAAGCCATTAAATCCTGACCGTTTGGCTGACGTTGGTATGGGAGCCAGGTGAATTTATCATCCCGCTCCCATCCAATCCTATGAAGCGACTCAAGCTCTTTTTCTTGGCCTGGTAGCAAGGACTGAACTAAATCCAGACCTAGATACTTTCGTCGCAACATATATGCGCAATCAGACAAATCAAGACGTGTAAGGTAAGGATCTAAGATAAAGCCGTTCCACGGCTCTCTGGAAAATCTAATATCTCCGTTGACGGGATCATCTCGGTAGTCAAGCCAGACGCTTGCTAGGTTCCACCCGGTTTTACATGCTCCGGCGAAACAGTCCGATACTGTTTGATAGCCGTTTCCGTAGTTCATGACGTGATATAGGCATTGAGAGAGCTGGTCGGCGGTTTTCTGATCGGAACTCTCTATAGGCGTGACCATAGACGCTAATCGGTGCTGTCTTTGGTAACCTGTGACCATGTTAATTACTGGGCGGATGCGATTGAAGACAAAGGCATTACGACCCTCATCAAAGAGCGCTCTTTTTTCTGATTCGTCCCATTGATCGCCTAAGTAAAATCTTAGGTCTCTTTCTGCTTCAGGAAAATAGGGATCCCAGGCGTAGTACGCTTCATTATAGTACTCATCAAATGCCTCTATGATGTTCAGATCCGTGCTATACCCCATGAGCATCCTCATCCATCGGCTTATAGACACGAGCCTTACGACCCTGGCGAGTTAGTCGCTTTTCACCAGTGTCTTCAATAAGGCCGTCCCGCTTGAGTTCTGTAACTCTGGCTGAACACGATTGATGGGATAAATCTAGGAGGGATTCGATTTCATCACATGTGGCGTTTCCACGTGCTTTTATCGTAGAGAGAACCTTGTACCGGAGCTTAGACCTCACACGTGCTGGCGTTTCAGCATATGCCAACTCGGAAGTATCCGCCCCTTTATGAAATCTTCTACAAACATCCATCATCGCATACCGTTTCTTAGTCTTTTCTCTACCAAGAAAAGGAATGCGACGCCCACGTGGTAGCGTGGTAAGGATGATCAGTCCGACGTCGCGGCCTTAAACAGGGGGCTGCGCTTTACACGCGCCCCATTCTCCGCCTAGACGTGCTAGGTGAGATGTCAAACCGCTTTACAAATCTGTGTGACTGTCAATTGACAGTGTTTTTCTTAGTGCTGTGTACCGTTGTACAGGTACTTGGAGCCTGGAACTTTAGTCCCACGTCCGCTTTGGCTTCTCGTTCGGGCCGATGCAGACTTGGTGGTGGTGGACGTTTTCCGTTTTTTTGGCTTCCGTGCTTTCATTTGCTCAAAGAGTATCTATGTCTTGATTTTATTTATAGCTTTTCAGGCACATTCGGTAAAGCTAGACTTCATGAGGCCATTTTCCGGTGAGTCTTTTGAATTCTTTGTGCTGTATTTTCTCAAGTTCTCGACACTCTTGACACATTTCCCTGCGACGGGTTCCTTTTACCATTTTGCGTATGGCTTTGCCCTTTCTGACCTCATAATTTCCACAACTACAGCGACATACCCAACGGGCGCCACCTGTTTTATATTTGCTTTTCCCGTTTTTATTATATCGATTCGAACCACCATAATATTCTACTACAGTCATCTGTCCGAATTTTAGCCCTGTTAAATCAAATCGTTTGTTTTTCACCCCTTCGTCTGCTTTTTTTCCCTTGATGAAAACATCAGAGAATAACGGGCCATCATTTTTTGGTACGAATTCCTCTGAGAATCCTGGTCTGATGACATTCGCTGCTGTTCTGTCTACTGGGATGGGGTTTTCGGGTCTCATTAGTACCTCTTAGCATACAATCTCTCTAACTCTGCGGCGTCTGCTTCCGTCATCTGCTTACGACGGGTTTTATTCTGCATTACTCCCATATACCTAAACGCATCTGCATAATGTGACGACCAATCGTGACAAGGCTTGTCGCTAAAAACGTTGAGACGCTCATTGAATACTCGGTGGTAGTTTTCCAAGCATTTTATCAGGTAGGAGCAGTTTTTCCTATCAATCCATAGCTTATGGAACATACCACGTGCCATCTCGATTCCTTCGTGGATGGACAGGTTTGGAACAATCTGAAAGTTTAGACCCATTTCACGGGCCATTTGAAGCCGTGTACGGGCACCATGCCCCAATTCGCGTACTTGGATGTCATGAGGCGCGTAATGTCCGCCATATTGCCACAAACCCTCTTTAGCTTTGTTTTCCACTACTCTTGCATAGTGGTCTAGACCTTCACCTTCGTTTGAGTAGGTATCGATGATGTGGATTTCTTGCCCGACATTCTGGGCAAAGATTATAGCCGTGCTATCAGATACGCCAAGGTCCCAGTAAGTATCAACAGGAGTGTAGGGGTCGTAGGGAACGTGAGTAACCCTCTCTTCTTTCTCCGCCTGATTGAGATGTTTCGCATAAAAAGCACCTTCGATTCCTTGGTCAAAGTTACAATAGTACTCTTGTTGGATGAGGTTCTCGCTCATTCCCTCATTGCGTTCCATGTCCATGTCTGTTTCAGTAAGAACGCCCGTGTCTTCAATGGAAAGCCTCTGACAAAACCAGTCGTCATTGTCTCTTGCCATATTGAAGAGATCAAAGGCGTGGTTCTTGCCGCGAGGTGTGAAATTAAACACCGCCCAACCTTCGTTTTCACGGAGGATTGGACGCACGAAGTCCCATGTCTTGGGGTCTTGCAATGAAAACTCAGAAAAAACACAACCTATTGGGTTGATACCAACGTTGATGATATTCTCGGTACCCATAATTTGGATGACAGAGCCGTTTTTCAGCTCTATCTTCATCTCTACGGAGTTGGGTTGCCCTTGAATCAACTCAGGAGGGATGTAATCTACGAATCTTTTCCCCTCTTTGTTAGCTCCGTCCCATAGAATCCGACGACCCAACCGGCTAGTAGGGAAAAAATAGCAGTAAGTACCGATTCGTCCACAGCATGCCTCTCTTATCATGTAGTTCCAACAGGTGATCTCTTTCCCCGCCCTACGGTGCCAGACAAGGACAGCTCTTTTTAGGCCCTTATCCATGGCTTTGAAGAAAGGAAACTGATAATCTCTGAGGGTAAGGTCTGGTAGTCTAATCTTTTTCAATATTAGCCTGTATTTAGATCAACAATCTTCTCTTCATCGTAATAAACGACCTTCTCGACAGTGACACCACCGGAATGTTCAACCTCTTTCTTAGGCTCTTTCTGTCCTAGATAGCACTTGCCTAACCAAATGAGCATGGTGGGATTCTTCTCCATGATGGCGGCCTCTATTTGAGCTTTACGAAGCGATGCTCTCATGTTGCTGCGACCTTCATCGATAGCATCGCGCATACGCACCTTTAGCGTGTCTTCACCAACCTGAACCACGTCTGCTATTTCCTTATCTGAGCAACCCAATTTCGCCAGGGAAACGACTTGATGACGACGCTCTTCAAGATACTCTTCTGTGTAGCGTTTGCCCCACTTAGATGTATCGCCCTTTTTCTGACTCATCCTCTCACCTTCATCTTTGCTTGTGCTTCTTCTGCTAGTCGTTCACATGTAGTAATATATTCAACCATAGTATCTTTATCAGCAAATTCGAACGTAATTACTGGTTTTACTTTCTTTTTTGGTGGTGGTGGTTTTTCTAGACCGAGCATTTCCTCTGTCAAGCCACAGTCTAGAAGGTAACCAGGATCATAGAAGTTGCCTAGCGTCTCATGGCACCACTCTCCAGAGACAGAATTCATCTGGATGTTTTTCTCTTTGGCTTGCTCAGGGGTAAGCAGTTTGTCGGGATACATGACGTCGACCTCTGTAAAGCCAAGATCGGCAAGAGTGCGAAGCCTCTGATGTCCAGAGATAATGGTCATGTCCTGGTTGATCACGGGCTTCTCTGATAGTCCGAACTTCTTCAGAGAGCCCATGAGTAAGTGGTATTGCTTTTCGGTGAGTATGCGTGGATTGTGGTCAAACTCTATCAAGTCTGCCAGCTTTACACGCTTTATAGTCCACTCGAATGGTAAAGTTATATCCATTTTAACCCACTTATACCTGTATTTAGTGCAATATATCGTCTCCGCCGTCATCCGGCTTTACAAAGCGAACACCACAGAGCATCCTAACCTTAGGCTCAGGCTCTGTAACCTCTACTTCCCACCCATCGATCTTCTTGACATGGAGCGGCTCACACTTGATAGTCTCCCATCCGGGCTTTGACTGCGTGCTATTCAAAACGCGCCACTTTCTAGAGTGCGCATAGGAAAGCACTTCCCAGTTGTCTCGCTTTACAGGAACATCAAAGTAGTGGTAGATCTTTCCCCATTGTCTGATCGTTGTTAGGTTTCTTATCAAAACGGTACCTCTTCATCTGGAACCCACTCATCTTGTGGGGGTTCTGGTTGTTGTTGTGCATGCTCTGCACACCATTGGTCAAGCGCATGTAAAGCGGCTTTACAAAAGGCGTCATTGTGCTCTTTGTTCACGAATCTGATGACCTGGATGTATTTCTTCTCTCCAGACTCAGGATCATTGTACTCTCTAGAGGGAAGCTTCAGCCATCGCTTGCCATTGGACATGAAGACGCCGCACCCGTACAGCTCTATTCCCATTTTCTGTACATGGAAGTCGGCAAATCCCTGTAAAGCCCCGCTGGCATGTGGCTTGTAATTAAGACATTCAAAACTCATTTGATAACCTTTCTTTTATTGTATCCGACAAAGATTCATACATACCTAATTTATAGACTAACCTTTTTTTCATTTCGGAGATAATCGTCTCTGGATCTAGCTCTGCATCTTCAGCACGAAAAATACATTCGATGAGTTCCCGGCTTAGAGCACTACCGTTGTTGTACCTACCGGCCTTGAAGACGATATCCACGAAAGGCCTATCATCAGGGTCAATCAAGAAGTAAAAGCTATCCTCATCCATGATAAAACCTATCTTTAGGCTTGAGCAGCTTGTAAAGCTTCTCCCATGCCTCTGCTTCCTTCCTCTCCAAAACCTTTCGCTGGCGGTTGATCTCCACTCGCTTGTCTCGATACTGCTGTATGGCTTGTAATAACTCTTTTTCCGTGCTCATCGACGCGCTCCACGTGAAAATAACGAATCTTGTCTATGGCAACCCATACTCCAACGCCCTTGCTGGCATTAAAATAGACCTCAGCAGACCCGATTGTGTTCATGAAGCGCTCCATGTCACTATCTGCTACGTCTATTTCTAACTCTTCACCATCCATGTAGGTGAAAACCACTACATATTTCATTTTCTCTCCATTAAAAATCTTGTTTGGCAATAGTAGCATCCTATTTCGAAGCTTTGGCAATTCAGTTTGTAGGATGCCTGCCACTCTTGGCACTTACACATTCCTTTGTAAATGTGTGATTCTGTTGTTTCCCCTAGACGGTTCTCTAGGGATGCTATTCTCTCGTTCAACCACTGGTAAAAGCGTCGTTGTATCTTGGTCTCTAGAGCAAGCCGCCGTTGGTAGTTTTCTTCTCGCTGCTTCTCTTTCTTAAGACGCTTTTCCTCTTCTTTGAGCCTCTCCGCCTCTTGGGCTTTCCACTCTATGAGCCACTTTTCGTGTTCTATGCGCTCTTGTTCTTTTCTTTCCTTTCGCTCTTGCTCTTCTTTCTTGAGTCTATCGGCAAGACCTGGAACAAAGTCAGCTATCAGCTTGCTTCTCGTAGGGTGGCGTAGCTTGCGGAGGCCCCTGGCTTCTATTTGCCTTATTCTCTCGCTGTGAACCCCATACATCTGTCCCACTTCCTTGAGCGTGCGACACCCCATTGTTCTCGCTATGAGTACCTTGCGTTCTCTTTCTGCTAAGGTGTCTAGCGCCTCACTAACCGCGTCCTTAAGAAGCCTTCTGTCTAACTCTTCGTAGATATCGTGAGGGTCTACCATCTCGTTAGTTAGAGGCTCATAGGCAAATACCTCTAGATTCTGTTTAAGCGCCTTGGCGGTTGGAGTGTCCGGCTTCCTGCTCATCTCATATTCTTGGGCTCCTGAGCTTGGAGGCGTGTGTACCCTTCTTGCGGTCTTTTAGCTTCTTCTTGGCGTCCCGCTTCTTCTTAAGCTCACTGTATCCCGAACCCGCCGCACCCATGACGCGACTTCCTTTCTGATTCAATGGCATCCATGTTCTCCCTGATTGCTTGGGCTTCGTTCTTTATCTCTTTGTATTTCTGCATTCCAACGACTCCAACAATGGCCATCTCTAGATCTGCTAGATACTGAACAGCGTCCTCAAGATCTTCTTTTAGGTTCTGTTCCTGTCTCTTTTTGGCGCACGTATTTTGGTAGACGACTTTCCCGAGGCACGCGCTTTCCGCTGGGAGACCTTCTCCGGGAGCTTTGCCCCCTTCTTGGTCTTCTTCTCGAACTCTTCGGCTAGACCGGGATTCTTTGCGTAGAGGGCTCGCCTCTGGGCTTGGCTCTTGAACGGCATAGACTTTACTCAAACTCCCTATATTGATTGGTTGGAGAGTTGCTCCCATCGGAGCATCTCCCTCTTTCCCTGGTACCATAAAAGCGGATCTACTGGAACAAAAGAAACAGTTGTCTAACCCTCCTTCTTCAACAAGAAAATGCAACCAACCGCAATTACTGCACTTAACTAAGTCGCCTTCTTGCATGCTATGACCCAGTTATTTCGTCTATCATCTCGCAAGCGAGTTCACATTTTGCCATCTTTTTTCCCTGCATTTATGTGTTGCTTATGCGTTGCTTTTACCACGTTTTTGGTCTCTTTCCCTAGGGATTTGCTAGTTTCTATTGCGTCGTTGTTGTGTATGTTTTCCCATGAGTCTGGTTGGTTTGCCGTGCTGTATTTGTGTTGGCATGCGAGACACGTTCCGGTTGCATTTATGAGCACCGGACGCCTGCAACACGTGCAAATCATCCACTTACCGTCACTCATCGGAGAATTTCCTTCTTAGCTTCGTCGATCCACTGAGCTAGACGGTCGCGAAGGTTCTCGTCACGAGTGCCGAACCACTTTTCTTTGAACTTCTCTACTGTATCGCGGTAGCGTTCTTCACCGATATCCCCAGACTGCCACCACTCAACATCATGGAGAACATCCACGAGGTCTCTCATCATCTCATCAAGCTCTCTATCGAACATGCGTCCGACGTATTCCGCATCGACGCGGTGATACATGTAGTCATAACTTCCGCCGCTCATTCTTCTCTCCTAGGTCTCGTTGGTGTGTGTATCGGCTTCCATGCAACCACCTTGCTTTGTGTGATTTGCACTCTGCTGTCCCATATCTGTCCTGTCCACCATGCCGGCCTGACCTTCCCGCTCTCGTATCGTATGTGCACTAGCTCGAAGTCATCCGGCTTGAAGTCGCTCATAGAGCGCCACTTAGCAGCCATTTTTCTCCAAGAGAGCTTCCAACCTCTCCATCTGTTTCTTTAGCTTGATGAGTTCCTCTAGGAGAACCTCGAGGGGTGCCGCTGGCCCTGAGTGCTTAAACTTACCGCGAGACAGTAGCGCGTCTCTCATTTCGTCCCTTAGCTCTAGCTCGCTGAGCCCCTGGTGTCGTGTGTACATAAGTCGTTCTTTCCGTTGTCGTTCTTCTTTGCTGTCTGGGATAAAGGGCATGTCATACACGTTCTTTGACCTCCCATAGGTGAAAGCAGTTGTTGTGTGCATTTACGTAGTCCTCTTCTGGTGGAAGGTACATAGCGTAACATTTTTCTCTGTCTAGTAACTCGTAACGGGCTTGCTTGATCTCATCCCAGCGGGGGTATCGGTTCTTGTGGGAGATACTGAGGTGCTCGCGGCCTTTGTCTACGGTGACCATAACCTTGCAGGAGCCTAGCTGGTAGCACCTGCCGAAAGGGCCGTTGATGCGTTCACACTTGTATTTCATTTATTCTCTCTCACTAGCTTTAGGGTCATACCCTTGGCTTTTTCTTCTTCGTTTGGAGCCTGCATATATTGATATCTTTCC
>Ga0180438_10010722_pt1 | contig 11206 bp, 21 predicted proteins | sample SS_ome_12_FD_132455 | JGI IMG/M metagenome (GOLD analysis project Ga0180438, IMG submission 132455) | Hypersaline lake sediment archaeal communities from the Salton Sea, California, USA - SS_3_D_2 metaG | ecosystem: Environmental > Aquatic > Non-marine Saline and Alkaline > Hypersaline >...
TTAAAGAAAAAACATATTTAATCATAATTTCTTGTTTTTAGATTTTGATTTCTTTTTTGGTTCTTTGTCTTTATTAAATTTTTGAGAAAACAAATATATTTTTTTACAGGCCTTTTGAATCCATTTTTTTACCATTTTTAACATCCTCACCCTCTATTTTTTTTTGATAACATTCTTTACAGAAAAACTGATAACGGTTTTTGGAAGTTATCCATATTCCATAATCTTTGCGTTTTTTACATGAGAAGCAAATTGGTTTTTTATTGGATGTCTTTGATTCCTGAGTCATATATATACTCGCTTATTGTATCTAATGCCTTGTCAAAATCTTCTTCCATAAACCCATCTTTTATACTTTTAATGTATGTTTCAATTTCAACTAATGAAAGATACATTTTTCTAGAATTCTCAAATAAATTTCTCTCAATTGTGTCTTCTTTTTCATTAAATTCGTAAATTACTTTCATTTATTCTGCTACCTGTTGTTCATTAGATTCGACTATTTCTTCTGATTCGCTTTCTTCATCTTTTCTTAAAGTTTCTACAATATCTATTAATTGCTTTAGTTGAGAAAGATCCATTCCTACTAATTCTTTTGCTGCTTTTATTTTATCCAAGGAAGCCGCTTCTAAATCTTTAATTGATGCGGCTCTTCTTTCAACTGCGAGTGCTTTATTTTCTTGAAGCCTAGAAAGCCTTTCTATTCCTAATCCTTGATCTGCTGTTGCTCTAGCATCTGTTAGCTTAATTCTAGATTCTAATTCTTGCATTTGAAGCTGCGCTTGCATCTGTTGCATTTGCATCTGTTGCTGTTCTTGTGCAACTATTTGTTTAATAACGTCTGTTTTATTCTGAAGAGTAGACATTTGAAGAAGAAATTCTGAAGGTATTGGAATTCCAATTTCACGCAAATAAATAGCCTGCTGGAATGCCTGCATTTTCTGTGTAGGTGTATTTGTTCCTTCTGTTACCACGCAATCATATTTTTGGAAAGATCTGTTATAGAATTGCTGTGTTGGCTGATCTTCTATAATTTTTGATACTTTAGCAGGTGTAAAGTTAGCTTGAATCAAATCCATCTCGACTCTTCCCAAATTCTTTAAGCTTTCATCTAGGTGGTCAAATAATATTTGAAGAGTAGTAAGACCTGCCCCTTGACGTAACATCGACAATATTCCTGCCTTATCATCTTCAGCTGATCCTAAAAGTTCTTCATTTACACCAGATATATCCATCATAGACTGATTCATTTGATCAATAACGCTCATAAATGCTGGAGATACGTCAGCTGGTGGAATTTTTTGTACTGATTCCATTCCCTGAGGAGCTTCTTTTTTAATAAATAGAGCTTGTCCTTGACCAGTTTTAAAAGCATCTTGATCATCTACAAGAGATCCCTCCATTACTTTGAGACCAGAATTAATTTGAGATTCAAGTACATCTAACAATATTTGCTGTCTTCGGTTTAATATAAATTGAGAATCACGAAGCGATCTTACAACACCCTGTATTCTCCACTCATAGTATGGGATTTCTGGCTGATAGTAAGCCATGACTGGAATAAATGGATACTTGTCAATTTTGTAAGGATTTGGACCGTTGTACATAACTCGATTATTAACGCAGATAGCAAGCTTACAAGTTTGTTTTTGTATCTTTTGCTTTCTGAGCTGTGGATATCTCATTAAATAAAGTTTTAAATTTTCCTCTGGCCCAGTCCATTCCATTGATTCTTCATTTACCGGATCAAGGATTATTGTAGCGTCTCGATAATCGAGATACCAAAATTCGTCGTAAGGGAGTAAATATTTTTGAGAGAGTATATAATTCTCTGGAAGAAAGTTAAAATATCCGTCTTTATTAGAAGATGATGACATCTGATTAATTTCAGCTTCATGTTCTGGCATTAGAGATGATATTTGAGTTTTAGATAGAAATTTACGAGTCCATATGTAATTACAATCTGAAAGATCTGATTTTTTAAAATAAGGATCAATTAAATACCCATTATAACTCATGTTATCTAACTTTAAATCACCAGAAAATGGGTCAGTCCTATAATCCATCCACAAAGAGAGTAGATTCATACCGGTGACTAACGATCCCAAAAAGGCATCAGAGACAACGTTAAACGCGTCTATTTGATTATTTGCCCACATTAGTAGTTTGGAGAACTGATCGGATGTTTGTTGGTCTGAATTTTCTATAGGTACGACATTAAGAGTTTTTCTATTGCGTCTTTGATAACCAGATATCATGTTCACTATACGTTTAATTTTGTTGAAATTGAATTGCTTTCTTCTTTGTAGGGGAATAGAGGTATAGATTTCATTCCATAATGATTGATCTCCAGCATAGAACCTTTCATCAATCGACTGTTGTACCCACCTAGATTGGGTAACAGTTGCTGTTTCATTATAAATCTCTTTCATTCGAGATTTTATATTTTTATCGTCGTCTGTATAAAATTCTTCAAAACCTCTTGAGCCATAACTTGATGAAGCCATTCAGCACCTCTTTATTAATTAAAAACAAGATAGTAGCAAAATTTTTATTTGCCAATTAATATAATTGATATCCAGCTTTTCGTTTTAATTCATCTAATTTTTCTACTGACATGCCATCCGTTCCTAATTCATCTAATGATTGGACTAAATATCGAAGAGCATCAGCAGCGTGTGATGCCCAATTATGTTTAGGAATATTTTTATAAACATGAGTCTTTTGATCAAAGTCTGCGTGATATTCTAATAGGCATCTAATAAGAAAATCACAATTGTCTTTATCCATGAATATTCTTGGGAGAACCCCTCTAACTTTTTCAATTCCTTGAATAATGGATCTTTGTTGTTTTAATACAGTAAAATTGAAACCCTGATCTTTTGCTATATTTACAAATGTATTCCCAGTTCTGTCATGAGATTTAGCATCAAAAGGGACAAAGTGTTTACCATATGCATAATCTTTAGATCTTAAGTGATCTAGATAATGAGCTAGTTGATATCCATGGTTTTCGTAAAAGTCGATAATAAGAATTTCATTACCACGTTTTTGGAAGAAGATAATGCTCATAGAATCAGCAAATCCCAAATCCCATGCAGTGTAAACAAGAAGATTTTTATCATATGGGACATGACCGATTCTACCTTCAGCTTTCATATCTCTTACATATTTCCCATAGTATGACCCTTGAACCCCAATATCGAATGAACAATAATATTCTTGTTGAATGAACTCTTCAGAAATGCCTAGTTTTTTTTTGTTTTCTAACTCTTTAGGACTAATTAGTTCTGTGTCTTCGATGGTTAATAATTTTACGTACCAATGTGGATTCTCTAAGGCATAATTGTATAAATCATAGAAGTGGTTTTTCCCATTTGGAGTAGAGTTAAAAATAGCCCATCCTTTATTTTTTGTAAGGATAGGATCTAATATAAGCGTCCAGACTAGTGGATTTTGGTAAGCATATTCAGAAAGAACGACTCCCCTTGGATTGGTACCTCTCATTGAATCAAAATTATCAGATCCTAGTAATTGTATGACAGAGCCAGAAGCAAGTTTAAGCTTCATTTCATGCTTCCAAATATTTGAAATCATTTTTCTTGGTATAAAGTCTAAATATGAACGGCCATCTTCTGTTATGGAATCCCAAAGAGCTTTTCTTGCCTGAGCATATTCTGGAAAAATATAGAAGTAATTACCTTTTTCATGAAAAGCGCGTTTAATCAGATAAGTCCAACATAAGAGATCTTTTCCTGCACGGCGGTGATAAACGAGAAGAGCTCTTTTTTTATCTTTAAAATTTTGTACGAATTCTTTCTGATACCATCTCAAATAAAGAGGAATGATAAATTTATTCTTCTTTCTCTTCGTTTGGATATTCGACGTCATAATTTTCAGGTCCTCTATTTTCGAGTGATGGAGGCGCTTTTGCTATTTCTGCTTTCCATTTTATATTCTGTTTATAGGCCTTAGAATACATTGGGAGTATCTTTTCACCGAAGGCAGAATTACGGTCTCCAATCCAGCAATGATTCGCCACCTTTCCGCCAATTAGCTCTTTGGCTTGCTCCAGAGCCACTTTTACTTCTGGGTGATGAACGCCTAAATCATTAAGCCACGATGAAGATTTTTTATAGTTTTCATAAATCCAAGATTCTAGCCAGATTCCTTCTCCTGAGTGAGCCCATTCTAGAAGGTTATCAATAATATCTTGAATTTGATCATCTGTATACGTTGGATTTTTTTTTCTAAAAGCCGAATAATTATTGCCTTTATGCGCAGCCATCTGTTTGACCCTTAACATTTTTCTGTAGGAATACCACTAAATTAAATAGTTGACAAGATGTTATCTATAAAAATCTCTGTTGAACTCTAAGTTAAGTCTTCTTTTACAGGCGTCTTTTATTAATTTACTAGCTGAAGATGATTGAGTGACCATCCAAATTAATTCATCCATTGAAAGGTCACTAACTTTTGACTTAGACATTCTCCATTTCCCGAATCTAATATTTGGGTCATGATCGAAGTTTTTTTTAATCCATTTAAAGTTAGCCATATATGAAGAAACCATTAATTTTGTGTTAAATTAGACTTGACAAGTTTTTTATTTTCCTCTTTTATCTATTAAAGAAGGTATTGGCCTGGTTATCTGCTTCCGTTTTCGGGGTTCAAGGGAACTCGCCCTTGCTATCTTATATATATAATAATATATATAAGTAGATAATGATTTAAATATATAACAAGCCTACCTGTTCACAAAAGCTTCGCAGATTGTTCACAATTAGCAGGCTTTTCTTTTTTTTTGTTTTTTTTTCTTTTGGGATATTTTCCCTCCAGCTTTTCTAGCTACGCTGAGAGCTATCGCAACAGCTTGCTTTTGCGGTTTGCCAGCAGCCATTTCAGTTTTAATATTCTTTGAAATAGCTTTTTTAGACTTAGATTTAATCAGTGGCATTTTTTCTTTTTAAAAATTTTTTCTGTCAAATGCTATTGATATAGCTAAAAGGAAAGAGAACAAAAAGCAAATAGCTAAGACTGAATACTTTATATAAGTTTCCATATTTACAAATATAATCCATTTGTAATAAACAACTAAATTTTTATTACCAATAAGTAATTTATTTGGCAAGTTCGGCTTTTTCTGTATTTACGATTGTTACGTGAGAGTCAATAGTTCTTCCTTTCAGTGGAGTAGCGGTACTAATTTTTAGATCTATAGATTCTTCGGATTTTTCCTTTATAAGAGAACATGAAGTAAGAGATATGGCTATAAGAGCAAAAGATAATAGATATTTCATAAAATCACCTTATGTAATTGTTTTGAGATAACGATTCATTCATTTTGTTAAACGTATTAATTTGGTTTTGAGTATGGTTCATAACTTTTTGATTTAATGCTTCTTTGGGTGTAAGTTCTTGTCTTTGATATGAGCATGAACAAATCATTATAAAAAAAGCTATGACTAAAATGACAATGCAAATAATTAAAACAACATTTTTCATTATTTTATCCTTTTTTATAAGGGTTAGGAGCCTGAAGGTGTGGGTTATCTTGGAAAGGACGGCTATGAATTTTTTTATATTCGGTTTGTGTTATTAAGAATTTTGTTTCTGAAGTGCAAGAGCTTATTAAGATGAGAAGTGGGAAAAGGTATAACTTTTTCATTATTTGATCCCCTTAATTTTACATTGATAGAACATTAATAATAGTTTTGTTAAATTCACACCATTTTTTGGAAGCTGTTATTTCACAAATAAGAGAATCATCTTTCCATATGACATTATTTAATGCGTCTTCAATAAATTTGATTAAATTAGATAGATCAGGTGTAGAGAAGTGATGTTGATTGAGAAGAGCCTTTTGTTTCTTTTTAGACCAGCTTTTACGTATCTTGAAGTAAAAATCTAATTTTAATTTAATTGGAGAATCAATTGGTAAATTTTTATTAGTAATTTTTGATAATACTTCAAAAGCAAAGTTTTTTTTAGCTTGATATTGAGGGTCATAGAACCCAGTTTTAGCTGCTCGTGGTCGTTTAAGAGGAATAGGAGGAGCCTCTATTTCTATTGTCATCCCAGTCATCAGTAGTAACCATCCCTGAAGTTAAGTATTGAATTAAGATTTGGATAGACATTGGAATACTTTCACCATTTAAATATCTATGTAAAGTTTTCCTTGATACACCAGCCTTAACAGCGAAGGCTGTGATAGTTATGTTATTTTCCTTCAAATAATCTCTTAATTTCATTGATAATTCCTTTAAAAGTGGCAGGATAACACAAGTAACTGTTTGACACAAGTCTTTGTTTGTGTTACGATATGGGACATATAAAATAAAAGAGGTAAATGATGACAATATTTTTAGACCTAGAGAAAGAAGAGGATTTGGATAAATTCATTGAGAAGCTTGATGAGAAAAAAACTACAGTTGCTTTTGATTTAATAAGTTTTGTTAAAGAATTTAAGAGAGAGGTGGAATATGAATAAATTTAATCTATGTGATTACATGAGTGATGATGAATATGAGAAATGCATAAAGGAACTTGGCGAGTATTTAATAGATCTTAATGAGATTGAACAGCAGCAAGAGTTTCCCAAATACTGGGAAGCTTATGACCCATATGGAGAAGGGAAGTGAAGAATTTTATAACTAGATGGTTTAGAAGGCGCAAGAAGAGACAGTTGAATAAATTTTTGATTGAACATGGCTTTATCATGGAGTACATGAAGAGCGTCGATAGGTATTGTGGAAGCTTTGTAGATCATCATACTAGGTATGGAGATTTGATTAATTCACATATTTTCTGGTTTGAGGGGAACATGAGCGTTCACGAGATTAAAGATATAGTCAAAGAACGAGAGGCCAAGAAGTTATACTACGAAGAGCCAATATTTTATAAGAAGGAGCAATAAATGGAATCAGTAGAAAACAAGATAGAGAAAAAAAGAGGAGCTCAATCTTCGTCAGAAGAGCTCCAGGATCTTTTTTGTGCTTTGGCTAAGGCACAAGAAGAAATGGAAGTAGCTAAAACAGAGAATGTGAATCCGTTTTATAAGAGTAAGTATGCGGATTTTAATTCAGTTGTCAAGGCTTCAAGAAAATGCTTAACGAAAAACGGTCTTAGTGTGATCCAAAGAGTTCTTACGAATGGAACTGACAAGATGTATTTGTTTACTAGGCTGTGTCATTCATCTGGTCAATGGATAGAAGCGAAGATGCCTATCAACCCTCCTAAAACCGACATACAGAGCATCGGCAGCTATATAACTTATTTAAGAAGGTATAATTATGCTTCTATAGTAGGAGTTGCTACATCTGATGACGATGACGCTGAGGCCGCTATGCAAGAAGCTAGAGAGAATAATGGAAAACCATTAACCGAGGGGCAAGCATCTGAGATTTATATGCTTTTAGAGAAGTTGGCTCCTGAAGAAGAGAAGAAACTTTTGAAGTGGTCACAATCAGACGCGGTAGAGTCTATTCCTAGGTCTAAATTTAATTCTGCTAAGCAAGCACTTGTTACGAAAATAAGGAGGAATGGTAATGGAGAGCAATAAACATTTAGTTCAGAGGTCTGATGAATGGTGTGAATTTAGAAGGAGCCATATAGGGGCATCGGACATGAGCGCGATAATGGGCATAAGTCCCTGGAAAAGCGCTTATACTTTGTGGCTTGAGAAAACGGGGAGAAAAGAACCTGACGTGCCTAATTCTGCGATGCTTAGAGGGACGCAGCTGGAACATGAAGCCTTAGATGCATATCTAAAGTTTTCAGATCATCTTGTGATGCCTTCTGTCTGTGTTTCAAAGGATTGGGAGATTGCCATGGCGTCTTTAGATGGAGTTTCTGAAGACGGGAAGGTTATTCTTGAGATAAAATGTCCTTCAGATAGGGTATTTCAGATGGCTTTAGACGGTAAGATACCCGCATATTACACATGTCAGATGCAGTGGCAAATGTATGTGGAAGATAGGGCAGAACTTTGTGATTATTTTTGTTATGCAGGTAATGACAGACACACAATGTTAACTGTTTTTCCTGACAAAGAATACCAAGCAAGACTTGTAAAAGCAGCCAAAGAGTTTTGGGATTGTGTAGAAAAGGACATACCACCTGAGATAACGGAAGCGGATTATGTTTTTGTTGAAGATGAAGAGTTTTTGAAGCTAGCCAAACAATATTCTCGTCTATACCATCAGATCAAAGAACTAGAATCGATGAGAATGCTATTTAAAAAGCGCCTAATCGACTTTACAGACGACGGCAATGTAAGGGGTGCCGGTCTTAAAATTAGGCGCTCAGAAGGGCGGAAAACAATTGATTGGACAAGAGTATGTGAAAAATATAAGATCACGGATGATCATTTGATAGAGTTCACCAAATTGCACGCTCCTTTCTGGGTAATAACTGTTGAATGATCGACCTAACTAGGGAAACCTCTTATTTTCTTATGAAAAATGACCCCGGCATTCTGCTGGGGTTTTTTGTACATGGAATGAAAAGAAAGAGCGCTTCCTACCAAAGTCTGATAAGGCGTGCGAGCCTCGACTTTACCTTCCGCATTGGACAATTACGGTCCAACCATCGCACTGTCCCGGACGCTTTTACAGATCGTCTCTACCTCAGAAGCGCTCAAAAAAACGTTGCCCTTTCTTTTTAAAAAGAGGAGGACTAATTTTAATAATTAAACAAACACCCAAGTAGGTTTAACTATATCAAACAACTACAATAAAGGAGTCATTCGATGGCCATAATACGTAAAGTGCATGATAAAGAAAACCCTTATGCGCAAATATCTAGAAAAACACTTCAAAATAACGACATATCTTTTACGGCAAGAGGTGTCTTGTCATATTTGCTTTCCCTTCCGGATAACTGGCAAATAAATACATCGAAACTGTACAAAATAGCAAAAGAGGGGAGGCGGACTATCCAAAAAGTAATCCAAGAACTTGAAGAACATGGCTTTTTGAAGAAGACGCCTAACCGACTAAGCGACGGCACTTTAAGGGGTTGGGTTTTTGACTTTTATGAAGAGCCACGAAGTGAAAACACACAGCCAACCGAACCACCTGAAACACCGCTTGACGGAAAGCCGCCCGACGGTAACCGGTCATTCGGTCCTAGTGAAGAAAAGAAAGAAAGAACCAAAGAAAGAAAAGAATATATAATATATACTAACACTAACGCCACAAAAGGTGGGTGTGTCTTAAAGATTCCCAAGAATATAAAACCAAAACCCGATCTTAAGCTCGTACGATCAAATATTTATTTGACCGAGAACGAGCAGAAAGATCTTGAGTCCAAGCTTGGCAAGACAATGTACCTTCAGCTGCTTGAGGAGCTAGAGGATTATATCTTATCTCATGGGAAGAAATATCAGGATCATGCAGCAGTGTTGCGTACTTGGTATAGAAACCGCTTATCTAATAAGCCTTCAATGGAAAAAGAAATAATTTACACAAAGGGAAACTTTAAGTAGGATAGTGAGCATGGAAAAAAAGCCTCCCGCCCCCCCTGCTTACAGAGAAGAGCTCATAGGAAACAGCTTTAATGCTGAACTGGAAGCTTTAGCTTACATAAGCCAAGCTGAAGATGGAATTGTTCTTCTCGAGGAGATCGAAGACAAACACTTTTCTCACAAGCCTTTTCAAAAATACTTCTCTGTCTTAAAAAATCTTCATATAACAAGCATTGAAAAGCCAGACATTGAAATGCAAATTGTTAAAGACCAAATTAATCTAATAACTCCTCTTCAAACACGAGAAGCTCTACTTAAAAGAATGAGAGATTATTGGTTTGCTCTAAAATTCTATGACTTTATGTCTTTATCTCTTCAGTATTTACAACATAAGCCTTATACGAAAATGCACGAAACAGCGAAAGAGGTCATAGATACTACATTCAATCTTTTAGAGAATGAATCTAAAATAAACGTATCTGTTCTAGGCGATCTATCATATGAGGAACTTTATGAGGAATCCTCGCTTGATGAGTTTAGATACTATGCCTTAGAAGGCATTTTGATACGCCCTGCTTGCGTTTACGTAATAGGAGGCAGGCCTGGGCATGGGAAAACTTCTTTTGGTTTAAACCTAATGCTCAGGGGCAAAGAAAAGAGCGCTTTTTTTTCTTATGAAATGCCAATTAAAAAACTTCAAGACATTCTAGTTCGCGCCAGGTTTGATATCCCAAGTTCTAAGATCAAGCAAGAAAGACAAAAGATTGTCGACGGACTGCATACTTTAGCAGAAGAAAACAGGTTATACTTGATTGATAGCTCGTCACTTACAATTGATAAGTTGATTGCAAAGATAAGGTTCTTGCACAGAAAACACAAAATCAATATTTTCTACATAGACTATTTAGGCTTAATACCATCTGGTAAGCGATTTGAAAAAAGATACCTTGAGATTGGTTCTTATATGCGGGACTTAAAGCTTTTGTCTATTGATCTTAACATATGCATCATCACACTAGCTCAGCTATCGAGAGAAGTAGACAAATCAGCAACAAATAGGCTTCCTTCCATGTCAGATTTAAAAGAATCAGGTTCAATAGAAGAGTCTGCTGATTTAATTATGCTAATCCATTCTTATTCCTCTGCCGATCCAGAATCAAACAGACCTTATGAACTTGCAGTAAAAATAGCTAAAAATAGATACGGTCCCTTGGGAATAAAAAAATTACATTTTAACAAAAGCACAGGTGCGATATATGACTGGCAAGATGAGTACTGATTTAAAATCTTTAATTAAGAAGCTTAAAGCTAAAGGCATAGAAATAAACGCAGTGAATGTTTTTAAAAACTCTGACTCCAAACTTCTTTTAGAGTATATTATTTTTGAAAATAAAACAGCCAAAGAAATATTAGATAAAAATAATGAATGGTAATTCTTGACCATATTTCCATTTGACATATAAGATCGCTTTTATGCTTAAACAGCACATGGAGAATAAAGTGGACCTACACTACTCCCAGTACGCAGATCTTCACGATTTAGCAAACGATATCATCATTGAATGCATCCTTCTGCAAGAAGACTTAGCTAGAGCACCTGTGGTTAAGGTTGCTGCTAGAAGAGCTCGCGTTAAAACTTTAAAATTAGAAAAACAATTTAAATTATTTAGACAACTATCTCTGGAGTATCACAGATGAAAATAGAAATTTTATATTATGATCCTGACAAAAAGAACAAAA
>Ga0180438_10010723_pt1 | contig 11206 bp, 11 predicted proteins | sample SS_ome_12_FD_132455 | JGI IMG/M metagenome (GOLD analysis project Ga0180438, IMG submission 132455) | Hypersaline lake sediment archaeal communities from the Salton Sea, California, USA - SS_3_D_2 metaG | ecosystem: Environmental > Aquatic > Non-marine Saline and Alkaline > Hypersaline >...
AAGACAGTGCACTGTATCTCAAGGCATCGCCGATTCTAAAATTCACCCACACTTTCTCGGTAACACTGCCATGTGTGTTAGAACTTATCCCATTAGGGTTGGAGCAGTTCCGGGAGAGAAAGACAGTTATTCCGGCGGACATTATCCGGATCAAGAGGAAACTTCTTGGGAAAGACTCGGGGTGCAGGCAGAAAGAACCACCGTTACTAATCGAGTTAGACGAGTCTTTACTTGGTCAGATCGACAGTTTAGAGATGCGTGCCGAGAAAATCGGCCCTCCGTCGTTTTTCTCAATTTCTGTAACTATTGCGATCAAGAACAAACCGCCGCAATCAAGCGATCCATAGAAGAGATTGCTTATCAAGAGACCGGCGACACACCTAAGGTATATCTAGGTTACGGCCCTAATGTGGAAGACATAGGAGTAAGCATACGATGAACGATGAAGCAATTAAAGAATTAGTTCAGAATTCGATTCAGGTATCAATAGTCAAGGCCTTAAATGAAACTCCTGAGGCCATCGATGCTCTGGTTCAAGCTGCTTTACAAAAAGAAGTTAACGAACACGGCGACAAACCAGATTATCGATCTGAGCGCAAAATGCCGTGGCTGGAATGGTGTGTTGGAGAACACATCAGAAATGCTGCAAGGTCTGCTATAATTGAAGCGGTCAAGCTTCGCGATGAAGACATCAAGACCGCGATTCAAGAAAAGATCAATGCGGATTCCGTGGTCGATTCGATGATCAAAAGTATACTTGGAATGATCGATCGCGAATGGTCTCTCGAAATAACATTTGCAGATAAAGAAACACGCAAACGATAAATTGGAGATATAAAATGAATGAGTATGAGGAAGCATACGAGGTTCTGTTTAATATGGCCAAGGCCAAAATGGTCATGAACGCTCATAAGGGGTTTATTCACAATGTTAGTTATGCAGAACTTCAAGATTTCATGCAAAGAGAAATCGAGGAGTTAACCGTAGCCTGCAGTGCAGATGACAGCACTAAAATTATTGAAGAAAGTGCGGATATCGTGAACTTTTGCGTTGGTGTTGTGGCCCGCGCCATGCAAAACTATCGCAATCGAGAGAAGGTAGAGGAGCAAATGGATCTGCCGGGGTTCGAAAAAGAAGAGAAGGAATACCAGCATGAAACGTGACATTCGGACATTATCTCACGTGCCGCGATGGTCCATAGTGCGCACCATCCGTCGCCAGTCGGTCGCCGAACACTGCTTCTTCGTGGCAATCTATGTTGACTGGATATGTGAACTTATACCCAAACAATCTATCAAAGCTAAATTAATCAGATATGCCCTTTATCATGACCTGGACGAAATTGTACTTGGTGACATACCAGGACCCTGTAAAAAATACCTTAAAATCGATAAAGAATCAGTCGATGCTCAGGTTGAAAGAATGATAGGATTTAAACCATTTCATAGTACTCTTAATTTGGAGGAACTTTTAATTGTCAAAATTGCCGATTTACTTGAGGGATCGGTATTTTTGTTGGAGGAACAGCGTCTCGGAAACACCGAGATAGATATGTACCTAGCCGACATGCTACAAAATCTTAAAAATAACGTAATGAGGCTAGAACCTGCGCTATGGCCTCATATTGATGCGCACTTAGATGCGACGGAGAGTCATGGTTGCTTGGTTGCTAGATACGAAACCCTATGAAGTTCAACTGGAAGCTTTGCGTCGCGCTACTGATCGCAATCGCTTTGGATTTTTTCTTGATATTGGCCTTGGTAAAACTTCTACCTGCCTCGCCGAATTTGTCGGATTACTTAATGAGAATAAATGCAACTCCATGGCCATAGTGGCCCCAAATAGTCTTAAAGAGACCTGGGAAATTGAGGCGAAAGAGAGAAACATTCCAGTCCCGGTCGTCCACTCCCCCGACCGTGTACCCTCCAGTTGGAATTCTTGCATATACACGATCAATTACGAAGCCGTCATAGCGGCTGCTGGAGAACACCTAGAAGAATTTCTAGCCGACAATCAAATATATCTCGTTCTTGACGAGAGTATTATGATTAAAAATTTTAAGTCCAAACGTACAAAACGTATCAGAAATCTCGCGCCCAGCGCCGCGTATATTCGGCTTCTATCCGGAGAGCCGCAGGTCCAGTCTCCTTTTGATCTGTACCCACAACTCCGAATCCTGGGCGCGGATATACCCACTAATCCATATGCATTCCGAAACCGGTACTGCATTATGGGCGGATTTAAAAACAAACAAATTGTCGGTGCCAGAAATGAAAAGGATCTAGCTGAAAAAGTTGCTAGTGTAGCTTTTGTAGCAGAAGCCAAAGATTGGTCAGATCTACCGGAAAAATTGTTCTCAGTCCGGCACTATGAAATGTCTCCGCCCCAACTTCATCATTATCGGGAAATGTTAACCGAAATGATGACTGAAATTAATAATGAAGAAATATCGGTGCAGCAAGCTATTACTAAGTCAATTAAACTCCAACAGATAGCCAGCGGATTCATAATCGATGAAATAGGTACGCCACATTCCATCGTCGATCGACATGAGAATCCCAAATTCAAAGCTTTATTAGAGCTACTGCAGAATCATCCTAATAACAAATTTATTATAGTATGCCATTACAATCGAACTCTGGATTCATTAATCGAACATTTTAATAATCCGCCATTTATCAGGGGAGGTATGACCCGTGACGAGATTACCGAAGCTAAGGAGCGGTTCAACCGAGGGGATGCAAGAGAATTATTACTTCAATCCGCGGCTGGGAAGTACGGGCATACATTACTCGGGGATCAGGATAATTTCCCATGTCATCACATGGTCTTCTATGAGAATACTTACAACTTGGATAATCGAATCCAGGGGGAGGGGCGGATCAGAAGACACGGACAGAATTATAGGCCGACATACATCGATTTTATAGGGTGTCCGGAAGAAAAGAAAATCGTAACCGCTCTCCAAAGAAAATTAAATATGGCTCAAATTATTAAGCAATTGATCATGCAGTACGGATAACTACCCATAATCTCTTGTGAGAAATATTAGAGTCAATATCCACACTATGATTGTGATCACCGCTACTGCTAATAGGATGAGAATGTTCTTGTCCCGCTCCGGAAGATTCAGTCTTAAACTGGGCAAGATTACCACCTTGATAGTTACCGGGTCGCAACAAACCAGTTGGATCGTCCGGCGGTTTCCAGTCGGTCGCACCGCCGGTAGTGTCGCGACTAATGCCCCCTTCATAATGGTCGTGGGGTCCGTTTTGGGCTTCAGTCAAAGCATGCCCACCAGTATTCCCACCATGGTCGTGATCTCCGGCGCTAGAACTAGTAGCACTTCCAGACCCATTTAAGCTGCCGTCAACCTGGGAATCATTACTTGCACCCCTAATGAAAACATTCTGAAAATCTGGGGTGCCATTAGTGCCGTCGGCTACTTGCCAATAAGGATTTGCGTCAATAACTGACTTTAACCCATACCAAAGTTTGACCTCCCCAAGTCCAAGAAAAATTTCCGGAGTTAGACCACCAAATTTATCTGAATCTCCGGCACTCATATCCGGATAATTACCATTCAACCGATCGGCGGGTACTATACCACTGGCCAGTTGAGAGGCATTCAAAGATGTGAGACCCGAACCATTCCCAGCGACACTACCACCAGTAATTGCCACTGCATCTGGGTCTTGACCTGCCATATTTCCCAGAAAAGCTTCAAGGGCTTTTAAATCATCATAGTTTTCTCGAATGGCGGCTTTATTATACCGTTGAGAATTATTATATTGATTACTAGACATCCCTTCCGGTGCCCCAATGGGAGGAGACCCATCATTGCTCTCCGGATTAGCGTCGAATTGAGAAGGAATAGTGGATGATACTTGCCAATCACTCATTGATTAAGTCCTTTAATTCCGGCTATTCTTCCTTGGGCTGCGGGTCGCTTATTTCTTTCTCTAATCCTAGAGACATCTCGGCTGATCTGTGAGGACAGGGATACTGGAACCCCGCCCAAGAATTGCCTGATCATAAAGTTTAATTGTTTAGGATTTTGGGCTTGTGACGCTTTCAACAAGAAATCTTCAGCCACCGCAGGATCAGATAGCATAACTTTAGAAAGTCGATCATTTACTGCACGTGCAGTAGCTTCATCTGTCCTTCTAAAGAGTCTACTAACCATATTAGACACTTTCTCGGGTAAAGTCCCTCTAACAAATTTGTGAGTTTCCGACGGTAGGTTCTCAAGTTTTTGGATATCTCGTTCAAACGGAGTGGTACGGCTACCCCTAAGTGCACTTTCACTGGTTTCCCGAAAATTCAACTCCCGCTCAAGGTTACCCATGAAAGCAGAACGAGAACGCTCATTAGGCATAGCGCGTTCCAATAGAGCCCGTCGTTTGGGATTTTTAATAAAAAAGTTCGCAACGTTCCTAGTGGCCCCGCCTCCTTCATTGATTTCCCTAAGTTTCTGAGCAAAGCCTGTTCGCCAAGCTTCGAGTTCAGAAGGGCTAAAGGTTGCAAGTGCTTCATCAAGTTCCTCAATGTCCATTTTTTCATCGAATGATTTCCGTCCTAGGTCAAGCGCTCTCTTTAACTTGGTAGACCCCGCATAACTTTCTCTAATCTTTGCATATTGGCCATTTGTTTGTCTGTCAACTTGATCAATGAAATTACGCCTAGCTGTGTTAGCAGCGCGAGCCGAATCCGTATTTTTCACTTTCCCAGTTAATTGGTTAGTGATACCGGGATTATTTTCGAATACATCATCGGACGCTCGTTTAATAATGTCCATTAGTTCAAGGCTAATTCGGCCTTCAAGTTTCTTCGGGAAACGAATCCCTTCATCGGCAGCAATTTTTCTAGCTTTGTTCAAAGCCGATCGCATATGAGGACGATCTAATGCTGCTTGTATGCCGGGTGTGATTGTTACATCTAATTGATATAACTTTTGATATTCTCTCCTAGCTGCAGCCCTTTGCGCCGCATCAATCTCATTAAAAGATTGCCTAGCAGTTTTATTCCCAAAGGCAGTATTAATAGCTTGATTAACCCTCTGTCTAGATTCCCCTTCTCTGGCTTCAAGTGCCTTAACAGTTCGAGATCGTCCAGGACCGCGCCCTCCGGCTAAACCACGAACAATGCCTCTAGTTTCATCCCCTAGATCCCCAAGAGTTATATTCGGGTCTCGACGTAGTTTCCCAATTGCACTGGTTACGTCATCGCCTTGATCTTCAAGTGCTTCAAGAACTTTTCTTTGGGAAATCCCTTCTACCCGACTAGGGCCCTCTCCTACTACTTTCTTAGAGACCATGCCCCCGACGGGTCCGAGAGCGCCTCCCGTGGCGCCTCCTAGTGCCATACCGATGAGCGCATCATCCACTCGGTCGAGGACGCCCCCTCGCGCCGCCCCGGCGCCCCCGATACCTCCCGCGAGCGCACCCGCACCCGCGCCCCGCGCGATAGATCCTAGCATTGTCGGTGCGGATTTTGCGGCACCCAAGATACCGGCACCAGGGATAGCAAACCCCCCGCCTACTTCCAACCCTAAAGATGCATTAGGAGCTTTTTCCCTAATTGATTGTAAATTGGCTCTCTCAGATTCTAGCAAGGCCCGAGCCGTTTCAGACTCTCCCATTAGAACTTTGCGTGGGCTCTCCCCTCTAAGGATGGCTCTCCCACCGGCCACCAACTCATCCCCGAAGCCTAAAGTTGCGCCTTGAAGTGCAGCCCGACCCAAGTTCAACCGATCTTGACTTTGTAGAGATTTGCGAGCAAACTCCACCCTTCTGCGGCGAAGTTCTTCTCTGGCTTTTTCTACTTGTTCCTTGGTAGCCATATCAGAATCCCAATTGCTTTAGAACTTCATCCATTCGAGGATCGGAAGGATCGCCGGTCGATAGAAATTCCTCTGCTTCTTCTCTCGTCATTGGCTCTCCAGAAGCATCTGGAACTTGCTTGCACTCCGATTCTTTGCCAGTTCCTTCAATGTACCATTGACCCGGCTCTAAATCTTCAGTTGATCCGCCCTTCTCTATTCTGGGCAGGCCAAAATCAAAAGGTCCTAATTCTTCTTGCATTTCCTTATTAACACCACGAAGATGACCTTTTCTATAAGCATAATCCTCCCTGAAGTCTATCTCCTCCAGTTTACGTTGAGCCATAGCTCGCTGAATGCGTATCAATTGAAGGTTTCCAGTTTCGGAGGACCCAATATTAGGTAGGGCTCTCTGAAAGGCTTTAAATTCGAAATCGGACGTTTGACCCGAGCCCTCCGGCCTAATTCTGGGGGTTAAATAATTGGCCGTAGCGATAAACAATTGGGTATCATCCATTGTTTGTCTTTGTTCTGGAGACAGAAACCCAAGATCATCAGCAAAACGACGCAATTCTTGGATATAGGGTTGGAACCCGCCGGTTTGAGCCCCTCTTTCAAGAGCAAATTCGAGTGTGTCGTAATTGGAGATTTGCTCAGTTAGCTGAGGAACCGTTTCTCGGTCTTTAGCCAATTGGGGTGCCGTAACCTTTTTGAATAATTCTTCTTGGTGCGGCTGTAGAGCCCCAGCCTCTTGGCCAGATATAGCACCGGCCAAAGCTGTTAAGCCCTCGCCGATATTATCACTACCTATAGAATTGACATCCGTAACTTGCCAATCCATAGTGTCAGCGTTTAATCTACCTTTAATTTCAATTGGTTTTCCTGGCCATGCAATACCATAAGCAGCGGCTTCATCCGGGGTGGTAGCTATTGTTGAAAAATCTTGGTACCCAGCATCTGCTTCTTTAATACCAATTTCCCGATCTTTTTGAGCCAATTGTCTATCTGCTTGAGCTAACTGCCTTTGGCGAATTTCATTACTAAGGGCCTGTTGTCTCATCTGATTACTCAATTGAGACAGATTCATTTGAGCCTGAGTAGAACCCATGATCCCGGCGCCCAAACCCTCAAAGAAATTGCGAGGTTTGCCGGAGAGAGCAGACCCTACACCCTGTAAAGCTGCCATCACAGATTGTGGATTAATGATACCCTGCTGTTGCTGAGGAGCAGGGGGACCAAATCCTCTATTCATCGGGAATAGTGTCATGTTAGAACCCTAATGGAAAGCCTGAATAGGCGGGATTACCTAATATACCCCCACCGGTTGCTGACTGACCGGCTAGAGCGGCGCCCCCGGCTAAGCCAAAAGCGCCGGGAAAAGCTGCCATCATTGCGAATGGAGCTAAGCTACCAGCGATACCACCTATGGCGCCCAGAGGGCTGGCGCCCCCTCCAGATATACTCTGAGTTTGACCCACCCCAGCCAGAGGAATAGCAGTACCAGCAATATTTTGAAGATGACCAACAGTAGAACCAGGACCTGTTTCCCCAAACATATACCTTTGAAATTCATCCATGATTTCCTGTTGATTTTGGCCTTGCTGAATTCCACTAAAACCAAGGAGCCGATTAATATCATTAAAATCGGCCTCTGAAAGACCTGGAGCCGATTGAATAGCGCTTAGGAGTTGTCCTTGTCCTCCAAGTCCGAGTCTTCCGAGGATTTCTGCTCCTTGTACGCCTCGCGCAAGATCGGAGCCCGCAATGCCCCCAAATTGTCCGGTTGCGGATAGTCTGTCTTGCTGAAATCCTCTTCCAAGATTTTCCAAGCCAAGCTGTGCAGCCTGTTGAAAACCTCGCTCCTGACCATAAAGCTGCGCTCCGGCGCCACCAATTTCCCGTCCGAAAGCTTCGATAAGATCCTGTTCGTTAGCTCTAGCAAGTCCGCTTCCAAGTCTTCCGGAAGCGCCGAAGGTTGATTCTCCTCTTGGGAGGACATTTTCGACTAAGTTCTCCGTTGCTAAGCGTTGGAAATTTTGGAAATCTGGCCGGGATGCTACGTCCAAATTAGCGCCCGACGCGGTATCGACTAGCCCTTCGAATCCCGCGCCGGGAACCCCAGCACTCTCCAAGTTTGCCCTGGCATAAGCGAGCGCCGGATTCGTGGCGGAGAGATACTCCTCAAGAATTCCGGATGCGGGTGAACTCCCAAGGGAACCGCCGCCAAGAATTTCGGATAATGCATCCTGCGACATCCCCAACAAGGGATTTCCAGCTAAGGCTCTAGCTATGCCTTGATTAAGACCTAATTGGCCCGATTCGGGAATAGGGGCGACTGTGCTATCAGGAAAATATTCTGGAAGGTTGCCAACTTCACCCCTTAGACCCCGAATAATATCCTTGATTAGAGGTTTAGCCGCACCAAACGGCTTAACTTCTACTTCTTGATCTTCGCTTTTTCCACCTGACATTCGATTTCCCTCTCAAAGGTGGTAAACATCTCTTTGTACTCAGGGAATACTCGGGACCACCCCCGCCTCCCTGTAATTCTAGCACGCCGGATACCCATCTGTCCAGCTTCTTTTAGAATATCATCGTGCATTGCCTTTAATTCATCCAAATCGCCACCAGCCAAATAGAAATTCAATATTCTTTCATTTGGGTATATAATAACTTCAGTCAAAAGAACGGAGTTATCATCATACCATAATTGTAATTTGCCGACCCTAACTTTTTCGAGGATATCAGATAATGAATGAACGTTTCCCTCTACTTCAAGAGCTTTTAAGATCAATGGTCTAACTTTTTCCCAATTAACCATTATGCAGCCTGCCTTACACCAAATGGCATATATGCGTGCGGTCGACCTTGATCATTCTGCCAATCTCTAGACCCGGTAGCTCCAGCAGTATCTCTCTTTTCGTAGTAGGCATACAAGACGCCGCCCCAGTTTCCAGATACCCTATAATCTGCCGTTGCCAATTCCGTCATAGCTCCTGGAGGCCCAAGCACATGAGTTGATGATGACGATTGTACCGATGCTACTTGTAAAAACCAAGAACCATTGACATTAGTTGTAATTCCTGGAACGGGTATAGGATCTGTAGCATTAAGATCACTCCCCGCAACGCCGGTATCGTCTTCCGGTGTAGTGCTATTGAATGAATCTTTCTGAAAAGCTACACAAATCAATCCCATTCTTTGATTTCCAGATGTCTGCATCTGAAATGTACTAGGAGGAGACGCCCCCATTATATCCCTAGCTACTCCAATGTATGAACCACGCGTATCATATTCATCTAATAAATCAAAACCGGAAGGCCAAGTAGCAGGGTCATGGTTATTGCCATTAGCACCACCGATTAAATATACCAGATCCCCCTCAGCTAACCCAGTAGGAGCATTAACAGTTACGGTATTAGTACTAGTAGAAGTATCAATCCCAGTAGTTGGGGTTCCACGTAAAGCTAAATCCGGCACTGCCACAGATGCCTTCGGAACCCATAATCCCCTACGAAGCGTATGAACGCTCATTAATCGATACCACCTATAATAGTCCAAGTATCGGTGGCCACCTTAGTAAGAACCGCGCCAGACCATTGAGTACCTATTGTTTCGGACCCCGCCGCCGCACCATTCAGTGTAACGCCACCAGAAGCAGTGATTGTAATTGTACCGGCACCCTCATTCTGGATTGGTATACTATCGCCTACTGCGAAAGCAACAGATGCATTAGTGGGGATAGTTAGCGTAATAGTACCAGTACAACGCTGCACCTTCGCAACGTCAGTGAGCGCAAAAGTTTTACCGGCTGAAACCGATACCAACTCCGATTTACCACGAATTTCTTGAATAGCTGCATCGGCTACTTTACCGATCGTTACAGCGTCATTAGCAATTTTGTTCTCGGTCACTGCGCTATTGGCGATTTTGGCTTCTGTTACCGCGTTCGCGGCTATCGTCTGCGCGCCATCCCCGGATGAAGTTACATCACCAGTATGATTAGGATGACTATAGGCGTTTGCACCGTCTTCAACATTTAGAACGCCCCGCGCTTGCGCCGCAGTCAAGTCCTCCGGATCACCAGTTCCTCCCGTGGTGCGGCCCTTAATTGTGCTTGTAGCTACATTGGCTAACTTAGCATTTGTAATAGCGTCATTTGCTATCCTAGCCGTTGGGAATTCACCAGATACAATATCATCCGCTGGGTGCGTATGTGCAAGCTGAGCGTAACGAGCATCGCCTCGTGCTTCATTATAATACTGAGTGTGGTCGTCGTCAGCCAAACCCGTCAGCGCGCCGTGGTCAGTGACTCCGGCTGCTGGAAGATCATAATATCCCTTGGCGCCCGCGCCATTAGTACCATAATACTTACTATTACCGGGTGCAGCAGAATCACCGACTAGAGCAAAAGTGATGTCGTCTAAATTCTGAACCAGTGCTATGGAGGAAGCTGAAGCCGCCAGCAAGGTTCTAAATCTTAATGAAACTCCCGATTTGTCTTTGTATACCTGAGATCCGGTGCCTACGTTCGCGCCAAGATTAGCCTCACCTCCTCCTCCAGTAGGCAAATTCCCAACCTGCACTTTAACCAAGGCACCACCGGCCTTTTGCCCTAATAGAACATCTGTGGATACTGGACTGGGTTCATCAGGAAGATTTTCAGGGCTAACATCCTGCGGCGCACCAGCGGTAGTTTGGCGCAATTTAATGGTTTCTGCTGCCATATTCGCCATTTTGGCATTTGTTACGGCTTCATTAGCAATAGTTTGGGCGCCATCGCCTGCAGACGTTACATCGCCAGTATGGTTAGGATGAGAATAAGCATTTGCGCCATCTTCAACATTCAATAAACTACGGGCTTGTGCCGCTGTTAAATCTTCCGGATCTCCAGTCGCGGCGGTAACTCGTCCCTTAAGGGTTGCTGTTGCAACATCCGCTAATTTCGTATTGTCTACTGCATCAGCCGCGATTGTTTGGGGACCATCACCTACAGATGTAACGTCACCGGTATGATTAGGATGCGAATAATTATTAGCGTTGTCAGCCACCCCCGCCAATTTGGATTTTTCACTGTCCGTGAAGGCATTAGTATTAGCATTACCCTCATACTTAGATTTAAGTGTGGCTGCGTTGAGGGCTTTAGTTAAATTATCTCCAGAAGTTTTAAAATCCGCAGCGCGACGTCCATAAAAAACATCACTGCCAACTGGATTTGCTTCTTCGGGAAAATCACCTAGTGTTTTATCTACCATGATTTAATCCGTTACCACGTTGTCACCACCATCAGTAACAACATTGTCACCACCATCAGTAACAACATTATCCTGAGAAACATCCACGTTTGCTATTAAAGTCCAAGTATTTCTAGCCCAACCATACCAT
>Ga0180438_10010724_pt1 | contig 11204 bp, 10 predicted proteins | sample SS_ome_12_FD_132455 | JGI IMG/M metagenome (GOLD analysis project Ga0180438, IMG submission 132455) | Hypersaline lake sediment archaeal communities from the Salton Sea, California, USA - SS_3_D_2 metaG | ecosystem: Environmental > Aquatic > Non-marine Saline and Alkaline > Hypersaline >...
CGCCCTGCTGCCGGTCATACTGCCCCAGGGTACCCTCGACTTCCGGGTGGCCGGCATGGCCGATCAGGATCACCTCTTCGGTCGCCTTTGCGTGCCGCGCGACCTCGAGGTGGACCTTGGTCACCAGGGGGCAGGTTGCGTCGAACACCTTCAGTTGCCTTTGCTCGGCCTTCTGGCGAACCTGCTGGGAGACGCCGTGGGCGCTGAAAATCACGGTCGCGCCGTCCGGTATTTCATCGAGCTCCTCGACGAATACCGCGCCCTTGGCGGCGAGGTCGTCAACGACGAAACGGTTGTGCACGACTTCGTGACGCACGTAGACCGGCGCGCCGAAGATCTGGAGCGCGCGCTCGACAATATCGATCGCGCGGTCGACACCGGCGCAGAATCCGCGCGGATTGGCGAGATAGATGTCCATCTACTGGCTGGTGACCTGCGATTGTGCGTTGTTGATATCCAGTATTTCGACCGTGAATACCAGCGGTTGTCCTGCCAGGGGATGGTTGAAATCGACTTCGGCTGCATCGTCCTTGACGGTGAGCACGGTGCCGAGGATATCCTCGCCATCGGGTGTTTCGAATTCGAACACCAGCCCGCTTTCGGGCTTGAGGTCCGGCGGAAAATCGGACAGCGGCATCATGTGGATGTTCTTTTCGTCACGCAGGCCGAAGCCCTGTTCCGGGGTCAGCGTCAGTGTCTGCCTGTCGCCCGTTTCGAGCCCGTACAGCGCCAGTTCCATGCCCTCGGTCAGTACGCCGGAGCCCATGCCGACCTCGACCGGCTCGTTGTCGAAGCTGCTTTCGATTTCGGTGCCGTTGGTCAGTGCAATGCTGTAATGCATCAGCAGCAGGCTGTGCATGTCAATTTTTTGGTTCATTAGCGCGTTTCGTCGGTTTCCCTGTAGGTAAACAAATCGAGTATCAGCAGGCCGGCTCCGATGGAAATCGCTGAATCCGCGACATTGAAAGCCGGCCAGTGCCAGTATTGATAATACACGTCTATGAAGTCGATCACATAGCCGTAAAGTGTGCGGTCGATCAGGTTGCCGACTGCACCGCCGAGCACCAGGGCCAGGCCCCAGTAGAGCGGCTTCCGGCTCCGGTCGACATTCAGCAGCCAGGCGATCAGCGCCACGCTGACAGCAAAGGATGCGATCATCAGGAACCAGCGCTGCCAGCCGCCGGCATTGGCCAGGAAGCTGAACGCGGCCCCCTTGTTGTAACACAGGGTCCAGTTCAGGCCCGGGATGACTTCGTCAGGCACACGCAGGTCCAGGTTCGTGTCGGCAATGTACTTCGTGACCTGGTCGAAAACGATAACCGGCAGGCTGATCCATAACCAGTGCATGTTTCTGCGGTACTCCCTGTCAGGTTCTGTCCGGGCTTCCCCGGTCAGGCGAAACGCCTGGCCTCGCCTTCGCCCGCAACGTTCTCGACGCAGCGCCCGCAGAGGTCAGGATGCGCCGCATCGCTGCCGACGTCTGCGCGATGGTGCCAGCAGCGCACGCATTTGCCGTGGTCGGAGGGCCGGGCCTTGATGTAGATGGTTTCGCCGTTGGTAAGCCGGGCCTCGACTGCGTCATCCGGCTTCGCATCCGGCGCCCCGACATTTGCATCCGACGTGATCATTACGAAGCGCAGCTCGTCTTCGAGCCGGTCCAGGTTCTGCCTGAGTTCGCCGTTGCAGTAAACGGAGACCTCGGCATCCAGCGAGGAGCCGATCCGGTTGTCGACCCGCAGGATTTCCAGCTGCTTGCTGACCGTCGACCGCGTTTCCAGCACCTGCTGCCAGAAGTCCATGTTCATGGGTTCGCTGCTGTCCAGCTCGAAAAGATGCGGGTACCAGGCCTCCAGCTGAACGGACTCGCCGCGCTCGCCCGGCATGTACTGCCAGATCTCGTCGGCCGTGAAGCTCAGGATCGGCGCCAGCCAGCGGCACAGGGCTTCCGCAATATGGAACAGCGCGGTCTGGGCGGAGCGCCGGGCGATGCTGTCGGTCTGCGTGGTGTACTGCCTGTCCTTGATGATATCGAGGTAGAAGCCACCCATGTCGACCGCGCAGAAGTTGTGCAGGCGCTGGTAGATGATGTGAAAGCTGTAGTCCCGGTAGGCGTCTATGATCTGTTGCTGGAGCTGATGAGCGCGCGCGACGGCCCAGCGGTCCAGCGACAGCATGTCTTTCTCGTCCAGCATGTGTTTCGCAGGATCGAACCCGTTCAGGTTGGCCAGCAGGAAACGCGCGGTATTGCGGATGCGCCGGTAGGTGTCCGCGGTGCGTTTCAGGATCTCGTCCGAGACCGTTATCTCGGCACTGTAATCGGTGCTCGCGACCCAGAGGCGCAGGATGTCAGCTCCCAGTGATTTCATGATCTTCTGCGGCGCCACCACGTTGCCCAGCGACTTGGACATCTTGCGGCCGCTGGCGTCGACGGTAAAACCGTGTGTCAGCACACTACGGTAGGGCGCAACACCGTTCATCGCGACCGAAGTCAGCAACGATGACTGGAACCAGCCGCGGTGCTGGTCCGAGCCCTCGAGATAGAGGTCGGCCGGAAACGGCATGCTTTCGTGCTGGCCGAGCACGCAGGCATGGGTGACGCCGGAGTCGAACCAGACGTCGAGGGTGTCGCCGGTTTTTTCATAATGCGCGGCATCGTCGCCGATCAGCTCGGCCGCATCGAGTTCGAACCAGGCATCGATGTCCTGCTGCTCGATGCGCTGCGCGATCTGTTCAATCAGGGCAGGCGTGTCCGGGTGCAGTTCCCCGCTTTCCCTGTGCACGAACAGGGTGATCGGCACGCCCCAGGTGCGCTGGCGCGAGATGCACCAGTCCGGGCGGCTGCTGACCATGCCTTCGATGCGGGCCTGGCCCCAGTCCGGAATCCAGCGTGTTTCCCGGATGGCTTTCTCGGCGTCCTGGCGCAGACCCTGCTGGTCCATGCTGATGAACCACTGCGGCGTGGCGCGGAAGATGATCGGCGTCTTGTGACGCCAGCAATGCGGGTAGCTGTGCTTCATCTTCGCCAGTTTCAGCAGCACGCCGTTCTTCTCCAGCGCCTCCAGCACCGCGCCGTTGGCCTTGCTGACGTGCATGCCCGCAAACAGCTCGGTGTCCGGCAGGAACACCCCGTCGCTGCCGACCGGGTTGTAGACTTCGAGCCCGTAGCGGCTGCCGACGATGAAGTCGTCCTGGCCGTGGCCGGGTGCGGTGTGCACGGCGCCGGTGCCGGCCTCGGTGGTCACGTGCTCGCCGAGTATCACCGGTACCGTGCGGCCGTAGAACGGGTGCTGCAGCTGCTGGTGCTCCAGCTGGTGTCCCTTGCATTCGCCGAGCACCGAGTATTCCTCGATACCGTAGCGCTGGAGCGCGCCTTCGGCCAGCGTGGCTTCCAGCAGCAACCTGGCCGGCCCGCCGGCTGTCTGTGCCTGGATCAGCTGGTAGTCCAGGTCCGGGTGCAGCGCGACGGCCATGTTCGCGGGCAGGGTCCAGGGCGTGGTGGTCCAGATGACCACGGCGACCGGTCCTTCTCCGGCTGTGTCGATGCCGGCCGCAGCCAGGAAGGCGGCTTCGTCGGCGGCCTTGAACATCACGTCGATCGCAGGCGACTCCTTGTCCTGGTATTCGACTTCGGCCTCGGCCAGCGCGGAGCCGCAGTCCAGGCACCAGTGCACAGGTTTGCTACCCTTGTGCAGGTGACCCTTGGCGATAATCCTGCCCAGCGCGCGCACGATGTTGGCCTCGAACGCGGGGTTCATGGTCAGGTACGGCTGATCCCAGTCGCCGAGCACGCCCAGGCGTTTGAAATCCTCGCGCTGGCCGTCGACCTGACGGTTCGCGTACTCGCGGCATTTCTGGCGGAAGGTCTTCGCGTCGACCTTGTCGCCGGCCTTGCCGACTTTCTTTTCCACCATGAGTTCGATCGGCAGGCCGTGGCAGTCCCAACCGGGGATGTAGCGCGCATCGAAGCCGTCGATGGTGCGGCTCTTGACGATGATGTCTTTGAGGATCTTGTTGACCGCGTGCCCGATGTGGATATCGCCATTCGCATAGGGCGGGCCGTCGTGCAGCACGAACGTCGGGCGGCCCCGGGACTGCTGCCTGATCTTGTCGTACAGCCCTGTCTCGTTCCAGCGTTTCAGCATCTCCGGCTCGCGCTGCGCCAGGTTGCCGCGCATCGGAAAATCAGTATGGGGCAGGTTCAGGGTGGGTTTGTAGTCGGACATTTTCAGTTAACAGTTAAATAGTGAACAGTGAGCAGTGAGCAGTGAACAGTGAACAGTGAACAGTGAACAGTGAACAGTGAACAGTGGTGTTTGAGCAAATACTTCATGATCGGGTGATTTGATAACTGTTAACTGTTAGTTGTTCACTGTTTCGTGCATTTGTCGTGCCTGCACGCAATCCAGCTCGATCTGCTGCCTTAGCGCATCGAACGACTCGAATTTCTTTTCATCGCGTATTTTATGGTGAAACGCCACGCAGATATTCATGCCGTAGATGTCTTTTTCAAAATCGAACAGGTGGACTTCCAGCTGGTCGCGCACGCCGTCGACGGTCGGCCGTTTGCCGATATTCGCGATGCCCGGTACATCGCCCAGCTCGGGTGAACACAGCGTGACCGTGTAGACGCCGCTGAGCGGTATCGCCGGCCGGTTCAGGCGGATATTGGCCGTCGGAAACCCGATCGTGCGTCCGCGCTTGTCGCCGTGGGCAACCCGGCCGCAAATTCGATAGGGCCGGCCCAGCATGCGTTCAGCGTCTTCCAGGCGGTCTTCGAGCAGGGCCCGGCGTACACCCGTACTGCTGACGCGCATATTATCCACGCTGTGCGTTGATAATGCCAAGACTTCGAAGCCGTAACGCTCCCCGGCGTTTTTCAGGAAGTCGAAGTCACCGCTGCGGCCACTGCCAAAGCGGAAGTCGTCGCCGATCACGACCGCCTCGACCGCCAGGGCGTCGACCAGTACGTTCGCGACGAATTCATCGGCGGTCAATTTTGACAGGGCCTCATCGAAGCGAAGGATCAGCAACAGGTCCGGTCGCAGGGAATCATCCAGTTCGGCGATCGAGGTATAGCGCTCGCGTGCGCTGGTCAGCCGCGGCGCGGGTTTGTCGTTGGAGAAGTATTCGTGCGGCAACGGATCGAAGCTCATCAGGCAGGCTGGAACGCTTTTCTCGCGCGCCTTGTCAGCCAGCAGCCGCAGCAAGGCCTGGTGACCGTGGTGCACCCCGTCGAAATTTCCGATCGTCACCGCGCAATGGCGGTGTTCGGGTTTCAGATTGTGCAGACCGCGGACTAGATGCATGTTTGGTCGGACACGAGTAACTGATTGAAAAGCGGTAGTATATCAGTGTTTGCTTGTGAACCAGATAGAAAAAGGTAATTTAACGCAAAGGGCGCAGAGACGCAGAGATCGCAAAGCATTTGTTTGTTGTTAGTACCCGCGGAGGCGCTAGAGTGCATGTAGGAGCGGCTAAGTCCATCAATACGGATTCCGGATGCAGGGATAACAAAATAAAAAACCTTTGCGATCTCTGCGTCTCTGCGCCCTCTGCGTTTATAAACAGGTCTTCAAACGCGCCTCAACGCCGACGGCCGGATGCCGCTGATCCAGAGGATGCCGAAATATACAGCCGCACCCAGCCCGATGATGCTGCCAAGGTAGATCACGCGTTCGGGCACGGTCAGCCAGGCCCAGATTTCCAGACCCGGCGTCAGCACGATCAGGGCTGAGCTCATGGCGGCGCAGGCGATCAGGATTTTCATCGACATCGCCATCCAGCCCGGCAGCGGCTGGTAGACGCCGGATTTCCTGAGGCCGCGGTATAACAGCAGGGCATTGATGTAGCCGGAACTCGTGGTGGCCAGCGCGAGCCCCACGTGCGGCGCCTCGTAGTCCAGCATCACCATCGAAACCACGAACAGGATGTTAAGCGCCATGTTGCAGACCATCGCGATAATCGCGATGCGTACCGGCGTTCTGGTGTCCTGGCGGGAATAAAAGCCCGGCGCGAGGACCTTGATCAGAATGAATGCGGGCAGCCCGAGGATATAGGCCATCAGGCTCAGGCTGGCCATGTAGGTGTCGGACGCCGTGAAATCGCCGTGTTGAAACAGGGTTGCGAGCACAGGCCCGGCCAGGACCAGCAGGCCGATGCCCGCGGGCAGGGCGATCAGCATCACCAGTTTCAGCGCCCAGTCGAGCGTACGGTTGAAATTTTCACGGGATTCGTTGGCGTGATGCTGGGACAGCGCGGGCAGGATCACGGTTGCGATCGCGATGCCGAGCACGCCCAGCGGAAATTCGAGCATGCGATCCGAGTAATACAGCCAGGTCACGCTGCCGACCATCAGGAAGGACGCGAGAATCGTGTCCAGTATCAGGTTGATCTGCATGACCGATGATCCGATAACCGCGGGCAGCATCAGGCGCATGATCTTGCCGACGCCCTTGTGGCCGCGCTTGATGCGCGGTCGCGGGAACAGTTTCAGGCGCAGCAACCAGGGAAACTGCAGCAGCAGTTGCAGCAGGCCGGACGCGGCGACGCCCCAGGCCAGCGCCATCAGCGGCTGGTCGAACATCGGTGCGGCCCAGATCGCGGCCGAAATCAGGCACAGATTGAGTATGATCGGTGTGAAAGCCGGGACGGCGAATTTGCCGTAACTGTTCAGAATGCCGCCGCAGAAGGCCACCAGCGAAATGAAGAACAGGTAGGGGAAGGTGATGCGCAGCATGTCGGCAGTCAGGTCGAAGCGCTCGGCATCGCCGCTGAAGCCCGGGGCAAACACGTAGACCAGCAGCGGCGCGGCCAGGGAGCCGATCGCAGTGATCACCAGCAGCACGGTGCCAAGGCTTCCGGCGACGTGGTCGACCAGGTCGCGCAAGGCCTCGCGGCTGTGCTTTTCCTTGTACTCGGAGAACACCGGCACGAACGCCTGCGAGAAGGCGCCCTCGGCGAACAGGCGGCGCATGAAGTTCGGTATCTTGAAGGCGACCAGGAAGGCGTCGGTGCCGCCGCTGACGCCGAACACGGTCGCCAGGGTGACGTCACGGACCAGGCCGAACACGCGCGAGAGCAGGGTCATGCCACCGACGGTCAGGGTGGATTTCAGCAATTTGATGCTCAGCGCGGCTCTCCTTCGAGTGGCTTCGTTAATGACCTGAAAAAACGGGGCATTTTACCCAAAAAACATTGACAAAAGCGGGCGAAGCTGGCATTTTACGCGCTCTTTTTAACCAGCACAGACAGAAACGTGGCAAATTCACCCGGAGCAAGAAAACGCGCCCGCCAGGCCGTTAACCGACGCGCCCACAACATGGGCATGCGTGCGATGATGCGCACCTACATCAAGAATGTCTACTATGCCATCGAAAAGGGCGACAAGGCGGCAGCAGAAGCGGCTTTCAAGGACGCAGTGCCGGCGATCGACCGCATGGCCAACAAGGGTCTGATCCACAGAAACAAGGCCGCACGCCACAAGAGCCGTCTGAACAATCACATTCATAATATGTGATCGCGATTACAGATCGAATACAGAAAGCCCCGCGATGCGGGGCTTTTTCGTTCTGGGTGGGGTTTTGGAAATAACGCAGAGGCGCAGAGGCCGCAAAGGTTTTTTTGTTGTGTGATCTGGACCAGGCGTCAGTGATACGGGATCTCAGCCTTATATATCTGTAGGAGCGACTTTAGTCGCGAATGGCGCCTGATTCGCAACTAATATCGCTCCTGCGTTAATGCCCGAATATGGGACCACAACCAAATAACTTTGCGTTCTTTGCGTCTCTGCGCCCTCTGCGTTCCAGTTAAACGTCAAAACGGAGAATCACAACAACACCAGGTTGTCCCGGTGAATTAACTCCGGCTCGTCCACGTAGCCCAGCGTGGCCTCGATTTCGTGCGAGCCCTTGCCCATGATCTTGCGCGCCTCTGCTGCGGAGTAGTTCACCAGGCCGCGGGCGATTTCGCTGCCGTCGTGCGCTATGCAGCTGACCATGTCACCGCGGTTGAATGCGCCGTCGACACGGGTTACGCCGACCGCCAGGAGGCTGACGCCGGAGCTGGACAACGCCCGCGAGGCGCCTTCGTCCAGGTGCAGGCTGCCCCTGACGAGCAGCTGGCCGGCCAGCCACTGCTTGCGGGCCGCCAGTTTCTCGGTTTTGGGGCCAAGCAACGTGCCGATTTCACTGCCCCTGGCGATTTCAAGCAGCACATTGTCGGTTCTGCCGGATGCGATCAGCGTGGCGGCGCCGGATCGCGCTGCGCGTTGCGCGGCAGTGATCTTGGTGCGCATGCCGCCACGGCCCAGGGCGCCGCCGGAACCGCACATCGCCAGGATGGCGGGGTCGGTTGCATTGGCCTCGTGGATCAGCTCAGCCTCCGCGTACACCCGCGGATCCCTGTTGTAGAGCCCCTGCTGGTCCGTGAGTATGATCAGTGCATCGGCTTCGACCAGGTTGGCCACCAGCGCCGCCAGGGTGTCGTTGTCGCCGAAGCGGATTTCTTCGGTCGCGACCGTGTCATTTTCATTGATGATCGGGATCGCACCCATCTGCAGCAGGGTGTTCAGGGTGCTGCGTGCATTCAGGTAGCGCTGGCGGCTGCTCATGTCCTCGTGTGTGAGCAGCACCTGCGCGGTATGGATGCCGTGCTTCTTGAAGCAGGATTCGAAATGCTGGATCAGGCCCATCTGCCCGAGCGCAGCGACTGCCTGCAACTCGTGCAGGGCGTGCGGACGCCGGGTGATGCCGATGCGCGACATGCCCTCGGCCACGGCCCCGGATGAAACCAGCACCAGCTCCTTGCCCGAGGCGCGCAGTTCGGCCATCTGCTCGGCCCAGCGCTGGATAGCGTCGGTATCGAGACCCTTGCCTTCGTTGGTGATCAGCGCGCTGCCGATCTTGATGACCCAGCGCCTGGCGCGGCCGAGATTAATCCTATCTGTCATCGGTGTTCTCTTCCGTCTCCGAACGGCTTTCTCGCTCGGGCTCGTCATGACCAAAGCTCAGATAATTCATGATGTCGTACACAACCTGCCGGGTACCGGTTTTGCCCAGCGCGGAGATAGTGTACACCGGGCCCTGCCACTGCAATGCCTCGATAATTTCCGTTCGCCGCTGCGCCAGTTCCTCCTCAGGCAGCAGGTCAGCCTTGTTCAGCACCAGCCAGCGTTCTTTTTCGGCCAGCTCGGCGCTGTACTTCTCCAGCTCGGCCAGAATTTTCTTCGCATGATCGACCGGGCTGCTGCCGTCAAAGGGTGCAACGTCGATCACGTGCAGCAGCAGCCGTGTGCGCGCCAGGTGCTTCAGGAACTGGATGCCCAGCCCGGCACCGGTGGAGGCGCCTTCGATCAGGCCGGGGATGTCGGCCACGACAAAACTCCGGTTCTGGTCTACGCGCACCACGCCCAGGTTAGGGTACAGCGTCGTGAACGGGTAATCCGCCACCTTGGGGCGCGCCGAGGAAACCGCGCGGATAAAGGTCGACTTGCCGGCGTTCGGCATGCCCAGCAGGCCGACATCGGCCAGGACCTTGAGCTCCAGCCGCAGTTCACGGCGCTCCCCGGGCGTGCCGGGCGTGCATTTGCGCGGGGCGCGGTTGGTCGAGCTCTTGAAACGGGTGTTGCCGAGACCGTGGAAGCCGCCCTGCGCCACCAGGATCTTCTGTCCGGCCTCGGTGATGTCGCCGATCAGCTCCCGGGTGTCGTCATCGTAGATCAGGGTGCCCACCGGTACCTGTATAAACAGGTCTGCACCGCTTTTGCCGGTCATTTGCCGTCCCTGTCCTTTCTGCCCGGATTCGGCGGTATAGGTGCGCACGTGACGGAAATCGGACAGCGTGTTCAGGTTGTTGTCGCCGGTCAGGTAAACGCTGCCGCCGTCACCGCCATCACCGCCGTCCGGCCCGCCGCGGGGGATGTATTTTTCACGACGAAAGTGGACCACGCCGTTGCCGCCGTCGCCTGCAATCACCTTGATTGTCACTTCGTCTACGAATCGCATATTTTCAAAAATAGCAGTGTCAGTTAACGCAAAGGCCGCAGAGACGCAAAGAGCGCAAAGTTGTTTAGTGGTGGTCGCGCTATTTGGGTCTTAATGTAGGAGCGATTTTAGTCGTGAATTCAGCGTCATTCGCGACTAAAGTCGCTCCTACAGATATCTAGAAACGGTCTTCCCGGTCTTTTGCAGAGCATCCGGACACGACAAACCATGGATATCCTTTGCGCTCTTTGCGTCTCTGCGACCTCCGCGTTATTTCCAACTCCGTATCTAATCAATAAAAAAAGCCCCGGCTGGCGGGGCTTTTCTTATACTATTTTGTAAATTCGCCTCAGGCAGCCACCACGCTCACGGTTTTGCGTTTGCGCGGGCCGCGGACGTCGAATTTCACCTGGCCGTCTGCAGTCGCGAACAGGGTGTGGTCGCGGCCCATACCGACGTTGTCACCGGCGTGAAACCTGGTGCCGCGCTGGCGCACGATGATGTTGCCCGCGGTTACGTTCTGACCGCCGAACTTTTTAACGCCGAGGCGTTTGGATTCTGATTCGCGGCCGTTGCGGGTGCTGCCCGCCGCTTTCTTGTGTGCCATTGATGTATCTCCTAGCCTTTGATACCGGTGATTTCCAGCTCAGTATAGTACTGACGATGGCCGGTTTTTTTCTGGTGGTGCTTGCGGCGCCTGAATTTCATGATTTCGACCTTTTTCGCGCGGCCGTGGGCCTTGACAGTCGCAGTCACCTTGCCGCCTTCCACGTAAGGGGTGCCGATATTGACCTTGTCGCCATCCGCGATCATCAGGACCTTGTCGATCTCGACGGCGGCGCCTTCTTCGGCATCCAGTTTTTCAACGCGACACAGGTCGCCTTCGGCAACCTTGTATTGCTTTCCACCTGTACTAACCACTGCGTACATGGCGCGTTCTCCAAGTCGTTCACAGAAAAGGCGCGAATTTTAACGGTATCACAGGGTTCTGGCAAGCATTTGAGGCCCTTTTCGGGCGGTTTCTTCGCGGCTTGCTTGACCATTGCTGCACGCAGCCCTAGGATTCGGGGTTTTGCTGCCGATTCCCCCGCAAACCGTGTCAGAAACCCTGTTCAGTTCCGAAGAAATCAACGCCCTGTGTCGCGCCGACATGGATCGGGTGAACCGGGTGATTCGCGAGCGGCTGCAGTCGGATGTCACCCTGGTCAATCAGCTCGGGCACTA
>Ga0180438_10010726_pt1 | contig 11203 bp, 7 predicted proteins | sample SS_ome_12_FD_132455 | JGI IMG/M metagenome (GOLD analysis project Ga0180438, IMG submission 132455) | Hypersaline lake sediment archaeal communities from the Salton Sea, California, USA - SS_3_D_2 metaG | ecosystem: Environmental > Aquatic > Non-marine Saline and Alkaline > Hypersaline >...
ACCTTCATAAACTGATTGAGGCTCTGGCGCGGGATGCCACGGAAGCGCGACCCCCTCACGCGGGACCCTTTGAGCCGCCCGCTGTCGCAGCAGCGTATCACCGTCTGCTGACTGTCACTGCAGAACTCTGCGACTTCCCCGGTTGTGTATATGGTTTTCATGGCTGTCGCGCCCTCGCAACGAACGACACTGGCTTTAGCGGCCGCCATCGCAATCGGCCAAGCTTTCCCATCTTGCCCAGGTTAACGCCAGTTTAGCAATCGGCCGCCTCTGATGTCAACTTAACAGAGCCCGCGTCGCCGTGTCCCATAACTGGGCTGGCCGCCGTTACCTGCGGCAGCAGTCCCGGACGGAACGGCCTCCCCGAATGCTCTGCCGCCGATCTTGTTGTGGCCCGCCCCAAAAAGCCGTGCCGCTGGCGGGATGCTGTCGATGGTGGCGTGCCTTGACCCGGGCGCCCCAGAGCCGGGGAGGTTTCTAGTCGGCCTCGAGTTCCTCGCGATCGATCTGGCGCTGGCAGCGCTGGAGGAACTGGGCCGCGGACACTTTCTGAGGGGAGCCCTCCTCGAGCATGAGATAGCCGTAGACCCGCCCGATGATCTGGCCCACGGGATCCCAGCGGGGGATTTTGCGCTGAAAACGGACGTGCCCGATGGCACCGGCGAATTTGGACTCGTCCCAAGGCGTGTCGGGGCGGTCGAAGTAGGGCGATTCGGCGACGGTGCGTCGGGTGGGGATGTGGTAACCTTCTTTGGCCAGGACGCGCTGGGCCTCGTCGCTGCACAGATACCGAAGGAACCGCCAGGCCTCCTGCGGATGCGGCGTCTGGTCCCAGATGACGAACCCATCGCAGTAGAACCGCGTCCAGCGTCCACCGGGACCGGCGGGGTAGTAGCCGATGCCCCAGTCGATGTCGACTTCGGACGCCCACTGAGCCGAGTAGGGCCCGCCGCGAATGACGGCCAGGCGGTTGGTGACGAACAGCTCCTGGTTGGAGCTCATCTCGCTGGCATCGCTGGCGACAGCCCGCGGCGTGTAGGGCAGCAGCGAGAGCATGAACTGGACGCCTTGCAGGCAGCCGGGCGAATCGATGACACAGCGCCATTCGACGCGGCCGGCGTCGGTCGGCTTGCCGCACCGGGGACACGGCACATCGCCGGGCTCGACCATGTCGTCGACGTCCGTTCGATGGTCGCAGGCAGGGCACACGATCGCTTTTTGGAGGATGGTTCCGCCGCCCTGCCACATATGACACATGGTGTGTGACCAGTTGTCACGCATATATCCGTAGCGTTGCACGGCGCGTCCATCGACCTCGACAACGTCGGTGCAGCGCCTGACGGTGTCGAGGAACTGCTGCCACGTCCATTGCGTCGGGTCGTAGTCGATCTCGTGCTCACGGAAGATGGCTTTGTTGTAGAGCAGCAACGAGCATCCCCAGCCGAACGGCAGTCCGTACTGGGTGCCCTCATAGCGGAAGCTTTCCAGCGCGGGCCGATAGAACGTTCCGACGGGGTAGCGGTCGCGTGCGATCAGCTTATCCAGGGGCAGATAGTGGTCGTCCTGGGCGAAGACGGTGAAGTAATCATCGTCGCTGAAGAACACGTCGGGAGCGATTTTGGCCACCAGATCGCGCTGGATGATTCGGCGGAAGTCGCCGACCACAGGTTCGAGCTTGACGTAGATATCGGGGTTCTCCTCCATGAATCGTCGGGCGATGCGGCTGTAGACACTCAATGAGCGTACATCGCCGGGAAACGAGAAGCGCAGTTTGACCTGGCCGGGCTGGACATTCTCGACCCGTCGGGTGCTCAGCAGATAGACGCCCAGTCCGACGACAACAGCAAAGGTGGCGAGGAAGTATCTCACTCTTTCATCCCGCTCAGTTGGATGCCGCGCGTGAAGAATCGCTGATTGAAGAGGAAGACGATCAGGGTCGGCACCATCACGATCAGCGAGGCGGCCATCAGCAGGTTGTACTGAACGCTGAATTTATCCTGAAAGGCCGACAGCCCGATGGGCAGAACCTTCATGTCCATCGACTGGGTGGCGAACAGAGGCCACTGGAACGACGACCAGGCAGCCATGAACGTGAACGTGGCCAGGGTTGCCAAGGCCGGTTTGCTCAACGGCATGATGACGTGGAGCCAGACGCGGAGCTTGCCGCACCCGTCGATGCGGGCGGCGTCTTCCAGATCGGTCGGCAGCGCCTTGAAGAACTGTCGCAGCAAGAACGTACCGTAGGCGCTGAACAGGGCCGGCAGGATGAGCGCGCGGTAGGTGTCGAACCACCCCAGCAGCTTCATGAGGATGAAGGTGGGCACGATCGTTACGGCGACCGGGACCATCATGGTGGCCAGATAGGCGAAGAACAGCTTATCGCGTCCCGGGAAGTTGAGGCGGGCGAAGGCGTAGGCGGCCAACGAGCTGGTCAGCACCTGGCCGAGCGTGACGGCCAGCGCGACGAACAGGCTGTTGAGGTAGAAACGCCCGAAGGGCATGGAGGCCCAGGCCTTGCCGAACGAGTAGGTCCAATGGCGCCAGGTGCGCGCGGCCCGCGCTTCGCGCACGAGCCGCACCTCGATGCGCCGTAGGGCCCGCAACGGCACGTAGCCGGTGCGTTGCGGATCGTCGCTGCGAAGCTGAATCACCTCGCGGCCAAGCGGGTCGAACGGCTCTTCGCGGAAGAAGCAGAAGACCTCTTTCCAGCCTTCGAACTGCACGCGCAGATCGTCTGTAGAGGCGTAGGTGAAGCCGTCACCCACGATCCGGACCCGCAGCCGGTGACCCGAGCGGTCCCCGTGGAGCCAGAAGGCCAACGCCCTGACCTTCCGCTCGGGCAGCGAAGCCGGGTCCAGGTTGATCTCGTGTTGGACGCCGTCCTGCCGATCAAAATCGACGGTAAGACGGAGGGCGCCTATACCGTGACGGGCGATCGTCTGTTCACCCTGAACGGCTTGCTGCTCGAAGTCGGCCAGCACGATGTCGCGGAAGTCGGCAGTCGTTGCGCGGAGATAATCGAGACGCCACTGCACGCGCTCGACGGCGGCGGGCAGCTTGGGCATCCAACGCTGCGGCTCGTTCTCCATCGTGTGGCGGTCCTTCAGCGCGGTGCAGACCATCCATGCGAAGGGCACCAGCATGGTGACGGCGCCGGTCAGCAGCGCCAGCCGAAGCAGCGCCGCCTGCCCGACGTTGAGTTGCCCTCTGCGGTATCTGCGCCACTTGATCCGAAACACAGTTGCTCTCTCAGTAATGCACGCGCCGCTGTCCGTAACGCCAGTTGATCAGCGTCAGCACCAGGATCACCGTGAACAGCACCCAGGCCGCCGCCGAGGCGTATCCCATTTCCTGGTTCTGGAAGAAGGCCTCGTTGTAGATGAAATAGTCGATGGTGGTGGTCGAGCCGGCCGGTCCGCCGCGCGTCATGATGTAGGCCTGCTGGAATCCGCCCTGAAAGCCGCTTACCACACCCATGATGAAAATGAAGAACGTGGTCGGGCTGATCATGGGCCAGGTGATGTGCCAGAACTTCCGCCAGGCGGTGGCCCCGTCGATATCAGCCGCTTCGTAGAGCTGCTCGGGTATGCCCTGAAGGGCGGCCAGGTAGAGCAGCATGGTCAGTCCGCCGACCTGCTGCCACCAGCCCATCAGGATGAAGGCCGGCTTGGCGGTCGTCGGGTCGCCCAGCCAGTTGGGCGGTCTGGCGGTGATCCATTGCGCCGGCCCGCCCAGCCACGCGACCATGGCGTTGAACCCGTCGCGTATCTGGAGCATCGAGCGGTTGATCACGCCGACGTCAGGGTGATAGAGAGCCTGCCAGAGGATGTACAGCGCGATAGCGGACGAGACGGTCGGCAGGAAGTAGATCGTGCGGTGCACCAGGATCTCGCGGAGGCGCTGGTTGAGCATCATCGCCATCGCCAGACACAACACGATCCGCCCGCCCACGCCCCAGCTCATCAGGACGAAGCTGTTCCAGAATGCCTGCCAGAACAGCGGATCGTTCCACTCGGGTCGAATGATGCGGCCCCAGTAGAGGTAACCACCACCCGCTAGGATCAGCAGACCCGCGACGGCTGCAATCTGGGCGGCTCGGCGGGCCGAGCCGAGGCGCCTGGCTGCCAGGATGACCAGCGCGACCGCGCCGATCACCCACATCCACCCAACGGCTAGCTGGATCTCATTGGCCGACGTCCTGAAGCCGAGCAACTGCCGGAAGTTGTCCAGACCGGCCCAGCGAATGGCATCGAGTTCCAGCCGGCTGCCGCGCCAGTAGCAGAAGCTCAACAGCAGGCTGGCCGTCACCGGAAACACGACAAACACCACCACGCCCAGGAAATTGGGCAGACAGAACACGGCGCTGGTAAGTGAGTCCAGCCATCGCAGGGATTGGGTGCGCGTTCGTGACATTGTCGGCGGACCTATCATCGCCGTGCACGCGTGAACATGCAACTGCGCGGCGCGGATCGGTATCCAGCAGGCAGACGCTGTCGCGGGTGGACTCTGTCCGCATCGCTTGTGCGCTTGGATTCAGGGCGATGGCAGAGTCACCGGGTCGATCCATGGTTCGTGCTGTCGATACGATTCAATCTGCCGCTGAAGTCGGCCGGCTGCTGCCGGTTGTGCCCCCGATTGGGTGAGCGCCAGGGCGCGCTGGGCAATCGTGAGCGCCTGATCGAATCGGCTCTGGCCAGCCAGTGCGGCGGCAAGGATCTCCATATCCACGGGGTGCTGTTGCTCACCGGCCTGGAGGATGCTGCGGATGATTCCCTCGGCCTCAGCGCCGTTGCGGTACGCCGTATCGGGACAGGTGGCCCGCCGCCAGGCGTACGCCCGGGCCACGGTATTGCGTCGCGGGCCTGGCGGCTGGGCCATCGCGCCTTGGAGTACCGCGAAGGCCTCTCTCCAGTCGCCGCGGGACATGAGGCTTTCCGCCAGGTGACGGCACGCGCGCGGGTCGGTCGGGTCGAGTTGATACGCTCGGCGAAAGGCGGCGACGGCCTTTCGTATACTACCTCGTGCGGCTGAAAGCAGGCCTACGTAATCGTGGGCGGCTGCGACGTTGGGTACGCTTTGCAGGGCAGTCGTGAGCACGTCGAGTGGGTCGTCGGCGATATCGGCGCGGACGTAGACCTCTACCGGGATCTGTCTGTGGTCCAGGTAGACCTGCACGCCGTGGTACACAAGCGTGTAGCGCCCGCGTATCGCTTGCAGAATTGAGCGCTTCAGTTCGTCGCTGAACCGCCAGCACAGTACGATTTGCTCGGGATCCTGCTCGGAGATGGTTTGGAGGATTTCCCGGTCGGTGAGGTTGCCGGTTACCAAGCGCTTGTGGGAGGTAACGCTCAGGTTGGGCGGCACGGCGTAGCCGGCGCGGAAGGCGTACATCTGGCGGTCGACGACTACCACGTCGGTCGCGTCCTGATAAGCCTTCATGACCTGCACGACGAAGCGATCGTGATCTCGCCACGAGAGCCACGGCCAGTCCGCGGGGCGCTTGGCGCCGGTGATCATTGCCCACGCCAGCGCGACCGTGGTTGCAGCGGCGGCGACACGCAGCAGGGAGGCGACGATCCAGTCCCACCCTCGTTCGGCGCGAAAGCCACCTGAGGCGATCTGCCCGACTGCAATGCCCGCCACCGCGCACGCCGGTACGCTCAAGAGCAGATGATGGTGGTACCAGATCGGTGCGTGCCGCCACAACCCCGCCAGCGCGACGAGGATCCAGGCTGGTACGATCAACAAGCCGTATCGCCTGCGCAGGACAACATGCATCACGCCCAGCGCAGCCAGGAGCATGATCTGCCAGTCATCGCGCAGATTGCCGAGCAGTTGGCCGACGGGATCGCCCTGACCGTAGACGCCGGCTGCGCGAGCGTCGGCATGGGGGCTGTACAGCGGACCCCAATAGGCCGGTGCAGCCGCCAGCAGAAGGATGATTGCCAGGACAAGAACGGCACATAGCGACCATCCTGCCGAGCAGGCCAGCGCGCGAGGCCAGCGCTGTGACCGATCGCCGCCCGCATCGACCAACAAGATCCACACGGCCAATACCGGCAGCAGGAAAGCGGTGAACAGTTTGGTCGCCCAGGACAGCCCCATCAGCACACCCGCCACGAGCAGCCATGGCGCGCGACTGCTCGCCCGCCAACGCAGCAGTGCCCACAGACTGAGCACAGCCAGCGAGATCGCCGGCAGGCCCAGCATGGTCGAAACGCTGAGCGTCACGAAGTACTTGCTGCAAGGCAGCAGCGCGACGGCCGCCAGGGCAGCGGCGTGGCCCCACGTGATACGCAAGGAGTCATAGAGAGCAAAGACGATGCCCGAGGCGAACAGCAGGACCAGCACGCGCGCGACGTTCACGTCCCACCCGAACACACGGAAGCAGCCCGTTAGCATCCAGGTGAACAGCGGCGGTTGATCGCTCCATATCTCGCTGTAGAGAGCGTATCCCCGCTCGACCAGCAGGGCTTTGATGACGTTGTTGCCCTCATCCATGTCGAACTCGAACACATTGCGGAAGTCGCTGAAGATCAGCACCAGGATGAGGTAGGCCGCAGTCGCGGCGATGGGGGCCAATTGGCCGGCGGCTCGCAGCAAACGCCCGGTGCCCGTCCGAGACGGCGAGGGCGATCCTGCGTCCGCTGGCGTGACGCGGGGCGCGGCGGCGGGTGCCTGCTGGCGATGTTCGCCGGTCATGGCATTGTTGTATCCGATGCCCCGTCTTTGCGAAACCGACGTTTGTGCCCCCTACCGCTGCCGCCGGCTGGGTACTATGCTGGGTGAGATTCGCGAACGCGCCTACCCGGGCGAGTGCGATGCGGTGTCGCCGCTGTGGCGGGCAAATGAGTGACAGGTGCAGGCATGCGAGACGAGCTTACCTCGGCGCTCAAGAAAGCCACGGCGGACTATGCCGAGATCCGCGTGGAGACGGAGGAAAGCACCACGCTCATCTATCGCGGGGCGGAGATGGAACAAGCCGGTTCGTCGACGTTTCGCGGGGGTATCGCCCGTGCGTGCACAAAGGGAGGTTGGGGCGTGGTGGCGTTTGACTCGCTGGACGATCTTGGCGAGCAGGTTGCCGAGGCCTGTCGCTGCGCGGCGTTGGTGGGCAAGGAGGCGACCGAACTGGCGGACGTCGAGCCGGTGGTCGACGAGCGGCCCGCCGTTCTCGAGCGCGACTTCCGTGGTGTCAGCCTGGACGAGAAGATCAAGCTGATCCGAGGCTACAACGAGATCATTCTGGGCGCCGATCCGTCGATCGAGAGTTCGAGCGTGGGCTACTCTGACGCGTTCCGCACGGTGTGTTTTGCCAACACACGAGGCACGTACTTCATGGAGCAGCGCCCACGAGTGACGTGCGGCTTCAGCGCCACCAGCCGGGACGGTGCGCTGGTCCAGCGCGCCCATGACAGTCGCGCGTCGGTTACGACGTACGCGGCCGTTCTGGGCCTGGAGGAGAGCGTCCTGGAGGTTGCTCGCCGGGCCGCGGCGCTGCTGAAGGCTCCGAAGGTGCAGGGCGGCACGCACACGGCCATCCTCGACCCGGCGCTCGGCGGGGTATTTATCCACGAGGCATTCGGGCATCTCAGTGAGGCCGACTTTCTGTACGAGAACCCGAAGATGCGCGACCTGATGGTCGTGGGTCGGGCGATGGGCGGCCGTGACCTGAACGTCGTCGACGACGGGACGATCGATCGCACGATCGGCAGCCTCTCGTACGACGACGAAGGCACGCCTGCCGGCAAGACGTACCTGATTCGGGGCGGCGTTCTGGCCGGTCATCTGCACTCGCTCGAGACGGCCGGCAAGATGCGAGCGAAACCCACGGGCAACGCCCGCGCGATTCGACGCGAGTACCCACCTGTTGTGCGGATGACCAACACCTACATCGAGAACGGACAGACGACGCGGCAGGAGCTGTTCGCCGAGGTGGATCGCGGCGTGTACGCGTGCGACATGTACGGCGGCCAGACCGAGTTCGAGCAGTTCACCTTTTCGGCGGCGTACGGTTACCGGATTGAGAACGGGCAGGTGGGCGAACTCGTTCGCGACGTGGTGCTGACCGGCAACGTCTTCGAGACGCTCAACGCTATCGACGGGGTCGCCAACGACCTGCTGCTCCGTCAGGGCGGCGGGGGATGTGGCAAGGCCGGCCAATCGCCGCTGCCTGTCACGTTCGGCTCGCCCCACATCCGGATTCGGAACGTGGTGATCGGCGGGCAGCGGTGATGCCGAATCGAGCAAAAGGCAGGCGAGGACGTATCGATGCGAAATCCGTTGGCTGAGTCGCTTCAGCGTCGTTTGCAGGACGGTGTGTCGGCGGCCGGGCGCCTCGGCGCGGCGGCGGCCAAGATCAGCCTGCATCACGAGGAGAGAACCACGTGCGGTTTCGAGAGCGGGCGGCTGAAGGACACCGGTGGCCGCGAGAGTCTTTCGTTCGGCATCGAGGTGCTGACAGGCAAACGAAAGGCCACCACCAGCGGCAACCGCCTCGAGAAGCTCGACACGCTGATCGAACATGCGGTGAGCCTGGCCAAGGTGGGCAGTGTGGCCCACTTTGACGCCTATCCGCCTGCCGGTGACGTACCGGCCGTGAAGACCCACTCACCCAGAACGCTGGGCCTCACTCGGGAGCAGATGATCGAAACCTGCCAACAGATCGTCGACGCGATCAAGGCGTACGACTCCGAGCTGTGGATCAACGCGGGTGCCGAGCGCGTCGAATCCGAATCGCTGCTGGTCACCTCGGGTGGGGTGTGTCACACCCGTGCGCGGACACACTGGCGACTGGGTGCCTTCGTCCAGCGTACGGAAGGCACCGACATGGTGCTGACCGGCTACGATCGGAGTTGGTGCGATCTGAACGAGTTCTACGACCCCGACGCGATCGCCGAGCGCGTCGTCGACGACCTCCGCCGGGGGCAGACGATCACCGATGCCGCAGCCGGTAAGTGCAAGGCCTATCTTCCACCTGAAACGCTGGCCATGTTCTGCCACGTGTTCCAGTTGGGTATCAACGGGCGCAGCGTGGCCAAGGGCGAGTCGCCGCTGACGGGCCGTCTCGGGCAGCGCGTGCTCGACGCCAACTTGACACTCGTCGACAAACCGCATCAGGACTATGCCAGCGGCGCGACTGAGATCGATGGCGACGGGATTGCCACCCGGCGATTCACCGTGTTCGACAAGGGCGTGCTGCGCGGGTTCTGTTACGACCTCGACTCGGCCGCGCTGGCCGGCGCCGAGCCGACGGGCCATCGCGGCTGCCGGCCGTACAACCTGACGATTGCACCCGGCGATCGGCCGAGCGAGCAGCTTTTGGCCGGCATCGACGACGGCATCTACATCCGACACCTGATCGGTTTCGGTCAGGGCAATCTGATTAACGGCGACTTCTCGTGCAACGTCGGGCTGGGCTATCGCGTACGCGACGGCTGCATCGTCGGCCGCGTCAAGAACACCATGGTGGCCGGCAACGTGTACGACGTATTCGGCGACGGCGTGCAGCTCAGCTCGGACCTCGACCATGAAGGTCGATTCCCGCACGCCGTGGTCGACGGCATGAGCGTCAGCCGGGCGGAGCGCTGACCGAGCGGTCCATCCGTTTGGCCGGATCCATCCTGTGTGGTGCTACACCCGCGCGTCAGCCTCCCACCGGCAGGGTGAGCACCGGCGTGACGGTATCGGCTCCGCCCGCCTGAAGGGCGAGCAACTGACCCAGAAGCGCCAACGTGGACTTGGACGACAGGTCGGCGTTGTCGATGTAGTACCAGTAACCCCAAAACCGCACCTGGACCGCTGCGTTTGACGGCTTAATGGGCGAAGAACGCACGCGGAGCAGGTCTCCTATCAGTTCGGTCCAGGCAAACTCGGAGCCGTCTTCGTCTACCGTGGTGGTGACATACCCTTTGCGTCGATGCTCGGTGGGCACGTCAATGGCCTGTGAGAGATAAAACAGCGTGCCCAGCAGCGATCGCGTCGTCAGCGTGATCTCACTGCGCTGCCCGGCCGCTTCGGTCGGCTTGCCATTGGTGACGCCCAACCGCACCTTGTAGCTGCTCTGGCCGGGCTTGAGACCCAACAGGGCTACGATCTCCTTCGCCTCCGGCGCGTCGGCCGCCGACGGTCCGATGCGCCACACCAGCGACTGAGAGCTTTGGGTGAGCACGAGATTCCGTCCGTCCTCGGTCTGCCGAAGGCCGTATCCTTTACTCAGGGCGTCCGCCATGTCCGGCAGGCCGACCTTCTCGGTGGGCACGGGGGTCGACACGTCGCTTGTGCTGGGTTCGAATCCGAACTCAAGCAACCCTTGTTTCTGCAATTCGCGCAGGAGGTACGTTACACGGACGAAGTCCCGAAACGGCGGCGCCTCTGCGGGGGTGGGTCCGGAGGCGCTGGCGGCGTTTTCGAGTCCGTTCATGCCCTGGACGGTCAGCCGCAGCACGCGGTCGACACGCCAGCCCGTTCGGGATAGTAGCAGGATCACCTCGGGTTGGACCGGAGCAAGCAGGCGCGTCACGAAGTCGCGCCCTTGAAGAGGCGCGAGAGTGACGGTCGGCTTCTCTTCGAGGCCGACGTCGAAATTGAACCCCAGCGAATCGGGGTTGAAGGAGGTGGGGCCTTCGTTGATGCTCGCCCCCACACCGGCTGCCTCGGCGAACGTGAACTGCGTGGCCACACTTCCCACGTCCAGGAACAGGGGCTCTTCGCGGTACTGCAGCCGCACCAGGTTGAGCAGCATCTGCTCCTTGCGGGTCTGCTGGATCGCCTCGTTGTAGCGCACGCGACTCACCTGAAGGGCGGTCGGTCCCAGAACACAACCGCTGAGCGCAGCGATCGCCGCCGCCGTCACACCAACCGTCAAGCCTCGTAGTGCGGACACGAAGAACCTCCTTTTCGGTCGCTCGCCGAACCAAACGTCAGGCACAGCATCTTTCTGCTTGTTTGCTAACCGCCGACCGCGTCACCGCCACGCCAGCCCGTGGCGGGGCGTCAAAAGGCATGATAGCGTGCCCTGCCGTGACTGTCATACCCCTGCCGACGCTTCCGCGGACGCTCGATTGCAAACCGCAGCAGCGGGTCCTACATTGTTGGCTCATTCGCCCACCGGACGGCTGTGGGCGAGTTTTTTCTGATGCCTGGCCCGGCCCATGCCACACATTGTCGCCGAAAACCTCGTCAAGACGTTCCGCATCGCCGA
>Ga0180438_10010727_pt1 | contig 11202 bp, 10 predicted proteins | sample SS_ome_12_FD_132455 | JGI IMG/M metagenome (GOLD analysis project Ga0180438, IMG submission 132455) | Hypersaline lake sediment archaeal communities from the Salton Sea, California, USA - SS_3_D_2 metaG | ecosystem: Environmental > Aquatic > Non-marine Saline and Alkaline > Hypersaline >...
CGGGTTCACGGTGTGCGAGTTCTCTGATGTCAACCATGATGGTTCTCCCGACCTCATCCTTGGCGACGCTGGCGATGACATTGACCTGAGCCACCAGTACACCACGCGGACTTCTGAGGTGTTGTTGAACAACGGCGCGGGCGTGTTCACCTGGCTGCGCGGTGCGCTGCCAGCCAAGGACTCTTCTCCTTACGACAAAACGACCGACATCGAGGCCATCGACCTCAACCGCGACGGCTACATGGACCTTCTCATCGTATACCAAAGACAGCCCAGCGGTGTCAGCTACGCTCAAACTCTGATCAACAACGGAAATGGCACCTTTCGCAACGAGAGCGCAGCACGGCTGGGATCTTTCGATCGTCTGTGGATCACCAACGCTGGGGTGGTCAGGCCGGTCCTGGAACTTCAGGACGTGGACCGCGATGGTGATCTCGATCTGTGGGGGAACAGCTGGGACCTGTCCAATCCCGAACCGCTGCTCTGGCTGAACAACGGGAGCGGTGTACTCCGTTACCAGCCGTTCAGCCTTGGACTGCGGAACTCAGACTGGTACTTTGCCTTCGTCGATATGGAAGGCGACGGCGGTCACGACATACTCCTTACGCTGAACTTTCCTCCCGATCAAGTCTTTGTCATCCGTGATCTGGGTTGCCGCGCGGCGACAAGCTGGTAGAAGGGAATGCGGCCCTCCCGGCCATCAGGCCCGAGGACGTAGCTCATGCGCCGCGTACAGCTCTGAGCAAGAAGAGGGCCCACACATGACTGAAGAGCGTTTTGCGATCACCGCGCAGATGAAGCAGTACCTCGAGACGCAGCTTGAGGCAGGCGAGCAAGTGCTGTGGGCTGGGGCCACCGACGTGCCTGGGCGCACCAGGAGGCTGTGGCCGCTGGCGCTTTCCGCCGTATTCGGCACCTTTCTGTGCAGCTTTGTCTTCTGGAACAACCCTTCGCGATGGGTCTTGGTGCTGGTGTCCCTGCTGGTATGGACCGGCATCCCGGCCTTTGTGTACTGGAGGCAAACCGCACACCTGCGTGACACACTCTATGCCCTAACCGACCGGCGGGCGTTGATTCTGAGTGTGGGCGACCCGAAGAGGAGCGAGTCATACCCGCCGGAGAAGATCGAGTTCGTGCACGCGGTTTCAAGAGGGGGCAGCGGGGGTGACCTGTACTTCACCATGTTGAGAGGCACTGGGGCCAGACGAGAGCGCTTCAAGCACGGCTTTCTGGGTATTGCCAACGTTGAGCACGTCGCGCAGTTGATGCGGGAGAACTTGGTGCGCGAGTCGCCGGAATAGGTCGCGGCTTGCGGTCCTGCAGACGAACCTATGAGCAAGATCACTGAACGTATCGAACGCGAACTGGGCCTACCGGGTCTGGTGGCGCTTCTGGCTGAGCGCATCCCGCCCACCGATCTCCAATCCCTGCTGCTGGAGGTCTATCGCGAACGGGCGCGCCGCAGGAAGCCTTCCGATCTGCTAGCGGACTACCAGACCGACCGGTTTGTGCGGCCGGCGAGCATATCCCCTGTCCGCCTGCATGAATGGGAAGGCGTGGCCTTTTCGCAGCTGGCACCCGACTTCGAACTGCTCGCCCTGTCTCCGCTCTGTCCGCTGGGTACAAACTCGGTCGTGGCCAAGGTCGATCAGAACTGGGCGGTTTCCACCATACGCAACAGCGAGGTGGTCTCGGATTCGACCAATGTCCTGGCCCTGGAATGCGCACTTCGGCGCGGGCATCTGTTGTGCCAGGAGCCCAAGTCCGCTACAGCAGTCCACCTGGCAGCAAGCCAGCGCCTTGTGCGCGGGCAGCGCTACCAAGACCCCAAGCTGCTGTCTCACTTCAGCGCCTTGGTGCTGTGCAGTGCGGGGCGCGATGTGGGGAGCCTGCGGTTCGAGCTGCGATCCCTAGGCCTTCACATCTCCTTCTATGTGCGCGCTCTGCGCGCCTTCCTGGGTCCTGAGCTGCTCTTGCGGCTCTCGGCAAGCGATTTTGTTGTGCCTCCTCGCCAGGCCATGGTCACTTCCCAGCTCATCGAGCCTCTGCGGGACGAGCTAGGTATCGAAGCCGTCTTCGACCGTCAGCGCACGAGCGGTCGCGGCTACTATGCAGGCCTGTGCTTTCACTTGCAGGCCATGGCTCCTTCCGGTCGTTGGCTTGAGCTTGTCGATGGCGGGGCAGCGGACTGGACGCAGCAACTGCTCAGCGATGCCAAGGAGCGCCTGGTGATCAGCGGCATCGGGAACGAGAGGGTCTGCACTGAGTTTGCCGGCGGAGACGTAGGCTAGCTGCTGACCAGAGCACATCTGGAGGAGATGATCAGCGCCGTTGAGACAGCCGGGTCTGTGCGAGAGGTGGGCGGCAAGGCCTCCTAATCCTGGCCGATTTCGTACCAGATACTGGACAGAAAGCCACGGGCATCCGGTTCGTCGAACTGGCGTACGATCTCTGGCACTCCATTGCTGCAGCGCCATTCGTACACTGTTTCCCGTCCAGTCACGACCATGGGGATGAAATCGGAGTTCGGATTGGCCGCACAAAAGTCCTTTTCCTCTTGCGTGGGCGTCCGTTCCGTGTCGGCCTTGGCTTCACAGGGCAGATTGGCTCCCACAAAGCACGCATATACGCTGCCGTCCATGCAGCGCCACACGGAGCCATTGACGAGCACGTCGATCGGCGTGTCGGGAGCGTTGAGCGCCTCCTGCAATCCCTTCGCCACGGTCTCCGGCATCTTCTCACCTGCATAGCGCTCGTCCGGGGTGTCGACAGTCCCAACCGATGCACAGTACGCGAACGGATCCGTGTAGGTGGCAGGAGAGGGAGTGACGCGAGCCTCTGGCGTGCTACCACAGCCGACGAGGCCTGCTGCAAGGAGCACAAGGACACAGAGCTGCATTTTTCTACCGCGAGTCATCAATTTGCCTCCCAGTGGCGCCGTCTCGTGTCTGCTGCAGCATGGGGTTCGTCGCGCTCAGTTGGCAAGCCACCGTGATTCACGGTAGCTTGCCATGCGACACTGGATGGCGGTCGCCACGAGCCAGCAGTGTACGACCAAACCGTGAGGCAGTCAAATTCAAGAACCGCGCTTGGCGGCCTGCTCTGCATTGGAAGCGCTGCCGGCACGTACCAGGGGCGCTGATCAGAGGGTCGGTGCGGGCGACTACAACGTACCGCTTGGGCGAGCAGGCGCATCTCGCTGCCCGTGCACTGCCAGCTGTGCTACCCTGTCGGCGATAGCACGCACTACTGTATCCGGAACACCATCTACGGCCTTGGACTGCAACCGCAGATCCAGGGGGTCATTTACGTAATCTACGACCACGAAATCATCGCCGTCCGTGAGCGCCACCTCGGTCGAGAAGAGCCCCAAGCCGCACAAGGCAGCAATGCGTGCTGCCAGCGCGCACAGCGTGTCAAAGATATGCTCCATTTGCTCCGAACGCTGCAGAACCTGATAGATGTGCGTTTCCACGTCCCACCAGCAGGGGTGCACTTTCCCAAGACAATAGATCAACCGAAACCAAGCCCTGCCCAATTCGAGATCCACCGGCTCGACGTGTGCTTGCAGCAGGTAGTGGTCATCCGGATACTGCTGTCGCGCGGCGTCCACTTCCTCCAGTGATGAAGCAGCGTTGACGACGCCTTTGCCGCCGCCACGACAGGCCGGTTTGATGCTGAACAGTGGTCCGAGCTGACTCAGATCGGGCGGAGGAATGCTGGGGTGCTGGCTGAAGGCAGGCAGGATGACCGTGTGAGGCACCGACAGGCCAGCGGCGGCAAAGTCCCGATGCATAAGGGCCTTGTCTCGCGCGCGGCGCGCCTTGTGGTGCAGATTGATGTTGTCCGAACCGCGACGCTGTGCCCACTGCACGATGGGCAGGAATTGCGCGTCCGCATCAGTGGCCCGGTCCAGGAGGGTGCCGAACGCGAGCTGGCCGTCGCGCAGGGAAGCGCAGGATGCAGACAGACTGGGTGGCGTGATCTGGAGCAGCGACACGCCATGCTCCGCACAAGCCGCCTCCAGCACACCCACAAAGTCTGCATCATACTCCCAGTTCCAGGCGATGCAGAGATCGTAATAGTCCACCTGGTATACAGGTCCTCCGTGCACCGATTATAGCACAGGCCATGGCCTGGGTCGAGGCGGCTCCAAACGATGTTTGGCGAGCGCTTGCTGCTTGTCCATTCGCCTTGGATGGCGAACCCGTGGTATCATGCGCCGGTGAGGCGGAGGCTTGCAGGCACCCTTCGGAATTTCGGCTGGGTAATCGCCCCACCGGCGCTGCTGCAGATCCAAGAGCAGGTGTCGCGTGAGCAGGCCCAGACGTAGCAGACCGTTGAGTCGCATGACCTCGAGATCCTGAGCAGCAAGGTCGCGGAGCGGTGGGCTGGCCTGCCAGACGGTGGCCAAGGGAGTGTCAGAATGTGGCGTCGCTATGGGTGGTGGCTGTTGCTCCTTGTTTGTCTGCTGGCCTTGTGGGTGTCGAGCGCCAGCAGGGCCGGCGTGCGCCCCGAAGGTTGCCCTGCAGGGTGCTCCACGGCAGGCGAGCGGCGCGAGGGGCCCCTGCGCGTGATGTCGCTGAACATGCTGCACGGCTTTCCACACTTCGAGCATCTGTCCACGAGGATGGACCTAATCGCCGATGAGATCCACCGCCAGGATGCGGACATCGTTTGCCTTCAAGAGGTGCCCTGGACATGGCAACTGGGCAGCGGCGTCGAGTACGTGGCGACGCGTGTGGGCATGAACTACGTGTATGTGCGGGCAAATGGTAACCGCCGGGCGATCCTCTTTGAAGAGGGCGTTGCCATTCTCAGCCGCTACCGGCTTGAAGACACCGTGGCTGCTGAGCTGCAGCCGCGAGCCGGGTTCTTCGAGCATCGTGTCGCGTTGCACGCGACCGCAGCCACGGCATGGGGCGCTGTAGACGTCTTTGTCACGCACCTGACGCATGGTGATCAAGAGGTCAACCGACAGCAAGCCACGTCGTTGGCAGCCTTTGTGCGCACCACAGGCCGTGCACCTGCCATCGTGGCTGGTGACCTCAATGCCACAGAGGACTCCGCCCAGATCCAGTTGCTCAATCAAAGCTGGGTAGATGCGTTTCGGGTCGCGAATCCAGATGACGAGGGCCTGACTTGTTGCATCGACAACCTGGCCTCCGGACCCTCGGAGGAGCTGGAGAAGCGCATCGACTATCTGTTCGTCGTTCCGCGTGGCGGCAGAGGCGTGGAAGTGTCGCGCTCTCAGTTGGCGCTGGACCGGCCGTTTCAGGCAGCACATGGCTGGCAATGGGCCTCGGATCACGTGGGGCTCTTGGTCGAAATCGAGATGGCGCCGTCGGGCACATAGGAAGGAGCGGCGAATTCAGACCATGGCTTGTTCATCGATGTCGCGTGAGGTCTGCCCAGTTCTGAAGCCTGAAGACCTACAAGCTTATATCGTGGCGGAGGGCATCGACGCCCGGCTGCTGCGGGACCTGGGCGACACTGGCACCGTTCCGCTGGCAGCAGCCGCCTTGGGTGTCGACGTTGAGCGCATCATCAAGAGTCTGCTCTTCATGGTGCGGCTGCCGGACCAGTCAGTCCCTCCTCAGCCGGTGCTGGTTGTTATCGGCGGACCACACCAGGTCGACTACCGGGCCATCGGCGCCCGCTTCGGTGTGAGCCGCAAGAAAGTGCGACTCGCCTCTGCCGAGGAGGTGTTGTCCGTCCTCGGGTATCCCGCCGGCGGTGTGCCGCCCTTCGGCCACCGAACGAGAGTGCTTGCGATCGTGGATGGCGCACTGCTCGCCGAGCATCAAGGCAGCGATGCGGCCATCTATGGTGGCGGCGGCGACGACAGCACGATGCTGGAGATCACGCTCGCCGAGCTGCTCCGCGTACTGCAGCCAGAAGTCTTGAGTGTCAGCTCCAGCGAGGCCGGAAAGCCCAAGCAAGCGTGAATCCTCACATCCTGGCGTCTCCGTTCTGGACGACCTTGCCACACAGACTGGGCACCGCGATTCTGTTGCCTGGCGGCTGAGCGAGAGGACCGTATGCGCACACTGCACGTTGTCTCACATACGCACTGGGACCGCGAGTGGTACCGTACCTTTCAGCAGTTCCGCTTGAAACTCGTTCACCTCGTGGATGGGCTGCTCGACCTGCTCGAGAAAGACCCGCAGTTCAAGCACTTTATGCTCGACGGGCAGACCATTGTGCTGGACGATTATCTGCACATGCGGCCAGAGAAGGAAGATGCGATCCGCCAGCACGTGCAGACTGGGCGGCTGGTGATCGGCCCGTGGCACGTCCTGCCAGACATGTTCCTGGTCGGCCCGGAGGCGCACATCCGCAACCTGCTGCAGGGCGACCGGACAGCGCGCAGGTTCGGCACCAAGATGATGGTCGGCTACATCCCCGACCCATTCGGGCACCCTGCGCAGGTGCCGCAGATTCTGCGCGGATTCGGCATTGACGCGGCGTGCGTGAGGCGCGGCCTGGACGAAGAGCCCGTCGAATTCTGGTGGCAGTCGCCCGACGGCTCGCGCGTGCTGATGGCCTATCTGCGTGACAGCTACTCCAACGGCGCATCCCTGCCCGCGGAGAACCTGCCCGCTTTCGCCGAGTCCATCGCCGCGTTGGGGGAGTCCCTAGCCGCACATTCGGCGACGTCCGACCTGCTCATCATGTACGGTACGGACCACATGGAGCCGCCGCCCAACGCTGCCAAGGCCATCGCCTATGCCGACAGCACGCTGCACGACACACGTGTGATCCATTCCACGCTCCCTGCCTACATCGCTGCGCTCCGGGCGTCCCTGAACAACGTACAGTTGCGAGTGGTTGAAGGAGAACTGCGCGCCTGCAAGCGCACACACCTGCTTCCCGGTGTCCTCTCCACCCGAATGTGGATCAAGCAGCGCAACCATGCCAGCGAGAACCTGCTGACCAGGTGGGTGGAACCATTCACTGCCTTTGCCGAGTGGACCAACCCCGATACAAAGGCTTCTGACTCCTTATCACTCATCCGGCAGACATGGCGCCTGTTGATGGAGAATCACGCGCACGACTCTATCTGCGGTTGTTCGATCGACCAGGTGCACGAGGAGATGAAGGTGCGCTTTGACCAGGTCGATCAAATTGGCGAAGAACTCGCCCGCCAAAGCCTGGAGAGCCTCGCCGCCAGAGTGATCACTCGGGGTGCAGGACAGGTCACTGACTCTCTGTCATCCATTGTCGTCTTCAACCCGTTGGCTTTTCAGCGCACCGACGCCGTCAGCGTCAAAGTCGAGCTCCCGCCGGATGTCACGGCCCTGGAAATCGTGGACGAAACCGGCCGTGTCGCGCCCTACGAAACCGAGGGGCTCGGCACGCAGGAACTGCTTGTCACCATCCTGACCCCCCAGGATCTGCGCGCCGGCTTGCGCATGATCAGCGAAGGGCGCGTCATGGGGCTGGGCGTGCGTGCGCTGAAAGTGCGGCGTGAGGGCGTCAACGCCTATCTCGACATCATTCTCTCCCAGGGCGAGCCGGCAAGAGACGTGTGGGAGCGCGGCATGGTGGAGATCCTGGCTCTGCTTGACGATCCCAACATCGCCGCATTCCATGTCCGCGCCCGTACCGCCGATGTGGTCCAGGCCGTTTTCTGCGTCCCCGCTGTCCCCGAACTGGGCTGGCGCACGTTCCATGTCCGTGCCCGAGAGAGCCACAGCGCCCCCGCCGCCGTCCCTTCGGTCGTGCGCAGGTTTCTGCCGCTTGCCGGGCGCATCGCCAGCACTCGTCTAGGCCAGGCGCTCATGGCCCGTCTGCAGAGCGACCCGGCCAGCAAGCCTCCCTATGTCATCGAGAACGACTGCTTCAGGGTCGAGGTTGAGCCCCAGGGCACACTCGCGATCACCGACAAGAGGAGCGGCAGGTTCTACCGCGGCCTCAACCGTTTTGTGGATGGCGGGGACTGCGGCGACGAGTACAACTACGCCCCGCCTGCACTCGACAGGCAGGCGCTTCCTCGTCTGAAGAGTGTCTCCGTCCGCCGCGGCGCTGTCCGTCAGATGCTCACCGTGAGGCTGTCCCTTCGCACTGCCGCCGCACTCAGCCCCGACAGGCAGTCCCGCTCGCCTGATCAGGTGGAGATCCCCATTCAGAGCACCGTCACCCTCATCAATGGTGTTCCCCGCGTGGATGTACACACTGAAGTGGACAACTGCGCCAAGGACCACCGTCTGCGTGTTCACTTCCCCACCGCTCTGCAGTTGGATCGGGCCTACCATGACGGCCACTTTGAGGTGACCTGCCGGCCGATAGGCATTCCCGAATTCGACCGCGAAACGTGGGTGGAAAATCCACGCCCGGAAGTCCCCCAGCGTGCTTTCACGCAGCTCTGCGAGGGAGATCGTGGTCTCACGCTCGCCAACCGCGGCCTGCCTGAAGTGGAAGTGCTCAAGACCAGCCGCGGCACCGAAATCGCACTGACGCTGCTGCGTTGCGTGGGCTGGCTCTCGCGCGACGACTTTGCCACGCGCCGCGGCCAGGCCGGCCCATCGCTGGAGACACCCGCTGCGCAGATGATCGGGACGTGGGCATTTGACTATTCGATCTGTCCGCATGCTGGGCACGGGAATCGCCAGCTGCGCGAGCTCGCGTATGCCTTCGAGACGCCATTGCGCGCCGTCTGCATCTCGTCACATGAGGGCAGCTTGTCAGCACAAGGCTCTTTCCTGACCGCTCACTCTGTCTCCGATGCCGGGGGCGGCGAGGCGGGGTTTGCGGTCAGCGCGGTGAAGCAGGCCGATGACGGAGACGGCTGGCTGGTGCGCGGATACAATGCCGGCCCAGAACCGCTCACCGTGACACTGACGCCGATTCGACGCTTCAACTCTGCCACGCGTGTCAATCTGGCTGAGCAGAGGCTAGCCGATCTGGAGATGGCCGAGGCTTCAGGAAGTGTGAGTCTGAGGGTCGGAGGCGCAGAAATCGTCACGGTGCTGTTTAAGGACTGAGCGCGCACCCGCACAGTTCCGGTGTCACAGAGTGCCCGGTGCCGCCAACCATGCTCTTGTCGCTGCCCACCGTGTCCTATACCATGCGCAGGGCTTTCAGGGGGCACGCTTGGGCACACAAACCACAGCCAATGCACAGAGTCGGATTCAGATCAGGCATCTCGTAGCAAGCTTCTTGCTTGACGATACCCTTGGGACATGCGGCTGCTGCACTGCAGACGCCTTGGCCGCAGTTCGCAGGCTTGCATTGTTGATAGTCTATGGCGGGTATTTGCCTAGGCACTGTTCTCCTTCCGCTGTGCCTTTGTGCGCTCGCTCTGCAGTTCTTCTTCCAGTTCTTCTAGCTGCTGCAGCATGGCCGGCGGCACGGAATGCGCAGGCAAACGGCGCTTCAGTTCGTCGATCTGCTCCTCCAACTCCTCGATTCGACCGCTGCTCATCGTTCCCCCTCAACCGGGCTTCTCCACCGGTAGCTTCACAGGGATGTGTCACACACCGGGCTAGTGTAGGGATGTATGGGCCGGCTGTCAAGGACTCGATGCTGCTGTGCCTGCGCCTTGCGCACGCCCCAAGCTGCGCTGTGCAAGGCAACGCTGGCAGCCGGTGAGATGCAGCGACGCCGCGGTGTGTGAGAGCGTGCTGCCTCAGTGTGACTAAGGTGGCATCACTCTGACGCGCTGCCCGAAGGAATTGGCCATCTGGGCAGCGGCGGAATGCCCCACCTGGCTGATGCTGCGCCAGGCGTCGTACGCTAATATGGGCTGGACAAGTCACTTATCAGGAGGGGCTGTGTTGGCCGTGGGAGCACTTGGCGCGTCGGAGGACGCACAATGAACGTCCTGGTTGCGGCTCTGGGAAGCTATGGGGACGTCTTCCCCATGGTCGCGATCGGCGCGAGACTGAGGGCCAGGGGCCACAGAGTCACCCTATTCAGCAACGCCCACTTTCAGAGCCTCGCGCAGAGACAAGGGCTTGAGTTTGTGTCGCTGGCGGCCGAGGAGGAATACCGGCGCTTTGCCGACCATCCTGATCTCTTTGATCCCCGCAAGAGCTTTGCAGCGTTTATGAACACCGTGGTTCTGCCCGGCATCCGCCCGGCATACACGCAACTGCAAGCGCATCTCGATCCCGGTCAGACCGTCATCGTGGCCACGCTCAATGTCCTTGCTGCGCGGCTGGTCCAGGAAAAGCTGAACACGCCGACTGTTACGATCCACCTCACGCCGCTGGCCATCAAGTCGGCGTACGAGATGCCAAGGGTCTCCGGCCCTCGCATTCCGGAGTGGTCCCCTCGGTCCGTCAAACGCTTCTACTGGTGGGTGGCAGACAAGGCGGTCATCGATCCCCTGATCTGCCCCGAGCTCAACACCTTTCGCAAGGAGCTCGGGTTGCCACCCGTCGACCGCGTGTTGAGCAGGTGGGTCCATTCTCCGCAGCGAGTGATCTGTCTCTTCCCTGAGTGGTACGCCTCTGCGCAGCCGGACTGGCCGCCGAACACGCACTTGACGGGATTCCCGTTGTTTGATGAGGGCGGCGAGGACGAGCTGGCCAGCGAGGTCTCGGCCTTCCTTGAAGCGGGCGAGCCGCCGATTGTGTTCATGCCGGGCTCACTGATGCAGCATGGGGAGCACTTTTTCGCCGAGTCGGTCGCAGCCTGTCAGGCACTCGGCAGGCGTGGCATGCTGTTGTCTCGCTTTGAGCATCAGATACCTGAGCATCTGCCGGCTGGCATTCGCCACTTTGAGTACGTGCCTTTCCGCAAGCTGCTGCCTTTCTGCGCAGTGCTTGTCCAGCACGGTGGCATCGGCACCAGTGCCCAGGCCATGCGAGCCGGTGTGCCGCAGCTCATTCACCCACTGGCTCATGACCAGATTGACAACGCTGCACGCTTGCAGTCGCTGGGCGTCGCGGATTGGATCAACCCAACTGAGTACCGTGCGCCAGCCGTGGCCGAAAAGCTGCAGGCGCTGGTCGAATCGCCGGCCATCCTGGACAGGTCTCGAGCCGTGGCGGCGCGCTTGGAGAACACCGATCCCCTCGTTGAAACATGTGATCTGATAGAGGGGATAGTCCGATCTGGGCGTGGTGCTTGACAACATCCCTATCGGAATAGTGTTGCGCCTTGCCCTGGGAGTGGCCATGGGGGCCATGCGGCGCAAGAAACCCGGTGTGTAGGCCGATTCCCGGAGCTCCGCCTGCTCGAGTGAATCGACAA
>Ga0180438_10010728_pt1 | contig 11200 bp, 19 predicted proteins | sample SS_ome_12_FD_132455 | JGI IMG/M metagenome (GOLD analysis project Ga0180438, IMG submission 132455) | Hypersaline lake sediment archaeal communities from the Salton Sea, California, USA - SS_3_D_2 metaG | ecosystem: Environmental > Aquatic > Non-marine Saline and Alkaline > Hypersaline >...
GCCCGGCAGTCGCAATGGCTATGTTCGGCCGGTAGAGCGCGACAATCACTGGCCTCGCCTGTATCAACCGGTCCTCGCGACTCGGAGTTAGGAACTCCATAGCCACAAAAGGGCCCGAAGGAGTAGCAGGTAATACCGGACCCCCAGCAAGCCGGACCCCCTTTGCCACAATCGGATCGAACTCGTCCGCAACCAGTATAGGGAACAAACCCATCACTTCTGCGAATCGGATCTTCATAAAAGCGACGAAGCCATCGGGATCATTGATTTGGATAAAGTCACCCGGTTTGAGATATTGACTCACACGAGTGTGCTCTTTAAAATTAAATTCCCTATACTTATAAGTCATTGCTAACGTTATGGGAATCGATACATATAAATATTTCTACGATACAAAGTAATTATAGAGCGCACTTATACCCAGACCGCTCGCAACCCCAAGAACAACCATCAGTATCATTATCTTGATAACTGTCGCCTTAACCTGCTTGTAGGCATCGAGCATCTCTGGGTAATCCTTCAGGTTTTCTCTGAAGGTCTCCAGCGATGCCTTCGTTGCTCTAATCGATTTGAACGCCCTTCCAATGGCCTTCTCATTGTCTTGAATCGACCTCTCGTTCATCGGTATTTTGTCGGAGAGTCCCCTCAATCTCTTCATCTCTTCTTGTAGATGAGTCACTTCGCTGTTTAGTGTGTTTACCAATAGCTGAAGCTCATCGACTTTGGCCACGTCCTTTTGTAAAATCTTTATATACGCCCCAAGTTCACTAAGCTTCCTCAACGTCTCCTTTGCTTCGTCGCCGTTTCCCATTGTCGTCTGTCTCCAGCTGTAAGAGTGCCCTCTCATATCTATCTGGATCCGTTCGCTGGATATCTTCAAGCATACAGTCAAGGGCCTGGTTGATTTTCTTCGGGTGCCGAGAAATCTCTTTTTCCATTACCTCTTCAATGGTTTCGGTCTCCATCGTTCCAACACCTCACTGATACTATATTGATTGTAGACTATTTAAAACCACCTTTGGGGAAGCGTTGTGTGGTCTTGGATTGGTGCGCACCTACTTCTTTTTCTTCAGTGAAGGGACACGCTCTTCCATCTTCTTATTCCTTGCAACCAAGAACTTATATACCTTTGAGGTTTTTTTCATGCCCTTCATCAACTCGAGGTTCTTGTCGTGCGCTTCCTTGATCTTTGCATCATGATCCTTCTTTGCCATGTGTTTTATCTTTGGTTTTGCCATCGTGTCACCTCAATAAACCTCACGGAACCAGCAGCTCTACGTCCAGCTTCTGAATCCACAGCCGAAGCGCATATATCAAAACATTTGGGTCCGGTGCGTCGTTTGTTGTCACGCCAAGACTCACTGCGTCACCCGGACTCAGATTCACCAGCTTGCTCGCAGACACGTTATGCATGATTGGGTTCACATCATGCCCCTGTAGCGCCAGACAAGTGGTCTCTATACCATTCACAAACACCGAAAATCTGTGATAGATCGCTGCTGGTTCTCCTATGAATGATACATCAAAACCAACCTGGTATGACCCATCAACCGTAGGTTGTAGGATTCCGTTCGGTGCATCGGCAACCACGTTGTTTAAAATGTTTTCGAGAAGTGGAAATATTCGTGCGTATCCACCATCACATGGACCACAGGTAATCGGCAACGGAACCTCTGCTCCGCACGGACCGGGATAATAAAACAAATCTCCAAATACTGTCAGTATTCCAGTTGGTATCGCTCCACCACCAAACGACTGCCACGCCAATCCATCATACCACTCGGGCTGGTTAGTCGTTGTATTCACAATCCAAACCCCGGTCTTGACCAAATTTACCGGGAGCGCGTTTCTCTGCGCTGTCGTCATCACACCAATAAAATTTTCAGTATTCATTGGACTTGGTGGCAAGTATAACACCTCAACTTTTATCCTTATGAACTTAGATATATAAAGATTTTGCCCTGGTTTAGCGAAAAAAGAGGCGGGGTGTAAGCAACCCCGCCTGTCGCGTAACGAACCCACTCCGTGATTCGAGGATCATAAAAAATAAAGGGTGGGCGGGCGAACCCGCCCCAAAACACCTAAGCGTTGCGCTTAGTAGATCTCCCTGATGATGAAGGACCTCTTGGCGATCGACTCGCCCAGGATACCGAAGCCCTCGTCGACGGCGTCGCTGACCGTCGAGGATCGAATCCTGCACTCGAACTGGGACTTCGGAGAGATCACCACAGGCACCTCCACGTAGCCCTTCACGATGTCCTCGCCATTGTTGTAGATCTCCTCGATCTGCATGATGGGTAGAGAAACACCAGAGAGGGTGTGGTGCACTTCCCGGATGGTCGGTGCGGTGTCCGTGGAGAACAGACCTTCGATGATGATGAAGGTGTCCTCGTCCAGAACGAAGTCGAAGAAGGTTCCCCAGCCGTTGGCGTCGGTGATCATCGGAGCCGGAGGCGCGGGCGGGATCTCGACGTTCGTCCTCCACTGACCACCATTGGTGGCCGGGAGTCCGACCGTGAACGCCTCAGCCTCAGTGGTATCCGGGCGGAGCTGCGTCCTGCCGATCTGGTTCCCCGCGGGGTAGAGACCGTCAGAAGACTCAGCATAATCCAAGCCCCAGATATCCTTGGCTCGCTCGATGGTGTCACCTCGTGCCTTGGCTATAGCGTCATCAGGAGTCTCTGATATTACGTTCAACCAGTAGGGCATTTTAACACCTCTTCTTTTACCATAACATCTCTGCGATGGTTATCAACAGTAATGCATTATAAGTATATAAGGAACACAACTCTTTTATACGAAAATAGCTATATCCTAAGATGATGCCTTCTAAGAACTCCCCTGTTTTTTTGAACAATCGAAAGGTCGATCGTGAAGACTATAATGTGTTTGTAGAGGGTGTCCGTCACCACGAAGGAACGCTCTATGGAAAGGTCCAGGAACACATGAGCAGGGCCCTCCGACATTATGGTGAGCACCTATTGAATGACGATACCGACCATCTCGACCATATAGACAAACAATCGAGGCGCTCCCGTCGGACAACTCCACAAGCTCCCATCTATGGCGATAGTGCAAAAGATAAAAAAGAGTGAGGCGACTGAAGCCATAGCCGCCTCGATAAAAACAGATATTACGAGGAGGTGATATCTGTTGTTATGCTTTATTTGGGTAATCCTACATGAACAGGGTCTCTATGTTCTTTTGCTGGACCGGTTGATCCGTTCCCCTCGGCGATTCCTGAAAACCGCCCTCGGTGAAATCAGACTGCTCCATCGTCATGGGGAAGTATTGTTCTCCATATGCAGGCCGCGTGTTCATGTCAGCCCCACCAGCCTGTGGTGGAGAGAATGTTGTTGCAGCAGGTTGAGGTGCCGGTGCCTGTTGCCCATTCGGAGCCTGTCCGCCCTGTGTTATGGGCCAGGATCCTCCCTGGGCGACTTGTTGGATGTCTACCAGAGGCTTCTTTGCCACTCCCTCTATGCCTGCGATACCCTGGTTGAAACCGGATACCAGCTGGGCTTGTCCTCGCTGGACTGTCTGAGACACGTCCTGGAGATTCATAGCTCCAACATTGAGAAAGCTCTGTGTCAGTGACTGAAACTGACTTAGCAAGCTATTCCCACCCTGCACGAACATCTGCAGTGGTGCGAACAGCGGGGCCACGGGGTCTACCTGATCGTTTGGCATAGTATTAGCCTCCAGTATATACGCACAATCTACTTAGTAGATAGTGGTTAAGACGCTGTTGTCGCCGCTGATCTGAGACTTCTGCCCCACATACTCGCTACCGATAGCCATCGGTGGCGCAAGCTGCTGAGGAAGGGCCATCAGCTGAGAAGGCAGTGCCTGCAGCTGGCCCATCATCGGCAGAGCCGGGGGTTGTCCGCCCTGTCCCATTGCGGGGAGCATGGCGAAAGGCTGTCGTAGAGCAGACTCGATCTTCATGGCGGTAGCCTTGAGCGGATCCCCGCCCTTCAGACCAACTTGTCCGCCCTCGATCACGGCGTTCCCGATATTCATCGGCAACTTCATCATTTCCAAGAATGGCATTTTATCCATCTATAACACCTCAACTTTTGTAATAATTGGACTGTCATTTGCTAAGCTTTGGGAGATCCGGTTTTTCTGGTTTTGGCGGAGGCGGCGGCAAGAACTCCTTCGGGTTTGGTTTTGGAGCCTCACGGATCATGTTGTGTGGAGCCATCTGAACAGCCGTCACACGAACGTCATCTGCAACGCCTGCTATGTCTCTTCGCACGCTATCTGCGAGTCCTTTCGCATCGTCTGCTACCTCCTTCAGCACCTTGTGCGGCGGAGGAGGAAGCACGTCCTCCAATGTCTGCATATTGAACATCTCCTTTACGGGATCATTTTGTCAACGGTGTTCATGCCCTTCTCAGGAAGAGACAGAACATCATGACCGACCTGGCCAACCCTGTCGGCACCCTTGTCCACCGCTCCTTCAACAGTTCCGACAGCACCTGTAACCAGGTTGTCAGCCCCTGAAACGACCTTGTCAACGGTCCCGAGACCACCATCAACAACCTTGTTGATGTTGCCTGTTCCGTCATCCACGATCTTGTCCGCGGTCTTGATGCCGTTGTCAACCACGATATCAACCTTGTTGAGAACCTTCTCGGGAACGTTCGTCAAAGTATTAACACCCTGGCCAACAATCTCGTCGACCTTGTCTATTGCTTTGGCAATCGGGTCATTCATCAATAACACCTCGTTGGAACCTTTATGTCCTTTAACGTATTTAAATTTATCTTTGCTGATAATCCGTTTCGTCTGAAAACGGAAGTCTTATCTGTCCAGGCGTGTTGATCAACATCAAGACAGTTCGGTGAATATCCGATAGTGCATGATTCACGTTTCCTACTATCTCTTGTTGTTGCGGCTCCATGACCTCCTGCACCTCTTCCGAGATATGCAGCTGCGGTGCCTCATAACGACGCCGCGTCTGGAATTCCGGTAGTATTGGTATTGTCGGCTCGAACACAGGAACTCCGGGATAGGTGCTCACCTCCTCACCGTCCTCGTCATCGTCCTCGTAATACTCATCCTCGTCGTAATCTTCCTCGTCCTCGTCGTCTTCTATGTAACCCTCTGCCCGGAGCTCACTGCGTATCTTGAGCGCCTCGTCTCTCATGTTTGATCTGCGCTCATCATCAGTGTTCCCACGCTTGATCGCCTCGCGGATCCGCTCGATGATCTCCCGGCGCTTCCGTTCACACATCGGGCAGTGCTTTGTCTTCTCAAAAAGAGAATTATCATTATCGATACTATCTGTCAGGTCCAGGATATCTTCAACCTCAAACTCATCTGAATCATAGTATACTTTGAGCGCGGATAACTTGCCACCGACCATGCCCAGGTCTGCCTTCACACTCGGGTTCGACTTCGTCGGCTCACGCTCATACGAAGGTTTTGCAAACATCCCCGGCCACAGGTCGACGACTGTCTCGTCGCCAGTTACGTCAACCTTGATCTCCCGTAGAGTCACCAACGGGTTCCTCCTCCTCGATCACTTGTTTGGCTTCCGTCTTCGTCTCTCCCTCGGGCTCGGGTGTTGCTGCAATGGGCATCACTGCCGGAACCTCCGGGACCGGGCATCGGACCTCGTTACAAGCAGATTCCAGAACAGCTCCATCTCCCTTGAGATCGTTGGAAGATAACTCAACCTCTCCGCACTTTGTCTTTATGAGGACCGATAGGTCCTCCTCGACACCGCTCACATTGACAAGGTCAACATTGACCTCGTCGTTGCTGGACAAGCCCTTGAACTTCTCCCTTATAGCGTTTCTCTCTCCTTCGGTCCCGCCCTTGACGGTCACGAAGAACTTGTTGTCTTCGGCTTCATCAGACATCAGGTATTCCTCCTCTATTGACGCCGTTCGTCATGACTATTCTCATCACCTTCATCGGATCCTCTATGCGCTCGGCCATGAATGCACCCGCCGCAATCGGAAGCTTTGCGGGGTCTCCTTCCATAGCTAAGAGACTCCACGCAAAAGACTCCATTGCCTTAAACTGCATTTCAGCGAGTTGCCTAACGGGGTTCTGCATTATTGTCATCACCGCGTTGAGATTGCTTGGTTTAAAAGCCAAGACCATTAGATCTTCTATTGGAGGTCTAACTTCAGGCATCGGTCAAGGATATGTTACTATAACCATTTAAATATTGCGATTTCCGTCGGCTTGAATATAACCGAGTTCTGTTAGTGATTTATAGATTTCTGTAAGCATGTCCTCATACGAACCATAGCTGACCCGTATTAAATCCACACCTTTTTGCTTGCATATTTCATGTTTCAACTCATCTCTTTTCTTCTGTTTTTCAACATCCGAAAAACCATCCAGAAACTTCACGGTCTGATAATGCTGCCTTCCCTGGAATTCATATGCAACACCAAGTTCTTTACAGTAGCCATCAAGTTCCAGCCGATATCCCGTCTCTGGATTGATCAGCCAATCCGGTCTGCTCTTGATGAACGGCTTCCCTAATAACAATTCAAATATTCTCCAACATTGTTGAACAGGCTTTGGTTGGCTGCAATATGGACAAGAAACACTTCGTCCGGCTCGTGCCTTGAACATGCGCTCGCAATTTAAGCACTCAAATTCCAGTTTGACCTTACTACTATGCTGCGCAGATCGACAAACAATATCTTTTCTTATCAAATATTTATTCATCTCGTCACGACGCTCAATATTCCAACAATCCAGACACTTGTGTCTTCTACGCAATATCTGATCCAATGATGCGAAAAACACATGCCAATTCCTACACCGCCATCTCCTGTTCGTGCTCATGGTGGCAAATGGATATTTATTGGTGCACACCAGCTCATGATTCTCCCATAAATACCGATGATATCGTGCTACTTTACTGCTATCGCAATTACACATGAATCGCTTTAGTTTCTCCGCTCCCATTCTATAATAACGGCCACATCTCTTACACCGAATTTTGTGGGACCTTGCATCCCTTCCACACCATTCCGATATCTCGAAATCATGGTCGTCGGCAAGTTTTTCGTAATGCACATAATTACAATCCGGGCATCCCTTGTTTTTGTATAAAATCCGTTTTATATTCTCTTCGAACAGGTGCCCCTCTTGACACTGAAATGTCATCATGCCGTCCGTGTTGCTGTCAACCCCAATAACGCGGAACATGATGTTCCTCTTCTTCAGGCGCTTCTCGGCTCTTGCTGCCTTTCTATCATCCAATATCATCACCCTCTTGCCTCTCGGAAACATGATCGTAATGAGTTTTCGTTTTAGATACTGGCTTGTCCAGTTTAACACACGCCCGGCACTTCTTCCCTCGCCTGATTTCATCAAACGAAGCCTTTACTGTATGACCCCGCTCACACCGAAATAACATCCTCGTGTTGTGATCTTCGATATATTCACCAATTAAAAACCACTTCCGTTCCATAATAAGCTCGTCAAGTTTTTCAGCTGTTGGTATCCGACCCGAACAGTATGGACACTTCGTTTTCTCAACTATGTTCATAGGCCGAACATTCCAGACATGCCCGCGTCCGCATTGTATCACAACCTTCGTAACTCTGTTCACATATTCAGATATTGCAATATAACCGTTCTCAGACAGCCATCTCAAAAACACTTCCTTCTTTTCACCCGATCCTAAGCCGTCACGATAACATTTCGGACACCACCTCTTCATATAAACCGTGTTGTTAGGAGTGGATTCCCAACGATGCCCCTCCCGACATTCCCACAGAACTTTTTCTCCATCACCATTCAATACCGTCGATACTAACCTGCCGCCCCGTTTGACTGCGTGTCTCTGAGCTCTTTCAATGTCCATACTATCAGCCTTATATGAAATAAGCATAACTTTGATAGTATTTAAATATGTTGTTGTCGTTGATTGGTGCTCACCTATCAGGATGTGTTTAAAAAAACTGCTAAAATTTCGTTGTTTTCGGAAATATCAATATGTGGCTATCAGCCCTTATGGAACATTCTATAAAATTAGCAGTTTTTTCCCATAAGGATAATATTATTATACATGGGAGAAATCTGCATGTTTTAAAAAAAGTTCCATAAGGACTGATAGTTTTTTCAAACCTTCATCTTAGGTGAGCACCTTGGTTTTCACCGGTATCTTTAAGTATCCGTATCGCATACGGGGTATGATGATACTATGGCAGGTGAAGAGGATTCTATAACTACAATAAAACTTAGAGCATCAACCAGGGATAGACTTATGAGCAAGGGCCGGAAGAACGAATCTTATGATGACCTGATCAACCGACTACTTGATGAACGTGAGAAAAAAGAAGAGTGACCGATAGGATAGTTTTACGAGGAGGTGACATGTTCTATGCGGTCTCAGGTAGTGAATTCTCTCAGGCGACTCGGTAAGCGGGCAGAATATGATGTGTCTGCACTCAACAACGATCTGCCAATAAAGTTCATAAAGGATTGTAAGTCTGTTTATGGATTTCAGATCGGCGATGGCATAAGAAAGTTCGATCTTAAGGCTCTGTATGAGTCCGATTGTGAGCACAAAATATACCTTGTTACAGGACTTGACAAGCCGTTTATGGAGAAGGTGGTTGAGGATCTGGCAAAGGAGTATCCAGATCTAAAGAAGGTGGTCCGTTTCGTATCAGTCAAGGAGCACAGAAATAGTATGGAGAGTGGGCTCAGTCAGGAGATATTTGGGACCATGAAATATGCCTCTGTCCCGAGACCTAACACAAAGTATTCTGGATCGATGTCTGATATAGACATGAAGGCCGGGCTTGTCATCACAAAGCTCGGGAAGGAACACGGATATCATGTCAGAAATCCAGATGAAGGTCGTTTCATATGGTATCTGGCCGATGATGTAACAAAGGTCCTTGAGGTAATGATTGGCAACGGTTTCCGCTTTATAAATGTTCGAAAGCTCAATGGATCTTCCGCGAAGAAGAAAATGTATCTGGCTACTCGTTTATATGGTAAATTATACAAGGAGGCTACCGATGGTATTCTTGGTGCGTTCCCCGAGACGATGATAGAGTTTATGTCGGTAGCCGAGGTCGAGTCTATCAAGGAGCTCCAGGAGCGACTCGAGACCAGCATACTTGGGGATCTGCAGGTTATGAAGCGTGTTAAGGACATGACCGATTCTGGTGTGTGGGAGTGGGCTGATGAAGGAAAGAAAGTGGATAACAACGACGATTAAACGTGTCTATCTGGACAAGATAATAAGTGGCGAGAAGACCCACGAATTTAAGGGCAAGACGAAGTTCTGGAAAACACGCCTGGACAAGCTGTTAGATTATGATGGTCCTATTGGCATCAATCTCTTATGTGGCCAAGAGGCTGTCAAGTTTGACGTGCCACGCATAATCTGGTGGGATAAGGAGGGGAAAATAGATGGCAAGACCTACGATAGTTATTATGCAATAGAAATAGGGGAGCGCCTGTGATGAGCGATCGTCTTCTGATCCACCGTCGCTCCAGCATGCGTGGTCGGACTCGGATCGCAGCGGCGTATTGGACCTGGAACGGCATAGAAAATGTCATACAGTATAACTGGAACAAGATGTGGGATTGGTTACAAGAGGAGGGGCTTACAAAAGAACCGGAGATAATAACTGCATTCGTGTGTATAGATTTTCACGAATGGCTTCATATATGGATACGAAGGAACACTCCGAATTCTTATATAGTAACGGACAGCTGTGAAGAGTTTATATGCAGGGCAGAAATAGAGCTCTTTAAGAAGCTATATCCCGACATCTGTTCCGAGGATCTTATAGTTCAAGATTTTACCTTAAGAATGGTATCGGGAGAGCAGTATACCGACCCGGATGCTTAGAAGCGCGGCGTTGCTGAGGTCTGTGCTATTTTAGATGGTTGTGCCTGCGGCGACTCACTTGCTGATAGGATCCAGGTTGCGTCGATCAGGCCCCATCCTATGTTCGGGTCCTTTACACGTCCGCTCATCGATTGGAATATCCCCTTAGCGACGTCTGTGGTGAGCTCAGGGAACATCTGTTTCCACAGGGCAAGTATCCCCGCTACCTGCGGCGTGGCCATAGACGTGCCCTTTATCGCTGTGAAGCCGTTTTCTACACGGTCTACGATTGGATCAAGCATTGATCCAAACGCTGTCCCAGACCACAGGTTCTCTTCTGGTTTGGTCCCTTCCTGGTGCCGTCCTCCGCCACACCCGCAGATATCGGGCTTTATTCGGGCGGCCTGGACAGTCGGTCCGCGTGAACTGAAGTAGGCTATATCATTATCGATGATTCCCCAGGATCCAACACTGACGGCCTTCTCCGCTACGGCTGGTATACCAACCGTTCTTGGTCCGGGACCAGAGTTCCCGTTTGCAACAACGAATATGACCTTTGGGTGTGTCTCTGCATATTGGTTAATCATACGGACCATCGGATCGAGATCCTCATCTTCCGACCCCTCACTTCCCAGAGACATCGATATTATTTCGTTGCCTTGGGCCACCGCGAGCTCCATAGCTTCCATTATATCGGAGGTCATACCAGTTCCTATCCCAAAACCAAGGACCTTTATGGACGTTAGATTGCAGTCTGGTGCGACACCGGTTGCTAACAGACCAGTTAAGCTGTCTCGGAACGGCTTCCCTTTTATGCAAGTTCCACACCAGCTCCCATGTCCGTTCTCGTCATCACCGGTTGGTTGTGCCTTGATCGTGCTCATCTTGGCTGCTCCACCAGCTATCTGTGGATTGGTGAGATCTATTCCGGTGTCGAGGACCGCTACGTTTACTCCTCTTCCGGTTATATTCTCTCTATGGAGGGCTGGAACATTTACCCTCTTAATGGCTTCTGACGTTGGTATGATGCCTTCCATCGTTGCTCGGATAGTCTGGTGGAGGCCCATAGCTGGGACCTCAAGTGCAAAATGTGTTCTGTCGAGAGAGATTGAGCGAACACCTTCAATAGCAGCGAGATCTCCGAGCATGTCTCTCGGAAGAATCATAGAGAACATGTTCATAGACGGAATGGTCTTTCCGATCTTCGTGCTAAGTTGTTCCGATACAGTTCCGGCCAGGAAGTTGACACCGATATCTGGTTCGGCCTCAATAATGATAGGGATGGCCTGAAAATACTCGGGCTTTACCCGAGCCCTGAGCACACTCGGTAGAATAATTGGCATGGCAGGCATATCAATTCACCTGCTA
>Ga0180438_10010729_pt1 | contig 11200 bp, 4 predicted proteins | sample SS_ome_12_FD_132455 | JGI IMG/M metagenome (GOLD analysis project Ga0180438, IMG submission 132455) | Hypersaline lake sediment archaeal communities from the Salton Sea, California, USA - SS_3_D_2 metaG | ecosystem: Environmental > Aquatic > Non-marine Saline and Alkaline > Hypersaline >...
CGCGTTGTCGCCCGCATTGATACACGGCGACTGGTCCAGCAGCCGCAGGTTGTCGTCCGCCGTTCCGGCCACACCGTCGGGCCCGTCGGCATCGATGAACATCGGGTCGTCGCCGATGTTGGTGGTGTCGTCGCCGGTCCAGCCCTGGACGCACGAATATTCGATACTGATCCCACCGCCATCGAGTTGGGCCGACGGATCCGGCCCGCCGTCGTCGTTGCCCACCAGGATACAGTTCACCAGGCTCGGGCTGCCGTAGGAGTTGGCGACACCGCCGGCATCATCGTCGGACAAGTTGCCGCTGATCGTGCAGTTGATCAGCGTGGGGCTTCCGTAGCCGACGTGCAATGCGCCGCCGTCTCCGCCCGCCGAGTTTCCGCTGAAGAGGCAATTCACCAGCGTGGGGTCGCCTTGGCTGCTGTTCATTCCGGCACCGGCGGCATGGCCACCGGTCCAGTTGCCCAGGAACGCGCAGTCGATCAGCGTTGCGTCACCCCAGTTGTATAGCCCGCCACCGGAGTTGGCGAGGAATTCACATCCGAGAATCGTCGGACTGCTGTCGTAGTTGGCCAGCGCCCCGCCGGAGGATTCGCTGCAATTCGCGATGAACGTGCAATCGGTCAGCGTGGGAGCGGCGCCGTCGGAGTTGTACACGGCGCTGCCGTAACTCGCCCAGAAAAGGCCTGTCCGCGCCACGTTGCCCGTGAAGACACACTGCGCGATCGTCAAATCGCCGCCTTCGTTATACAGGCCGCCGCCGTCATCCCAGCCGAATTGCGCCGAACCGTCGGCCTGGCCGGCGGTGACGGTGAACCCTTCCAGCAGTGTCGTGGCGTCGGTTCCGGACGCCGTGACCACGTGGAAGCTGTTCTCCGCCCTGCCGGGTTCGGACGGCAGGTCGTCCAAATCGGCCGGCAGGACGTCGTTTCCGGCAAGGTCGCCGCTGAGGATCGTCGGGTGTTGCTCGATGTCCCGTGCATCGGGGTCGGCCTCCCCGAACCCGGCATATCCGCCGCGGACCACCAGGCCGCTTGTGATCTCGAAGCTCTGCCGGCTGCCTCCGGCGGGTCCTCCAGGGGTGTAAACACCTTGGGCAACGCGGATCTCATCAACTACGCCGGGGTACAACGAGGCAACGGTCAAGGCATCGCGCAGCTCGGTATAGGCACCGTTCCAACTCGCCCCGTTGTTGACCCCCGGCGCATCGCCATCGACGTACAGGATGGAAGTCGCGGGAACGTCGTTGTCCGTTTCGGTCACACGAACCACGGCCGCAGAAAAACCGGCCGCGGTAACCTCGACGTGGGCGACCCCGTGGAGATGGTCCGCGTCGTCCGCGGCGGCAAGCGTTACCCACTGAGGCAACGTGAAGTTGAAACTGTCGAAGTTCAGCGTTCCCCCGGATACGACCGTGACGTCGGTATCGCCGGATACCCAGGCCACGTTTACCTTCACGAGCCCCAATGGATCCTCGGCCAAGGCCACCGCAAACGACGCCGCTGCTCCCTCCGCGACGACGACCGATCTGGTGTTCAGCAAAAAACCCTGGCCGGCGTTTTCATAAGCCCCCATGTCGACGACGGGCCCTCCCTGATCGCCCGGGTTGCCCGTATCGGGCGTGCCCGGATGATCGACGCAACGGGGATTCCCGTCGAGATCGGTCGTGTGGTCCGCAATGGCGTCGTTGTCGCCGGCGTCGAGGCAGGAAGATTGTGGCAGCAGGCGGAGGTCGTCGTCCTCGGTGCCGGCCACGTTGTCAGCCCCGTCGGCGTCGGCAAACAGCGGATCCTCCCCGACGTTACCCGTTCCCTCCAGCAGACCGGTCCAGCCCCGGACGCAACTGTAGTTGATGTCAACATCGGCGCGGTGGTTGAAGAGTTCAGCAAACTCACCCGAGCCGCCGCAGTCCCGGTTCCCCCAGAAGACGCTGTTGCTCACGTCCACGCTATCGCTATCGACATAGAGACCGCCGCCGTGTCCACCGGTCGTGTTCCCGCTGAAGGTGCAGTTGACCACTGAGGGGTTGCAGTACCAGGACTCCATTCCGCCGCCGTTGTATTCGGCGCGGTTGCCGGTAAACGCACAGTTGACCAGCGTCGGATTGCTGTCCTCGGCGGACACTCCGCCACCGCTGCCCACGGCATGGTTGCCGACAAACGAGCAGCGGGTGAGCGTGGCCCCCGGCCCGTAGCTATCCAAGAAGTACACGCCGCCGCCGTCTCCCGCCGAGTTGTTGATGAAATCACAGTCGGTCAGGACTGGGCCCGAGAGAGAGTGATATAGGCCTCCGCCGCCGTGGATGGCCGAGTTCTCCCGCAATTTGCAGTTGCGTACGGTCACGTCGTACGCTCCCTCGTCGTTGCGACCGCTGTTATAGATTCCACCGCCCTTCGTGAATCCGGAGACATAATCGCCGGCGGCGTTTCCATCGGCGATCACGAATCCGTCCAACACGATCTTCTCGTTGGTATCGGCGAACGTCACAACATGATAGCTATTCTCGCTTCGCGTAGGTTCGGCGCGCAGATCGGCCGCGTCGGCAACGGCCGCATCGTCATGGTTCAGGTCACCGCTGAGGATCGTTTCGTATGCGGCAACGTCCCGCGCATTGGGGTCCGCCTGTCCAAAACCGGCATAGCCGCCCTTGAGGGTCAAGCGGCCGAAAAGTCGGAACGTGGCCGCGCGATCGCACCCCGGTCCCGCGGGCGAGTACACGCCCTGGGCCACCCGGATCTCGTCGCCGGGGGCCGCGAGTGCCAAGGCGTCCTGCAGGTTGTTACAGGCATCGGACCAGGCCGTGCCGCTGCCCGGGCCGGGCGCGTCGTCGTCGACGTACCACGTTTGTCCGATCTCGCCCATCGTCGCCGCGTCTGCCGCTTCCAGCGGTGCCAGGTAAGGACCGATCGACAGCAGTCGCCGGTCCTCGAGCATCTCCATGCCCAGCCGCAAACGTCCGGGTACGCGTTCACGGCGGGAAGCACGGCTCGAATGACACGATGATTGATGACACCTACGCCTACGTCCGGTTCTCATAGCGCTACCCTTTCAAAACATCGGCCTCGCACCACGATAGTGGTCCCGTCTGGCCCTGTTCCATAGAAAAGAATGATGACTCGCTAAGTGAACCCCCACTTCGGTGTATCATGTGCCCCGCAGCGCAGACGTTCAGCCTGGCGTTGCTCCATAGAAATGACAAATCGCCGAGCTAGGCCCCAATTGGAGGTATCTAAGCGCCTACGGATCCGGCAAGGCAAGCTGCCACTTGCCACGAAGGGAACGTTCGGCGTCGCACAGCGCACTCGACAGAGAGAAAGCCGACCGTTCGGCAAGGGCCGAGTTGCCGACGTACGTCCCGGGCAGCGAACGAATCGCGCCTTCATGCCAGCCTCTCCTCCCTGCACGGATTCGTCCCATCCGTACAGTCGTGCCCGAGAACGAGACCTTATTACTACCAATAGTTCGTACGCTCGGACGAAATCTGTCCCGCGCTATTTGAAGATTCGTCTCTTGGTCCTGTTTGCGTCATGTATACGCTCATCGCAAGATACCTTGGCTTGTTCCCAGGTAAAACACAAAATAGACGGACAGGCGAGTTCCGGCCTCGGACTCAGCGAACTTCTCGGCGAGGCGTTGTCGGGCGATTTCGGATGGCGCGCCGTCCGCTCGGGGAAACGCCATCGTGACCACCCCGTCGAGCGCCGTGTAGAACTCGAGTAAGGCAGCAAGTTCCTCGGGAATCACCTTTTCGGAAGACTTGATCCACGGCTCCCGTGCAACGTTCTCTACATTCTCTGCGGGCAGCCAATGGAGGACCGTCTTGACAGAGTCGGGCAGTCCGGCGGCGCCGCGACGTTCCTCTCGGCCGCATCGGCGTCTTGAAGCCCTCGCTGCCGGTGGAAGCCGTGAATGACCGGGGCATACAGATCCACGAACTGACGCCATGCCTCGGCATCACCTGCGTCGCGGATGCGAACTAGCAAGCTCGGTCGAGTAATTGGTGCTGTCGGCAACGCAGATTACCTCCACCAGCAAATGATACTGCCCACACTCGAAAAGCTTACACGGAATTCTTCTGAAAGTCTGTCGGGACGTAGTGTCCCGGCGAATCCCTTACTTCTGCGGGGGGGGAGACACGGGAGGCAGGCGACTCGGATTCCTGGCTCATCTGCGCGTCCGGCCGACCGTCGTGGGGCTGCGCATCCTCAAATATCTGAGCGGGAGCGTCGACTTCCCCAGGGAAGCGTAACGGTTCTTCGATCTTCTCGATCTCTTGCTGCGAATGGGCAAGGAACCGCAGACGAGTCACCGCTGCCGGCGATACGGTCACGGTCCACCGACTCGTCTTCCGGTCGAAATCCGGCAGGTAGATCTCGTAGGATCCCGGCGTGATTCTTTCGGAGTCGAACGGATGGTCTAGACCGAAAGGCCATGTCTTGCCGTAGAGGCCCCCAACGACAAGCGGTCCAAGACAAAGCCGGCTGATCTTCAACTGCTGCTGGGTCCCAGAAGTCGCGGTTGCCACGATGCGGCCCATTTTCTCCTGGGGAAAGGGAGACAAGATGACGTCACCCAGGATTTCCAACTTGCCTCGGGGAGGCGCCGGTACCTGAATCGTCGTCCGGTAGTGGGTGAGGGTGGCAATTTCAACAGGTTCTTTACTTCCCGGCTGCCGAGCCTTACCGCTGTGATCGACCAGAACAAAATCCCCGCTTCGCATCTGGCGACAGTCGCCGCCGCCACCACTCCCATCCCGTTCGGGGCAGACAAGCGTTGAGCCCTTCATCTGAATCAGCGTGTCCGGATCCCCATCTTCCAGAAGAACCCGCATGAGCGTCATTTGGCCGTTGCCTAGACGGATCGTCGGCAGTTCCTTCGAGAGAGCGATCATCTGCTGCCACTCGGGTGTGGCGATACGAGCACGATCGACGCGGAACCCATTCTCTTGGGCGACTGCGGCGGCCGGCTGCTCGCGCTCGCCGGGGCGGCGCTCGGACAGTTCCGATACCTTGATGAGCTTGACGACATTTTTCGCTGTGTAGGCCATGAGCTTTCCATCGGACGAGAAGGCCACGCAGCTGGCCTGCCCCTCCGGCGTCTCAAAGGCCGTCAGCACGGAGGCGGGATGCGTGTCCCAGATCGTCACGCGTCCCACGTCCCCGCCGCCGGCGCAGGCCAAGAGGTTTCCATCCGGCGAGAAGGTCACGTCTCGGACAGCTCCGTAGTGTTCTGGCAGTACCTTCCACGGTCTAGCCGGCGACGGCATCCTTTCAGCCCCGTTATCCTTTGGGGCAGTGCCCAATCCGTCCAGTTCGCAGAGGACGAGGATCCCATTAGTGCCACGGGTAGCCAGAGTCTCCCCATCGGGAGAGATCGCCAGGCCGTAATTCCTGCCCCGGCCCACGAGTCCACTGGCTACGCGCCTGCCCGTGGCCACGTCCCAAAGCATCACGGGGGCCTCCTTGTTGTAATCGCCCCCGGCGGCCGCGATCAGCTTTCCGTCGGGAGAATAGGACAACCTCCACACGGCCATCCGAGGCGCCGTCTCCAGGATCGAGCGCTGCCGGAGCGAGCCGGCCTCGCAGATCAGTACGCTGTCGTGGCTGCCGACGGCCAGGGTCTCACCGTCCGGCAAAAACGCCAGGCATCGAGTGTATCCCAACGCCGCGCTGCTGCGTTGCACTTTGCCGGTATCCACGTCCCAGCACCGGACGTCCCGGCCGCCGCAGGCTGCCAGTGTCTTGACATTACGCGAGAAGGCGATACCTTTGACGTGGGACTCGAAGTCGGATACGTCCAGCAGGTGCCGCACCTTTCTCGTGGCGACGTCCCACACCCGCACGGTGTCATAGTTACCGGCCGAAGCGATGAACCGGCCATCGGGTGAAAACGCCATCGATAGCACGTAGTCCTCGTGGTCGGTCAGTACCGCCACGGGCAACGGCTCCTCGGAGGGTAACGCCGGGGCTTGGAGAACCTCGGGGAGATCCGGCCCCAACTCCAGTTCCGGCTCCCTCTCCAACTCGATCACGATCCGAGTGATCCTTCCCCCGCGGATTTCAATCGGCTGCTCTTTCTCGAGGTGCCCGTCCAGTGTTACGGTGATTTGGCACTTGCCGGGCGGGACAACCAGCAGCGTATCCGACTTCCCCAACGGCTTGCCGTTCAGCTTGATGCTTGCCCCGGCGGGCCGAGCTTCGATGAACAATCCCGTGGTACGGGTTGGCCTGATCGTGACCCCGTCGGCAAGCTCCGCCGGCGTGTAGGTGCTTGCGATCCAGATCGACGCTACCACCAGCACCGGCACCGCCAGAATGAACGTCTTCTTCATCACCGGGCTCCTGCGACAACGTCTATTATGGCACGCTGGATCTCGGCCGACAATCGGCCAACGGCCGATCGTTTCACGGCTTTTCGTCGCCAGGCGAAGAGTGTCAGGGCGATCGCGCCTGCACCGAACAAGGCGATAGTGGACGGCTCCGGGATAACGCCGATTTTCAATACGCCGGATCCTTCGGTGTCGTTGAAGGCAAGAGTGAAATCGAGGTGCTTGAGGCCCGGTGGTGGGATAATCGAGTCGAAGTCGCCTCCGCGCGTATCGTAGGCGAACAAGGGATACTCGTCGCCCGGCTGGAGATCCAACCCCTCCGTGGCGCTTAGTTCGAGGATCCCCGCCAAGAGCAACTCCGAAGTCTCGATAGGCGGGTCGATCTTGTCGAACATGGTCAGATCATCCAGTATGACGCTGAGCACGGCCGCATCCTCGAACTGCATCGTATTTGACAGGATCCGACCACCGCTTAGTGCCAACGATCCCGGTAGACCGTCGCCAAATATGTCCCCAATGATCACGTCGTGGATCACCTGCAAATCTCCTCCGGTTTCCAGAGTCAACCGGCTGTCGGGGCCGGCTACGATCACCCAGCCTGCCGTCGGCACTTCTGTGTCGACGGTAACCCGCCCACCATTGCCGATGAGGGCCGCGGCGCCGTCGGCGTCGGAGACTTCCGTGGCGACCGAAAGCGAGAGCAGGGCGAAGTCGCTCGCCGTGTCGTCGCCGATCTGTACGCTGAGTTGGCCGTGCTGAAGCGCCGGCAGATGATCTCCCAGGTCGAGCACGCCGACAGTGGTCTCCTCGGGAGTAACGGCCCACTGAAGATCGCTGAAAGAAAACTCTCCGACCTGATCGATGCGCAGACCGTCGTCTTCCCCTCCGGTGTCTTGCGGTCGCAGGGCCAAGGCCAGCGTGGCGTGAACGACCTGCTGGCCCGGATCGAGTCGGTATTGCTGGGTGAAGGCCACGCTGCGGCCGGCGGCCATGGTGTCGAATCCTCCGACCGGCAATCCCGTCAGGTTGCTGATGTAGTCTTTCCAGGCGGGATCGATGTACGGCTCGTCGACGCTGGTTGGGCCGTCGTACTCGAAGGAATCGATGTCCCCGATCAGGTAATCGAATACTTGAATCTCCCGGACGGCCGGCGTGGCACGTTGGTCCCAGGCGAGCACGTCGTTCCAGTTGCCCTCTCCGCCGGCCCATCGATACTCGCGCAAGGTGGCGACGTCGGCAGTCTGGGCTTCGTAGAGGCTTTGGGGTGACACCGGCGTGCCGTGCGAGTCGTAGGTTCCCGAAGGCTGAGGCCCCCACGTTGTGTCCTCCACGATCTGGCCGACCGAACCGATCAGCCAGTTTTGGGCGGTAGGCGGATTTTGGACCTTGAAGTCTTCGGCCATCGAGTTCCAGATCACCGTGTTGGCACCGGCCCAGCCGTGGCCCGTCCCCCAGTTGCCGCGGTTGCGGGCGTTCAGATCGTCTCCCTCCACGGTAATATTGTCGAACAGCGTTCCGGTTGACCAGCGATGGTGTGGTCCGCTGGCGCTGTGGGCCGATCGGGCAATGGAATTGTGGAACACGTTCGGTCCGGCGACGGTCGAATCGACGGTGAAGTCGTGGCGTCCGTCCTGTGCCTGACAGTTGGTGACCAGCGATTGCTGCCCGGTGAAGCTGAACGTGTTTCGCCGCCCGCCGCTGATCTGACTGACCGGGTCACGGTTGATCGCGTCCTCTACGGTAACCCATTTTGCGTCGCGATCGATGTCGACGTGGTGGGAGCCGAAGTACTGAGCCTCGGTCTGGCGGACCCAGACGTTCTCGGCCTTGTCGATCCAGGTGAAGGTCCACGAATGCTCTTCATCCGTTGGGGACACGAAATCCGACTCGCCGCGGAGCCGTTCGACCCCCACGTTCTGGATGCGTCCCGGGTAGCTGCATTTCCGCATGAAGCCGCCGCCGTACTGCTGGCTAAGGGAATTGGTCAGCGGTTTGTCGAGAAAGACCCGATTGCCCTCGATTCTGGTGATCGTCCGTTCCCATTTCTGGTCCTTGCTGCCGGCCGTCCAGGGATTGTTTAGCAGGTGGATGCCGATGTCATAGATCCATTGTCCCGTGCTGGGACGCGTGACGAGCACGGTGTCGCCCACCTGAAATCCGCTGGCGGAGGTAACGTCGAAACTCCGCATTCCGACCGGCACGGTCTTGTTGATAACGCCAACCGAACTGCCGCTGTACTGACGGCTACCGCTGCCCTCGATGGCGATCAGTGGCCGCTGGTCCGTTCCGCGAGCATGCAACACGGTGCCATCCGCCTCACGGCCTTCGCCGCGAAGGACAATGCCACTGGCATCGAGACGAATCTGACCGAAGACGTCGTAGTGGCCGCTGCCCAACTGGACCGCCCCGCGAAACCCGTCGGGACCCATCGGCATGGCCGCCACGGCGTCGATCGCCGCTTGGATCCGGGTCGTATCGTCGCCGTCTGCAGGGTTAAGGGTAATCACCGTCGGCACATCCGGAATCGGCACCTGCCCGGCCCCATAGCCAACGCCGGAGAAATCGGGAATACGATCTCCTTCGGCGTCGGGCGTGTAGACGAGCCGCCCGGCACTGCCGTAGCAGGCCCATTGGCTCTCTTGGCCGAGCGCTGTTGCCTCTCCGACGCACAGGGCACCTCCGACGCACAGGACAATGGACAAGCTTGCCGAGCATAGTGGCCAAGGCAGAGCGCGACAGAAATCGGGCCAAAACTGCGGGCCTTCGCCTTGCGTAGTAGATCTCATGATTTCGAATTTCTCGCGAGGGAAGCGGTCCTTGGCTCCAACCGCAGTAGTGTCGTGGCACAACAATGTACCAGCGCGGAAAGGACCCGCGGCGATGTGGAAAACCAGGGGCGACGAAATGGCCTTTGCTTCGCCGATCGAACGGACGCCACCCCCCGAAGGTGTCGTGACACCGCCGGACCTCGAGTTCGCCTCGTAGGAGTTCGGTGGCCGGTCGAGCGCAACTACCAATAGTTCGCGAGTCGTAGCGAAATCTGTCCAGCGCTGTTCAGGAATTCGCAGCTTTGAGGTATATTGATACATATTCTCGTGGAACGAGTGGCGGCCCTATTATGAACACGACAACCTGGCCAACGTTGCTGGAACGGCTTCGCGAGGGTTCCGACGTGATGGCCTGGGACGAGTTTTTCCGGCGATACTGGCGGCTGGTCTTTACGGCGGCCAGAAGACGCGGCTGCTCGGACGACACGGCCGAAGACATCGTGCAGGAAGTCATGGCGGCCGTGTTCGAGCGACGTCAGGTGTATCAGTACGACGCGGCGCGAGGGCGTTTTCGCGATTGGCTGGGAGCCTTGGTGCGGAACAAGGTAGCCGACCGCCGCCGCCGGCCTTCCGAGAGGCTTCGGGCACCGGCCACAGAACCGGGAGAAGGCTTTGCCGATCCGACTGCGGACGACCCGCTACCCGAAGACGCCTGGGATGCCGCCTTCGAGCAGTCCCTTCTGATCGTGCTGCTGGAAGAGGTCCGGCGCGGAGTCAACCCGCAAACCTACCAAGCCTTCGAGCTGTTTGCGTTACAGGGAATTCCGGCGAGCGAGGTCGCCCAAACCACCGGGCTGACAAGAAACGCCGTCTACCAAGCCCGCAAGAACGTGGTTCGGCGACTCAGACAGCTCGGGGCCACATACCGCGACGACGGCCGTTTGAATGAGCAACTTCGGCGGGCACTGCAATTGCTGCCCGAGGTATCCGCCGAGCGGTCCATGTCCCACAGCATGGAAAGATCGATGCGGACGAGATAGGAGTGTGCTGCCAGTGAACGCTCAGGCAACAGACCCGTCGTTCGGCGGTGATCGGCCTCCTCCTCCTCGAATCCCGGAATTCGAGATGATTCGGCTGATTGGCGAGGGCGGCTTCGGGCAGGTCTGGCTTGCCAAGAACCGGACGACGGGCCACCGCCGTGCGGTCAAGGTCGTTGCGTTGCACGGTTCCGGGACGGCCGATCCGGCGGGACGCGAGATCACGTCCATCACTCGATTGGAAGAATACGTCGCCGGCCAGCATCCGAACTTGATGACGATCCATCACGTGGGGACAACGGACGAATACCTCTACTACGTGATGAACTTGGCCGACAACTTGGCCGACACGTCGCCCGACGCCAAGACAACGCCCGACGCGAGTTATTTACCGGCCACGTTGAAGAGCCGTTTGCAGACCGGTCCGCTGCCGCCTCAGGAGTGCCTGCTGCGTGTGCGGCAACTTCTGGCCGGTCTGGCTTCGCTCCACGAGGCCGGCATGGTGCATCGGGATGTGAAGCCGGCGAATTGTCTCTTTGAGGATGGGGAGCTGAAGCTCGCCGATTTCGGCCTCCTGACCGAGGCCAACTCGGAGATTTCACGCGTCGGCACCCAGAAATACATGCCACCGGACGGCGGGACCGGTATGCAGTCGGACATCTATTCGGCAGGTCTGGTGATCTACGAGATCATCACCGGGCTCCCGGCCGAGTCCTTTCCACGCCTGGGCGAGAGGGCCAGCGAGGTCGTGGAAGACCCCGTGCTTCGCCGGCTCAACCGGCTTGCGCTGGGTGCCTGCCAGCAGGACCGAAAACAGCGGTATGCCAATGCAGGGGAAATGCTTGCCGAGCTAGTGCAAGCCCGGCCGCCGTCGGGCGCGATGTCTGCCCCGTTGCGATGGACGTTGGCCGGCGCGGCCGCCGTCGCAATCCTGGCCGCTGCCGGGCCCGGTATCTGGATCCTGACGCGTCAGACGCAAACCGTCGACGTCAATTTCATCACCCAGCCCCCCAACGCGACGGTCCTCTTGAACGATTCGCTGCTGGAAATGCCCGACGGGACTCCGTACA
>Ga0180438_10010730_pt1 | contig 11198 bp, 10 predicted proteins | sample SS_ome_12_FD_132455 | JGI IMG/M metagenome (GOLD analysis project Ga0180438, IMG submission 132455) | Hypersaline lake sediment archaeal communities from the Salton Sea, California, USA - SS_3_D_2 metaG | ecosystem: Environmental > Aquatic > Non-marine Saline and Alkaline > Hypersaline >...
ATCAACTTTTGAACTTTTGAGTCAAACGGGATGCAGGCTTGTGCTGCGCAGCGACTTCCCAGCTCATAGTTCTGAGATCTGAGATATGGTGGGGTCAGGCCCTTCGACAGGCTCAGGATAAACATCAACTCTTACACTTCTGCCACTTTCCGGCGGACAAGGGATTCCTGCCCCTGCTCGCGGGCACCAGATCGTGAGGACTTGTGGCTTCCCTATCTGACCAGCATGACCTTTTCCGTCAGACAGACGCCGCACGCTGTCACCCGCAGGAAGTATGTGCCGCTGGCCACATCGACGCCACTTCCGGCCTCGCCATCCCAAGCCATCCTGTGGGCCCCTGCGCACAGCTCACCATCATATATGGTTCTGACGAGTCGCCCGGCTGCATCGTAGGCTTCGAGGACAGTGTGTGCCGATTGCGCGAGCTGGAGTCTCAGGTTGACCAACCCATTCGATGGGTTGGGAGAACACGCGAGTCTCATCCGGGGATCCCCTCCGGGAACATCTCCGATGCCAGGTGAACCCTCGTGAAATACGTTGAGCCCAGCCTTGGTATAGTCACCGGAAGCTTCCCGGGAGTAGAATCCTCTGGCAACGCGGTAGTTGTCGTCACCCTCATTTCGCGGACGCAGCACCATCCCGTAGTTCACGTAGTCGCCGCCCACCCACTTCTGGACTAGTTCGGTCACATCCCAGGCATAGAAACCCGTAGGAAAGAAGTCATCTCTAAGGTAGAGCGCGCCTCTCACATCGGTCTCGAAATCAGGCTGGCTGTTCCATGTGATGTAGTCCTCATCCCACTCCTCGAGAACTCGGTGAACATCTATCTTGGGGCACAGGTCGTCCCAATGCCCGTGGTTCTCCAGCACCAACTCGGCAAGGTATATGTCCGTGCCCTCGGGGATGTCGCTAAGGTCGAACTGAACATAGGTTCTCAGCACTTCCCATGAGGCGTTTACAACCAGCAGGTTCTCTGAAGAACCGAAGTTCGAGTCTGGCAGCGATTGATCTACGTGTGCATCCATTGCTGTGGGGTACTCAGTCCCGTCGAGATCATACGAGACAATCAACTCCGGCCTGAGCTCGGTCTCGTGACTCTCGCGCGAAAGAAATGTACGAACGCAGTACCAGTTAGCTTTCTCAACCGGAACCTTCACTACTATTCCATTGTTCGAAGTGCTTCCGCTGAGCCAGACTGTAGTAAGGTCGGTCAAGTTCCACTCCACCCACTTCATGCCGCCGTCGTCTCCCAGGTTGACTATATCCTCGAACTCATCGTGAGATGCGATATCAGGCTGGCTGGCCCACGTTATTGTGGACTCATCCCACGACTCGAGGACACAGTAGACTCCTATCTCGGCGCACTCATCCATCGCCGTCACGTTGTAAAGTCTCAGTCTTGCCCAGTTGACAGAAGCTCCTTCAGGGATAGTATCAAGGTCGAACCTGACATAGGCACGCGAGATGTCTGACTCATGCGGATCTGCGACCAGCAGCTGCTCTGCATCTCCGTAGTTGGTTGCGCTGTCACCCAAAATGACGTGGGCGTCCATTACTGACACCAGCGTGTCGACGCTCCCCGAAACACTTGTGGTCACGAGCAGCATGCCGCCGAGAGAAAGAAGAACTGGCACAAAGTACACATTCCTATTCACAATGTCCTCCTGGCTGTCTTACAGAATGGCCTCTATGTCCTTAAGCTTTGCTCATCCATCCAGCCGCACTACTTCCCATGGCAGCTAACAGGACACAGTTTGTTGTCCCACTCTTGTGAGCCGATGTCAACAGGCTGCAGGGCTTGAGGAGATACGCTCAGCTACCTGATCAGAACCACCTTCCTGGTTGAAATCAGTTCACCCACTTCGAGCCTGCAGAAGTATACCCCGGGCGCCGGGGCTCGGCCCGAATCATCCGCACCGTCCCACACCTTTGACTTCTGACCCGGTGTCTGCGGTCCTCGGAATAGAGTCCTCACGAGCCTACCGCTGATGTCGTAGACGGTCAGCGATACCACTCGCTCAGATGAACTCCCACCCGAGGGAACGACGTATGCTATCTCGGTTGCACCGGAGTGGGGATTGGGACGCGGCTCCAAGAGACGGAATGAATACCTGTACACCTTGCTGCTCGCCGGGCCTGTGCCACTGTAAACCCATACCGAATCACACAGACTGTCATTCGCCTGATTTCTGTCAAGTGTTACCACGACGCGCGAACACATCTCGCCTCCGCCGCCGTAAGAGTCCCACTCGGCCAGATCAACTGTATCGAGCTGGCCCGGTTGCAGATCTTCGACGAAGACGGAGTCCGCGTAGCCGTCCGGCTCGATGGTGCACATCACCAGGACAGACTCCTCGAGAGCCTCACCCACGTTTAGTATTGTGTACTGAACTGGCCAGCCTGCAATCCAGACAGTATCAGGAGGGCTCAGTCTCTCGATAACACCTACGTCATGAGGGTTGTAGGCTAGTATCTGCTTCGATAGCGTATCATTGGCAGAATTGAGGTCACCGGAAAGGAGGGTTGCCGCGGTCAGGGCGTACATCGTGCTGTCGGCAAGAGGCACCTGCCATACATAGAATGTACACGCGCGAACCCCGCCAGGTTGGAGGGCTGCAATCGAGAAGGTGTCAACATAAGTACCAATCTCGCATGTCACACCCAGGCTCTCCGTCACATTCCCGTAGTTGCGAACCAGAACCGAAGGATAGTGCAGGTCATCAATGTATACCGTATCTGGGGGGCCACTGATTGTATCCACCCCACAATCATGTGTGATCGTCTCTACGCCCCTGACCAGAGAGTCATTGGTGGAGTCCTCATCGCCTGCAAGAGCTGTGAAGAAGACTAGGCTGTATGAATTGCCGGGACCGTCGGGTGTCCACATCGAGAGCACAACATTGGTAGTTTCTCCGGAAACGAGGGCGAACGCGGTGTCGACGTCCGCGTAGACCTGGATCGCTGCCGAATCTATCAAGCACCACACCGGAACTGTATCCTGATCAGCCGAACCAAGGTTATGGATCGTCACTTCCGGCGCGATCGGCTGACCGGGATCAACGAGGCTATCGGGTGAGAGGATCTCGGCCACACCGACGTCATTCTGAAGCGGCGTGGGTTCTATGACCGCCCTGATCAGAAAATCGCCGTTGGGCCCGTAGTACCAGAATGGCTCCCAACCGAATCCAACGTCGACGTAGGATTGGTCGTAGTCGGGATTCGTCTCATCAAAACCTATCCCCTGAACAGTAGGACAACCTACCTAGAACTGCCCACTGGCAATCGTGACCGGTGAACTCAATGTTATCTCGAACCATCCGGAAGCTGGTGGACTCACTGCCTGCGAGTGGATGATGGACCCAGGCAATCTACCTGGTCCATCGTCATCCCATATCTGGAGGGTGAAACCGCCCGTAAGGCTCGTATTCCAGAGAACCGATACAATATCGAAGGGATACGGTGTCACCGACGGCGCAGGCATAAGCTCGCACATGTAGTCGCCCAGGCTCTGATAGCTCTCCGCCCAACCGTCGTCATAGTAGAGCGTCTCAGCAGGCGCTGGGGCTTGTGCCCCGGCCGCTGCAGCACAACTCAGTGCAAGCACAAGGAGTACCGTGACGCGCCCTAAACAGAACATGTCTACCTCCGTGTGAAACTGTTCTCAGTACGTTAGCAACCGCTTTCTCAGGACGCAGACCAAACCCGATATGGCGAAGCAAACAAGCGTGCTTATTGGAGTGAACGTGCAGTGCGCCCTGTAGCCGAGAATGCATTCCCTGCTTGAAGATGCCTGAGGCATGAGAGTCAATATGGCGAGTATCGTGAAGAATACTGTCAGCAATAGCAGGGGAATGTAGCCCTTCTTCTTCTCCTTCATGCGGTCACCTCCGGTTCAGTCATCCCGCGGCCGCCCGTCGGCTTCTCAGCTTCTGAGCGAGATAGGCCAGACCATAGATGCCGATAGCCAGTATGTACATATAATACCTATAGTCATGCGGTAGATTCAAGAACCTTGTGACGACAGCAGGATAGAAAAAGATGAGCGAAGCCAGGAGAAACAGGGGGGTCTCATACCATCGATTCTTTACGATGAACCAACCCTGCACAGCGTTTGCGAACGCGAGTGCTCCCGCTGCCGCCGCCGCGAATATCAGCAGAGCCTGGGGAAGGTTGTTGATACCGTGAAGTATCAGTTCGGAGTTGAAGACGAACATGAATGGTATGACCGCTGTCCTCAGGTCGTATATGAACCCCTGGACCCCGGTAGGCAGTGGATCCGACTTGGCTATCGCCGCGCCGGCATATGCTGCCAGCCCGACCGGTGGGGTGTCATCGGCCAGTATGCCAAAGTAGAAGCAGAAAAGGTGTGCCGCCATGGCAGGTATGGCACCGACAACTCCCATCGAACTCAACTTCACGATAACCGGCACGGTGATCGACGCCATTACTATATAGGTCGCCGTCGTAGGCAGGCCCATGCCGATCACCAGGCTTGCGAACGCCGTTATCAGGAGAAGCATGAATATATTCCCGCCCGAAAGAACCTCAACGATTTGAACGATCATGCTGCCGATGCCCATGTTAACGATACCGACGACGATGCCTGCCGTCGCTGTGGCAAGCGCAACCGGAAGCATGTTCTTCGAGCCAGCCACGCAACCATCCCCGATGGTTTTAAGAGTGCCGACCAGACCGGACTTGAAGCCACTCTTCTCCTTCAGTGCCGTGACAGTCTCTTTCACAAACACTATCAATACGAGTATGACTATGGCGTTGAACGCTGCCAGCTTGGGAGTGTGCCGAGTCACCATCAGCTCCCAGATCAGCACAAAAAGCGGAATGAGATAGTAGAAACCGCTCCTGAGAACACTCAAGAATCGCGGGATATCAGATACCGGGAGACCTTTCATCCCCAACCTGGACGCCTCGAGGTGCGTTATGTAGAAGAGAGCGAAGTACGACACAAACGCAGGTACCGCGGCCGCCTTCACCACATCGAGATACGGGACGCTCAGATACTCGGCGATTATGAAAGCCGCGGCGCCCATGATTGGCGGCATGAGCTGACCGTTTGTACTCGCCGCCACCTCGGTCGCGGCCGCGATCTTGGCCGGGTAGCCGACCTTCTTCATGAGCGGGATCGTGAAGGTCCCGGTGGTAACGACATTCGCTATGCTCGACCCTGAGACCAAGCCTGTGAGGCCGCTCGAGACCACGGCAGCCTTAGCCGGCCCGCCCTTGAACCGACCCAGAAGTGATATCGCAAGGTTGTTATAGAAATGACCCGCGCCCGCTCGGTGGAGCATGGAGCCTAACAGCACAAAGAGAAAGACCGTGTTCGCGGACACGTCGAGAGGTATCCCGTATATCCCTTCCGTGGACAGCGCCACCTGACTGATGTACTTATCCAGGGACACTCCTCTGAACGCAAGCATCCTGGGCATATGCGGTCCGAGGAACGCATAGATTGTGAAGATGACCGCTATCGCGCCAAGCGCCGGTCCGATCACGCGCCTTGACGCTTCCAGCACGAGGACAATCATCAAGACGCCCAAAATCACATCCCGCTGGATCGGGACGCCTGCGCGCATGGATATTCCGACCCAATCGAGTACTATATAGAGGACCAAGACACACGCGACACATGCAAGCACGTAGTCTATGACCGATGCCCTCTTCTCGACGGTGAACAGACCTATCCTTATCTTGCGCCTGTTGAAGGGGATCGTAAGAAAGACGAGAGCGACCGCGAAGGCAAGGTGAATCGTTCTGACGGTGACGCTGTCAAGAACGATGAAGCGCGGAAGTACAAGCTGGAAGAGGGCCCAGACGACGGCTATTGTCCCGACCAACACGCCGTGCATGCTTCTCCTCATCCCGTCGGGCTGAGCCTCTCCGAGAAATGACTCCTCATCCACCTCCGTGGACCTATTCCTGCGCATCATATCGCAAGTCCCAGGCAACTTGACGGGAATGTGAGAACCAGTGCCTTCAACTCGCGCACCAGTTTCAATTCCCAGGGAATGGACAGATACTTTCGGCTCTCAAGAGCGTCTAACCAAGCGTGAGCTTTGGATCTATGTGCCTGTCAAGCCCTGTTTCTCTGTAGTACTTCAGGGCGCCACTGTGGACAGGGGCGGAAAGTCCCTTGAGCATGTTCTCTTCAGTGAGAGTCTTGTAGGCTGGATGCAGACTCCTGAAATCATCGAGATTTTCAAAGACCTCTTTCGTCACAGCGTAGACGATCTCGTCATCCAGATCACTGGATGCGACAAATGTCGCCTTGACGCCAATGGTCTCAATGTCATTCTCGTTCAGAGAATTTGGGTAGAACGAGTGAGGTATCAAAGCTGTGGCGTAGTATGAGTGAGTGCTCAGCAGGCTGTCTATGCCCTCGCCACGGATGGGGATTATGCGAACCTTCACTCTGCCCGATGTTGCTTCCTTTATGTTCCCGGCTGGATGACCCACTGTATAGAAGAAAGCATCAATCCTCTCATCCTGCAGCAGTCCGGGAGCCTCGACAGCCTTCACATATTCGGCAGCGAAGTCATCCTCGCTCAAACCTGCGGCGTGTACGACGTCCTTGGAATTCTGGAGCTGTCCTGATCCGGGGTTTCCGAGATTCACCCTCTTACCCCTGAGGTCCGCTATACTCTCGATGCCACTCCGTTCCGACGCTACAAGCGTGATCGACTCAGGGTGAATTGAGAAGACCGATCTCAGTTTCTCCTGTCGCCCTGATTCAGACCACTCCGCGGTCCCGTTGTACGCCTGGTACTGCCTGTCGGATTGCGCCACGCCAAAATCCAGATCGTCGCTGAGGACAGCATTTATGTTATATACGGAGCCGCTCGTCGATTCCACCGTGGCTTTGATCCTGTACTCCCCTGACTTCCTATTTATCATTCTGCTTATTGCCCCGCCGGTGGGGTAGTATACGCCGGTGACGCCACCTGTCCCTATCGTGATGAAACGGAGATTCTCTTCCTTGCAGCCTGTGAATGATAGGCAGATGAAGAACATGGCCGCACAAGATGTGATTACCCTATTCATAGGTTCCCTCCAGAATGCAATGCTGAAAGTCCGACTGAATTCTAACCTCCAAATCCGCTAAGTCAAGAGGGCAAACAACGCGGGGAAGTCCCATGTAGGAGTTTCGAAACCCCTGCATCCTTCGTGCTAGAGATGCGAAGACCATCGATAAGATCATCGGAGGAAACTGGCACTGATTCTCGAGTATACGCCAGGCGAACATACCCTGGGATCCGTGGATGCTGAGAGATCAGTCGTCACTCTGAATACGGTACGAAGCCGAAGTCATTGATCACGATTTCGAAGCCCGGGGGAACATGACTATGGGGAAACAGTCCACCCTGCATCACCCGCTCCCTCTGCACTCTCCGGTCTAGCATACTGCACGGCCACTTTCATGATGTACTGGATGAAATCCAGGGTGAGCTTGAAATCCCGGGCGTCTGCGGGCTGGCGAACTGAAAGAGCGGGATTCGGACGGCACTCCCACGCGCGGTCAATCAATCCCGTCCAGGAGGGATCCAGGTTAACCTTTGCCCACTCGGCCCCCGCGCGTTTGGACCCGATCTCCCCGGCGTGAAGGTCACGCAGCATGCGGCAGTAGCTCAGGACGATGAAACCTTGATAGAAACGATTGCTGAATCTCTCAGGGATGTTCAGTATTTCTTGACCCCAGTCGCGGATGGTCGCCAGTGTCTCCTGACGCAGCGTGGCAACAGGGATTGGATCGATGAGAGAGCGCGGGTTCGGTCCCGCAAGTGTGACTCCCTGCTCCCGCAAGACCCAGCGGACGACTACGGTATTACAGTGATCTGAGCGGACCAGTGAGCGGCTTCCGTGGTCGAGATACCAGAGCGGCTCCCCGGCCCGTATGTAGTCTCTAAGGGTTCCTTTGGGGAAATAGGACCCTTCCAAGTGCTGCGCCCACGGGCAGTCCAGGTTGAAGAGGCGCTCATGCACCTTCTGCAAGGCCTCGACCTGCCGGTCAGACAACTCTTCTTCAGCGACGACGATGAAGTCAACATCGCTGTGCCGATCGAAGTCTCCGACGGCGAACGAGCCCTGCAGACAGGCGGCAATAAAGCTGCTCCCCAAGGAGTTCTGCACGCCGCGAACAAGTTCCGCCAGGACTGCGTTGAGGTCTGGATAGGGTGTTGGAACTGTCATGCTCTCTTTAGGTCTATCGATGCGGCTGACGATTGGCCCAGCCCGGTTTCCTCACAAGATTTTCCTACCCTCTCTGAAAATCAGGCAACAGGAGCGCGAATCAGAATTGGCCGTACAAACTTCTCGGAGAGGCCCGGGCCAGCGCTATGATCCGAGCAGGATCCATTAAGAAGTTTAAAAGTTTACGCCTGTCCCCGGACCATTATCTCTTTCAGTATTTCATTCACAGCAGTTCTCCCTGTGCCAACCAGATCAGAGAAACCATCCTCTGCAATCTTCGAGCGTTCGATGACGGGATCCCCGGCCGTCAAAGAGCTGACAACAGCTCCTGCACCTGCGGTACGGCTATCCCCGTCCTTCTTCGCAGAAGAGTGTAGACCCGCCTCAAGGGTACCGCGTGGTCTATCAGGACCCTTTCAGCACCCGGTCGCATACCAACCCGCTCGGGCCCATGTGTCAGAGTCACAGACACTGCAAAGAGCCTCTTGAGGCATGCAGCGACTTCGAAGAACCTGATGCTCTCCACCCGGGTTCCCGCTATCCGCTCGTATCCCTTGAAGACCGCTCTGGCCAGCAGGGGATGCGCGTGGGTACTGACCAGAACCAGAGTCCAACCGAGGTCGAACCGGAAGTCGAGAACCTCGGACTGCGTCCAGTCAATGACGCATCCAGAACCATCCTTCTTCATTATTATGTTCCACGGGTGGTAGTCCCAGTGGATGAGGCACGGGTCGCCGAACCGAACGCCGGGAGTCTCTTTCCGCAACCAGTCAAAGACCGGATCGAACTCCGTTTTGTCGAAGGACCGGAAGGCCTCCTGGACCTCAGAAATCTTGTCCAGAACACGCAACCGGGGGTCCTGGACCCCGGCGGGAGAACCGTTCTCCGCCAAAGCCGGCCAGTCAAGACGGTGAAGTCTCACAAACATTCCGCAGAAGAGATCCAGAAGCTCCCGCTTCTTCGTTCTCGGTGATTCTACGAAGAGATCTCCCATCAGTCGCCCGTCGACCTTCTCCATGACGACAAACGGTTTGCCGAGCACGGTGAGATCCGACTCCAGAAACTTCACCTCTGGTACTGGATAGTCCGCTTTATGAAGCTTCTTCATGGTGCTACACTCTTTCCTCGATTTCTCATCGCCGCCGCCGCCCGGGTAGATTCTGAGTATGAGTTCTTCTGTCCTCTTCTCTCCCGCCTCTTCGTATTCCAGATCGAACGAATAGACCTCGTTCTCCCAGCCTTCGCCGATTCTCGAAAGTGAAGTCAGACTTATGTTGGACCAGTCGGGAAACTTGTCTACGTAGTACTTCTGCAGACGACGAGCGACATCCGTTTCCATTCAGCCCCCAGACACCTCTATGAGTGACTATCTCGGATCTCAGCCAACAGAGGCCCGAGAACCTCCTCCGCTACGGCTTCCCCTCCTCAGAATCGTACTTGTCCATTATCTCCTTTATCTTCTTCTCTTCCCAGTTCCTGCCAAAGAGTCCCTTTGCGCCAAATACACTGACCCCGTGAATGAAGACTGCTACTCCCCACCCGAAGAGCGGCCAGTAGAACCACCAAGCTCCGGGAGAGTTAACAGCATTTATGATGAACAACACGATGTTCACGATCACGTAGACCATCACGTGTATGTAGAATGATCTTATCTCTTCTACCCTCTCCCTCGCCCTTCTATACTTCTCCTCTTCGGTCATCGGACTCCTCCCTTTTGCACAAGAAGGCTCTATTCATCCTCTGCACTCTTCACCCTGACAACCTCGATCTCGACTTTCGAGAGCAGCGCTGCCATTGCGCCGAGCGCAACAAGAATGGGCGCAACCAGGGTCACTACGCTTCCCACCGCGACTCCTGCAGTAAGGGGTATTTCCAAGTGAACCATGTCGCCCCGGCTGCGGATTATCAACCTGCGCACGTTCCCTGCCTTGACTATGCTCTTAACCCTCTCGACAAGGTCAGAAGCATAAACCTCTATCACCTCTGTCCAGGTCTTCTCATCTTTCTCTGCGGTTCCTTCCATATCTCCTCCTATTTGACAGGATCCCTGAGGCCCGGGGAAAGGGGACTCAGTCTCGCTCCTTCTTCGAACTCGCGGGAGAGCCTAGAGCAAGCTCATCAAGCATCTCCCGGTTTTCGAACATTGCGCAAGCCAGATTCTTCCTTTGAAGGAGACGAGGATGCTCACGTATCGTACGGAGAAATGCCGAGCGGAACGCGATAACAAGACCGCCGTCGCGGATATTCTCCCTCGAAACTGGCGCAAAAGGGCAGGGTTCTATACCGCCTTGAGAGTTAATGTGGAGCGACATCTTCCCGGCACCTGTACAGCGATTATCCCAACCGTACTCGTCGTGAGGGAAGTGGATTACTATCAGCGGTTTCCTCTTCCTGAGCGCCAGTACATCCCTGCGGAACCCGGACGCCATCTCTCCCCGCAAGACCCAGTCCATATCGGGTGACTCCCCGCAAGGCACATATTCGGTAAAGTACCCCACAGCGCATCCCAGTGAGATCATCTCATCCAGGAATGAATCCGTTCGAAGACTCCGCTCATTCCTCGCAGTGACCATAGCGGCGAAGCCAAAGCAGGCCCCTGCATCGCGCAGGTGTCTGAAGGCTCCGACTACAGCGTGGTGCGCCCCAACGCGACGCCGCTCATCGGTATCCCATTCCGTACCCTCCATGCTCACGAGCGTGACGACATTGCCGCCCGCAGCCAGAAGTCGTGCGGTATCAGCATTCATGAGCGACCCGTTCGTAATCAGAACAAACAGCAGCCTCTTGTGTCTGCCAAAGAGCCTGATCAGCTCCGGACGGAGTAGAGGTTCGCCTCCTGTAACCACTATGGAAAGGACACCGTACCTCTCGGCCTCACTGAAAAGCACATCCAGCTCCTCCTTAGAGAGTTCATGGTCACCGGGCCTTCCTCGTGAGTAACATCCCCTGCAGTCGTAGTTACACTGCATCGTCGGACTGAGAGCGATAACGGGGGG
>Ga0180438_10010731_pt1 | contig 11197 bp, 12 predicted proteins | sample SS_ome_12_FD_132455 | JGI IMG/M metagenome (GOLD analysis project Ga0180438, IMG submission 132455) | Hypersaline lake sediment archaeal communities from the Salton Sea, California, USA - SS_3_D_2 metaG | ecosystem: Environmental > Aquatic > Non-marine Saline and Alkaline > Hypersaline >...
GAACGGTTGATTGCGTTCAACCGAGAATTTAAAAAATATGGCTACAATTATCTGCTCTTGTTGCACGTAGTTATGGTGGTACCGTTATTTGTACCAAATATTTTAGCAGGCCTTGCGCATGTTTCTTTGTGGACATTTATCTGGACAACGGCGGTGGGGATTATTCCTGGAGCGTTGACTTTTTCATTTGCCGGACAACAGTTGATGGAAATTGACTCGATGCATGAAATTTTTTCAGCACCAGTTTTTTTTGCTGCCTTGTTACTTTTGTTGCTTGCGATGTTGCCGTTATTTATTCGTTGGTACAGAGCATGGCGGCATAAAAAAGGGCCTAGTCTAGAGGCGTGAGCTTGTCGATATATTTTTTCATAAGTTGGTAGTAAACTGCAATGTTGCCTACTATTTTGTCAGCAGTTTCTTCTTTATAGATGTGTGATGAATGATTTCGATCTTTTATCATCAGCAAAAGTTTTTCCGTATCTTTTTCTGTGAGAAGTTTTGCTTGGTGAGCAGCTCGAATAACCTGGGTTGGCCCAACGGCTTCCAGGTTTACTTGCATTTTTTCTGTAAGGTAAAGTTTTAAATATTTCCAGAAAAGATCAGTGCCTATCAGGAACCGATTGATAAATTAAACAGTTTGGTGCGCGTACCTCCAAGCACGGGTAAAGCGGGTGCAGATAGTCATAATATTTAAAATTGAAAGTGTTTGAAAAGTGTACTGTTAAAACAGTATCATACCTTTATGTGTTCCATTCAGTTTTTGTCGTAGAGAATATTTTTTTCTATTTTTGGAGAGAGTGTGAATAATTTAAAGAAAAGGTTTTTTTGGGGTTTGATTTTTTTGGCAGGTATTGTTTTGCTTCATATTTTTTTGAACGGCAATCTCATGAATCTGCTGCAGGTTCAGCAGCATCGTGAATCTTTGCAGGCATTTATTCAAAACAGGTATCTTTTTTCAGTTTTTTTGTATTTGTTAATTTTTATCTGCGCCACGGTTTTGAGTGTTCCAATAACTGTTTTGCTGACTGTTGCGGCGGGGTATTTTTTTGGTGTGTGGACCGGCTTGATATACGCAAATATTGGTGCCACTACTGGTGCGATCATCTCGTTTCTACTTTTTCGGTATTTTTTGGGTGATTTTGTCCAAAATCGATACCCTGACCGGCTTAAAGCATTTAATCGGGAAATAGAGGTTCATGGCCCCAATTATTTGTTGACTATGCAAATCCTGCCATTTACCCCTACTTTATTGATAAATATCTTTGCAGGAGTGAGCCAAATTCGGCTCTGGACCTTTGTTTGGACCACTTCTTTGGGGATTTTACCAGGGTCCCTGATTTACACGCTCTCAGGCCGGCATTTGTCACAAATAGGTTCCCTAAAAGAGCTGATTTCTTTCAGATCAGCCCTCCTGTTGGTGCTTTTGGCCATTTTGATGTTGGTACCGATCTTTTTTAAGTGGTGGAACGGCAGAAGGGGCTAATGGGCTTTTTGGAAGGGAGTTTTGGTAAATGAAGGGCCGGCTTTTTTGTTACAGATAGAAATAGGGCGATTGACGGAGCTTTTCAGTATGATAAAATAAATATATAAATTAAATGGATTGTTAAATGGTTATTTTTGGAGGTTTAAAATGGAAAAGCTATCAAAATTATTTTTAATTGTTTTGTTCACGTTTGCGTCGGCACAGATGACTGCTAGCTGGCAAAGAATTTTTCGAAGCCCTTTGGTTTATCCGCTTTATGGGTGGATAGGTGGAAGAAGCGCTGGGCATATCTATAATTTTGCTTGCGAGAATGATAAGGAAAAAATGTCTCGCAAAGAATGGAAGAAGTTAGAAAATAGACCCAAGAGGTGGGGGTGCTTAGGGCTTTCTTTCGGAACGATGGGTCTTTATGGTCGACTAAGAATAGGGAAGAAGAGAGTGTCAGATCTTTTTAGAGAAACTTTGTCCGATCTTGGGGTTAAAGTTTTCCAAGAATTTGACCAGATAAAAGAGAACCAGAATGAAATGCTAGAGCGCCTGAATGCCTTTGACTCTAAGCTTGATCATGGACTCGCAAATCAAGAAAAGATGATTGATGGTTTGAGTGACATGTCTGACTTTTTAGAAACAAATTGGGGTGGTTTTTGGTCTTTGTTCAAGTGGCCATTCAAGAAAAAAATAGAAGTTTTGCCTGTTGACGCTTCAGAAAATGAGTTTGACGATCAAAGTTTCTGTAAGGTTGAGCAAGAAGGTGATTTTAAAGGGTTAGGCGATTTGTAAGATTTTTTAAGAAAATTAAAAAAATGCTGGAGCGAATTTATTCGCTCCAGCATTTTTTTTGATGTAGTATTTTTTAGGTGGAAGTTATCTCTATTGTTTCTAGTTCTTCAAGCTCGCTTTGGGCAACCAAGATTGCAAGTTGTTGTCTAAGGTAATCAATGTTTGGTTTGGAACCAAATAATTTTTTCTTTTTAGGGCATTGAATGGCGTTTATACCACATTTTTGTGCGGCCAGAATATTTTCTTTTTGGTCATCAAAAAATACGCAAGCTTGTGCATCTAGATTACGCTCATATAAAACAGTTTCAAAAATTTTATTATCTGGTTTGATCATGCCCATGTCGCCAGAAATGAAAATATTTTTCTTCTCAAACAATCCAAATAGTTCTGGGTGGTTTTCCTGAAGCTTAACCCCAGTTTCTGAATCCATGTTTGAAAGAATCAAAACTTCTAGGCCAAGGTCTTTGCACTCTTGGACAAATTTTATTCCATCTTTGGTTGGCTTGAGCATTTTTGCGAGTGTTTCTGGGCAAAAGGCAATTTGAAATGCTCGTAAAATAATATTTTTTTCTGTTTTATTTGCAAATAATTCTGGGTGATCTTCAATGAATATTTCTACCAATTGAAAGCATTTTTGTCCGCTGAGTGTACCGTCTAGCCAGTCTCTGAAAATTTGAGCAAGAGGTTGTTTTCCATCTGGTGTCAATGCATTGAGAGTTTTATCTTCTGTGTGTTTTATTTTTTCCGCGATCTCTAACATTGTTTTTTTTATGTCGAAAGGTTTTGCGAAAGGGAGGAGAAGCTTAAGAGTGTTTCCAGCTCCCAGTTTTAATATGTTTATTATTCCGATATTTTTTAATTGCAGCTTTTTGTCTTGTGCAAGTAAAACATCACCTAAATCGAAGATTACATACCTGATTTTTGGCTTTCTATTAACCGATCGATTTTGACCAAACATGGCACCAAACATAGTTCCGATCAACCAGATTGGAATGCCAAATAGAAACGAGAAAGTCATCGCCCTTGCTAGACGCTTTATTCGGTGCATAATCATCTTGGTTTTTCTCCATTTAGGATAGATTTGCTTTTGTTTACTATTTTAACCTACAAAAAGAGGGGTGAAAGTCAACTGGTGTTGGAGCGATAAAGGAGGTCTGAAAAAGCTTCTATTAAGTTCTGTTTGAGCGGCTTGACTTCAGTCATAGAGCAATTATACTGCTTTTCAATGGAAGAAAAGTTTTCTGATGAGAAAAAAACAAAAATAAAAATGGTCTGAAAGGAGGCGCTACTACTGAGTCTTTTATTTGAAACAGCGTAAGTTTTTTGCGTGAAAAGTTCTTTTGAAATTGTTTTATTTCGTCTAACCCAAAAAAACGATAGGTACTTTTATGAATGAGCAGAAAAAAATGATATGGGGTTTATCTTTAGGGCTTGCTTTATTGTGTTCAGGTAACTTGGTATGCGCTGAGGATGTTACGCAAGAGGTAGCGAAAACTGAAAAAGTAGAAGAGCAAAAAGAAGAATCAACTGCTGAGGTTATTAAAAAAGAAGTAGGCCGGTTGATCGTTATTAAAAAAGGGCTTGAGGGCGCAGGAAGATGGACAGGCAAACAGTTGAGAGCAGGAGGACGTTTTGCAGCAAAGCCGTTTGTATGGTGTGGCACTACAATGAAGAGTCTTTTCTTATCTTTGGCAAAGTTTTGCGTGAATGGTTACTGTAAACTTGATCCTCGCGGTGGTCGTCTTGTAAAGTCGGGATCAGAAAATATTTTTTCTCGCCTTGCAAGTTTACTTTTCGACAGACCTAAGAAGCTGAACGAAAAATGGAATGGTATCCCTGCTTCCAAGATTACAATGAAAAAAGTTTCTCAAAAAGTCGAAGGAAAAGTTGAAAAAGTAAAAGAGACTTTGCGTGGAGCCGAAAAAAAAGTTGAAGGAAAAGTAAAAGAGGTTCTTCAAAAAGTCGAAGGCGCAGCTAAAGATGGCAAAGAAAAAATGATTGAGGCGCTCGACAGAGTAGCAGCATAAGCGGCTTGTAGGTTGACTCTTTGAAAAAAAAGAAGCAACAGCCTTTAAAAAACTAAAGGTGGCGTGGTAGAACGGTAATGTGTCTACCACGCCGTTTTTTTTAGGGTAAAATGTTGATAAATTTTTTGGAGATTGCAAAATGAAGCTGTACAAAGAAAAGGTTATGGATCACTATCAAAACCCAAGAAATCATGGTCGTATGGAAAAGCCAGACTTTTCAACGGGGGATTTTAATCCTTCTTGCGGTGATTCAGTTTGTTTTGATGCGCGTATCAAGGATGGAAAAATAACAAAACTTATGTTTACTGGTGAGGGTTGTGCGGTTAGTCAGGCTGCGTCTTCTATGTTGACTGAATATTGTGTTGGCAAAACGCTTGATGATTTGCTCAAGCTAGACAAAGATTTTATGCTCAAACTTGTTGGTATGCCTTTGGGGCCAATGCGGGTTCGATGTGCACTGCTCCCGTTGCAAGCGTTGCATAAAGGAATTGCGGACTTTAAAAATAAAAAATAGTGGTGTTTTAAGCCAAGGTCCAATTTATGCTAAATCGAGCAAAGCTTATCAAAGAATTGCAGCGAGTTTCGGACAAGCTTTTTGCAGATGATTTTCTCCAGTCAGATTTCACTCGGCTTGTTTGGCAAAAGATTGCCGATGATCCAACATTTTCACAAAAAATTCTTGCGTTAAACATTTCTTGGCCAGTGCCTTCTTGGTGCGGCAGACTCGATGATTTTTTTCCTGTTGATCACCAGATAGAAAAGTATAGGGTGTTAGCAGTTGATGGTTCACAAATTTATCCAGACAAGCATCAAGGCTCTGCATGCTCGTTGATTAATGTTGGTTCGGTTCAGTTGAGTTATGGCACCGATGAAAAATCTGTTTTTTTTTGTTCTGATCCAACGGTTTTTGTAGGAGATGAAGATGCAGGGCTTAATGAAAGCCCACAAGAGCTGATTAACTGTCGCCGGCAGGAGTTTGAGTTTTTTGCAGGGTTGCAGCATAGTAAAAAAATAAACAAACCCGATGCTCCTTCAGTTTTTCTATTTGATGGTTCACTTATTTTTTGGCATCTCGAAGCAAAAGATAAACAAGTAAAACAAACGTTTTTGATCAGTTATCTTGATGCTCTTAATAGTTTTTATGAAGAAAAAATGCTTCTTGCTGGGTACATCAGCTTGACCAAAAGCAAGGAGCTTGTTGGCCTTGTTCGAATTGCTCTAACAGAACTTGCGCATTATTTTGGTTTTACAGATGTTAGTAAAGAGGTTATTCAAGCGGTTGAGCGCATGTCAGATTCTCAAATTGTGCGATTTTTTTTAGATCCATTTACCCGTACGACCGTTTTTAAAAATCATTCAAAGATAACCAAATATTATCCTATTTGTTTGCATCCACATTTTTTTTATCTACATGTTGGTAGCGAGATTGTGCGTATAGAAATTCCTGCATGGATTGCTCAAGATGAAAGTTCTGTTGATTTAGTTGCCCGAATGGTTTTAAATCAGGCGATAAAAGGGGCCGGGTACCCCGTTGCTCTTGCTGAGGCACATGAACAAGCAGTGGTCAAAGGGCCGGATAGAGATTTTTTCTATCATGTAGTTAAAAAAATTGGGATGACCCACAAGCGTAGACAGGTTTTTTCTCAGAAGGTGCGCAACAAAAGAGGCATCAGGATTTAGCGATTTTAATCATTGATCTTGATGTTTGTAAGAACAAGATTGTTATAGTCTTGATATTCTTTTTCAATATCTTTTAGACTTTCTAGACTTCCATGTTTTTCTTCCAGCAAAGAAAGGGTTTGTTGAAGGTTTTCGTTGATTTCTTTTTCTTCTTTTTCAGAAAGATCTTTGTTTAGGTAAGTATGGAGTTGCTTTGGGATAGTTACCTCTGCAAAAGGATCGTAATAGCTTGGTTCTCCTCCGAGATATGTTCCCATTTTTTCTATTTCTTTGTTGCAACTGTCTATGGTCCTTTTATAAGAAAGGATTTTTTCAAAGCAAAGTTTTCTTTTCTTTCTCTTTTGCGAGGAATCATCTCCTTCTCGTTTTCTTTTTGGCGGTCGATTTAAAGGTGATTGTTTCGGGCTTTTCGAGGCTTTTATTTTTTGCATTTTTAAGAATAATCTTAGTGCTTCTTTTTCTTCATCTTTTTGGCCCCAAGGAATTGGCTTTTCATTAAATTCATCGAGTAAAGGATCGTTGGGTTTCTCATAAGGATTATAGTTTTTGAGTGTTGGCAATGGTGACTCGGCTGTGTGTTTTTCTATGGCGGGAAAGAGTGTGTCGCTTGATTGATTTTCTCCACCGAGAATCTTTATAGGTTCGTTGAAAAAAGATGGTAGACCTTGCTCATCTTCGAAATCATCTAAACTCATTGCCATTGCTGGCCTGGCACAAAAGAGCAAAATTACAGCAAAAAGAGAGCTTTTTCGTTTCATGGTTTAATTGTTCCTTTTTGGGAGTTTTTCCTTAGAATAAAGGCTTTTTTATAATGGTAAGGCAAGAGTTTGGGGGTGTCAACCGTTTATCTTTATTTGCGTACGTGTTTTTTTTGTTTTAACATTGGTCAGATTTTAACTTTTTTTATAGGAGTTTCTCATGAAAATTTTGCGATCAATTTCCGCTCTGGGCCTTTGTTTTTTTAGTTTTCAAACTTGTGCTTCCAGTGACCTTAAAAAACAGCTTGCTGTCTCCGCAGGGACTGGTTTTATAGTTAGCGCTGGCTTCGGAGTTTGTAAGTCGGTTCTTGGTCGGCTTAGGGGGGCGCCAACTGGCGATCTGGGGGATTTGCAAATGAGAGTTCAAGCGGTTGAAGCAAAAATAAAAAATCTTGGCCAGAGTGGGGGAGGAGAATCCCTTACAGCAGGCAGGTCAAATGACTTCGAAGTTAAAAACAACATGGCTGGAATTAAAAGATTGAGCACTCTTTTCGGTTACGTTGATAAGCGAATAGAATTGCTGGAAAATACTTCTGCTGGTTCTCTTAATGACGAACAAAAAGGTACGTTAAAAAAGTTGAAAGAAAAATCATCAGATACGTTGATGGATCAACTTAAAGCTTTGGATAAAAATTTGGGAGTTCTATCTGGAGATCCAACGGTTCAAGGAGGCTTTGTACCTGTCAACTCGAATGAAATTGGAAAATTGCAAAAGGTTATAGACGGATTGAAAGTTCAGATTAAAAAGATTCAATCTGGTTCGGAAACGTTAAGACAATCTATGGCGGAGTTTAACGGTGGTACTCGTAAGGAATTAGACGGAATTCAGGGAGAATTAGAAAAAATAAAAAGAAGAAGAGGTGATATTCTAAAAGACTTTAATACCGTTAAAGTTGAGTTGGGAAAGTTTTCTACTGTGTTGCAAACCGCTTCTGAGCGAGAAAATCGTTTGAGGTCTTTGAAGAAAAAGTTCGACGGATTAGAGCTTCTAGCAAAACAGCTTAAAGATTTTAAAGAAGAGCTGGATGGAAAATATTTGGACAGTGAGGTTCGTTTGAAAATCCTTGAGAAGAGCCAGAGTTCGACTTCCGGTTTGCCGGAGGATGAGATTGGAGGTCTTTCAGATCGAGTTGCAGCGCTGGAAGAAAGATTGGGGGAGGTAAATGTTCAATCCCTTGGCAAAGCTATGAAACAGCTCCAAGAAAGAACTAAGAAACAGAATAAATGCCTCGTGAAGTTTGGAGAAAGGATAGATGCTTTTGGGGAAGGAAAATCTCAAGGAAATGTTTCTGTTTCAAAGGGAGCTTCCGGTCAATCGGAGTTGGCAACCGAAGTTGAAACATTGAGGAGCAAACTGGAAAATTTTGAAAGCATGCAGAACGTTTTTCAAAACAAATGTTCTGGGTACTCTGGCGACCTCGAGGATTGTAGACTAGACATAGATCGATTAGATAAGGGTCAGAAAGCATTAAAAGAAGAGGCTGTCAGAGGATTGAAATCAATGGTTGTGTTGATTTTGACTCATTTACAAGAGAAAGATAGTTTTGGGAACGACGAAGCGAAAGAAGTTGAGTCTTGGCTGGGAAATAATTCAAACCTCTAACACAAGGAGTTTTCATGAAAAATAAAAAGATGGTTTCAGGTGCATTGGCGGTAACGTTTTTACTTTCTTGTGTCGGGGCGCAGGGGATGGATCAGGACGGTAAAAAACTTTTGATTGCTGGCGGGATTGGTGCAGGAGCAGGATTTCTTGTGGTTGAAGGTCAGAAGTTTTTAAAAAAAGTTTTTTTTAAGGAAGATCCAGCAGCTGGTAAATTGCAGGCTATGTACGATGCTGCTGGTTCCTTCGGTACAGAAAAAGATTTTAAGCATGATGATGAGGTTATTGAGAAAATTGGCAATTTTTTTAGTTATGTTCCAATACATCTGCAAGTTCTTTTCATGAAAGCTAATGAGACTAAAATGAAGCAAGATGAGTTTGATCTTTCCCTGAAACGAATAAAGCAAGACGTTTTAGGTCAACTAGACATGATTAAAATACTCAACGAAGAAGAATTTAGTTCCAAAAAAATGTCTAAGTTGAAACTTTTTAAAAAGAAAAAAGATAAAAAAGAAGAAGTTGATGGTTCTGAGTTAGATTCAGTCCGAAAGGTGGCGCTTCAGGCTTTGAGAAATAAAAAAGATATTGAAAATATTCACCAGTGCTTGAGTGTGATTGCTAATGATAAGAAAGAAACAGAAAGAAAAATGAGACTTTTAGAGAAAAGACAGACTGATATTTGTTTTTCAGTTTGGGGAGATGAAGGCTATGACTCCGCAATACATGGTGTGCTTTCGGAAAGAGTTTCTAATCTAGAAAACGCTACTCGCGCATCACTGGATTTTTATAAGCAAGTGATGACTATGTTAAATTCTTTTGATGAACGGGTGAAAAGATTAGAGGCTTTTGATAAGAAAAGAGATGAAAAAATTAAAAAAAAATAGTTTGAATTTTTAGTTAAAAAAAAGAGACGCTTTTTTCTGGCGTCTCTTTTTTTTAAACGAAATTTTTATCCCAAAAACTTTTTAAAAAATCCTACAATTCCGCTGGTCGTGTCAACTTTATCTCCAATTTTTTTCCCATATTGTTCCAGGATTTTTTTTGTTTCAGCGTCAAGTTTTTTGGGGATGTGGCATTGTGGAATCACAACCAGGTTTCCTCGACTTGCACCACGACGTTTTTTAAACCCTTTGCCTGCAACAATAATTGGTTCACCAACTGGGCAGCCTTTTGGAATTTTGATTGTTTCTTTTGTGTTGTCGATGTTTTCTATTTCAACGTGGCCACCAAAGACAAGCTGTGGGTAGGTAAGCATTACGGTGCACTGTAAGTCGTCTCCAACGCGTTTAAATTTTTTATCTGGCATAACACGAATGCGTAAGAAAAGGTCGCCAGTAGGGCCACCATATACTCCAGCGTCCCCTTTACCAGAAACACGTAACTCTGCGCCGTCAAAAATGCCAGAAGGGATGGTGATAGAAAATTTATCAAATTTTTGTACTCGAGATTGTCCAGAACAGCGACTGCATGGCGACGGAATGATGTAACCTTGGCCGCCACATGCGCTGCAGGTTTGTGAGTACATAAAAAAGCCCTGGCGCCTGTTTATTTGTCCTGTTCCGTTGCAACCAGCACACTGCTCTGCCTTGGTTCCTTTTGCGGTACCTTTTCCGTTGCAGGCATCGCAAGAAAAAAAATGGTAATATTTTATTTCTTGTTTTGATCCGGTGAATGCTTCTTTTAAGCTTATAGAAATTTCTTTAGAAAGGTCATGGCCTCGTTTTGGTTCTGGCCCGCTCTGAGAACGTCGTCTACTGCCCCCACCTCCAAAAATATCCCCAAAAATATCGCCGAAATTTGAAAGAATATCGTCCATGCTCATGCCCTGGCCGAATCCTCCTGTGCCGCCGCCGCCCATGCCGCCTTCAACACCAGCATGACCGAATTGATCGTAGGTTTTGCGTTTTTTTGCATCAGAGAGGACTTCATACGCACCAGCCGCTTCTTTGAATTTTTCCTCGGCAGCCTTATTGTTGGGATTGCGGTCTGGATGGTGCTTGAGGGCAAGTTTCCGGTATGCAGACTTAATTTCTGCCTGGCTGGCAGACTTGGAAACACCTAATATTTCGTAATAATCACGTTTTTGAGACATTTTTTGCTACTTTTATTTATTTATAGAATTGATTGAAAACCACCAGATATAAGCTTAGTTTAGCAAAAAAGGGTGGTTTTTGCCACCCTGTCAAAAAATATTTAAGTGAACCTTTAGGAATATTTTTGATTGATTTTGTTTTTTACGGTTATGCTTGTTCGAATGTCGTTTGCACCCCAATACAGAAGGCTTCCTCCCCCGAGCATTGCTGTTAACCCCGCTGCCGCAGCCGATAGCTTGTGATTCTCAGGTAAAGATTCGAAGACGTAGATTCCAAGATAAAAAAGGCCTCCTCCAACCAAAATTTTTCCTCCTGTGGTCGCAGTGTTCAGTAAGTTAGCAAAAGCTTTTTTTGTGCTGCTTTCTTCCTGATTTTCTTTTTTTTTATTAATTTCTCTTTCCATACCATTCATAGTTGGGGTAGAACCAAAAACAAATGCTGTACATAAGAGGGGAAGAATAATTTTTTTGAAATTCATGTTTAATCCTTGGTTTTGTTGTGAAATTTTATTTTTCATCAGCCCTTTTTGTTTGTTGTTTTTTTGTCTCCTTCTGTTGTGTAAACAATAGACTGCCAGTTGAGTATATTTGCCTGCGAGTGTTTTAGGTCGCCCGTTCTTGTGGGTTTAAATAATGGTTTTTGATCATACCCTGGAAAATCTTTTTTTAGTTTTTCAAGAAGTTCTAAAAGAGAGATGCTTTTGCCTGTTGCTATGTTAAACGGTTGACCGTTCATAATTGTTTTGGTTTGCATACCAAGCAAGAGGTTTGCTTCTA
>Ga0180438_10010732_pt1 | contig 11197 bp, 8 predicted proteins | sample SS_ome_12_FD_132455 | JGI IMG/M metagenome (GOLD analysis project Ga0180438, IMG submission 132455) | Hypersaline lake sediment archaeal communities from the Salton Sea, California, USA - SS_3_D_2 metaG | ecosystem: Environmental > Aquatic > Non-marine Saline and Alkaline > Hypersaline >...
AGAAGATTTTATATTTTTTCAAGATATATGATATCAAAACAAAAGAAAATTTGCTATTTCCTTGTTAGCGTTGTACTTCTCTCTTTCGGACGAGCATCAGTTCTTTGGCCCCTCGCTCCAATCACAGCCATTTGTGGCTATGCACTCGCCTGGAAATCGCTCTCCTCACGCCCTTTTTTAAGCGCTTGGTTGCTTTTTTCTCTCACCAATCTCATCAGCCATAGCTGGCTCCTCTCACATCCTTTTTCCTATATTATCTTAGTATGGCTCCTAGTCTCGCTTCTCTTTGCCCTTCCTTATGCCTTGATATCAAAACATATTGTCACAACTGATTTGAACTTCTCCCGCATCATTCAATATGCCGCCCTTCTCACCTTGACTGAATGGCTCTTCACAGTCTTGCCTTGTGGCTTTTCCTTTCAAACAGCAGCTCTTCATCTCTCATGGCATGCTATTCCCCTTCAAACGGCATCTCTTGTTGGAGCATCAGGCCTCGCCTTTCTCGTCTTTCTTACTAACCTCTTTATCTATGCAAACTCTTGGATCGCCATCATTTTTGCCCTTATTCCCTATGCAATAGGAACTGGGCTTTTTTGGCACCATGTTGAAGAACAAAAAAAAGCATCCCATATAAAACTTGCCATCTGCCACATGAACGAAGAGCCGGATGTGTGGATGAGCCACCTCTCACCACCTGATCTTCACACTCAAGAATGGAACAAAGTCTTGTCCCTTCTTTCTCCCCTTGAAAACCAAAAGGTTGACCTTATCGTCCTTCCTGAAGGTGTTGTTCCCTTTCCTGCATATGCCCAACTTTATGATGCACGACTTCTACCTTCTGCATTCTCTGTTCAAGCTGACTTTGCTCTCTCTTCGCTCGATATTGCCCACATCATTGCCCACAAATTTGACACATCCATCATCTTAGGCCTCGAAAGCGGCGGTTATCCCTCACACAATTCATGTTATTTTGTAAACAGAGACAAGATTGAACGATATGACAAACAGCTGCTCCTTCCCCTGGGTGAATATATCCCTTTCGAACTCTTAAGTTCCTGGCTTGCCTCTTACGGCATTCACAGTAGCTTTTCTCCTGGAAATGAAGCTAAAATTTTAGATGCAGACAACCTCGCTCTATCTCCACTGATTTGCTATGAAGAGACTTTTGCCACATACACAGAAAAAGCTTCAAAACTTGCTCCCAAGGCCCTTGTGTCATTAAGTAATGATAATTGGTTTCCCAACTCTGGACTTGCCAAACTTCACTTAGAAGTTGCCCGACTTCGAGCTGTTGAAATAGGAAGGCCATTAATTCGATCATGCAACAAAGGAGCGAGCGCTGCAATCGATGCTCTCGGTCAAACCGTTGCGCAAAAAGAAGGAGATGCAGGAGTTGTCATATGTTCTCTTGCCCAATACAGCCATCCAACCCTCTACCAACACATCGGAGCAACAGGATTCGCTTATCTTTTCTTATCTTTCAGCCTTATCTCATGCTTCCCAAAAAGAAAAATTGAAAGCATTGAATAAGGGAAGCGATCAACCAACTAAATAGTTCGCTGCTATTTTAACAACACATCCAACAAGTGCTCCTAAAGCTGTTGGTGTACCAAGTACGAACAAAAGCGAATTTTCCATATTTATAGAGCGTTCGGAACAATCAGAATCTATACCCAAACAAGCTGAAGAATTGGTTTTGAGTCAGTAGTACTTGGTTTTCGTTAATCAATAAATCGTGCCCAACTTTTTTTATCACAAAAAGACCCTGTCAAGCCAATTCTTCAACTTGAATGGATATACAAACAAGTTGAGGAATTGGGTTTCTCCTGACTAAATTGAGACTTTAAAGTCACAATTATCCTATGGAATACAGTAAAAAATGTTGCTGAAGTCCAAAGAGGGGTTGGAAATGTTGCAAAAAAAGCACATTTGCGACGAGAAATCCTCTATAGAACACTCTCAGAAAAAGGCAATCCAACATTGGGTACTTTCTTCCCACTTATTCGAACTTTAGGATTACGTTTGGAATTTTGTTAAAATCCATTCCTGCAAAAGAGAAAAAAATTGGGTTTCAGCGTCGCCTTCAAATGAGGTACGGCCTGGTTTAATTCCTCTCTCCGAAAGTTTAAAAGCTGTTTGTGTATTACAAAATCGCCCATGGAGGCGTATGCCAATGCCTTGGACACCAAGGGCGGCTGCAAACTCAGCAAACATTCTCATAGCCAACTCACATGTTGCAATGAGAAAAAGAATCCTCCGACTGGGAAATCGTCCCTTCAAATCAAGTAGAGTGTTGGCAATATCTTTTACAGTTGGAATTATCGTTATAAAAGCGCGATCACTTTTGAAAAGGTATTTTGCTTTACCAATAATACATTGCTGACAAATAAGGCTAGAAAAATCAGCTGCACAATCGCTTGTAAAACGTTTTGATGGACATTCTAATGGCTTTTGACAATAGGAAAAACCGACAAGCAAAATCGAATCCTCAAAAAGGTTAATAAAGTGCTTTACGGAAGTAGTGCCATAGAAAAAATAATCGTCTTGTTGCTCACAAGATTTTTTCACAAAGGCCCGAAGATATCGAAATAAGCAAGAAAACGGATGGAACAAAAAATGTCTGATAAATCGAAATCCACCCTTTCGAAAGAAAAGCCATGTAGCTCCTCTTAACCGCAAAAACCTCTGTTCTCCAGGCACAATAAAGAGAACTTTTGAGGTACTAGCATGCTCTTGTATAGGACAAGTCTTCTTAGCGATAACCGCCTGCTTGTCCCAACACGCCTCAGACTCTTTCCAGCAAATCTCTTGTTTCATGAGAACATTATATCAAAAAATCGACATTATTCTGGAGGAGTTGGTTCATTCGACTGTCCCTCATCCCCTGCTAATTCCCGGGCTGCTTCTTTCACAGACTGCAATCCATTAGCAAATCCGATCTTTCGAAGCAGTGTGTCTATATATTGCATTTCAGAAATGAGTTGATCATTTTGAAATTCCAATTGCGCAATGCGCTCTAACAGTTCATCTTCAGTCATACGTGTGTCCTTTCACAGAATCTGAAACATCAGCTCTCTCATGTTGCATAGACATTGGTATCAGCCGCAAGGTTGGAGGAAGATCGACTTCAGAAGACTGTATTCCCGAGGCAGCCAAACGGCGAACAGAGACAAGCAAACGATTCTCAAATGATCCAACTGCCCGATCGTACGCCTTCACACTGCGCTCTAAATGCCTGCCAATATCAGAAAAATGTTCGGAAAAGATTTTACATCTTTCAAGCCATGCTCGAGCCTCTTGAACGATAAGATGGGCATGCTGCTCGACCTTGGCCTCTCCCCAACTATAGGCAATAACTTTGAGCATAGCAATGAGCGATGTTGGAGTTGCTAAAAGCACCTTCTGAGATCCAGCATACTCTAAAAGTTCTTTATCATATTCAAAGGCTGGAGAAAGGAAACACTCTCCAGGTAAAAAGAGCACAACAAAATCCGGTGTTCGAGAAAACTGATCCCAATATTTTTTCTGCGAAAGCCTCGTAACATGCTGACGAACACATTTAGCATGTTGAAGAAGCCTTTCCTTTCTCACCTGTTCATCCTCAGCATCAATTGCATCAAGGTAAGCGTTCAGGGAGACTTTAGCATCAATAACAACAGCACGATCATTAGGAAGACGCACGACCATATCGGGACGAACACATCCTAAATCCGATCCTGTTGAAACCTGCTCATCAAAATCGCAGTATGAAAGCATACCAGCTACTTCCACAACACGACGAAGCTGAATCTCACCCCAACGACCACGCACTACGGGCTCACGAAGAGCTTTAGCTAAACTTCCCGTCTCTTTTTGCAGCTGAGAATGAGCAGTCGATAGATGATGGAGTTGCTGATGCAATCCTTCATACGCCCCTTTGCGTGCTATTTCTAATTCATGCACTTTTTTTTCCATCTGCTCTAATGTTGTTTTCAGTGGAGAAAGAAGGGAAGCTGCCTCTTCCTGTTTTTTGTTCATCGATGTGTTCATCAATGTACTGTATTGATCAAATGTCTGCTTGGCAAGATCAAAAAATGTTCTCTGAGACCGAGAAAAAGCATCGTGTGAAGCCGCTTCAAAGCGATCAAAAAGTTGTTGGCGAGTTTGATCTATGAGCTCTTTTGTTCTTTTCTCTAATCCTCGAAGCACTTCAAGCTCATGTTCTAAGACTCGTTTTGCTACTCGCTCGTCCTCTAAAACGCGTACAAGATCGTCTGCCTTTTGCTCAGCAATTGAGGTTTGCTCTTTGAGACTCTGGCAATATCCCAAAGTGGATTTATACCGAAGAAAAAGCACAACTGTACTTATCAATAGCAATGCAACACCAAATATCACAATCTTCCTCAGAAATTAAGTTTTATGAGATACTTGTACAGTAATGTAATGTTTTCTATCGAGCGTTTTTCGAAACGAGCCATTCCCACTGTCAATTTTTAGAGGAGAGAGGGAAGGTTGTTGGATTGAGTTACCCCAACCTCTCCTCATCCATATCCTCTGAAGATATGGATGAGGAGGGGTTGGGTAAATTCAATCAAAAAAATTTTCTCTATCCTCAAAAAGGGACTATTGGAATGGCTCAAAACCAACTTACAAAAAGGATAGGTTATTACGTGAAAAAACACCTTCTCTGGAATACTCCCCTCATTGCATTTATACTGTATATCCCTTTCTCTGAACAGATCGACCTTAATGTTTCAGCATCATTTCTTGGACCTGAAGGAAAATTTCAAGCCTCAACCTGGTGTTGGAAGATCTATCGTTATGGATTGAGGCCTGGGCAACTATTATTTGTTACAAGTATAATCACAACATGCATAGCCCTGCTTTTGAGAAAGCGCAAAACCTTCCTGCACGCTCTCTATGTCTCCCTTGTTCTTATCATCGGCTCTGGAATTATCGGTCATGGCATCTTTAAACGATTCTGGCAACGGCCTCGACCGAAACAAACAATACTTTTTGGGTCAAAATATCCTTTTTGCGCTATTTATAAACGATATACTGGACCAGTCGATCGCCATCTCAGATCTGTACCTTCAGGACATGCCACCATGGGTTTTTATTTTATTTCCCTTTTTTTCTTAGGCAGGCGTTTGAACAAAAAATTTCTGGCCATTACTGGTATTGCTCTCACTCTTATCTTAACGTTTTTGCTTTCATGGGCAAGACTTGCGCAAGGAGGGCATTTTCTCTCTGATCTCCTCGCTGCCTGTGTGATCATGTGGACAACAGCCTATTGGCTTGATATCCTTTTTGATAAACTCGAAAGGCCAACATGACAAGAATCACCCTTAAACAACAGCGCATTCTTGATGCTATAGAAGAACACACTAAAACCCATGGACATGCTCCTAGCTATCGCGAATTAGCCCAAAAACTCGGTTACACTTCTACTGCAAGTATCTATCGGTTCGTTCAATCTCTAAAAAAACAGGGGCTGATTGAAGACTCTGCAAGAGGCTGGAGAAATCTCCAATCTAAACGCCAATCCCAATCTGAACCCTCTGTTGACATAGAAATTATTGGACAAATCTCCCAACAAAACGCCCCAGAACTTAGCCGAAACTCTCGCCTAATCTCTGTCCCCTCTTATCTCGTCACCCAAGAAGCTAACGTATATGGGCTTACCATTCAAGACGCCTCTTTTACCAACGAACACCTCTTACCTGGAGATATCCTTCTTGTTGAACCCACTGATCATGTGCAACAAGGAGAACTTGTCCTAGCCTCGGGTGAAAAGACAATTGTCGGCCATTACTTTGAAGAGGGAGAATACATCTGCTTTCGCCCCAACCCCTATGCTATAAATAAAATAGCGCAAAATACTCGATACCTATTTGGAGAAATACAAATATGGGGTGTTATTATCGCGCTCATTCGTCATTTTGGAGAGAAACATACCCAAGCAGGCCGATGAATTGGCTTAACAGGATCTTTTTGTTGTAAAAAAATCGGGCACGGGCACGATGTAGGTAGCAAGTTAGGTTTTAAATTTTTAAGCTTGTTTGGGTATAACACGCATAGACCCAAGATCCAAAAACATAACCCCATGTAAAAACAAGTAGGGCAGCGGCAAAATTCTGAAGGATCATAAAGAGAATTAGAGAGAAAAAAGCAACAAGAGTGATCAAAAGATGAAAGGAACTAAATCGAACGTTAATTACTTTTAAACTAGGAAACTGCCAAGTGCTTACCATAAGATAGCCAAGCGAACAAAAAACGAAAATAGCAATAAGAGCTCGTGCCATGTCATTTTCAAGATCAATGCTCATCAAAAAGAAAGTAGGGGAAATAGCGGCCAATCCAGCACATGTTATCGGCAATCCATGAAAAGCTATTTTGGGCTTATTTTCATCGAGCGAAGCGGCGGTTGAAAATCGAACTAAACGCAATATTCCTGCTACAGAAAAGATCATCGCTCCAGACGTTAAGAAAGCAGAAACCACTGTCCCAGGAACAGCTGACAATGTCTTTAAAACCACAACAGAGGGAGCCACTCCAAATGACACACCATCTGCCATAGAATCAAAAAAGATGCCAAATTCACTCTTAGCATTCATCGCCCTGGCCACTGTACCATCCAAAAGATCGCATACAGCAGCAAAGAGTAAAATACGCACACACGAAGTAACTTGTTCAATAACTGCTGTTCCTGGATGAATCATATTCATCTTAAAAATAACAAATAAACCGCAAGAAAGACTTAATGCAGTAAGAAGATTTGGGAAAACAAATTGTGGTTTCATCTCTATTTCTCAAGTTTATGAAAAATATTATAGCTTATTGAGAAACTTTTAAGTAACCTCTGAATAAGTTCCATGAGAAGAAGATGAGTAGATTTTTTCTCAAGTTTTTCCCACGCGACGAGTCAATAGCCTTTGCGCTATTGGCGAGGAGCGGGGAGAAAAGTTGTGGAAAAAGATACCCATTTTCTTCTCATGGAACTTATTCAGAGGCTACTTAAGAAAGATCAGCTATAGTATGTAGACCTGTTCGCCTTGCTGAAGGTGTCTGAGACTCTTCAATAGCTCGCTGAGCTTGCCGCTGTATATCACGACTCTCAGCAGCCACATGCATAAGGCCACGACCAACATAATAAATTGTTGCATCTCTAAGCACACTTCCAATCAAAGGCGATGAAGACCCTCCTGTTAAAACTGTCAAAGACCCCACTATCAAATGTTGTACTAAAGAATATTTCGCAAAATTAACAAACTCTTCTCCCGCCCCTTTAACATAGGTCCCTCCCATTCTCCACGCAATCTCTCCTAGTCTTCCAATCAATCTTTTCGGTTGCGTCTTCCCTTTTGTCCTTTTAGTGAAAGGACCTTTCGCCTGTTTTATCGATCGAAGCTTGCTTGGCAACTTTTTTTTCAAATCATTTCGTTCTTTTTCCAAATCTCGATATTGAATCAACTCCTGATCCAAGTTCTCTTCAACTCTCGCTACCATCTGTTGCAAACAGGAAACAGTTGCCTCAGGCGTCGATTCTGAAAGGGCAAGATGGTAATGCTGAATGATATCATGGATTGACATCGTTCCAGATTGTACCGCACCCAAAACTGCTTGCAACTCACTTTCGTTCTGACGCAAGCGCTCTATTTTTTGATCTGAAGTTCGCAACTCACTTGATATTTCAAACAAACGAGCATTGATCTCTCTTTGCTCTCGACTCATCCCAACTTCTCTTACCATGCTTTCACCTTAATTGCTTTTGTTGGATCATTGATCTTACATAGTCATATAGCTGCTCTTTTTCAGGTGCTGGAGGCACGACCCCTCCTAACCCTTGTTGAGGGCCAATTGTCCCAAAAAGATTTGAAAGGAAAGAGACGGGATTGGTTATTTGCTGCACTGCTGCAAAACTAACAAAATCTCTTCCTGTTTGCGGCATTCCACCAATATACTCTTTCCAAATATCAGCAACCCTTTCTGAACATAACCAACACGCAGAAGGCTGTTCGGGCTGTGGCGGCACTACAACAGCCTGCTCAACAACTGGAGCTTCGACTGAGGTTTCAACTTGTGAGAAAGGTCTTACTGGTGGCTCTAAAACTGTACCTCGACCAGGAACTAATGGTGTTACTACATGACCCATACCTGTCATATCTAAAGTTGGACGCGGTTCAGGACCAAAGACCACTCGCTCTTCAACTTGTGGTGTTACTGGTTTTTCTTCCACAACCGCCTCAGGCTTAACCTCAACAGGTTTTGGTTCTTCCTTACCCCATCCCTGCATATAAAATTGCAAATATTGCTGCGTATAATGTGTCATCGCCATCATGGCCATGCCACTTACTGCCTGGGCAACAGGTGCGGGCAATGTTTCCTGAGCCGCTGCGGCAATAAATGGACGAACGAATGCGGAACCAGCTGCTGCTACGCCCATTGTGAGAGCTCCTGGAACACCTCCCGCGATAAAACCTTGAAAAGCACCCATAGCACCAACTGTTACTGCCTGCCCTAAAGCGCGTGATAAAAATGACCCTCTTGCAACCTCTGCCGTATGAGCCGCTTGTACAATATAGGGTTTGTTAATAACATCTCCATATATCGCGCAAGCTGCGTTACAAATATTCCCTGTTCCCTCTTGTTTGATATGAATACCACCTTCAACATGAATATAAACCGGTCCTTGCCCCCCTGTCGTCTTTTTATCTAAATCTCTAATTCGTTGAGCGCATTTTGCTTTCAGGGCTTTTGCTCGTTCTCTGATCGCATCACAAATCGGCTTAGTGGTCTCGTCTCCCTTGTCTTTTAAGGACTTGACCATCTGATCACACGCCTTGAAATATTCATCTAAAAGCAATATGAGAGGAGCCGCTTCTGACTCTGGAATTTTTGTATCCTTTAATTGACTGATCTTTTTCGCAATCTCTTTTTCTGCACCTTCCATTCTTTCAATCTGACGATCAAAATGGGCAATTAATCCATATTCCCCCTTAAGAGAAAGCAATCCCTCATATCGAGCGTTGAATTGTTCGCGAATATTTTCAACAATTGCTTGAGATCGATCCTGCCCCAAAAGATCGGCTCCTTCAGCTAAAAAGAAAGCGCCGATTTGACCCGCTGTCCGACTCCACGAGGCATCAAGATCTTGTAGAGCCTTTTTACAGCATTTAATCTGCTCTTCCGCAGTCTTAAGTTGTTTAACTCCTAGCAACCAATCTATCCAGCCCTGCTTTGTAGCAGGAATATCGGCAATCTTTCTAAATTCCTCATCATAAAATTCTTTAATGCGCGCTTGGATCCCTTCAGCTGAGGCAGGCCCACCAGCCTCTTTTTGATACTTTTGAAATTTCTGCTTCACCTCATCATATGCTAAAGCTCTGACTCGATTCCCAAATGCACGTTCTCCAGAGAGTGGTTGAGCCAATTCATTGGCATACTGTGTTATTGATACTAGTTCTGATGTATTTGTAAGCTTAATAAAGATTGCAACACGCCCTTCTTTTGAATCTAAACGAATCTCATATCTCTCTATTTCCTTTCCTTGCATTTGCGCTTTCAGAGAATGCCTAATACGATTATCAAGTGATTGATTAAAAACCATTTGAATAAAAGGCAAAGGCCTCCCCTCAAAGGCTCGATCGATTCGCGACCACATTTCGCTTGAATAGTCAGCCAAAGATGGTGGTTCTAACGTCCATTTTTGAAGTTCTCGCGCAAACGCTTGTTCTAATTGTGTTTTGTACCTTTGACAAATTTCGGTTAAAACCAAAGAACGGCGATCTCCTTCAAGACCCAAAGTATTTAAAATTTCATCAGCTGAACGCTCTCCAGAAGAGGTACGAATATTCAATCGCCCATTTTCAGTAACAGATAGGTCTGTGATTTCTCCTGATGCTTTGAGAAAGGCGTTAGCCGAAGCCGAAGTTAGCGCATTATTCCATCGATTATGAATGGCTTGTAATTGTTCAGTAAGCTTCTTTCGAACCGTAACATCTTCTATCTTTTCCGCCCTTTCTTCAACATAGCCAAAAAAATTAGCGAGATTTTGATAGATTTGGCCAACCCGTTGATCAGAATTCTTAACAAGATACTGTTGAATATCAGCATCAATGGGTTTTGCACCCATATTGTTTACAAAATTTTGTAGTTGCGACTGGAGATCAAAAACCTTAATACCTAATAATGAACGAACAGCTCGAGCAATTTTATATATGACATCATGAACAAAGCCTCGTGTCGCTTCAAAACTTATGGGTTTTTTTTGATCGAAATCAAAAGATTTTATATAACATTTTACCCCTTCCTTTCCCTCATTTCTCGTTTTTTCATGACCAAAAAACGAGACCCATTCGAGAAGGCGGGTTGTCTGAGAAACAGAGCCCATTTGCATACCCTCTTTAAACTGACATATAAATTATTTTGTTCAATTTGTCAAATCAATAGTTTATCAATAAAACTGGACCTATTTATTTTAAATAAGTTAATAATATTTAATAGGAGAAAATCGATGATTTACCTCATCTCAATTCAAAAACCGCCAATGATGTCAGGCAAGAAATTACCTTAAAGCCGATAAAGCCTACACTGAACCTGCCATGCGTCCTTCTCGCATAGAAGAAGCAAAATAAGTCTTGCTGCAACTTTGAGTATATTTCGTTTTCAGCTACAATCGCTTGAAAAACCACGGAATATACTCAATATATGTCCTCTTCCGATCAATTTTCTGTTGGCTATCGATATAAAAATTTTGTTGTTAGTCGAAATCGTCCTATTCCCGAATTACAATGCTCTCTCGTAGAGCTACTCCATGAACCGTCTCAAGCACAGATCATACATATCCAAAATGATGATCCAGAGAATCTCTTTTGCCTTTCCTTTCAAACAATACCATCCTCATCGAATGGCGCAGCTCATGTGCTCGAACATATGGTGTTGTGCGGTTCTAAGAAATATCCAGTTCGCGACCCATTCTTCACTATGAGTAGACGAAGTCTTCATACATTTATGAATGCTTTAACAGGATCTGATTTCACCTGTTATCCTGCAGCAACACAAATTGAAAAAGATTTCTATAACCTCTTACATGTCTATCTTGACGCAGCCTTCCACCCCCTTCTCAATGATCTCAATTTCCTTCAAGAAGCTCATAGATTTGAACTTAAAAGCGATCAAGACCAACCGCTCACAATAAATGGTGTTGTCTATAATG
>Ga0180438_10010734_pt1 | contig 11197 bp, 9 predicted proteins | sample SS_ome_12_FD_132455 | JGI IMG/M metagenome (GOLD analysis project Ga0180438, IMG submission 132455) | Hypersaline lake sediment archaeal communities from the Salton Sea, California, USA - SS_3_D_2 metaG | ecosystem: Environmental > Aquatic > Non-marine Saline and Alkaline > Hypersaline >...
GTTCGGTACGAATTTGCGAACATGGCGTCGCATCTTTTGCGTACTCCGCTCAGCTTCATTCAGGCCTCAACTGATCTTATGCTGAATTCAGAATTGGATCCTGAAGAGCAGCGCGCCACGCTGGAGAGAATGCGCGAGCAGAGCCAACGTATTCGAGAGTTCATCAGGGGTTTGCTCGAGATGTCGCGTTTAGAGACCAACTCTGTTCAGGTTTACCCTGAACCGGTTGCTCTTCCGCCTTTAATCGAGCGGGTGCTGGACCTGATTCGGCCTGAGGAGCCTCGTTACGTATTTAGCTTTACCACTCCGAGCACCTTCCCTATCGTGGCCGCCGACCCCGGTAAGACCGAGCTGATTCTATTGAGTCTGCTGCGGAATGCGATGAGTCGTTGCCCAGATGGAGGTTGCGTGGCGCTGGGATTAGAGGTTCGTGGATCTGAGGCGATAGTCTCTGTCGTGGATGATGGAGAGCCTTTTCCGCTTAAGCAACTCGACCGGGTATTCTCGCAGTTCTACCCGGTGGATGATGATGATGACAAGATGCCGTCTACCTATCAGCTTGGCCTCTATACTACTAAGCGTTTGATTGAACTGCAGGACGGCAGTGTGTGGGCCGAGAGTCAGCCTGACAGAGGTACACGCTTCGGCTTCTCCTTGCCTATTTGGGGGTGAGGTGATGACAGCTAAGGTTTTGCTCGTAGATGACGATGCGACGATACTCCAATTGCTAAAACTCTTTCTTGAAAATGAGGGCTATCAAGTCTGGGCTGCGCAGAGTGGATTGGAAGGATTGGATATCGCTGCCCAGGTGTCGCCCGACCTGGCTATCGTTGACGTTATGATGCCCGTTATGGATGGGTTTGAAACCTGCCGGCGACTGCGTGAGTTAGGCTTGCAGTCAATTCTGGTCATGAGTCATCGTCATGATGAGCGCAGTGTCGTGAGGGCGCTGGAGTTGGGGGCAGACGATTACTTGCGTAAGCCATTTGAGGTGCCTGTGCTCCTGGCCAAGATGCGTAACCTGCTGCGGCGTAATGGCCAGGATGCCCCTGGGGACTCACTGGTCTACAACGATGGCCGCTTACTGATAGACTTAAATCGGCGTCACGTTGAGGTTCGTGGCCAGCCGGTCCAATTGACTCCAACCGAGTTCCGTCTCCTCTCTACGTTATTGAGGAATGTGGGTCGGGTCGTCTCACACGAAGAGCTGATTCGGGAAGTCTGGGGCATGGAAGAAAGTGCCAGTCTGGCCTCACTTAAGGTTTACGTCCACTATCTGCGCCGCAAGATCGAAGACCGGCCCCGAGAGCCTTACTATTTGCTTGCCGAGTGGGGTATTGGCTATCGATTTCGTGAGCCAGGCCGGGCATCATTATAGAGGACGGACTGTCACAGTTGATCTGATCGTCGGTTCAGAAAAAAGGAGAGCCTGCTGGCTCTCTCTTTTTTTGTGAACCGTTGTTACGTCAGCATAAATAACCATCCATCTCTTTCTAACCGTTTTCTAAGCATATTCTTATGGCCTTTTTATTGTTATCACTCTCTTTCTAACCGTTTTCTAAGCTTGTTCACACAGCTTTATCATTAAGTATTGTTAGACTGACCGAGGAATGAGTAATCAGACTGGCAAGCTGATTTTGATATTGGGTTAAGTGAATCAGACAATAGAAATTCAACCGATTTGGGGAGGAGATAATCAGATGACCCAAGCGACACAACCCTGGTCTGGTCAACTGAGCGGAGCACTACCAATTGCCGTTAACGCGCGATGGGCAGAACGGCTGTTGCTGTTCATTGCTGTTACGGCGCTTGATCTAATAACAGTCCTGCTTGGATTTTGGCTGGCATATACTGTTCGCTTTGAGATTGGCATCGGCTGGTTCTATCAACACCAGATGGCGCCAGTAGCCTTCTATTCCAGACTGGTGTTCTTCCTCGCCCCGGCCTGGTTGATCGTTTTTCGCCTGTTTGGCCTGTATGATTTCAAAATCCTCTTCAATGGCATGCACGAATACGCCCGCGTGTTTAACGCCTGTACCTTAGGAATGATGCTCATTATCCTTCTGACCTTCTTCGATCCGACTTTGACCATCGCTCGCGGTTGGGTCCTTTTGTCCTGGATGCTGGTGACTCTTAGTGTTCTGTTGGGGCGATTCATACTGCGTCGGGCTATTCAAGGTCTACGTGTTAAAGGGCGCTTTCTGACAACAGCACTTGTGGTCGGTGCAAACGAGGAAGGTCAGGCGATCGCCGAGCAGCTACGGGCCAATCGCAAAGCGGGTGTTTGGATCGCTGGTTTTGCCGATGATGAGCTTGCACGTGGAAGCCAGCTCTTGCCGGGTGCCCCCGTGCTTGGCTCCATCGACTCGGTTGCTGATTTGGTCACGCAGCATGGAATCCAGGAGATCATCGTTGCTTCCACCGCGCTGTCGCGTGAGAAGCTTCTTGAACTCTTTCAGTCCTTCGGTGCCACCGACGACATCACCATCCGATTGTCATCAGGGTTATATGAGATCTTAACCACCGGGGTTGAGGTCCAGGAGATTGGCAACGTCCCGCTGCTGAGCATCAACAAAGTTCGGCTTACCGGCATTGATGTGTTCTCAAAGCGCGTGTTGGATCTCGTGGTATCTACCGGCGTATTGTTGTTGTCTTGGCCCTTCATGTTCGCCATTGCTGTCGCTGTTAAGTTGGACTCGCCCGGGCCTATCTTCTATCGGCGGCGTGTGGTGGGGGTAGGTGCCAGGCCCTTTGACGCGCTGAAATTCCGTACCATGTACGTGGACGCTGAGGAGCGGTTAGCGCGAGATCCGGAGCTGCGTCGTCAGTTTGAGAAGAACTTCAAGCTCAAGAATGACCCGCGCGTCACACGAGTCGGTCGTCTGCTGCGTCGCACCAGCCTCGATGAATTGCCACAGCTCTTCAATGTCTTGTTGGGCCAGATGAGCCTGGTCGGGCCACGCATGATTACCTCAGAGGAGCGGGCGCGCTACGGCAAATGGCGCATGAACCTGTGTACTGTCAAGCCAGGTGTCACCGGCCTGTGGCAGGTCAGCGGGCGTAGCGATGTCGGCTATGAAGATCGTGTAACGCTTGATATGCAGTATATCCGGAACTTTTCCATCTGGCTTGACCTGCATCTGTTGTGGCGGACTATCCCGGCCGTACTTAAGGGACACGGAGCCTATTGATGAACGGGATGATTCTGGCTGCCGGTGAAGGGAAACGCCTTCGCCCTCTGACCAGGTATTTGCCCAAACCGATGTTGCCATTAGCCGGACGACCGCTCCTGGAACACATCATCATTCATCTGCGCGATTGCGGTGTCACTCGGCTTGCGATCAATTTGCATCATTTGCCGGAAGCGGTGATGAGCTATTTTGGCGACGGCAGTCGCTGGAATGTGAGTTTGCGCTATTCGGTGGAGGAGCAGTTGCTGGGGTCAGCCGGTGGCGTAAAGAGACTACAGTCCTTTTTCAATGACACGTTCCTATTGTATTACGGTGACGTTTACACCCAGGCTGATCTACGTCCTATGATCGAATTCCATCGCCGTTCTGGCGCCACGGCAACAATGGGGCTCTATCACGTGCCTGATCCGTGGAACCGTGGGATTGTTGAGTTGGATGATGCAGCGGCTATTGTCAAGTTCGTAGAAAAGCCTCCTCGGGAGCAGGTGTTCTCTGATCTCGCCAATGCCGGTATCTACGTGTTGGAGCCGGAGGTACTCGATATGATCCCAGAAGGACGGGTGTGGGACTTTGGCCACGACGTGTTCCCTGCTATGTTGGCCCACGATAGCCACGTAGCTGGCTATGTCATTGAGGGTGTTGTAATCGACATTGGCCTACCCGAGAAATATCAACACGCCAACCGTATTGCTTCCGGCGGGAATGGGCCAGCTTGTGTAGGCAATACCTTAGATGTTGTAGGAGTTGCGCCGTGATCGATCAGAGGATGCTTATCTCGCGCGCACCTGTGCGCATCAGTTTTGGCGGCGGTGGTACCGACCTTCCCTCGTTCTATGAAAAGCACGGCGGTATGGTTGTCAGCACCACCATCAATCATTACGTGTATGCCATACTCACCACCGGCAGCAGGGAGACGGTTCAAATCGTATCTGCTGACTATCGTACCTTCTGGCGTCAGTCGCTCAATAGTCTGATCTGGGATGGTGACCTGGCTTTACCTCGTGCCATTGTTCACGAGTTTGACTTGCACCAAGGTCTGGACATTTTCTTGGCTTCTCAGATCCCGCCCGGTACTGGACTTGGTTCGTCTGGCAGCGTGGCTGTCTGTCTTATCAACGGTTTGGCTGCCTGGCAGGGTGCATCGTCAACCCGGCACGAAGTGGCTGATCAAGCGTGTCATGTCGAGATCGAGAAAATGGGCATGCCCGTCGGCAAGCAAGATCAATATGCTTCTGCATTTGGTGGCTTGAATTGCATCACTTTCTCTGTTGATGGTGTGACAGTCGATCCTCTACAAATGCCCGAGACGGCCTGGCATACGTTGCAGCGTAGGCTGATGCTCTTCTTCACTGGTAGTTCGCGTCAGTCTTCGAACATCCTTCGCTACCAGAAAAGGAAGGGAGAAGAGGGTGACAAGCACGTGATCGAGCGGCTACTGGCCATCAAGGAGCTTGGGCTGGCGATCCGAGAGGCTTTGGAGGCGGGAGATCTGGACGCATTTGGTGAGTTGATGCACCGCTCTTGGGTACAAAAGCGCTCGCTGGCACCTAACATCTCCAGCAGTTCCATTGACAGGGTGTATGAATTAGCCCGCTCGTATGGAGCGGCCGGGGGCAAGATCACTGGAGCCGGCGGAGGCGGGTTCCTTATGCTCTATTGCCAAGAGGAGTGTCAGGACGCCGTGACAGACGCTTTGGAAGAAGCAGGACTGCGCCGGATGGGGTTTGCTTTTGACACCTGTGGTGCACAGGTGATGCACGCCGGCCAGTCTCTGTGGATGACCTCTCCCACTTTCGGCGAAGCGTTTCAAATGGTTCAGGCCACACGCTAGTGGTGTGTCAAGGCTCATTGTTGTACATAAGTCGCCTATTGCCCGAACTGGATTCCCTGAGCCAACGGCAATTCAGTTGACCAGTTGATGGTCGTCGTCTGGCGCCGCATATATCCTTTCCACGCATCCGACCCAGACTCGCGTCCACCCCCCGTTTCCTTTTCTCCGCCAAACGCGCCGCCGATTTCTGCCCCGCTGGTTCCAATGTTGACATTGGCGATGCCACAATCAGAGCCTGTGGTTGCCAAGAAATTTTCGGCGGTCAACAGATTGCTGGTAAATATGGCGCTGGAGAGTCCCTGGGGCACCCCGTTATGAATGTCAATGGCCTCGTCTAATGAGTCATACTCCATCAGGTATAGGATCGGGGCAAAGGTCTCCTCGCACACAAGGGCCGTCTGCGCTGGCATCTTGATGATCGTCGGTTCGGCGAAGCACGGCCCTTTCTCGGGCAACCGTCTGCCGCCGCTTAGAATCTGGCCTCCCTGGACCTTGGCCGTTTCCAGGGCTGCCATCATATCTTCGACAGCCTGTTCGTTCACCAACGGCCCCATTAAGATTCCGTCCTCCAATGGATCCCCGATCGGCACCTGCTGGTAGGCTTTCACCAATCTATCGGTAAGTTCTTCGGCGATGTCTTTGTGCATAATGATGCGTCGTGTGGTGGTACAGCGCTGACCCGCCGTACCGACGGCGCCAAACAGGATCGCTCGCAATGCCAGATCAAGGTCGGCATCTTCGGCGACGATAATGCCGTTGTTGCCTCCCAGCTCGAGGATGGTGCGCCCCAGGCGACGGGCGACTGTTTCTGCTATGTGACGTCCCACCCTGACCGACCCCGTGAAGCTGATGAGCGGTAGGCGCGCATCGTTGATCATCCGCTCGCCGACGTCCCGCCCGGTGCCAATGACGAGATTGAACACTCCGTCCAGACCGTGATCTCTTGTAACTTGGTTTGTGATGTGTTGAACCGCAATTGCTGTCAGCGGCGTGCTGGACGATGGCTTCCATAACATTGTGTCGCCGCAAGCGGCGGCGATGGCGGCGTTCCACGACCAGACCGCGACGGGGAAATTAAAGGCGGTGATAATGCCTATGGCGCCAAGCGGGTGCCACTGCTCATACATGCGGTGCCCAGGCCGTTCTGAGTGCATAGTCAAGCCGTATAGCTGGCGCGATAGTCCTACCGCAAAATCGCAGATGTCGATCATCTCTTGAACTTCGCCGACTCCCTCGGCCTTGATCTTGCCCATTTCCAATGTCACCAATTCGCCAAGCGGTTCCTTTTGTTCGCGCAGGGCGTCGGCCAGATCGCGGATCACCAGGCCCCGAGTGGGGGCGGGGATAGTTCGCCACGTCTTAAACGCCTCCGCCGCCCTATTTACGACAGCTTCATAAGTGTCTACTGTTGCCTGAATGACGCTCGCGATTGCCTCACCGCTCGTTGGGCTGTAAGAGATCAGCTCTTTGCCATTCCGATCTTCTATCCAGCCGTCAGCCCCGGTACACGCACCAAAATTGATGTCCCGGATGTGTAGCTTTTCGAGTAACGCTTTCATGTGTGATCCTCCTTGGTGTTATGGCTCGATCAACGCGCCAGAATGATACCACAAAAACACATTATTGTGAACCAATCTATCCTTATTCTTGTGTTGGGTCTGCCCCAGATTGGGAGCGGGGGGATCCCCCGAATCCCCCCCTGTGCTCCCGAGATTTGGACGTACCCCCTGTGTCCTTGACCTTTCCCGGAGTTTAGATATTATATACTGGGCTGTTTGACAACCATAAGCATGAGAGGCCAACGATGAATCTACCAAGATTTGCAAGATACGCCTGGGGGGTGCTGGCCTACAACATAGTCGTCATCCTTTGGGGTGCCTTCGTGCGGGCTACCGGTTCAGGGGCTGGTTGCGGCAGCCATTGGCCGCTTTGCAACGGGCAGGTTGTCCCTCGGGCGCCTCAGGTTGAGACGTTGATAGAGTTCTCCCACCGGTTGACCAGCGGCTTGGCATTCTTGCTCGTGATAGCGCTTTTGGTTTGGGCATTCCGGGCATATCCTAAGAAGCACCGGGTGCGCTGGGCGGCCAGTTTCTCGGTTCTATTCATAATCACGGAGGCTCTCGTCGGGGCTGGATTGGTCATCTTTGGGTTGGTGGCCGACAACGCCTCGATGGCTCGGGCCTTCTCAATGGCTGTCCACTTGTTGAATACCTTTCTGCTTCTGGCCTGCTTGACTCTAACCGCCTGGTGGTCCTCAGGTGGCGAATCGGTCCGGCTTAGAGGGCAGGGGATGCGGGCTGTGCTCTTGATTATTGGACTCCTGGGTGTGTTGGTCCTGGGTGTCAGTGGGGCGGTGACGGCATTAGGCGATACGCTCTTTCCATCTGCTTCGCTGGCCGAGGGTTTAAGCCAAGATTTTTCACCAACAGCGCATCTTCTGATCCGCTTGCGCGTATTTCACCCTGCGATCGCCATCTCTGTGGCACTTTATTTGATTTTGGTTGTGATATGGCTTTACTCACTACGCCAGAACTCTATTACCAAAAGGTTTTCTCTCCTCCTTGTCATTCTTCTTGTCATCCAACTAGTAGCTGGGGTGATTAACGTCGCTCTGCTGGCCCCGGTGTGGATGCAACTCGTCCATCTTCTGCTGGCCGACTTGGTCTGGATTGCCTTGGTGCTCTTGACGGCTTCGGCCCTTGCAGCAAATGCACCTGATACACAACCGCTTCAATTTGCCCAACAGGGATTGGAGCCATAGCCTCCCCCTCCTCCCATAGTTTTAGCAGTTTCAGCCTCCTTGAACTGTAACCAGGTATCAATCGGCCCCCGGCACATCAGAGTGTCGGGGGTTTCTGGTTCAGATCATTCTAACCTTTTTCTAAGTATATTCTCACGCCTTTATCATTAAGGTTTGTTACACTCGCAATGTGTCGAGTACGGACTGACCTGAGGTATCATATAGCTATTCATTAAGGACAATCAATATGCGCGCTATATTCCTCGATCGAGACGGCGTCATCTGTGAGAACCGATCTGACCATGTGAAGAATTGGCACGAGTTTCGGTTCTTGCCTGGAGCCAAGAGCAGCCTGGCAGCCTTGAGTCAACTTGGCTTGCCTATCGTTGTTGTCACTAATCAAGCCATTGTGGGGCGAAAAATGGTACCGTCTAGCGTGGTGGACGACATTCACCGGCGCATGGTGGCTGAGATTGAAGCTAATGGTGGTCGCATTGATCGGGTGATGTATTGCCCCCATCGCCCAGAGGACCGGTGCGCTTGCCGCAAACCCGAATCCGGGATGTTGTTGCAAGCTGCCGACGAGATGGGCATTGAGTTGTCCGCCTCCTACTTGGTTGGTGATGCTGCCACCGATATGCTGGCTGGCCAGCGCGTTGGCTGTCGGCTCTTGTTTGTTCTGACCGGTCGCGGCTTCCAACAGCTTCTGCCTGCGGTGCATGCGGTAGATGACTTCACTATCACCCGCAGTCTGGCGGGAGCTACCACCCGTATCATCAACGCTGAGATGGAGAAGTTGATCCCCGTCTATTCCGGTCGCTCGCAACATTCACTGTCAACGGTAGGTAGTGGGTGAGGGGCTATCCACCTTTTCTGGTTTCCTATTTATGTTTGAACAGCTTCGCTATTACGTGAAAGGGCAGGCCTCGAGCTTGCCTGCTTATATCTTAGAACAGTTAGTGTTAGGCCTCTTTGGTTGGGTGCCGACAGTTGTTGGCATTGGACTGCGCGCCCTCGCGTATAGGCTCATTATGAGACTCGATGGCACGCCAGCGATTGAGGGTGCTGTTCGCATTCTTTGTGCCAGTAACATTCGTCTTGGCAAGAACGTCTATCTGGACCGTGGGGTTTACCTGCACGCCCTGCCAACCGGCATCACCATCGGCGAAGGCACCTTTGTGATGCACAATACCATGCTGCACGTCTTCAATTTTCGTAATATACCAGAGGCCGGTATTACCATCGGCAAGAACTGTTTTATCGGTGAATTCAACGTGGTGCGTGGGCAGGGAGGAGTACATATTGGGGACGACGTGTATACAGGCCCCACGGTGCAAATCCTGGCCGTGAACCACGTTTATGATGATCCCACCCGTCCCATCCGTGAGCAGGGCATCACCGCGCAGGGGATTGTGATCGAAAACGATGTCTGGATTGGGGCCGGTGCGATTGTCCTTGATGGTGTAACCGTCGGTCAGGGAAGTGTGATCGGAGCCGGGGCCGTCGTTTCCAACGACATCCCGCCCTACAGCATTGCGGTTGGCTCACCTGCCAAACCCATCAAGGACCGTCGTGAGGGAGGGAGCAATCATCGTCAGCGATCAGAGGTATTCTTTGGACATTTGGAGCAGTTTCGGGGGTAGAGGGTAATGGGCAATTATGGCCGATATGTGGGGTGGGTTCGTAACTTGCCATTTGAGTGATAGGTTTCAATCCTGCCCCGCATAGAGGCGTTTCCCTAAGGAGGTCGACTAGTGACGACGTTATCAGTAGTGATCCCAGCGCTAAACGAAGAGGACGGCATCGCCGAAATTGTCGAGCGGGTGCTGTCCATCAAGGAGCCGTTGGCCGAGGTTGAGGTCTCAGATCTGGAGTTGATTGTGGTAGACGACGGATCACGTGACCGGACAGCCAAGATTGTCAGAAGCTATCCAGAGGTGGTGCTGATCCAGCACCCCGTCAATCGGGGATATGGGGCGGCTATCAAGACGGGCTTTCGGGCGGCACGGGGGGAACTTCTGGCCTTTCTCGACGCCGATGGGACCTATCCACCCGAATCCTATCCCGAGCTTTGCCGGCCTGTTCTCGAGGGTGGGGCGGATCTGGTCATCGGGTCACGCATGTCCGGTGCCGAGAGTGATATGCCCACGGTTCGCCGTGTGGGTAATCTTATCTTTGCGACCTTGGTTTCGCTAATCGGCAATCAACGCGTCAGTGACAGCGCCAGTGGGCAGCGGGTGCTGCAGCGTGACGCGCTGGCGCTCCTTTACCCGCTTCCTGATGGTCTGAACTTCACCCCGGTGATGAGTACTCGCGCCATTCACGAGAATCTCAACATCGTCGAAGTTCCCATTCCCTATGCTGAGCGCAGGGGGCGTTCAAAGCTCAGTGTTGTGAGGGACGGCTTTCGTTTCCTTAGCTCCATCGTCATCACAGCTATGACCTACAATCCAGTCCGCATCCTGGGCGCCATCGGCGCCGGGCTGGTGCTGTTTGCTATATTGTTTGCCCTCTTTGCTGGACTGTTCGGGGTTGGTGAAGACACGGCCGCCTGGCCATTCTCTCGGTTCTTCGCCGCTTTTGTGATTGCTGCCGTCGGGGTCAATCTCTTCTCGACAGGTGCCTTGTTCAACTACCTGGTGTCGCTCTTCCACCGGCGCCAGGTGCGACAAGGTGTGTTTGGCCGTCCTCTATTTCATACGCCACTGGAGAATCATTTTGGCTGGATGGGGCTGCTTGCGGTCGTGGTCGGCGTCGTTGTTTACGCACTAGCCGTGTTGCTGGGTCTCAATTCATCGCCGGTTGTTCCCCCTTGGTTTGCGCCGGCAGTCAGCTCAGTTCTGGTGTTGAGTGGCTTCCAATTGATTACAGCCTGGATATTAGTGAAAGTGTTGGCGCAACTCAGCCAGCGTGAGGCCCACGCCCAGGACGATCTTGGGATGAGGCCGGAACCCGTTGCGGCCGCACCCGCTTCAAGTGCCTTGGAGGGCGTGAAAATCCCCGTGCAGGTGCGCTGACGGGCATGGATGGTTGGAAGATTGGAGGATTGAAAGACTGGTTAGCGCCAAGCTTAGTCACAGTGATTTCCCGCTTCGTTATGTCCATCCTTCCAATCTTCCAGCCTTTCATGATAATAGTTGCAGGGTATGAGGAGTAGTTAGTGCATGACTGAGCAAGATGTGTGGGTCAATCTTGGCACACGACAACTGAAATCAGCGCGCGAGGCGAAGTATCCTGATGTGGGGGCCGTCTTGCGTGATCTCCCCCAAAAACGATCCGATGGTGCGGTGGATGTGATGCTGGTCAATCCGCCCGCGCCCGATGGTGGCATCTGGATACGCAGCCAACACCGTGTAGGACGGCGCTCGCGCGAAAACATGATCTGGCCCCAGGTATCGCTGGCCCAACTGGCTGCCATGCTGCATCCAGATTATA
>Ga0180438_10010735_pt1 | contig 11197 bp, 8 predicted proteins | sample SS_ome_12_FD_132455 | JGI IMG/M metagenome (GOLD analysis project Ga0180438, IMG submission 132455) | Hypersaline lake sediment archaeal communities from the Salton Sea, California, USA - SS_3_D_2 metaG | ecosystem: Environmental > Aquatic > Non-marine Saline and Alkaline > Hypersaline >...
CCGCCCGCCGGATCGGCATCGATCGCGATGACGTTGCGACCCTGTTCTGCATACAGATGGGCCAGCAGGGCCGAGCGCGGTGTCTTGCCCACGCCGCCCTTGCCGCTGATGGCGATCTTGTTCAACTGCGTCATTCCCACCTCCCAAGCTCAACAGGGATTAGCCGCTCAACGGAGTTGAGCCGCTAATCCCAGGGATGTCCTCATCCCCGATGTCCTCATCCCCCCCGTCCTGCAATCCGTGTTTCTGGTCGAGCCGCTCAGGGCAGGGCCATTTCGACGAACTGGGTCAGGTCCAGCACCCGGACACGCACCTTTTGCGCGCGAGCCGCCTTGGCTAGCGTGCGCACGCACTGGGGGCAGGCCGAGACCAGCACCGTAGCGCCCACCTCCGCCGCCTGAGCGATGCGCTGTGCTGACACCTCCTGCACCAACTCTGCGTCAAAGGTCTCCAGGTTGCCGCCGCCGCCACAGCAGAGCGCGTGCTCCCGCGATTGCTGCATCTCGACAAAGGTATAGCCCGGCACACGGCGCAGGACCTCGCGCGGCTCGTCAAATATACCGCTCTTGCGCCCCAGGTCGCACGGGTCGTGATAGGTGACGACCCCCGTGCGCCTGGGTTCCACTAGCTCCAGCCGGCCTTGTGTCACCAGTTCCGCCAGCACCTGCGTAGCGTGGACCACCTCAAAACCCAGGGGCTCACCCAACACTTCTGGATACGTATGATGCCACATGTGGTAGCAGGAGGGACACGTCGTCACCACCCGGGGCACCCCCACCGCCCGCATCCGCTCCACATTGTGGCGAACCATCGGGTCCGCCTGCTTCAACTGGCCGGCCATCAGCAGCGGGAAGCCACAGCACTCTTCGTCACCGCCCAGCGTCGTAAAGCGGACGCCAGCGCGTCCCAACACGGTGGCGAAACTCTGGGGGATGCCATAGCTCATGGGGAACATCGCCGAGACGCACCCCACAAAGTAGGCCAGCTCGGCCTCGGAATCGCCCACCAGGCCCTCGGGCTTTTCCTCCAGGTTGTCGGTCCAGGCCAGACGGGCGGCGTTATCCTCACCCGACACGTTGTGGTACGTGCTGATGCGCTCGCCCAGCATACCCAACGCCCGCACCCCGGTGCGCAGCCCCTCATCATCGCCCAGCGCATCGACCCCCTCGGCCAGGTAGCGCTCCTGCATCACGTGCTGGCGCATGGTCTCCACCAGGCGGCGCACGCTCAGGTCGTGGGGACAGTGCTGGGTGCAGTTGTCGCAACCCACGCAGCGCCAGATGCTGGCGTCAGTGGCCAACATGTCCTCCAAACCGAACTGCGCCAGGCGCATCATCTGGGCCGGCCGATATTGCATCGCCGGGACGGTGGGGCAGCCCGAGGAGCAGCGCTCGCACTGATAGCAGAGATAGACGTTCTCGCCACACTCGGCGCGGATGAGCTTTGAGAGCTCGGTACTCAACGTTATCGCCATATTCTAGTTTACTCCTTCGACTCCGGACGTCCCGTCCGCACTCAGGACAGGTCCTTCGACTCCGGACGTCCCGTCCGCACTCAGGACGGGTCCTTCGTCTCCGGACGTCGCGTCCGCGCTCATCAACCCCATCACTCCACCGCCGGACGGGGCAGCATTCCCGCTCCCTCGACAATCGGCTGCACCGCCGCCTCCCACTCGACAGCCATGATATGTACCCCAGCCACTCCCTCGATCTCACGGATCTCTTGGATCTGTTCGATGCAGATCTGGATCCCCATCTGCCGCCAGGCGTCGCGGCGGGCATCCTTTTCCTCCTTGGGGATTCCGGCGATCGCTGCCTTCATCCGATCCACGTACTCGTCCTGCACGATCATCCCCGGCACCTGGTCCCGCATGTAGCGGGCCATCCCCGAGGACTTTAGTGGGCCGACGCCGGCCATGATATGGACCTTCTCGTGAAGGCCCATCTCTACCACCTTTTGCATAAACTCGCGAAAGCGGGGAATGTCATAGATCAACTGGGTCTGGATGAAATCAACCCCCGCTGCGACCTTCTTGGCCAGCCGGTAGGGACGGTACTCGAAGGGGTCGCCAAAAGGATTGGAAGCCGCACCGATGAAGAAGGCAGGCCGCGCTCCCTTGATGTCATCCCCACACTGGAACTTGCCTTCGTCCCGCAAATCCTTGACCATGCGAATCAACTGGACCGAGTCCAGGTCATGGACGTTCTTGGCGGTGGGATGGTTGCCAAACACGTTGTGGTCGCCGGTCAGGCACAGCAGGTTGCGCATCCCCAGCGCGTGCGCCCCCAGCAGGTCAGCCTGAATCGCCAACCGGTTGCGATCCCGGCAGGTCATCTGCACGATCGGCTCCAATCCTTCCCCTATCGCCAGAACCCCGGATGCGATGCTGGACATGCGGACGACGGCGGTCTGATTATCAGTGATGTTGACCGCATCCACCGCGCCGACGAGCAGTTTTGCCTTTTCCAGAATGTGCTCAGGGTCAGCGTTCTGTGGCGGCCCTAGCTCTCCTGTCACCGCAAAGTGGCCCGCCCGGAGGACCTTTTCCAGGTTACTGCCCGACTTGTAGCCGTTGGTTCGTTCTTCCGTTGTCATAGCTCACCTCACTCCGCATCCGCCAGACGCAGGTCCTCGCGCACGATCTTGCGCGGCCCGCCATCACGGCTGGTCGACCAATCCTTCGGGGGCTGTATTTCCAAAAGCTTTTCCACCGTTCCCAGCTTTTCCGCTCGTTCCCAGATCAGTTGCCAGGCACAGGGGACGTCAGGATCGATCTCGCACACCCCGTTCTGCGAACCGCCGCAAGGGCCATTCAGCAGTTGCTTGGAGCAGCGGGCGACGGGACAGATACCGCCGGTGATGCCGAGAACGCAGTCCCCACACGCCTGGCACCGCTCCTCCCACACTCCCTGCTCCTCCGGCAGGCCCAGGAAGGTGGTGTTGAGCCCGGGCATGGTGATCGCGTCGGGAAAGTGCTCGTTCATCGCCTGCACGCCGATGCCACACGCCAGGCTGAGGATGACGTCATAGTCATCCAATCGCTCCGCCAACGGGTCGATATACTCCCACTCGCATTGGCGTTGCACCGTGACCTCGTCCACCTCCATCGGATGGCCGCCCAGCTTGCTCTTCATCCGCAGCTCCGAGGCCAGAATACCCACTTCCTTCTCGCCACCGGCAAAGCACACGGTCACGCAAGTACCGCAACCCGCGACCAGCACCTTGCGGGCCTCGCCCAACAGATCCATGATCTCATCAAGTGGCTTCTGTTCACCTACAATCATCTTAACCTCCGTTTGGTTCCATCGTAGCGGGTTCCATCTCAAACCAACCCATCCACTTTGTCCTGCAATCCGCTGTTCCTGTGTCCGCCACCGGCCCGCAGCGGGTTCAATCCCAAACCCCGAATCCTCTCAGTCATGCGGGTCACCGCCTCGGCGAACTGCACTCCCATCGCCGCGGACACGTTCACCATCTCGACACGCTCCCCTCCCAGCCCGATCTGGTCGAGCAGGTCGGCGACGTATTTTACTCTGCGTTTCGCGTTGACATTACCTTCCAGGTAATGGCAGTCCCCTTCCAGTCAGCCAGCCACCATGACACCATCGACACCGTGCTCAAAGGCGTGGAGGATCTCGGTCACCTCCACACGGCCCGTGCAGGGTACCTCGATGATGCGCACGTTGGACGGATACTCGATCCGCATCCCACCTGCCAGATCAGCAGCGGCGTAGGCGCAGTGGCGGCAGCAAAAAGCCAGGATCCTCGGGTCAATTGTCGTGTCGTCCATCTCACACCTCCACCGCTTCCATCTCCGACGATGTCTGCATCGACGATGTCTGCATCGACGATGTCCGCATCGCCAACGCCGTGACCTCTGCCTCCACCTGCTCGTCGCGGTAGTGGAGCAACTGGATCGCCTTGGCCGGGCACTCGGAGACGCAGATGCCACAGCCGTGGCACTGGGCCGGCTCTATGTAGGCCGCCCCGACGATGCCCCCGACCCCACTAAAATCAACCTGGATCTGGGGAACGTCGTACGGGCAGATACGCACGCAGGTCAGGCAACCGACGCATTTCTCCGCATCTACCTGCGCCACGATGCCGCCGACTTCGAGCACGTCCTTGCTCACAATCGTCATCGCCCGTGCGGCGGCCGCCTGCGCCTGTACGATCGTCTCTCCCAGGAACTTGGGATAATGGGCCATCCCAGCCAGAAACACGCCGTCGGTGCTAAAGTCCACAGGCCGCAGCTTGACGTGCGCCTCCAGGAAGAAGCCATCCAGATCGACCGGCACCTTGAGCCGCGTCGCCAGTTCACCCGCTCCCTCCGGAGGCACGACCGGTGTGCTGAGGACGAGCACATCGGGACTGAGGACCAGTTCTTGCCTCAGCACCGGCTCCCACACAGATACCTCTAATTGGGTTTCAGGTTTCAGAGTTTCAGGTTCCAAGTTGACCGGATCTGAAACCCGCACTTGCGGCTTGCGGTCGAAATCGTACCGGACGAACACCACCCCCTGGCGTCGCGCCTCCTGGTACAACCGCTCCTTGAAGCCGTACGTGCGGATATCCCGATAGATGATCGTGATCTGCGCGTGGGGATTGCGACGTTTGAGCGCCAGCGCGTTCTTGATCGCCGTCGTGCAACAGATGCGGGAGCAGTACCGTTCCGCCGGACCGATGCACAAAATCATTACGATGGACTCCGGCGTCTCGCCCTCCGCCAAAAGCGCCTCGAACTCTTGCTGGGTGACGATGCGCGGGTCGGTACCGTAGCCGTACTCTGGCCCCCGGTACTCTACGCCGCCTGTAGCCACAATCGTAGCCCCGTGACGCACCTCGGTCTCTCCCTCGGGGCCGCGCAGCCGCGACGTGAAATTCCCGGCAAAACCGCTGCTCGCCAGGTACTCACTTCTCAGATGGGTCGTGATCCCGGAATGGCTCTCCACCCGATCAAGTAACTGCTGCAAGAACGCCTGCGGGTCACGCCATAGGAGGTTAGTTGCAGGCTTCGTCCTGAGGCTCAGCCCGAAGGGTTTCAGAGTTTCAGGTTTCAGGTCCGAGGGTTCGTCTTCCCAGTCCACCAAGTTTCTGACGTTCCACAGGTTGCCACCCAGCCGCTCCTCCCGCTCGACCAGGTGCACCGGGAAGCCCTGATCAGCCAGCGTCAACGCCGCCTTCATCCCGGCTACGCCACCCCCGATGACCAGGACCGCCTTCTGCACCGGCACCTCGGTCCTGTGGAGAGACTCCAGACGCAGAGCTTTCGCCACCGCCATGCGCACCAGGTCCGAGGCTTTCTCAGTCGCCCCGTCCCACTGGTCGGGGTGGACCCACGAGCACTGGTTGCGGATGTTGGCCATCTGAAATAACCCTGGGTTCAGTCCCGCCTGGCGGATACTGTCCTGGAACAGCGGCTCGTGCGTCAGCGGCGTGCACGAGGCAACCACCACCCGGTTGAGTCCCAGTTCACGCGTCTTTTCCGTGATATGCTGGATCGAATCCTGCGAACAAGTGTACAGGTTGTCCTCGGCGTGGGCCACCCCTGGCAGGCCTGCCGCGTACTCTGCCACCCCCGGCACGTCGAGAAACCCGCCGATGTTAGATCCACAGTGGCAGACGAACACGCCCACGCGGGGCTGCTCGTCGTCGACGTCGCGCTCCGGCGGGTACACTGCCTCCTCGGTGCGGGTCCAGCGGACCGGGGCCAGAATTGCCCCCGCAGCAGCCGCCGCGCCGCTGGCCTCGATCACCGACTCGGGAATATCCTTCGGCTCGCGGAATGGTCCCACGGCAAACACACCTGCCCGGCTCGTCTGGAGCGGCTCAAAAGGCTGCGTGCGGCAGAACCCATGCTCGTCCAGACGGACGCCCACCCGCCGAGCCAGCTCGCGCACGCCCTCCGAAATTTCCATCCCCACGGAGAGCACAACCATGTCAAAGCTCTCCTCAACGATTTCGTGGCCCTGCACGCTGTCGCCCGAATCCGACACGAACCGCAGGATCAGGTCATGCGTGCGCGGGTCCTCTCTCACGTACGAGATGCGAGAGCGCACGTAACGGATGCCGTATCGCTCCTGCGCCCGACGATAGTACTCCTCGTAGCCCTTGCTGAACGCCCGCATGTCCATCATGAATACCGAGACCTGGGTACCCGGCTCGTGCTCGATGGTCATAATGGCCTCTTTGGTAGCGTACATACAGCAAATGGCCGAGCAATAATCGTGGGTCTGATCACGTGAACCCACGCATTGCAAGAATGCAATCTTTTTCGGCGACTGCCCGTCCGACGGACGCTCCACGTGGCCCAGCGTCGGCCCAGAGGCGTTCAACAACCGCTCCAACTGAAGCGCGGTGACGACGTTTGGAAAGCGACCCCATCCATACTCTGCCACCTGCTCAGCCTGGTAGATCTCATAGCCAGGGGCCAGGATGACCGCGCCTACCTGGATATCGTGGATCTGCTCCATCATATCGTGATTGATCGCGTCGGCCTGGCATGTGTAGACGCAGCTCAGGCACTCGGAGCAGATGCCACAGGCCAGGCAACGGGCCGCCTCCGCCTGCGCTTGCTCGTCGCTGTAGCCCGCCACCACCTCCTCGAAAGTCGAAACCCGGTCCTCAATCGCGAGTTCGTCCATCGGCACGCGGTTCTGAATCTGCACCTCACCTCTTGTCATCCGCTCGTCGATCTCTGCACGCGTCAGCTCGACCACGGGCAGATCAGGCTTGGGCGGCGGTTCCAACTCCTCCCCACGCAGGTAGCGGTGGATAGAGTCGGCGGCCCGGTGGCCCGATTCGACCGCCTCGATCACAAACGCCGTCCCGGTCGTGGCATCGCCCGCTGCAAAGACCCCCGGACGGGTGGCGGCCAACGTGTTAGGGTTGATCGCGATCGTTTGCTGATGGGTGATGCCGACGCCCGCGCTATCCGGGATGAACGCCAGACCGGCCCGCTGGCCCACGGAAAAGATCACGTTGTCACACTCGACAAAGTGTTCCGATCCCGGGATGGGAACCGGCCGGCGGCGCCCCGTCTCGTCCGGCAGCCCTTGCTCGGTGCGCACGCACTCCATACCGCAGACCCTTGGGGTTTCGGAAAACCCCAAGGGTCTTGCTTCGACGATCTCCTGGGGCGTGACCTGCCAATGGAAGACGATACCCTCCTCCTCCGCGTGCCGCATCTCCTCCTCGTCCGCCGTCGCCTCCTCCCGTGTACGGCGATAGTAGACGTGCACCTCCGACCCCAGCCGCAGCGCCGTGCGCGCCACGTCCATCGCCACGTCGCCAGCCCCCACGACAGCCACCCGCTTCCCCAGTTCTGGCGGATCCTCTAACCGCACGTCGCGCAGAAACGTGGTATTGAGCAGCACACCGTCCAGGTCCGCCCCGGGGATGGGCAGGCGAACGCCCTCGTGTGCCCCCACGGCGACGAGCACCCCGTCGAATCCCTCGGCAAAGACGTCGTCCAGGTTGTCCACGCAGGTGTTCAGCCGCAGCTCCACCCCCAGGTCCACGATGTCCTGCACCTCTCGATCCACGATCGACGCGGGCAGCCGGTACTCGGGCACACCGACCCGCAGCATCCCGCCCGCCACAGGCAGTGCCTCAAAGACGGTGACCCCGTACCCCAGCTTGCACAGATCCTGCGCGGCGGTGAGCCCACAGGGTCCCGCGCCGATGATCGCTACCTGTTCCTCGTACCTCCGCTCCGCCGGTTCCGGCGCTACCCGCGGCTGGGCATACACCTTGTCGGTGACGAATCGCTTCAGCGCCCGGATGTTGATCGGCTCGTCCAGCTTGCCCCGGTTGCACGCCTCTTCACATCGGTGGTTGCAGATGCGCCCGCAGATGCCGGGGAAGGGATTATCCTCCTTGATCACCCGCATCGCATCTTCGTAGCGCCCCTCGCGGATCAGCGCGATGTAGCCCTGGGCGCGCTGCCCGGCGGGGCACGCATCCCGACAAGGGGCGATGCCCTGCTTCTCGATAGCATAGGCGTTCGGCACCGCCTGGGGATACAGTTTGTAGGCCGCTCGCTGGACAGCCAACCCCTCGTTAAAGTGTCCCGGGATAGTCACCGGACAGACGCTGGCGCAATCGCCGCAACCGGTACACGCATCCAGGTCGATGTAGCGCGGGCGGGTCCGCACCCGCACGGTAAAGTCTCCGGCCTCCCCACGCACCCCCATCACGTCGCTGTCCGTCAGCAACTCGATGTTGCGATGCCGGCCACAGTCCACCAGCTTGGGACTGACGATGCACATCGCGCAGTCGTTGGTAGGGAACGTCTTGTCCAATTGGGCCATGTGTCCACCGATGGCCGATTTGTTCTCGACCAGGTAGACCTTGTAGCCAGCCTCCGCCAGGTCCAAGGACGCCTGGATGCCTGCGATACCTCCGCCGACGACCATAGCCCCCCCCACTGTCTTGTCACGCCTGCAACCTGTGTCTCGTTCGATCATGTCTTCCCCCCTTGCCAAGGCGCTTCCTAGCGCCCGCGCTTCTCAGCGCCCTTGGCCGCCCCTGGCGTGGCGACAGGTTACGATGATGGGTCCCAAGCCGGACCTAATCCAAGGCTGTCCGCAGCCCGATGTCCGCAGCCCGATGTCCGCAGCCCGATGTCCGCAGCCCGATCTTATCCATACCTGGACCCTACTGCTGCGATGCTCCCTGTTCTACAACGAATATCAGCCTCCTGACGTTTTCAACGGATTCGGCCCCAACTGCCGAAGCCGGTCCGTCATCTCTTTGATCGCGTTGGCAAACGTCTGGCCCATGCCGCCGGATACAAAGTACATCTCCAGCCGGTCACCACCCAACCCGATCTCATCCAACAACTGCTTGGTGTACTTGACCCGTGCCTGCCCGCGCTTGTTCCCATCCACGTGGTGGCAATTCCCAATCGGGCAGCCGACTACGCAGACCCCATCAGCTCCCTGCTCGAACGCCTCCAGCAGGTAACGTGAATCTGTCTTCCCTGTGCAGGGCAACTTGATCAGTTTGACGTTGGCCGGGTACTTTACACGGAGCGCACCGGCCGTGTCGGCAGCCATATACGCGCAATAGATACACATGAAAACCGTGATCTCGGGCTCGAACTCGCTGCCCGTCTCTTCCTGCTCAATCATTGACACCCCTTCGTGATGCGTGATGCGTGAGACGTAATGCGTGATGCGTAATGCGTACTCCGCATCCGTCTTAATCCTCCAGATCCGTGTCCAGTTAACCGCTAACTGCTAACCGCTTCTTTTTCGGCGGTTTCCACCGCCCATGCGCCCAGCGGCAGCCGCATAATCTGCTCGTCGCGATAGGCGACCAACTGAATCGCCTTGGCCGGGCACTCTCCGGTGCAGGTGCCACATCCGGTGCACAACGAGGGATCGATGTAGGCCGCCCCCTTGATCTCTCCCACCCCCACGTCCGAATACCGCACTTGAGGGATATCGAAGGGGCACGTGCGCACGCAGGTGAGACAACCCACGCACTTGCTCTGATCCACGACCGAGACGACACCGCCGATGTACAGATGCGGCGTGGCGAGAATCGTGATCGCCCGGCCTGCCGCCGCCTGCGCATTCGTGATGCACTCATCGATGAACTTGGGATAGTGGGCCATCCCGCAGATGAACACCCCTTCCTTCGCCATATCCATCGGGCGCATCTTGAGGTGAGCTTCCTTAAAGAACCCCTCGCTGGAGAGCGGCAGATCCAGGATACGGGCCAGTTTCTCCGTTCCCACCGATGGCTGGATCGCCATACTCAGCGAGAGCAGGTCAGGGTGCAGCATGATCTCCTGCTGCAGAGAGGGCTCCCACGCCACGACCTCCAACCCCCCTCTCTCTCCCGTCCCCAGGGGGGGGCTGGGGGGGGCCACCCGCACCTGCGGCGGGTGGGCGTCGTCGTAGCGGACGAAGAGGACCCCTCGCTGCCGCGCCTCGGTATAAAACGCCTCCCTGAAGCCATAGGTGATAATGTCCTTGTACAGCACGACCACCCGACAGTCCGGGTTGAGCAGCTTGATACGGATCGCGTTCTTCATCGTATTCGTGCAGCACGTCCGGCTGCAATATTCGATCTCGCCAGACGGCCGGACACATTGGATGAACACGACCTCCTGCAGGTCCACGATCTGCTCTGGCCGGTGGGTGATGATCTCTTCCAGATCGAGCGAGGTGACGACCCGCTCATCCTGCCCCAGCAAATATACCTCTCCCCGCCATTCCTGTCCACCGGTGGCCACGATGGTCACCCCGTGCTCCACTTCCACCTCACCCGCAGGCGTCCGTACCGTAGAGCGGAACGCACCCAGGCTGCCCCCGCTCGCGACCACCTCCGAGTTGACGAGGACGTCTATTCTCTGGTGGCCCAGCACGCGGTTGGTGAGATCGCGCAGCAGCCGCTGAGGATTGTCCCCCTCAGCCACATAGTAGATGTTCTGCAGATTACCACCCAGCCCCGGCTGTCGCTCCACCAGCGCGACGTCGAATCCCGCGTCCGCGATATCGAGCGCCGCCTTCATGCCCGATACGCCGGCTCCGATCACCAGCGCCCGCCGGACCGGCTCGATCGCCTCTTTGTGCACCGCTTCGGCCAGTCGCACCTGCGCCACCGCCAGCCGCACCAGCTCCTTCGCCTCGCGGGTGGCCCCTGCCGGGTCGTCCACGTGTGGCCAGGCACACTGCTCGCGGATGTTCGCCATCTCAAAAAGATAAGGGTTCAGTCCGGCCTGGCGGACGATGCGCTGGAACAGCGACTCGTGGGTGCGGTGGCTGCAGGCCGCAACGACTACCCGGTTCAGGCCGTGTTCCTCAATCGCGTCCTGGACTTGCTGCTGGCCCTCCTCTATACAGGCATAGTCCGTTGTCTCGACGTGAACGACGCTGGACAAGCCGGCGGCGAAATCGGCCACCGCATCCGTGTCCACGGTACCCGCGATGCTGGGATAGCAACGACACACGAACACACCCACGCGCGGTTCCTCCCCCGTCACGTCCCGCTCTGGCGGCAGGAGGTCCGGCTCGCACAGGAACGGATGTTCCCGCCCATAGGCCCGCTGGCCGATTTCGCTGGAGAGCAACCGCATCACGTCGCCGGCCGCGCCCGCCGCGTCCAGGATCGTCTCGGCGATCTCTTTCGGTGAGGAGAACGTACCGCACACATAGATGCCAGACCGGCTCGTCTCCAGCGGGGC
>Ga0180438_10010736_pt1 | contig 11196 bp, 7 predicted proteins | sample SS_ome_12_FD_132455 | JGI IMG/M metagenome (GOLD analysis project Ga0180438, IMG submission 132455) | Hypersaline lake sediment archaeal communities from the Salton Sea, California, USA - SS_3_D_2 metaG | ecosystem: Environmental > Aquatic > Non-marine Saline and Alkaline > Hypersaline >...
AGCTCGGCCGTACCCTTGAGGAGCGGGTCTACGCCCTTGGCGACCAGAGCTTCCATCGTGCCTTCCTGTTTGGTAAAAACGGCGCATTTATTGACCAGCAACTCCCCCATCACGGCGAAGCCCATCAGGCTTCCGATCTTCTTCCGATCCAATGTCGTATTCAATTCCCGGCTGATATCGAAGATGGTGTTGAGCTGCTGTATTTTCCTATCGAGATTCCTGTTGACGGATTGGATTTCCTCCACCATCAAACCGTTAGCCACGGACGTGGCAGCGATGTTCGAGAGGGAATTCAAGAACTCCACCTCGCGTTCCTCGAAGGGCCGGCTTCCGATTTTTTCTCCGAACCCGACGATACCGATGGTTCCCCGGGAAGAAATCAACGGTTGCAGGAGCTCGATCCCGAATTCTCTGAAAAATTCGACCCATTCGGATTCGCTTCCAATCTCTTTTACGAACACAGACCGTGATGGAGGATCGTCGATACGAATGGACTTACCGATCAGGTTTCGCGGGAGCCCCTTCAGCTCTTCCAAGACGAACTCCCCTTCCGTTTCTTTTTCCAAAAGGACCACACCACGGCTGATCAGCATATGCCCCATGGGAATGCGCAGAATATTTTCCAGGATGGATCGAATGCTCAAGGTCGACGTGAGAGAACGGCTGATTTCAAAAAGTGCCGTGAGCTCTAACAACTGCTCATCCAGCTGCTTACTGCTACTTCCGGTTTTAGAACGTTTTTCTTCAGGCATGATAGTATCCATTCGGTCAACGTGTATCGGAGAACGATACGTGTCTTTTTATCGATCTTTCCATCACGCTTTTTTCTTTGCTTTTTTCCCCTTCTTCAGGAAATACTTTACCATGGTGACTTCGTTCTTCTCACCGGGTTTTGAATGGTAATCTACTTCATCCATCAGCGTTCTCATCAAGTAAATACCAAGCCCTCCAACGCGGAGTTCGGCTAGATAGCTGCTCATATCGGGAATCTCTACCTCATCCATGTCAAAACTGCGCCCCCGATCCGCTACAACGATGGTAAACTTATTGTAGTCGATTTTGACGGCGATATCGATGTCCTGGCTCTCATCGTGCTGATACGCATGCTCGATTACGTTGGTACATGCTTCATCGATGGCCAGCTCGATTTTATTCGTGTCTTCCTCGTCGAATCCCACCTTTTTCGCGATACCAGAAACGAAATTCCGTATGAGTTCCAGATTATCCGTTTGGCCGGGTATTTTCAATAGGTAACTCTTGACTTTATTTTCCATTTACAAATCCTCTAGTTCGCAAAATTTTTGCGGAAAGAAAAGCATCAAGATGATCGGTATTTCTCGATGGCTTCCTCCTCCTTCTTAAAAATCTCGTAAAGAACAGGGAAGCCCAGGAGATCAAAGACTCTGAACACCTTATCATTGGGTTCAGCCAGTTTGATGTCTCCCTTTTTATTCCGAATATCCTCGATGAAACCCATGAAAACACCCAGTCCTGCACTGCTGATGTACGTTAGCTCCGCCAGGTTTACGACAATGCGCACCCGATTTTCATCGACCAGGTCTTGAAGGGCGTTTTCAAAATCAGGGGCCGTGTGCGCATCCAGGTAACCCTTCAGGTATACTATAGATACGTCATCTGCATCCTTTCGTTTCACAATAAAATCGTTCATCGATTCCTCCTACTTTCTCTTTTGTTCTTCAATCATACGATAATTCGATACAAGAGTTTGAAAAGGATGTAAAATTTTTTAAACATTCACCATAGTCTGTATCATTTTGATAGATCACGACATTTTCATTTCAACATCCGCATAGCCAGAAGGGTCACATCGTCATGTCTGGGCACGCCACGGGTAAATGTGTCCAGCCTTCGACGAATCTCCGTAAGAATCTCTTGGGCCCCCTGACTGTGGAGATCGAGTAACGTTTCCGTCAGTACTTCCTCGCCGTATTCGTCGCCCTTATCGTTCCTCGCCTCCGAGACGCCATCTGTGTAAAAGAAGACGATATCTCCTTTTTTCAGATGGAGTACTTTCTCCTGCAAAGACTTCGTGAACGACGCATCATGAGCCAGGCCCAATCCGAGACCCTTGGGTTCTATCCATTCTACCTTCTTTTGCCTGATCCAGCCTACCGGAGGATGGCCCGCTCTGACGAGTTTTATCTGTTTTGCTTGAGGTAGCAAAATGCCGTACACCATGGTGACAAATGTATCGGGCTCAAAATGATTCTTGAGAAATCCGTTCACTTCGACCAGTATCTTTTTAGGCGATGTGAAATGTGGGGCCAGGGCCTGAATCACACCTTTGAGCTCTGCCATATAGAAGGCCGCCGACGCTCCTTTCCCGGATACATCTCCCACGACAATGTCCATCCTATCCTCACCCACGGGGATCAGATCGTAGAAATCGCCCCCGATTTCGTTGGCCGTCGCACAGAATGCATCCAGCTCGATACCCTCGATTTCGGGCATGGTCTGAGGAAGAATGCGCATTTGGGCCTCATGGGCCACCCGCAGTTCTTCCCGGTACACCTCCTGGTCGATGGTCACCTGGACGAGATGGGCGTTTTCCAAGGCTACGGCAACCTGATCGGCAAAGGACTGGAACAGGGCCCGGCTTTCTTCGACGAAACCGAACGTTTCCCGTTTAACGGCATACAGGATGCCCCGTTCTTTTCGCTGAATGAGAAGTGGTGCAGCCAGCAACGAACCGGCTTTCCGTCCCCACTTTTTAATCTCTTTTGTCTTCTTGCTCTTGTTGATGTCATTGATCAACAGAGCTTCCTCCCCGCGCATACTCTCGGATCGGATAGCTTTGCGTACCTCGTCGGGTATACGCTCGATGGCCTCGGACTTAATCCCGTGTGTGCCCGATAGCTGGAACGCGATTCCATCCTTCAGCTCCAACCAGGTAAAATCCGCATTCACCACCTTCATGGCGAGCTCCGTTGTTTTCGCAATCAGCTCCTCTCTGTCAAAAACCGAACCGATGGTCGAGCTCAGGGTTTGAAGGGATTGTATCTCTCGTATCTTCCTGTCCAAAAGACCCGCGGAAGGGAGCAGGGACAGAATCCCGATAAGGGACATTGCGGAATAGATAAGATAGACGACGAAGAGGCATCGTGCATAAGCACCGATGACGAGACTGTAATTATGAACCGTATTGCCCGTCATGAAAAGAACGTGCACGGCAAAAGGTGCCACCAGCATAAAGTAAATGAAAAAACCGATCTTCTGCCGTTTATTCAGATAATGAATCCATTTACACCGAAATCCGTTGATGAAGGCAAGCAGGAGGACAAAAGGAAAACAGATGGTGTTGGGGAACATATAACGATAGGAACCGAACCGATCGAAACTGATGAGTTTTATTTCCTCGCCGCCGGCCAGGGCATAGATCATGTGAAAAAGGATGAATACGACGAGGAGTGTGAAATTCAGATGGGTCTTCTTTGCCTGTTGGACGTAAATCAACTCCTTTAACAGAACAAAAATCCAGATCGAAAATATCGTCAGGGCGAGGAACAAGGCCATCCAGTACAGGTTGTTGAAAGGATACACTGCGGACGAGGCCGGATTGTTAGACGAGTATGCAGTGGGAAGGGATCGAACCGACAGGAGTTTCACGGTAACCCAGAGACCCACCATACAAATCCCCAAAAAGCGCAGTTTATGAATCAGCGTGCGCTCTCGGAACCAATCCATTCGAAACATCCCGAAAAGCAGGCAGATAAAAGCCGCACCCAGAACAAATTCCCTGAGGTGATCCTGCGTCATGGGAAAGGATATAAAAGCGAGTATCCCATTGTCCATGGCTAAAACAAACAGAAAAAGAAGGGCTGGAAGAAAGATGCCCAGGACATGACGTTTCTGAATCCTCATGGTCCACTCATTATGTGATCTTGATGATGACGGCCGTCATATCGTCGTGTTGGGGCGCATCGGCCGTGAAACGCTGAATCTCCCTCTGCGTTCGATCCAGGAGTACGGCTGCTGGAGCTTCCGTATAGGCTTCTACGATTTCTCTCAGGCGGTCTTCGCCAAACTCTTCGTGATAACGATTCTGTGCTTCATTCATCCCATCGGTATAGAACAGGAACACATCGTTCTTCTCGATTCCGACGGTTCGTTCTTCGATGGTATGGCTGAAAACATCGCCCCTTTCCAGACCCAGGGCAATCCCCGGAGGATTGATCTCCTCGGTGGTGCCCTTACCCGGACGCCGAAGGATCATCGGGTTGTGACCCGCCCGCGAAAAAGTGAGGGTACGGGCTTCCAGGTCAAAGATGCCGTATATCATGCTGATGAAAAAACCCCGTTCAGAATTCTCGTAAAACAGTTCATTCATGTTGATAAGAATCTGCCGGGGCGAGGATATGTTCTGGGCCTGTGATTTCAGAAAACCCTTGGTCAAGGTCATATAAAACGCGGCGGAGATGCCTTTGCCTGATACATCGCCAATGGCCACACCCAATTTCTTGGGCCCCATCTCGATGAAGTCGTAGTAATCGCCGCCTACCTCTTTTGCCGGGAGACAGAGAGTTGCTATGTCCATTCCCTTAATTTCCGGATTCTTCCTTGGCAGGAAGGTGAGTTGCACGTTTCGGGCGATCTCCAATTCCCGCTGTATTCGTTCCCGCTCATATATCCGCTGGAGATAATCCGGTACATAAGTGACCATATCGCCCGAAGGCGCCTCACTGCGCAACGCCACTGCGGCCAGAATCAACACGATTCCCAGCAACCCGAACAGGATCAATCCATGAAACAGAAAGAATCCACTGCCCGCATGCAGGGCCGCCGTGCCGTAGAATAGGATCGGGATGCTCAACGCGCCGGCAGCCACGGTGACAAATTCGTATCTGAGGAAAAAGAGGACAAACAGAAGACCGACCAGTCCATTCACGCCCATACGCAGAACGTACGGCATGATTCGAGGAATCGGCATGCTCACGAAAGACCAGAGTACGACCAGGATAGCGCCGATCCAAATACCCCTGCGGAATCGCCTCCGGGCAATCGTCATAAGGAACAGACAGAATGTGATGACGATATACAGAGAGCTGAAAAGACTCCTGCTCAGCACGTGCACACTCGGCCATCGGAATGCCCAAAAATACAGGGGTGAATCGCCCAGCGTGAAATAGCCGTGCCCTACGTCGATGCCCAGATAGTTCAGGAGAGAGGCCAAACCCAATACCAGGAATGCCAGGGCGATGCCCCTGAACAGGGCCAATCCCAGGCTGGGGAATAGCGGCTTTCGGCGCAGGGTATCCAGGACAATCAGTTTTTCAATCCACGTCTCCCGGGTCAGTGATTCGCCCACGGAGGAAAGGGCCCATATTCCACCCGCAACAAATGGCGCCGTTATAACAAACCCCAACAGTAAGGCCCAGATGGGTTCTCCCGCGCTCGTGGATGCCTGACCCCAAAAGTATACGAAGTACCCCAAAAATACCAGGATAGCAGGAACGAGACCGCTTTTAAAATCTATTAAATCGGAACGTAGGCGCATGATGAAATAAATCACCACAAGAATGAACAGAAGAAGAAACAGGACGAGCGTAACGGCTCCTTCCCAGTCCTCCCTCCTCTGTTGATCTGAGAAGGGTTTTGGAATCGTGTACGATTTGTTAAAAATCTGAACACGTCCATTTTTAATAGTAATATCGATGGAAACACCCAGCCCTGCTACCCTTGTATCTCGTCTCCACGTATACCGGCGCACCGTTCCCGCCGTATTCGGCTTCTCATCAACCTCATCGAAGAACCAGGACCCACCGTATACGTCCATCAGCGAGGCGGCGAGCCTCCCGGCTGTTTCACGGTCGGTTTCCTCGGGTGTGTCCACTGTGTCCGGAGGTGCGGTTTCTTCCTCTTCCTCGTGCCGGAAATCGAAATGGATGGGCCTTCCCTGGAGGTCCATGTACAGTCTCACATCTCCAAAAATATGATCGACTCTCTCCCTGACCTCCTGTTCCTCTGAACCATGGCCAAGCTGAATAGAGTACTCGCTTTCCTTGGACCACCGGATAGACCAGTAATACACCACAACCGAATCAGCCATCATTCGATTGGCTACTGAGGTACCAAAAGCCATGTTTAAATAAGCAAGCCTGTCGGCATCGTGTTCCAGGTCCACCCTACGATGGAATGCCGTTAAATCGTATCCCAGGGCTGCCACAAACTGCTGACCCTGCTGAACGATCTCCTCCTTGTCGATCTCCATGCGTATGGCCGATTGCGGGTAAATCCGGGGGTAGAGATAGAGAAAAACAGCCAATCCAAACACGGCGCCGGAAAAAATCCAAATATCACTTCTCGTCATTTTATCGATCATCTAAAATTCCTATGAGTTTTCAATCAACCGAGAGACTCCAGGGGCTCCCAAAATCTTCCATGGTCTGGAGGATCTCACCCCGGCTTGAAAGACGGACGACACGATAATTTCCCGTATCCGCCACCAGGCAACCGCCGTTATAATCATTGGCCACCAAGTCCTCGGCCTGACGAAAGCCCCCAACCCTGACGAGTACGGTTCCGTCTACGGAGACTTTGACAATCTCATCCCCCGCACCGTCCTCCAGAACCGTGACGAGCCAGCAGTCACCCGTCGTTTGATCGACGGAAAGGGTATAGATGGGGTTGTCCAGCACACACATTTCTTCCAGGCTGCCATCGGTCCGGGCCCGGACCAACCGTGTGCTGTCGGCGACCCATACCCAGTCTTCGAGCCGATAGGCTCCGATGGAGATGGGATCGTCGAATCTATCATCGAATCTCACGGACACGGATCCGTCTGCCGATAACAAAACCACATCCTGACCTTCCCGATCTGCGATCCAGCATCCGCCCGACGATCCGACACAACTCATCTCAGAAATCCGTGTGAATCCCGACGTCTCACCCAATCGTGTTCCCGAAATATCATAACGAGCCACACGTGTCCCGTCGTAGTCGCCCACCCACACGACACCGTTGATCTCGTCCATCGTCATGTAGATGGCATCGACCACATCATCCACCCAGACCAGGGGCTCGCCTTCACCAGAAAGCTTGACCATCTGGCCATATAAATCCAAAACCCAGACTGTGCCGGTCAGGGAATCTGCAGCTACGGATACTGGATAAGGCGTACTGATGGACTGCACCACGACGTGACGAATATCGTACGTCAATTTGACGACTTCCAGAAAATAAGCATCCACCATCCAGTAATTGAAAGGCCCCAGCGTGACCAAAACGCTGTCTGAGAGGGGGCTCTCGTATCCATCGGCCACCGCAGAAATGCTATACGTCACCTCTTGATCGTACGGAAGTCCCACATCGGTGTAAGACGCCACATCCGGTGCTACCAGGTCGATAAGCTCAAACGCCTCTTGATCTAACATGCGCCTGTATACGTGATAGCCAAGCAGACCGTCCACCTGGAGCCGGCGCCATTGGAGTATGACATCGTGTCGATCGGATTGAATCCAAAGGCCCGTGGGCCTGCCCTGTGTCTCTGGATTGCGGGGATCCAGCGGGTTACTACGCTCCCGGTTGGAGCATCCCAAAATAGTAACGATCATGACGATGCACAATAAAACAGATCGGTTCTTTATGATCACAGTCCCCTCCCCTCATCGCATCCAAACGCCCTGGATCGTGAATACCAGGGAGATACCCAGACTCACTTCGCCGATACCGTAGAAAATTCCCGTCAGTCGGTCGAAATGTTCGACTTCGCTAAAATACCGATCCATATCCTCGGGATGGCTGGCTCGCATGTATTTTTCATAGGCCCGATCGGACCTGACTTTAAAGTAATACCCTAAGCCACCGCACAGCACAGCCACTGCGCCACCGGCGATAATCCACGTTTTGCTCAGACGAAAGGATTCCTTCTCCATGCCCAGATCGATGGGGATTTGTTTCAATCGAATTTGAATCAACGATGCATCGGCCTGGCTGGAATCCAGGACATAATCCTCATAGCCGGGTTTTTTAACGACGATAAATTCCAGGCTGTCGGACGGGATGGTCAGGGTCATCGGTGTATCGCCCGCATACCGGCCGTCGATGTGAACGGCCGCTTCTCCCGGGATTGTCCCTATCCAATACGATGTAGGGAACGATACGGTGAGCTTTTTGGATTCACCTACCTGTAAGGATACCGTTTGTACCCAATCCCGTCCAAGCCAATCCGTAGGATCCGGATGACTCACACGTAGCGTGTGCGAACCCGGTTCCACAGTCAGTTCGGTCAAGGGTGTTTGTCCCACAGAAATGCCATCCAACCAAACATCCAAACCGGAAATGTCACAGACCAGATCGATCCGGCACTGGGTTGTATCCGACCTATCTTCCTCTTGAGCAACAGATGGCTTGACGAGGAGCAGGCATGCCAGAATCGGTACAAGTCTATTTATCTTCGACAAAGCCATACACATAGCGATCTTCCGAAGCAATGATGAGCGTATTATTCCAGATGAGGGGCGATGTGCGAATGCGGCCTTTTGCCTTAAACTGCCAAGCCTCCTCTCCCGTGAATCGGTCCAGGGCGTATAACGTGCGGTCGAGCGACCCAAAATAAACCCACCGCCCCGAAATAACAGGCGATGTCCCTATCACACTGCCCGTTTCGAACCGCCAACACTCCGATCCATCCTGGGCATCCAGACAACAAAGTAAACCCTGGGTCGTTCCGATAAAGACAAATCCTTCTGCCACGGCAGCCGTTAGGTACACGCCCCCTTCAAGCATCCTATCCCAGATGATAGAACCGTCTTCCATGGCGAGTCCATAAAAACGACCTTCGGTCGTACCGATGAATACCCGGCCATCACTCAACACAGGGGTTGCCGTAAAACTCCCGGAAATCCGTCTTTGCCATTCCAGACTGCCGGAATGGGAAGAAAGGGCACAGACCTTTCCGCCCTCTGTTGCACAAACAACGATGTCGCCCGACTCGGCCACACTCCCCATAACCGGCTTTCCCAACGATGTTTTCCAGTCAACGCTGCCCTGTGGAGAATCCATGCTGAATACCTCTCCCCGTTCGGTACCCCCGATGATGTGTCCGTCGGCCAGCAACGGTTCCCCCACGATGGGGCCGAGATGTTCTTCCCACACGATTTTTCCCGTTGAAAAAGAAAAACAGCGTATCGACGGTTGCTGCCAGCGTTGGAAGGCGATGAGCCGATCCTCTACTGCGAGACAGGTGACCTCCACTTTCTTTTCGACTTTCAAATTTTTTAATGATTTTCCCGTCTTCATCATAAGCACATGAATCTCTCCGGCTTTTGTGCCGAATACAAGGAAGCTATCCACGGCTACGATGGCCTCACCCACGGCGCCACTGGCCTTGTACGTCCAGGCCAGTTTGAACGGCGGATTGACTTCCATACCGCTGTATCCCGTTCTCCGAGAATCCACTCCCCACGTAGAAGTCGACCGGACGCGAAAAGAAGAAACTCCCCGGATGAAACGCTTCTGACAACCGATACCCAACACAATGATTGGGATGAGTACGCTGATGATTTTCTTCGTCTTCATGGCAGTATGATATCGTTCCCTTCGTTGGGCCATCTCGACCGTATTTTTACGGTATCCGAGTATACGATAAAACGCTCTGAGGGTTCGTACGGAAACGGCTTCCCCAGGCTGTAGCGACCGTTGCCGTCCCGATCCCGGAAACATTCCAGGAGGTATTCTCCGGGTAGAATCGCATCGATTCGATAAATCCCTGGTTGAGGGATAATTATCGTATACGCGATCTTGGAATCCCGAACCTGCCGGGCGATGATGTGAATCCTGCCTTCCTCGGTCGTATCGGGATCCACAACACTCCCTGCAACCTCAGACAGCGTATCCGCATCCATCGAATGCAGTGAAAAGAGCGTATCGGTCAGAGCATTACCGGCCAGGTCGACGATGTTCAAGCTGTCCAGTGATACCCAATACTCCGTCAAGCTCTCTAAAGACTCCCCGGGCATGAACACGACATCCGCCGGATTCGACCACCGGAGAACTCCCGCGACCCGATTCTCCAGCGTATCCGCGAAGGTAAATCCATCCCGGAAGCGCGCTGTATCCATGGCTTCGCTGAAGGTGAGACGCACTCGGCCCGAGACCTCCGTCATCTGAGTTCCGGGTGAAGGCTCGGATTGCATCAGTTGCGGTGCCGTGGTATCCGGCCGTCCGGTACCCTCGAACACTACCCTGATGGATGCCGAATCCACGGGATTGCCTGCTTCGTCCTGAAGTCCCATCAGGGTTAGCGCGTATCGCTTGCCATCCGTTTGATCGCGGGTCAACACATGAACCATCTGGTCGTTCATCGGGTCTAGATACACATCATTCATCCCAAGCGTATCCAGGGAATCTTCTTCGGCAACGATGGATAAATCGTTCGGCGAAAGTGGATGCCAGGTTGAGATGGGTTCATCGAAACGCAGTCTGAGATGATTTCGATGAGTAGCTTCTGCGCGAATTAAAGATGGGCCCAGAGTATCCTCCCGCGTCATCCGGAAATAAGAATGGTCCGCCCTGAGGGTATCTCCTCGAGAGAGCAGGACATCCCTGAAGGTGACGCCCACTTCATCCTCTCCGGCCTGGTAGAGCCGATCCGCCCTTCGGTCGCGCACGGCGAACAGACGATACAGACCCGGCGAGATATTGGAGAAAGTAAACTGCCCCCCGGCCTCACACTGAACGATGTAATCGGGAGACTCAGCCGCGGGATCGGGATCGAGGCCGTCTTTCAGGATATACGCCCATACATCGACTCCTCGGGCATCCTGTACGCCGTACACCCGTCCCGCCATCTCACCCCTATCCAGAACCTCACCCGTCGAAAATGCCAGCGTGAATGAAGCTTCCATCGCGTTGTTCCGATAATCCTTGATTCCCGTACCAAAAGTAACCACGTAGGTTCGGTTGGAATCCAGAGGCTCGGAAAAGGTGATCTTGATCTGACGTCCCCGAATTCGTATCTTCCTGCCTTCTTCGTCGATATAAGGGGTGATAAAGACAGCCTCTCTCGAAGACCGGGGTTCGATGCTCTCACTGAACCAGACTTGAATATCTGTTCCAGGATCCACCTCCGTCGATCCGGGCACGGGGTACGTGCTGACCACCTTAGGGGGTGTTTTATCTTCCGGCCCGCCGGGAGGAAATCCTTCCTTGGCACAGGCTGCCATCAGCACGACAACT
>Ga0180438_10010737_pt1 | contig 11195 bp, 7 predicted proteins | sample SS_ome_12_FD_132455 | JGI IMG/M metagenome (GOLD analysis project Ga0180438, IMG submission 132455) | Hypersaline lake sediment archaeal communities from the Salton Sea, California, USA - SS_3_D_2 metaG | ecosystem: Environmental > Aquatic > Non-marine Saline and Alkaline > Hypersaline >...
CCGATACGTCCCCTCTGTTCCAAAGAGCGTCTTGTCCTGACGTCTTGCCCGTCGGCCTGGGCGCTTCAGCTTCTTGCGGCCTCTGTGGGCGGTCAGGCGCATGCCCGCGAACGTGAACTCCTTTGGCACCTTGCTCGCGAATGTGGGACGCGCTGGCCCTCCGGTGACTGGGACAGCTAGATAGGATGCGCCGGGTGTGAACGGTTCACGCAGACCACCATGCTCGAAGTGCGGCAGCAGAAGCCGTCGGTCGATGCTCCCCCTCCCAGGGGGGGCACTGATCTGGATGTCGGCATAGGGGCGCACCGCCCTAACGCTCGCAAAGGGGCGAATCCTTGCCGCCGCCCCGCCCGGGCGCTCAGGCGTGCCGAAGAGGAACTTGGGTTGCCGGATCTGAAAGCGGCGCCGGATGTGCTCAAACTCGGCTTGTTGGATTCGCTTCGCTGTGTTATTGATCGCGATCACGACGGCGTAGGCGAGACGCCGTTGTCCCTTCTCGAGCTGTAGGATTAGATCCTTCTGCTCTATGTTGACGTTGATTTGCACGCCGTCTGTGCTTCCCTCTGGGGTGAAACCGCAGATTGACGCTGGTGGTAGATGGACTCGAGATTCAGCTGGCCATAGCTCAAATCGACGATCTGGAGGGCTCTCGCTGGGGGAGGGCATGCCCGCCCTGCGATCCAATGATATATGGCGTGTGGCGTAACCCCGAGGTCTCGTGCGAGCTCAAACGTGCCGTAGCTGCAGACCCAGCGCCCAAAGTTCGTATCCCACCCCGATGGTCGGCGTGGATGCATTGGAACAACTTCCTTATTGCGCCTGCTCTTGCAGTATCGATACGAGTTATCTGCTCTGTCAAGGGCTTTTCTACTCAACGCGATCGAAGGACCAATCGAACTTCTGGAAGGAGTTCTCAACGCCATCGGGGTCACTCCCTGCATCCCCGATGATCGAGAAGAGAACGACACGCAGTTCGTTATTCAGGCGCCCGAGCCCACTCTCGGAAATCTCCAACGCCTCAGGGTAGGTGTAGGATGTCCCGGTGAGACCTACCTCCTCATGTACCAGCGTTCCGAGCTCTCCGTAGATCCTCAAGACATAGGACGTTCCCGATTCGAGATCCTCTGTCACGCCGGAATCCCCGTAGTTCCATACCCCTAAGCGATTACGGTGATTCCATGAGACAGTGAGCTCACCCGAGATGCTCTCCGGATAGGAGGCATCATTCATCTCGACGTTGGTCGGACAGTAGGGGAGATCCTCGCGCTGTGTGTAGACGGACGGCCCAGGGTAGAAGGAAAGGAGATGATCGCCGCTTCCCGGAAGATCGTCCACCGCATAACTACTCCGCAACACGAATCGGGCTCGAAGGTTCACACTCCCTGTGCTCGGTCGATCTGTCGAGGCCTGTCCATATCCATATGTCGCGAACCAGACCTTCGCGCCAGAATTGAAGCTCTGTGGCGTCGTATCCAGACATCCGCGGCTCAGTGTGGAAAGCTGAAACTTCCCCCCCTCGATCGCGCTGATCTCCATGAAAGCTACGAACTCACTATCAAAACCGCCTGCCGTTGGACCGGAGATGATGATCAGATTCGCTCCAGAGAGAAACTCATCGTAGATGATCGATTCCACTCGATCGAGATCAATGCCTGGTGTGACGGTAATCGTCTCTGTTAGTGGTCCAATATCCCCATCCAGGTATCCAAGTGGCGTAAGGATGTCGAAGTCTTTTGGAAACCATGTATCTGGATCGGCTTCATCACGCACGTAGATGCGGTGCCCCGTGGCCGGTGAACCGGATCCCCGAGCGACCAAGCTCATTCCACTCGGTAAGCGATGAGGCTCATAGGCATCTCGCACAGCCTCATAGGGCATCGCGTGGAAGTCTTCCTCCATTGGGTCACCCAGCTCCGCATCGACAGGATCCTCCCAGCTCGATGGGGGAGGCGCCGAGTACGCTGTCCATGCAACGGCGAAGATATCCTCCACGATTTCCATTCGTATCTCGCCATCTAGTAGCTTGCCACCAGAGAAGCGATTCACGCGGCAAACCATCCCGCTAATTCCCAATGGTGACCAGCTCAGACGGAACACCGAACCCGGGCGAAGCGCCCATGCCAGGCGATTCACTGTCACCGATCCTTCAGCGAATGGATAGCTCATTGTCATGAGAGAACGTGCCGCAGTCTTCTGTGCCAGTGTGCCATTCGAGATTCCGAGAAAGTCGATCGGCTCGCATGCCAGCTCTCCGCGAGCCTGAATACTCGCCAAGTCCTGAGCTTGTGCAACCTTCTGTTGGTAGTCGTCACTGCGGTCAATGTAGTTGACCTTCACGCAATTCGCCGTTTCTTCCCATCCTCTTCTTCGTATCTCACATGACGAGATACAACTCTCATCCAAGATGGGCAGTTCCTCGATCGCATAATCGAATCGCGCGAGCGTGATTGTCTCGAGTCCGGTGGTGGGATCCGTAAACACCAATCCGTCGATGTGGCGACAGATCTCCTTGATCGCCTCTCTACCACTCGATTGCATATCACGCTGCATTGAGAGACCGAAGCCCTCATCGTAGAGAGCCTCCGCTGCTGTACGGAACGCATCAATATCAACCATCCCAGAGGAGATTCCAAGGCCCCAGACAGTGTTCGTGAGGGCCTCGTAGATCATGCAGGCCGGGTTGGCGTCCCCGTTGATAGTATGCTTGTCTCCAGTGAGACCGAGACCGTTTGGGAATCTCCTCACCCGGATCGCCGTGGGCTTCAGGTGCGCCGTTGTCCCAATGTACATTGCCTTGCACATTACATAGCAGAGATACGGGTACCCTGGAACGGCCGTGCCGACTTTCGCAGCGAGGTACTCGTCGGCTGGCTGGTTTCCGCTGCCGAAGTAGAGGCGCATCGGACCGACGATGCCACCCTCCTGCTCCTCTCCACCGAACTGATCCGGAGAGTTGAAGGAGATATCCATCGGATCTGGACCCTCGAAGGGGCCAGGCGTGATTGGCTCCACAATCCGATCATCGAAACGGAAGTCCACAATCTCCACATCGGGTCCACAGCAGATGCCGTATTGGATGCCGAGATGGTACTTGTAGCCGATGGTCGTCGACTGGAAAAGCCCTGTCTTTGCGCGGATCGGCTTCGCTGTCAGGTCCCCATACCAGAGCACGTTTGGGGCCTTGATGAGGCAATCCCCCCATACGACTGGGATCGCGCGCCCCTCTTCGGCGCTTGGAAAATCGAAGTTGCCGATGCTCTTTGCCTTGGGCTCCTCCGGCTTCGGCCGGAAGAGCTCCCCGATCACTGTTGTTCCCACCCAGATAAGGAGTGAGACCCACCAGGACATTAGGCGAACCTCCCCTCGTGAGGATTCCGTGATGGGATTCGAGAGAAGCCGAGATGACGGACCAGATTGCTGAACTTCGTATCGCACGCCGTTTCGGTGCGATCGCATCCTGCATAGGCACCAACTGTCTCGAGAGAGGCTAGGTCGGTGAACGGATTCATCAATGTGACCCGATCACCGGTATGGGCAACGACGAAACGAACATCCCCATTGGAGCGTTCCATCCAACCGGCCGTGAACCATCCGTCCGGACGGAGACTGAAGTCATTGCTCACCAGATCATTGCCATCGATCTCGGTGATAAGGATCTCGTCTCGGTAGGCACTCTTGTCGATACCGCACGGGGTCGAATACAGGGCCCAGTTGCACTGCGTTTGATAAGTGAGAGCCGGAAAGCGACGATCCGTACTCTGGGAGATGGGAGAACAGGTGAGAATCGCCTCGGAGCCTTTGAATCTTACGTCCGTGATCTTGCCGACAAAGCTGACCCTGGGGTCTTCTTCGCTTCCCCGATGGGCTCGGTAGATCGAGATATAGGGAGCCGATGTGGGCACGAATGGAATGTACAGAGCCGCAATTGGATTCGTTCTCGTGACAAGAATATCGATCGATCCACTCCCATCCTCCTGGGAGAGTTCCTGCTCATTGTGGCTGATCACTTCCGGTATGAAGGTTCCCGTGGGCAGTACAATCTCGCGATCTGCCGATGTGTAGAACCAGCTCTCACCGCCGACCGTGAATCGGTAGCACTCGACAGGCTCCCCAGAGAACTGGGACGTCTCTTGGCTCTCGTAGGTCATGCTGGCGCCTCATTCGGCAACTCGCGAATCTGAAGTCTTGCTTCGGCACATTCCGGACCATGCCATGTAATCTCACTTTCATCCTGCTCAAGACGGGACAGGCGCAAGAAGCTGATTGTCGTCGTCGCAGCTGGCCATGCGCGTTGAGCTCCGGGAGTGATGGTTATACTCTCGGTGGCTTGGTCTCCCGGGTCGTCTGCATCCTGTATGGTATGATAGGTCGCAGGCCGATCCACCGAATAGACTGCTAGATGCCTACGCGCATTCGTATTGGGGAACATCTGCTGCGTGTAACGCACCCAGACGAGCTCGAGGATCGTCTCGCTTTCCATGGCATCGCTTGCCAAACGTAGATCCTGCTCCCATGATGGTAGCCAGAACGGAATCGCTGCACCCTTGCGACGATCCAGGAAATCCAGCATCTGGGCGATCTCTCGGCGACCATAGGCCGTCCAGAGATATGGACGGACATTCGCCGGTGCCGGAGCGTGCTCATCCGCCCAGCGGCTGCCCGTGCGTGTATCCAGGAGACTGAAGGATCTCTGGTACTCATCCTCGTATGGGATCAATCGATTCGGCTCCAGCTCGAGGACCTCGATGTCTAGGTAGCTGTGATAGTCGCCGACGTTCAGGGCGCCAGTGACCGTTGCCTTGCCCGCAGAGATGCCGGAGATATAGGCCTGAGCACTGAGGATCCCAATCGCTGTCGCAACTCCTTGGGCTTCTCCTTCCAGGAAGCTCGAAGGGATCAGCGTGCCCTCTGCAGTGGCAATGCCCGCACTGGCACCCAGAAGACTGCCGATCCCAACGAGAGACCCACTGACGCCTGCCGTCCCCGCCGTTTGCCCATCGATGGGCCCGAGGCTTGCGATCTGGCCCATTGCTGTCGCAGATCCATCCGTGGAGCCCGCGACATGTCCAAGCCCTGTAGGATGAGCCATGGCCGTTGCCAGCCCCTCGCTCAATCCCGCAAGCCAGCCTTGACCTTCAATCGCAGCCTGAGCTGTCCCAATCCCGGCTGATGCGCCCTCTAGGATGCCAATGCCTTGAAGATCCCCTTGGACAGCTCCTTCACCTTCGCTGACGCCGGCCACATGCCCCATCCCGCCGAGGGAACCCGTCCCGGTCGCGCTTCCCGCCGATTGGGCTTGCATGCCACCCAAGCCGAGAGGATCGGCCGTCGCCGTGGCGAGGCCATCGCTTGTGCCGTTCAGGACCCCCAGCCCGAGGATTGCAGCGAGGAATCCAGCAGCGCCTGTTGCTATGCCTGTCAGGCTGCCACGGCCAACGATCTCGCCCGTGGCCGTGCCCTCACCGGCCGATGTTCCAGAGATCGAGCTCTGGATTGCTGGAGGCTCATACAGAACAGAAACGGCGATCTGTGTGCACCGGATCCCGGCACCGAAGATCGCATTGAAATGGACCCCTGCCTCTAAGCTGTTCAAGGAGGAGATCGTCCAGGGATCGTTGTTATTGCCGAAGTCCGTCTCGTGCACCTTCCCGCGCGCCACATAGTAGTCCTCGGGATCCTCATCTGTGCTCGTTGTGTCTTCCACGCTGTTGGATCGGGCGATGTAGCGCATGTTCGTGCCCACACCGGAGACGTGCCGGACGACATTCAAGGCCCGGATTGCCAGAATCTCCGCCCCAGTGGGGATCCCTGCCGACGTCGCACTCTCGAGATTGACCGTCTCTTTCGCGTTTGCCGAACTTCCGAGGTACGTCGTGTCGCCATCGTGGGGGTTCTCGTCCACATCCTGGTAGGTCCCCGTCCAGCCGGTATGAGTTCCCGCACTATCAGCCTGCATAAGTGCACAGGCTGAGGCATCGATGAATCCTGAATCACTGATTGATGCATCATCGAGCCGGAAATGAAAGCTCGATTCCATGTCTGTCGGTGCGATGATCCAACAGGTTACCGTCGGTCGGTGATCGAGGTCACCCGTCCCGCTGAACTCCGTAACGCCATCGATCCGGACTTCATAGGGAGCATCATCCTCACCTTCGGCGCTGTTCGTGCCGAAGCGAGCTTGGATCCGATACCACTGGCCAACGTTCAGGACCGTCGTCCCTGTCTCTAGCGTGTATCCATACGCTCCCTCGAGAACGATCTTGCGCTGGTAGTTGTATCCAAGGCCGCCTTTGATGAAGGGACTGCCGGCGAACCGGAACATGTGGAACCAGACGACATCCCCCTCGGCGGATGGGGCCTCAAGGATCTTCAGGTAGCAAGTGAAGTACGCATCTTCGGCGCTGAAGTCCGCAGGAGCACCGGTGGCGTCACTCTGGCCCCGCAGCTCGAGATGTGCCTCGTTGGTGCCATTGCCCTCATGATCGACTTCGAGACAGCGATCGCCACTGTGGGGATCACTTGTACTTACCGTCAGCGAGCCGGTAGAGCCCGGATCGAACTCCTTACTCTCTATGAACTCGCCCGTTGCATCCGACTCGAAGCCGGTGAAATTGACCAGCGACACAGGCGCTTCCGCTAGTCTTCCGTGACGTCTAGGTCACCCGCCGCGAACTGGGGCTGGATGTTCTCGCTGATCGCAAGGCCTGAGGAGAGTGCCCCCTTGTAGAGCACCTTGCCCGTCCCGCTGGAAGCCGTACCGACGGCGAAATGGGTCGCCGTCTCGGATCCACCCGTCGCCTTGGGGAAGGTGATCACCGAGGCATTCGTCACCGCATTGTCCGTCACCGTCCATCCACCCGATGTGCGAGCCACCGCCACACGGGCATAGGATGTGTACGCGCACTCATTGGTTGTCTGACTGCCGGACTCACCGACGTCTCCCGTATGCAGCGAGACATAGAGCTCTGTCAGGGGGCTCGTCGATGCATTGTCCGCGATGTTCGGGATGGGTGTGGCATTGAAGATCAGCTTCAAGAAATCATTCTCGAACGTATTGCCCTTGGACATGGTTCTCCTCCTCTGCTATGGAAAGAAGCTGTCAATATCAAAGGTGAGCCTCGTCGATCCCACCCTCAGCGATTCCCAGCGAAACACCTCTGAGGGGCTCAATCGACCAACGACGATCGGAGTGACCCATGTCCCCGCAACGGGCCAGGGACTTTGAAGGGGTGAAGAGACCGTGATTCGATTAACCACGATGCTCTCGATCGTCGCGACTTCCCACTCATACGGATTACGCCAGATGATGATGAGCCCGCCTTCATGATGGGGAATGTGAAGGGTCTCGACCTCGACTTCTGTGGCCCAAAGATCGATGGTTGCCAGAAGCGGCTTTCGGTGTTGCCACAATGGGACTCCAAATGCATGCGCTTGGCTGCCGTGCAGGATCGCGTTCGCGTGCTGTGCGTCACGCTCCTCGAGGAGGTTTGCGAAGCTGACGGTTCCCTTTGCCATCTCCCGCAACTGCACTCGTTGCTCCGTCCCATCTCTCGCTGGCAGGATATCGGTGAGGTAGCCGTATGTCTGTCGGATCGGCTCGGTGAGGTTTGGATCGAAAGGCCATGGAAGCACGCGATAGCCGATGAGGGTGAGATCAGCTCCGGAGATTGAGACATCCGTGAAGATCCAGGTGATCAGATTGTCGATTCTCGGGTCACCACGGGACAAGGCACGGACCGTGTAGAGCAAGCTTTCTGTTGCCGGATAATCCGTAGGTAAGGCGAGGATGTGCTCGACCTCAATGCCGGCAGGTCCATCGATCGAAATCTCCGTCAGGCGCTTCGCATGTCGACGAAACGCATTCCAGACCTCGACTTCGATCTCCTGATCCGAGAGCACGGCGCCCAGATCATGGCGTCGGGGAATCACATGAATGTGCTCAAATACCGCTAGATCATGCGCCGGGCTGTGCACTGCCTCCTTCTGGAAGCTGTCGGGACGAGGATCAGCCAGAAGACCTTCAAGAGTCGATGCGCTCAAGGGTGTGAGCTTCCAGGCTGGATCTGTCGGTATCGGGATCGCGGCATTGACGAGATTATCCGATCCGACCGATTCGAGCAGGGCGGGAGATCCTGTGAGAACTCCGTCAGGCATCAGGCGGCCTTTCGCACCGCGAAGTGCGGAAAGAGCATGTAATCGAGACCACCCACCTGATAGACAACACCCGCCGCGTATCCGTGACCCACCCCTTCACACCAGAAGATGCTCGGCGGATACCCCACGGGCGCCCAGCGGGCTCCTGGATCGGTGAGTACATAGCAATGTAACGGCAGGATCAGGGCCCCCGCGAAGGCAGTCTGATGCACGCGCGAGAGCATGTATTGGTATCCGGGAAATTCATCCTCATCGCATGTGGCTTGCGTATCCGGATTCCCATTCAATGCACAACGTAGATATCGTCCCGTGTATCCAAATTGCGCTTCATCACGGCTGCAATTACCAACCCACCTGTTCGAGAAGGTGACCGCATCGACACGAACAAATGCCGTGGAATGGACCCATCCCGCGCTCTGTGGATCTTTGTCCATATGGGACATCGGGGCATAGGCGGTGATGTTGATCCCACCTCGATTATGGGTGAGCTCTCCTTTGAATGTGTTGCGCAGCGCGCTCGAGCTTGCGGAAAAATACGGGAAGTCGTCTGAGAATCCCGTCTTCGTCATTGATGGGCCCCAGCACATATGGCAGAAGATCCCTGGCGAACGTTCAACGACAACGATGATGTGATCCTCACCATCATCGAAGAAGTGGTAGGCCGCGACCGGACCCGAGGGGAGATTCATTCCGCAACCTGACGTGGAGCTATCCGTTCGTATTGGCCTGCCACCCTGCCGATCCCACGCCAGCCCGCCATCGTGATCGTCACCGAGATAGAGGCCGATACCATATCCCTCCGTGCTATCCCAATAACCCGAGGCCGGCGGCTCCTTAGGCCAGATCTTCTCATCCTCGGCAGCTCGAAAGTTTACATAGAGATCACCCTTGTGAAGATGGGCGCGCCATCCGTCATCCTCCGCCTGGCTCATATCACTGGTCCAGCCCTGAGCAATCAACCAAGTGATCAGTGTCTGGAGAAGGTTCGTCGGAGATGTCGAGATGCCCGTTTGGTAGGAAGCCGGCATGATCTAGTCCAATGCAACCGCGAGGAAATCATCACGGTCGGTTCGGGTGATGTTGGGTAGAACCATCCAATCGATGGCTCCTGAACGAAGAAGAGTCTCGGCTGTTAGGTCCTGGCCACTCAGCGCACAGAGACCGGAGAGCTGGCCGAGTGTGTTCGGAGCCCAGTGGCAGAGCATGACGGGCCAGAGCGTATGAGAGTCATCCAGGTTCGTATCGAGTAAGCTGATGCCACATCTGTAGGGCCAGATGATACCTTTGGTTGCTCCGGGTGTAGCAAGGATCGAGTCGACAATGGATGCCTCATACCCGTCCCACGAGCCATCCAGATTTCGGCTTCGCAGTTGGTAATGACCCACTGTGACCGACCCTGCCGTCCCAGGGTCCGAGTGTGTTGGCATCCGATGGTTATTCGATGAGTTGGACCATCGGTACTGGGTATTCTCCCAAGTGGGCAAAGCGTCAGTCAGAGCGAGGGAGCCGCCATGTGCCATTGGGTAGGGCCACTGCTGCGGTGAGAAATAGGGATCGAAGAAACCGAGATAGGCCATCTCGTATTGTGTGCTGATCTTTGCGATCACGACTACGCGCCGGCCATCACAAATGAACCAGTACGGCAGTGAGGCATCCCAGAGCGGTAGATAGAGTCTACGCTGACATCCGGCCTGCTGATAGAGGTGAGCTGAAGCATTGTATCCATCGAAAGTAATCAGTTCCCAGTTGAAGTAATCGGCGTCTTGTCGCTCAAATGCGTGCATACCGACGAAGATCTGCGAGTCTCCGTCATTGCCGGGAGCCTCGAGGATGAGCTGGGAGAAAGCAGCATCAATGCCAGCCGATCGAACAAGCCGAATAGCCCCGAGAGAGACGAGGCTCGTATAGGGGATTGCTGTGATGTGAAGTCGGTATTTCGTTGCTGATACCGGGCTCGCTATCACAAACTGCTTGATCTCGCCTGGTGCCCAGCCCGTGATGTCAGTCTGAGTATCGAGAGTCTCCCAGGAGTCTCCATCCCAGTAGTCGAATGTCCAGGACTTCGGCGCATAGTCGTAAGAAGTGGAGGCTATGAGATGGTACTCGGTGATCTCCTCGGCCTCGAAGAAGGTGAACTCTATATCTTGCGGAATCGTGACCGGCGCATCGACGCGCCAGCTGCGGTACGTATCCGCAGTGAGCTTGCCATCGACCAAGTTCTGTGCTGCGTAGATGCCCGCGTTCCCTTGTGTGGCGAGCACCCTGCAGCCGAGCGCCTTGCGCCGAGACTTCCACTTCGGCGCCGTGCTCAGGGTGAAGACGTCGCCGGCAACGAAGGGTGTGGCTCCATCATTGATTGTGAACTCCAAAACACCGTCAACGAATGGCACATCCACGGTCGCCGGCCCGATGTCCCCGGACTCGGAGCCAATGACGGAGAACTGCGTCGGGCTGGTTGCGGTGATGGTAAACGTCTCTGCGACAGAGAGGGTTCCGCCACTGTAATCGGTGAGACGACCATCTCCAACGCCGGTGTACTCGAGGCCGAAGGCGCTTCCCTTGGCGGTGAGAAACGTCTCCAACCGTTGAAGGAGATCGATGTAGTCGGTTGCTGTGTCTATCTCGAACATTCGCCCTACCCCATCGCGCGTCCGATTGCACGCCGATTCCTCCCGATCAATTGCACGAGGAGCTTCTGGCCTTCCGGACTACTGAGTTCCTGAAGTACCAGTCCCCTTTCCAGCCCGACAATCAAGCTTCCGTCACGGGGCGCGGCCATGGCACTGCCGGGGGCCGGATCGACCAAGCCACCGGCATGGAACTGGGGCATCCGGTACTTCAGGGGATCCACCAGCTCGACAGGCTCCATCCCCCGCCTCAGGGCCTCGAGGTGTTGGAGCATGCCGGGTTTGCGGACAATGTGCGCCGGCTCCACGAACTCGTGGTTGGAGAGCATCGCTGGGATGCTATCGCTCGTGCCTGAGCCCGGGCCGAGGATGAGACCGCCTGTTGCTCGCGTTTCAACCAGACCGCCGCCGGCG
>Ga0180438_10010740_pt1 | contig 11191 bp, 9 predicted proteins | sample SS_ome_12_FD_132455 | JGI IMG/M metagenome (GOLD analysis project Ga0180438, IMG submission 132455) | Hypersaline lake sediment archaeal communities from the Salton Sea, California, USA - SS_3_D_2 metaG | ecosystem: Environmental > Aquatic > Non-marine Saline and Alkaline > Hypersaline >...
CAACTCGTTGATGCGCGGGAGAGCCTGCTGGTCATCGGCCTCGCCCAACAGCGCGTCCAGGAGAGCTTCGCCTCGCAGGTGACGCGGGCGCGGGCGCTGGCGGTCGAGGCCGATGACCAGCAGGCTCTCCCGCGCATCAACGAGTTGCAGGAGACCGCCTGGGCGACCGAGCTGCCGACCGAGATCGACCATCGCGCCGGGCCGCCGTGGTTCCCGCTGCATGCCGAGCTGTTCCGGGTGGCCGCGCAGGTGAACGCGCGCCGGCTGCCCGGGGCCGGGCCGGTGGCGGTCTGGGCCGATGACCCCTTCGCGCCCTTCCCGCCGATGCAGCTCGTGCCTGAGCAGCGCGATGCCCCCGGCGAGGTGGTCATGTGCCGGGATGAGCGCGAGCAGGCGCTGTTGAAGCTGTGCGCGCTGGGCGACGAGGCCGTAACCGTCGAGGTCGCCATCGCCGCGCCCGAGGAGGCAGGCGCCCCGAGCATCACCCCGCGGGAGGTCATCTGCATCGACCCCGGCGGCGGCCAGCGGATGTACGGTGACCCGCTCCCGCTGCTGGACCTCACCGACGGTCGCGCGACCATGACGCTGGCGCCGGGCGTGGTCCGCGGCCTGTGGCTGCAGATCGACTCGGACGGGGCCGCGCCGGGGAGTTACCGCGCGCGGGTCACCATCACTCCCGCGGGCGGCACCCCCATCGAGCGCGAGGTGCGCATCCAGGTGCTGCCGGTGACCATGCCCGCGGACAAGCCCATCGTCACGTGGAACTACTCGTATGAGGACTACTGGATCATGCCACAGCGCTGGGAGGACGCGCGGCGGGACCTGGTGGCGCATCACATCAACTCCTACTGCTGGCCCGCGAAGTACCTGCCCTTCCCGAAGCTCGATGAGGACGGCATGATGCTGCCGCTCGACTGGTCGACCTTCGACGCCGGCCTGCGCACGCACGACAACATCGAGTGGCTGCTGCTCTGGCCCGGCTTCGACTGGCCCGACCGCCAGCGCCTGCTGATCGAGGGCCTTGAATTCGGCTCCGAGGAATGGCGGCGGATCTTCACCGAATGGTTCACCACCCTGCGCGCGGGCCTGGACGAGCGCGGCTTCGGCCCGGACCGCGTCGCCTGGTATATCGCCGACGAGCCGGTGACCGAACCCAAGGCCCGGGTGGTGGCGACCACCGGTGAGCTGATCCTGGAGATCGCGCCCGACGCACTGACGCTGGCCAACCCCTACACTCGCGTGGACCGGACGAGCCTGCGCTTGATGGACCCGGGCATCAACCTGTGGTGCCCGATGCTCAGCCTCTTCGACGACGAGCACAGCGAGTTCTTCCGCGAGGGCAGCGAGGTGCTGTGGAGCTACCAGGTGCTGGCCAAGTGGGCCGACCCGTTCGCCGCCTACCGCTTCTCATTCTGGCGCTGCCATGACGCGGGGATCACCGGCCAGGGCTTCTGGTGCTACGCCGATGCCCACGGCAGCAACTGGGACCCGTGGGATCACGATCGCGCGGAGTACGCGCCCGTCTACGATGGCGACGAGCGCGAGCTGATCCCCGGGCGGCGCTGGGAGGCCTGGCGCGAGGGCGTGGAGGATTACACGCTGCTGTGGATGCTCGACCGCGCGGCTGAGGGCGAGCTGACGGGCGAGCAGCGTCGAGCGGTGGATGAGGCCCGTGCGGCGGCGGCCGCGGCGCTGGCGGAAGGCACGCCGGCGGCGGTGAGCCGCGCGCGCGGGCGCGTGCTGCAGGCGCTCGACGAGTTGGCGCTCGATTGACGGCGCACTTTTTTCTGAGCCGGGGAGGAATCTGCAGGGGGGGCGTTCAATTGCGCGACCAGTGGTGGCCCCACGCTCCGGATCAGACTGGTCGGAGCGTGGGGCTGCATGGTAACCGGACACAGCGGTCGCTCAGCGGGCTCACTGCCTGGGGTTCCGCACCCGCTGCCACGGAAAGGAGTCAACACGATGCTGCATGAACCCGCCGCACCGGTGGCGGAGGACGTCACCATCGGGTACAAGACTCGACTGGGGGTCTGGATGTTCATCGCGTACCTGCTGTTCTACGCGGGTTTCGTTGGCCTGAACCTGGCCAGCCCGGCGTCGATGGAAGCGATCGTGCTGCTGGGCATGAACCTCGCCACCGTCTACGGGTTTGCCCTGATCGTCGTGGCACTGATCCTCGCTCTGATCTACGACTGGCTGTGCCGGGGCCAGGAGCGGCTCGCGTCCGACGCATCGGCGGCCGGGGAAGGGGCGAGCGACTGAAATGACCATCGTCATCTTCCTGGTATTCGTGGCGTTTGTGCTCGCGCTGTCGTTCTACCTGGGCGCCAGGACGCGCACCTCCGCCGGCTACTACGCCGCTGGCGGGCAGATCCACTGGGGCGTCAACGGTATCGCCTTCGCTGGGGACTACCTCTCCGCCGCCTCGTTCCTGGGCATCTGCGGCATGATCGCTACCCTGGGCTACGACGGCTTCCTCTACTCCATCGGCTACCTGGCCGGATGGATCGTCGCTCTGTTCGTGGTCGCCGAGGCGATGAAGCGCCTGGGCAAGTACACCTTCACCGACGCCGTGGATGCCAAGTATGACTCGCGCGGCATCAAACTGGCGGCAGCGATCAGCACGCTGATCGTCTCGGTTTTCTACCTGATCCCGCAGATGGTCGGCGCCGGCGTGCTGGTCGAGCCGCTACTGGGCCTCGCCCACCACTGGGGCGTCATCATGGTCGGCGCCGTGGTCATCACCATCGTGGCCACCGCGGGCATGACCTCGACCACCTATGTGCAGTTCATCAAGGGCGGCCTGCTCATCATCTTCTCGTCGGTGCTCGTGTTCTCGGTCCTCGGCCGCGGCTTCACCACCCGACCCGACCAGGGCGGCAAGGTGCAGTTCCATGAGTATGTCTCGTTGCACGCCGAGATGAGCGGGGGCGCTCTGACGGTCACGGAGCCGGGGTGGGAGGTCAAGGAGATGCAGGAGGTCGGCGTCACCAAGACCAAGATCTCCACCTTCGCCCTGCTGGCCCACGAGGGCGTCCAGACCTGGTGGCTGGTCCAGCAAGGCCCCGGTGGCGTGACCCTGCAGGAGGCCCAGTCCGCGGTGGTCACCTCCGACGGGCAGCATGTCATCAACGGCCGGCCGGCCTCTGGGGACAACCAACTCCGCCAGATCGGCAACGTGACCATGCTGCGCGGGCAGGAGACGGCGTCGCCGGGCGCCGTGGGGCCCTTCGAGTTCCTGGCGGGGATGTCCGACCCCAACACCAAGGTCCGCCGCTGGCAGAACGCCAAGTTCAGCGACAACGCCGGCAGCGCGGTCACCGTCTACTTCCCCGTGGTGACGCCGGGCAACATCTTCATGCGCCCTGGTCTGAAGTTCAAGATCGAGGGCAGCCCGCTCGACAAGCTCGACTTCATCTCGCTGATGCTCGCGCTGTTCTGCGGCACCGCGGCCCTGCCCCACATCCTGATCCGCTACTACACCGTGCCCGACCCGGCCAGCGCGCGCAAGTCCACCATCGTGGCGATCGCCGCCATCGGGTTCTTCTACATCCTGACCCTGTTCATGGGCCTGGGCGCCACGGTCAATGGTGTGGTGCCGCCGGCGGACAACAACATGGCGGCGCCCCTGCTCGCCCGCTCCTTCACCGAGCTGCTGTTCGCGATCATCTCCGCGATCGCGTTCGCCACGATCCTGGGCACCGTCAGCGGGCTCATCGTGGCCGCCTCGGGCGCGGTCGCGCACGACCTGTGCGACCGCTTCATCGGGATGAAGATGGACGACCAGCGCAAGGTCCGGGTCGGCAAGATCTCGGCCCTCACCGTGGGCGCCTTCGCCATCGTCCTGGGCATACTGTTCAAGGGCATGAACGTGAGCTTCCTGGTGGGCCTGGCCTTCGCGGTGGCGGCGTCGGCGAACCTCCCGGCGATCCTGATGCTGCTGTTCTGGAAGAAGACCACCTCCAAGGGCATCACCGCCTCGATCTTCACCGGCATCGTCTCGGCGCTGGTGCTGATCTCGCTCTCACCGGACCTGTTCAAGCAGTTCGGACTGGACCCGACCACCGCACCGATCCCCTTCGCCAACCCGGGCATCATCTCGATCCCGCTGAGCTTCATCGTGCTCGTGGTGGTTTCGCTGATGACCCAGAAGAACGGCGAGGAGGAAGAAGCAGCGGAGGCCGCGTAGGGTCGCATGATCGGTCGACTGATGGCGGGGAGGGCTCACACCGCCCTCCCCGCCTGCATGTACGGCACAGGTTCACTGCGCCGCGGAGGCGAACTGGCCTCCAGGACAGCGGGTGACGCGGAGGAAGAGCGCATGTCGGAAGGTGATCTCGAGGCGCTGCGGGCGGAGCTGAGCGCGCTGGTGCGTGAGCGCAGCGTGGTCATCATGGGCGTGGGCAACGAGTTGCGCGGCGATGATGGCTTCGGAGTCATCCTCGCTGAGCGGCTTGAGGGGCGCGTGCCGCAGCCCATCTTCGTTACCTTCGATCTGCCTGAGGACTACGCGGTCAAGGCCGCGGATCTGCACCCGGATGTGGTGCTGGTGCTCGACGCCGCGGACTTCGGCGGGGGGCCGGGCGCGGCGCGGTTGATCCGCGCGCAGGACATCCCGCCCACGCCCGGGGTCACGCACCGACCATCGCTGGAGATGCTGGCGCGCTTCCTGGAGCTGGACGCGGGGGCGCAGACCTGGGTGCTGGGCGTGCAGCCGGAGATGGACCGCGTGGGCCTGGGCGACGAGATGGGCGTCCCGGTGGCGCGCACGGTTGCGGCGCTCGAGGCGCTGCTGGTGGACGTGCTCGGCGGCGGGTGACGTGCGCCTGGCTACTGCGGCTCGCGCCGGGTGAAGACCAGAATCATCGCGATCAGAAACAGGATCAGGAAGATCAGGAACAGGAACTTGGCCGAGTCCCCGACAAAACCAGCGACGCCGCCGAAGCCCACGATGGCCGCCGCGATCGCGATCCCCAGGAAGACCAGTGCCAGGCGCAGCATTGCTACCACCTCTTGAGGCTGACGAACAGCGAGTGCGATTCTACTCCTCCGACTCTGCGGCGTCCAGCCCGGGTGTCAACAGCCTAGCCCAACCTGTCTGCAGCAAACCTCGAAAGCATGTTCGCCGCCCGGTCATCTCGTTGCCTTCGCGCCCGGCTTGTGCTACCATGCGGGCAATGGGCAACGGGGAGATCGAGCGGTCGAGGCGCATCGCCGTGATCGGCGGCACCTTCGACCCGGTTCACTACGCACACTTGCTCATCGCCGAGGACGTGCGGCGCCGCTTCGGGCTGTCGCAGGTGATCTTCATGCCCGCCGGCGCCCCACCGCACAAGCGCCTCGATCAGGTCAGCCGCGCTGAGGACCGCTATATAATGGCGCTGCTGGCGACCGCCGGCGACCCGCACTTCACGGTCTCCCGCCTGGAAATCGACCGGCCCGGTCCGTCCTATTCTATCGACACCATCCGCCGGCTGAAGACCGAGGCCGGCGAGGGCAGCGCGGTGTACTGGGTGATCGGCGCGGACGCGGCGCTCGAGATCCTCACCTGGCACCAGCCCGACGCGATCCTCGATGAGGCCACCGTGGTGGTGGCGCCGCGCCCGGGCTTCGACCTCGGCCGCCTCGATGAAACGCTGGGCGCCGACCGAGCGTCAAAGCTGATGGTGACCGAGGCGCCGCTGGCCAACATCTCCGCAACCATGATCCGCGCCATGGTGCGCGCGGGGGAGTCGATCCGCTACCTTACGCCCCCCGCAGTCGTTGATTACATCCGCAAGCGAGGTCTGTACCGCGCGCCCGCCGGCCAGTCGCCGCAGGGCGAGCCGCAACCATGAGAGCCTTCCTGGACTACCTCATCTATGTGTGCGCCTTCTGCGTCATCGGCGTGGGCGCGCTGGGCGCCTGGGATGCCGTCTCGCACCAGCCCGCCGCCTTGGGCGCGGGCGGCGCGCTGCGCGAGGGCACGACCGTCCTGCCCGAGCCCTTCCCCGGGCGCAGCAAGATCACGGTACTGATCGTGGGCGCTGACGAGCGGCCGGAGTACGAGGACGTGGGCCGCTCGGACACCATGATCCTGTTCTTCCTCAACCCGCGCACCAAGCAGGCGGCGCTGCTGTCGGTGCCGCGGGACCTGCGCGTGCGCATCCCCGGTCATGGCACCAACAAGATCAACGCCTCCTTCCCCTTCGGCGGCGTAGAGTTGGTGCGCGAGACCATCGAGCAGGTCTTTGAGGTGGACATCGACTACACCGCTAAGGCCGAGTTCGGGGGCTTCGTCGAGATCGTCGACATGCTCGACGGAGTGGACATCGATGTGCCCGACGTCGAGGGGCGCGGGCGCGGCATGAACTACGACGACAACTGGGGCCACCTGCACATCCATCTCAAGCCCGGCCTGCAGCACCTCGATGGCGAGCAGGCCATGGGCTTTGTGCGCTACCGCCACGGCGACAGCGACTTCAAGCGCTCCGAGCGTCAGCACCAGTTCCTCAAGGCCGTCGCCGAGCAGAAGCTCAAGCTCACCAACGTGCCCCAGCTCGTGCGCACCGCCCCCAAGGTGCTGCAGGCGATCGAGACCGACATGAGCTGGCGCGATGCCGTGGACCTGGCACGGGTGTTGCGCGAGGTGCGTTCGGATTCGCTGCTGTCGACCAGCCTTCAGCCCTATCTGCGCGACCTGTCGATCGGTGGCATCTACTATAACGAGATCAGCGACTCGAACATCGCCCGGGTGCTGGCGGAGATCAACCAGCACCTGAACTCGCTGCCCGGCCAGCTCAACGTGGTCGAGGTGCTCAACGGCAGTGGGGCCAGCGGCGTGGCCAGCGCGGCCGGGCTGGCGCTTGAGCGCGGCGGCTTCGAGCTGGCGGACACCGGCAATGCCGACAGCTTCGACTACGAGCGCACGCTCATCTACTACCCGCCCGAGGGCCAGTCGAGCGCACGCCGGGCGCGGGGGGTGCTGGGCGTGGGCGAGTTGCGCGAGCTGGGCGAGGACTCGAGCCTGAACCCGGAACGCATCACCGTAGTGATCGGCGGCGACCTCGATGCCGAGGCCGTCGCGAGCAACAGCTAGAGACGCAGCAGCAGAGGAGGCGCAGCCTGGTGGAGCTTGAGCCGTTGGAGAGAGCCCTGCGCATTGCGGAGGCCGCGGACAAGCGGCGGGCGGAGGACGTGGTGGTCCTGGACATGCGCGGGCTCACGACCATCTGCGATTACTTCGTGATCTGCAGCGGTCGCTCGCGTCCCCACGTGGACGCCATCGCCGAGGAAGTCGAGGAGCAGATGAGTGCGCTGGGGATCGAGCCCCGGCATGTCGAGGGCATCCCGGACTCGAGCTGGGTGATCCTCGACTACCTGGATGTGGTGTTGCACGTCTTCGAGCCCGACGCCCGGCGCTTCTACAATCTGGAGGGGCTCTGGGGCGACGCCGCGCGCGTGGAGACTCCGGTAGCGGAGAACAGCCGCGCGCAGCAGTAGGGGCTGACCACGATGCGCCCTGATGATACCAAGGCGCTCGACGAGCTGGAGCGCGACCATGAGCTGGGCGAGCTGGTCCGGCGGGCGCGCCGCGCCATCAGCATGGGCCGCCTCGACCAGGCCGAGCAGGCCGCCGCTCGGGCCGCGGAACTGGCGCCGGGCAGCACGACCGTCGAGGAGTTGCTGGGCGACGTGGCGATGGCCCGCGGGCAGTTCGTGGCCGCGCGCGACCACTTCCACCGCGCCCTGGAGATCGAGCCCGCTAACGCCGACGCCGAGGAGAAGTACGGTGAGGCGGTGCTCAGGATCGGCTCGGTGACCCACCTGCGCGAGCGCATGGAGGACGCGGTGGAGAACCCCGAGGAGTACGAGGGCTTCCGCCGCAACCCCGTGGCCGCGGCCTTCTGGTCGGTCATCCCCGGCCTCGGCCAGCTCTACAACCACGAATATGAGAAGGGCCTGGCGATGGTCGGGGCGGCGGCGGTGCTGCTGGCCTGGGTGCTCGCCAAGCTGCTCGCCTACAGCGGCGCGAGCCTGATCGCAGGGGCGCGCAACCCGCGGCTGGACACCGAGGGCGCCGAGCAGATCGTGCAGGGCTACGGGCCCTTCATGTGGACGCTGATCGTGCTGGCGATCCTGGCCTACCTGGTGATCTGGGTCTGGTCGGTGGTGGACGCCTACCGCGTCTGCTCCGAGCAGGCCAAGCAGGCCGACGTGCTGGGCGTGGAAGGCTGAGCGCTGCGCAGCGCGATCCACCAGCCTTCCCAGGACCACGTATCTCGATGGCACCGTGCCTCAGGAGATGACATGAACCCGATGAACGCACTCCTCCTCTTCGTACTGATCTGCGCGCTGGGGCTCGGCGTCAGCCGGGTGCAAGCGGCCGAGCTGACCATCGTCGAGAACGGCGCCCCCCGGTCGGTCATCGCCGTCCACCCGGAGTCTGACGCGATCGCCCGCGAGGCCGCCGACGACCTGCGGACCCACCTGCGACTGGCCTCGGGAGCCGAGGTCGCGATCGTCGAGACCGCCGACCTCAGCGCCCTGCCCACCGACCAGGTGCACCTGGTAGTGGGCGCACAGCTTGCCGCGGACCTCGGGGTGGATGTCGCGGAGCTGGGGCCGGAGGAATACGTGGTCCGGACGATCGGCCGGCGCATCGTCTTCGCCGGACATGATCTGCCGGGCGCGAGGGCGACCGCGGGGAGCACGGTGGATGAATCGGCGGCGACCGTCTGGGCGGTCGGGTGGTTCCTCGACCGGGTCCTGGGCGTGCGCTGGCTCTGGCCGGGGGAGGCCGGGACCTACGTTCCGGCGCAGGACACCATCGTCGTGCCCGACCTCGACGTGCGCGCGCAGCCTGTCCTGGCTCAGCGCAAGCTGCGCACCGGCGTGCACGCCGAGCCCGCCGATAACTGCCGCCTGGTCACCGACGCCCAGCGGCAGCAACTCGTCGAGGAGTTGGAGCGCTGGAAGCACCACCATCAGATGGGCCGCCGCTCGACCTTCAAGTTCGGCCATGCCTTCGGCAGGTGGTGGGAGACCTACGGCGCCGACCATCCCGAGTACTTCGCGACACCACCGGAGGGTCGCCAGCCCATCCGGACCGATCGCTCGAAGCTGTGCGTCTCGAACCCGGCGGTGGCCGCGCAGGTCCTCGATGAGTGGACGGCCGCGGGGTCGCCCGACAACTGGAACGTCTGCCCCAACGACGGCTCGGGCTTCTGCACCTGCGACGCCTGTCGGGCCATGGACGAGCCGCCCAACCAGGACCCCGAGGCGGTCTGGACCGGTCAGGCCAACCTCACCGCCCGCTACGTGAAGTTCTGGAACGGGCTCATCGCGCGCATGCGGGAGACCAACCCGAACGCCACCATCTCGAGCTACGCCTACAGCGCCTACCGCGAACCGCCGGTAGGCCTGACGCTGCAGCCGGGCATCGTGCTCGGCGTGGTGCACACGTACCATGCCTACGACGAGTGGCAGGGCTGGAGCGACGCGGGGGCCGAACTGTTCCTGCGCCCGAACTGGTGGCACATGGGCGGACCGGCCCCGCACATTCCGCTGCACACCCAGGGCGGCTACTTCACCTTCGCCCGCGAGCACTCGATGATCGGCTTCGACTTCGACAGCCTGCTCGGCTTCTGGGGGACGCAGGGGCCGCTCTACTACCTGATCGCCCGGCTGGGCAGCCGCGCGGACCTGACCGTGGATCAGGTCATCGACGAGTACTGCTCGGCCTTCGGCGCGGCGGCGCCCCTGGTGCGCGAGTACCTGGCGTACTGGGAGGAGTTCACCGACGCGGCGAGCTACGCCGTGCCTGCGGGGGGCGTGGTCTCGGTGAACCCCGAGGGGCTCTACGAGCAGACCGCGCGGCAGTACGAGATGAACATCCACCCGATCGCCAGCAGTTGGCCGATCCTGCCCGCGCTCTACTCGGACGAGCGGCTTGCGCCCGCCGAGGCCATTCTGGCGCGGGCCGAGGCGGCGGCCGGCGGTGACGCGCCCGAGGTGCAAGCGCGCGTGGCCTTCCTGCGCGATGGCCTCCGGCACCTGCGGCTGACGCGGGACGCCATCGCGCTCTCCGATCCGCGCTTTCGCCCGGAGGGCGCCACGCAGGACGACTTCCGCGCCGCCGGGCAGGCGTTGCAGGACTTCCGTCGTGAGGTCGCCATGACCCACGTTGTCTGGGGCGAGTCGGTCAACGGCTACGAGGTCCGCCGCCGACTGGGCACCGGCCTGGTCGAGGCGGGCTGGATCGAGACCGAGGGGCTCTGAGCGGCCAAGCGGGGAGCCCCGGCTTCGGGCTGACTATGGATGCGCACGCCATCGCGGTAATCCGCTCGGCCCTGCGGGCTCTGCGCTCGGAGCGTAAGCGCGGCTGCGCCGACACCGCCCATCCCGCGGGCATCGAACGGCTGATGCGCAGTCTGGTGGGCGAGCTGGGCTCGGCGGATCTGCCCGAGCGCGCCCGCGAGTCGCTGCGCCGCCTCGAGCGCGACCTGCGCGGCTATGCCGACCTCACCCCCGAGCGCCGCCGTCCGCTGATCGACCGCGCCCTGAGCCTGCTCGCCGCCATTGCTCCCGAGGCGGCGAAGGCTCCCACGCGGCGCACGTCGCGAGCGCCCGAGCCCCCTGGCCCGCTCACCCCCGACGCGCCCGTGACCGCGCTTACCGGCGTCGGTCCGGCGCGCGCCGAGTTGCTGGCGCGCATGGGCGTGCGCACCGTCGGCGACCTGCTCCGGCACACCCCCAGCCGCTACGATGACCGCCGCCAGGTGCTGACGCTGCGCGAGCTCAAGCACGGGCAGAGCGCGGTGGTGCGCGTGCGCGTGGCGGGGGCCGGACGGCGCTCGAGCCGGCGACGCGGGGCGGCGGGCATCGTCCCGGTCGAGTCCGGCGGCGTGCGCGGCGAACTGGTGTTCTTCGGCCGCCCGTGGATGATCGAGCAGCTCAAAGTCGGCACGGAGCTGCTGGCCATCGGCACGGCGCGCGTCGAGAGCGGCAAGCCGGCCCTGGCGGTCACCGAGTGCGAGGTCATCGACCCGGACGATCCCGGGCAGCTCGGCGGCATTGTGCCCGTCTACCCCGCCACCGAGGGTATCTCCCAGCGCATGATCCGCGGGCTGGTGGCCCAGGCGCTGGAGCGCTGCGCGCCGCCCGCCGACCCGCTGCCCGAGCGCCTGCGCACGCGCCGCAAGCTCCCGGA
>Ga0180438_10010741_pt1 | contig 11191 bp, 12 predicted proteins | sample SS_ome_12_FD_132455 | JGI IMG/M metagenome (GOLD analysis project Ga0180438, IMG submission 132455) | Hypersaline lake sediment archaeal communities from the Salton Sea, California, USA - SS_3_D_2 metaG | ecosystem: Environmental > Aquatic > Non-marine Saline and Alkaline > Hypersaline >...
ACAGAACGACATATATCAAGCCGTGGTTCATCCGGCAGATGCAGGAGCTGGTGCAGCGGGAGGAGGAGCTGCTGCAGCATAAGGGCAAGCTGCCGCCGGACGACCTGCTCACCGCAGCCAAGAAGGAGGGCTTCGCCGACAGGTACCTGTCCCAGCTCCTGGACGTGCCCGAGGGCGACATCCGGGACAGGCGCACCGCGCTGGGCGTGGTGGAGGGCTGGGAGCCGGTGCCGGTCAGCGGGGTGGAGGACGCCGCGTATTACTTCTCCACATACAATGCGCCTGACAGGACGGCGACGAGCCGGGCGCGCAAGGTGATGGTGCTGGGGGGCGGCCCCAACCGCATCGGGCAGGGGATCGAGTTCGACTACTGCTGCGTGCACGCCGCCTTCGCCCTGCGCGACGAGGGCATCGAGTCGGTGATGGTCAACTGCAACCCCGAGACCGTGTCCACCGACTACGACACCTCCAACAAGCTGTATTTCGAGCCGCTGACGGTGGAGGACGTGCTGGCCATCTACCAGAAGGAGAAACCCGAGGGCGTCATCTGCCAGTTCGGGGGCCAGACACCGCTGAACATCGCCGCCGAGCTGGAGGCCGCCGGGGTCCGGGTGCTGGGCACCAGCCCCGATGCCATCGACCTCGCCGAGGACCGCGACCGCTTCCGCAAGATCATGCGGGACCTGGGCATACCCCAGCCCGAGTCCGGCATGGCCAGCAATATGGCGCAGGCGCTGGCCATCGCCGAGGAGATAGGCTACCCGCTGATAGTGCGCCCGTCGTACGTGCTGGGCGGGAGGGCGATGGAGGTGGTGCACGACGAGGATATGCTGCGCGAGTACGTGGCGGCGGCGGTGGGCATCTCCCCCCGTCGGCCGATACTGATAGAGAATTTCCTAGATAACGCCATCGAGTGCGAGGCCGACGCCGTAGCCGACGGCAGCGACGCCTTCGTGCCGGCGGTGATGGAGCACATCGAGCTGGCCGGCATCCACTCCGGGGACTCGGCCTGCGTTATACCACCGGTGAGCATCCCCCAGAAGCACATAGACACCATCGAGGAGTACACTAGGAAGATCGCGGTGGAGCTCAAGGTGGTGGGGCTGATGAACATCCAGTATGCCATCTACGAAGACCGGGTGTACATACTGGAGGCCAACCCCCGCGCCAGCCGCACCGTGCCGCTGGTGAGCAAGGTGTGCAACATCCCCATGGCGCGCCTCGCCACCCAGCTGATACTGGGCAAGAGGCTGGGCGACCTGAACCTGCAGCGGCGTCCGATACCCCACTTCGGGGTCAAGGAGGCGGTGTTCCCCTTCGACATGTTCCCCGAGGTGGACCCCGTGCTGGGCCCCGAGATGCGCTCTACGGGGGAGGTGCTGGGCATGGCGGACAACGCCGGACTGGCCTTCTACAAGGCGCAGGAGGCGGCCAAGCAGCACCTTCCGGACAGGGGGAACGTGCTCATCACGGTGTCCCCGCCCGACCGCAAGCGCGCACTGGAGGTGGCGCAGCGCTTCGCCGAGCTGGGCTTCCACCTCATCGCCACCGAGGGGACGCGGGAGTACCTGGCGGCCAACGGCATCGATGCGGAGCTGATTCTGAAGCAGCATGAGGGCCGCCCCAATATCACCGACGCCATCGCCAGCGGCGATATCCAGCTGGTGGTGAACACCCCCAGCGGCAAGCTCAGCGTGGAGGACGACTCCTACATCCGCAAGTCGGCGATAAAGTATAAGGTGCCCTACATCACCACCACCACCGCCGCGGTGTCGGCGGCCAAGGGGATCGCCGCCTATATCAAGGGGCACGGCGATGTGAGGAGCCTGCAGGAGTACCACGCTGATATACGGATGTACGACACGCCGGAGGCGGGCGGTTGAAACCCGTCCTCGCCCCGGTCATCTCCAGCGAGGAGGTCATACGCGGCGTCCACCTGCTGTGGGCGGAGGCCCCGGCCGTGGCCTCCGCCGCCAGGCCGGGCCAGTTCCTCATGGTCAGGGCCGGCGATGACTGCGACCCGCTGCTGCGGCGCCCGCTGAGCATCCACCGGGTGAGGCCGAACGGGGCCATAGCCCTGCTGGTCGAGGTCATCGGGCGGGGGACGGAGTGGATCGCCGGGCGGCAGGCGGGGGATCAGCTCGACCTGCTGGGGCCGCTGGGCAACGGGTTCGATATCCGCGCCAAAAACCTGATGCTGGTGGCCGGCGGCTGCGGCATCGCCCCGCTGGTATTCCTCGCCGAGAAGGCCCTGTCAAAGGAGCGCCATCTGATCATGCTGGTGGGGGCCAGGAGCGCCGACCGGGTCTACCCCCGCGAGCTGCTGCCCCCGGACATCGCCACCGTCACCGTCACCGAGGACGGCTCGGTGGGGGAGCGGGGCATGCCCACCGACCTGATGGCGGAATATACCAATGCCCACGAGCAGGTGTTCGCCTGCGGCCCGAACGACATGTACCGGGCGATGGCGGGGCTCGACCGGCTGAAGGGCAAATCGGTACAGGTATCGCTGGAGGCCAGGATGGGCTGCGGCTTCGGCTGCTGCTTCGGCTGCACCATCGAGACCAGGCGGGGGCAGAAGCGGGTGTGCAAGGACGGGCCGGTATTCGAGCTGGGCGACCTGCTGCTGTGATCACCATCGAAAGGGGGCGACAGATGATAGTAACCAGTAAGATCGGGATTCAAACCAGGGGTGAATGCGACCTGATAGATATCACCGATGAAGTGAGGCGGGAGGTCGGCGCCTCGGGGGTCAACTCGGGCACGGTGACCGTTTTCATCAGCGGCTCGACGGCGGGGGTCACCACCATCGAGTACGAATCCGGGGTGTTGAGCGACCTGCAGGCGATGTGGGAACGGCTGGTGCCGCGGGACATGGCCTACCAGCACGACCGCCGATGGGGCGACGGCAACGGCTACTCCCACGTGAGGGCATCCCTCCTCGGCCCCTCGCTGGTGGTGCCCTTCACCGACCGCCACCTGCACCTGGGCACCTGGCAGCAGATCATAGTGGCCGATTTCGACAACCGCCCCCGCTCCCGGGAGGTGGTGCTGCAGATAGCGGGCGAGTAGGTTGACAACGGAGGCCAGATATAGTATATACTACACCATTGACATCGACCCGTAACCATATGTAGACATAGACAGACAACAGGTATATAATTGTCCCCGATACAAGGGAAGTGTCATGGCAGATGAGCAGACGGCAGCGTTGAAAAAGGTCCTGGCCAAATTCGAGCTCTTCATGTGGCTTACCGATGACGAGTTGGAAAAGGTGGCCCTGTTGAGCCGTGAGGAGTCCTTCGCTGCGGGCATAAGCATTATCGCCGAGGGCGCAACCGCCACCGACCTGTACATGGTGGAGGAAGGGCAGGTGAGGGTGGAGATGAGCCTCTCGGTCTACCCCGGGCTGGTGCAGGACTCCCTGGTGGAGATCATACCCAAGGGAGAGCCGTTCGGCTGGTCGGCGGTCATCGGCTCCCGCGTGTACACCATGACGGCCCGGGCCATGGAGCAGGTCAAGGTCATCGCTATAGACGGGGAGAAGCTGCTCGCCCTGTTCAGCAAGAATCCCGATATCGGATTCAAGGTGATGGAAGGGCTGGTGTCGGTGGTATCCCAGAGGGTCAGGAGCGTCAAAAAGACCCTGCTGGCCTAATGCCAAGAGGTGCGATTTGTTCAGGAATGCGGAATGCTGATGATCGAGGATAAGAGGTAGGACAGTGGCCACCATTAAAGAGACCCTGGCGAACTCGGAGCTGTTCAAGGGGCTCACCGAAGAGGAGTTGGAACGGGTGGCATCGGTATCCCGCGTGGAGATCTACGAGGGTGGAGCCATCCTGTTCACCGAGGGCAGCACCGCCGAGGACCTGTATATTATCGAGTTGGGGAAGGTGGCCATGGACATGAGCCTCTCCGGCAGCCCGGGCATGGGCAAGCAGGCCACCGTGGAGACCATGACCAAAGGTGGGGGGTGTGGCTGGTCCGCGCTCTCCGGCACCCCGGTTTACACCCTGACGGCGCGGGCCATCGAGCCGGTGCGGGTGATTGCCATAGACGGAACCCGCCTGTACAACCTGCTGAAGGAGGACCCCTACCTGGGATACCGCATAATGTCGCGGATGGCGACGGCGATATCCGCCAGGCTGAGGAATATCCGGATGACGATGCGGCTGTTCAATCGCTAGCGACCGGCCACATGGACCATTTTTATCATTTGGATGACGACGAGACTTCCCGCCTTCTCTATGAAATCGGGACACCAGTTCATACTTACGAACGGGCGAATTACCATCGCTAATCCGCATCCCCTATTGTGAAATGGATTGCCGCCTGGAAGAAGAAATGCATATCCACGCTCCATCCCACAGCGAGGGGGATAGCGGCTGATGGCCTCCATCAAGACCGCGCTGGCTAACTCCGCCCTGTTCAGCAAGCTGTCCGATGAGGAACTGGACAGGGTGGCCTCTCTGAGCCGCCAGGAGGTATACCCCGAAGGCACCCTGCTTTTCTCCGAGGGCACAATGGCCTCAGACCTGTATATCGTCGGCGCGGGCCAGGTGGCGGTGGAGATGAAACTGGCGGTATACGCCGGCCTGGTGCAGAAGGCCACGGTGGAGGTCATCCTCGAGGGGGATGCCTTCGGCTGGTCGGCAGTCCTCGGTTCCCTTATCTACACCCTCTCGGCGAGAGCCCTGGAGCCGGTAAGGGTCATCGCCATCGATGGAGAACGCCTGCACTCGCTGCTGGAAGGAAACCCGGACATGGGATATCGGGTGATGACCGCACTGGTGGAAGTCGTCTCTTCAAGGGTCAGCAGCATCAAGAAGACGCTGGTAGTCTGAACGGGCTGCCGCAGCGGCACTGGACGATACCCACGGTTCATTGATATAATTAACCTCTGGGGAAACAGTTGACTACCGTCAAAGAAGCCCTGGCAAACTCCGATATCTTCAAAGGCCTGCCCGATGAATGGCTGGTAGAGATAGGGGAGCTGGTAGAGCCGGAGGAATATCCGGCCAAGGAATACCTGTTCCTCGAGGGGGCTGAGCCCAAGGACATGTACATCGTTCAGGTGGGCAAGGTAGCCATGGACCTCAGCATCTCCCCCATCCCCGGGGTTGGAAACCAGACCACTGTGGACACGCTGACCAGGGGGCAGACGTGCGGCTGGTCATCGGTGGTTGGCAAGCCCTATTCCATGACGGCAAGATGCGTGGACCCGGTGGGCGTTCTGGCCATCAACGGTGCCCGTCTGCGCTCGCTGCTGGACAGCAGACCGGAGATGGGATACAAGGTGATGGAGAGCATGGCGTGGGTAGTAGTCTCACGGCTGCGGAACATGAGGATGGCGACACGCATGTTCAGCCGTTAGCAGCCCTATTGAAGCAGTTCACTATTCAGCAATTAAGGGAGGAACATGAATACAGAGACCATTGTCAAAGCGGGGAGCAATCTGGAGAGGGTACTGGCCAGCGGTAACTTCGCCGCCACCGGGGAGCTGGGGCCGCCCCAGAGTGCCGACCCGGGGGTAATCCGCGAGAAGGCCAAGCTGCTAAAGGGCAACGTGGACGCGGTCAACTTCACCGACGGGCAGACGGCCATCGTCCGCATGTCCAGCTTCGGCGCGGCGCTGATAGCCATGGAGGAGGGCCTCGAGCCTACGGTGCAGATGACCTGCCGCGACCGTAACCGTATCGCCATCCAGATGGACATCCTGGGCATTGCCGCCAACGGGGTGAAGAATTTCCTGTGCCTCACCGGTGACCACCAGTCCTTCGGCAACCATCCCCAGTCCAAGGGGGTATTCGACATCGACAGCATCCAGCTCATAAAGATGGTCAAGGACATGCGCGATGAGAGGAAGTTCCAGTGCGGCGAGGAGATGAAGGTTGAGCCGCGCCTGTTCATCGGGGCTGCCGCCAACCCGTTCGCCGACCCCTTCGACTTCCGCGCCACCCGCCTGGCGAAGAAGGTGGCGGCGGGCGCCGATTTCATCCAGACGCAGATTGTGTTCAACGTGGAGCGGTTCGCCAAGTGGATGGAGGCGGTGCGCGAGCGCGACCTGCACAAGCAGACCTACATCCTCGCTGGCGTGGCGCCGATAAAGTCCGCCGGCGTGGCCCGCTACATGAAGAAAAACGTGCCGGGGATGGATGTCCCCGACGAGATCGTGGAGCGCATGGCATCCGCCCCCAAGGAACAGGCCAAGCAGACCGGCATCGACCTGTGCGTGGATATCATCAAGCAGGTGCGCGAGATAGAGGGCGTGGCCGGCGTCCACATCATGGCCATCGAGTGGGAGGAGGCGGTACACGAGATCTGCGAGAAGGCCGGCCTGCTGCCGCGGCCGTAACCTCCAACAGGGTTAATCGAGATCAACAGGGGGCAGCCGGTTGGCTGCCCCTTTATTATTCAATCTCCTAGTCCACCAGGAGCATCACCTGCGATGCCTTGATGGCGGCATAGACCTCCTTGCCTGCTTTCAACCCCAGCTTATCGGCGGACTCTTTAGTGACCATCGACACTATCTCGGCCCCGCCATCGATCTGGATCACCACTTCAGTATTGACCGCCCCGGCCTTCACCTGCTTCACCTTGCCCTTGAACAGATTCCTAGCGCTTGTCTTCATTTTGACAACCTCCTCAGGCCTGATATCTCAGGGTATCTTATGATACTACTTTATAGGAGTTTGTCAATAGTCTATTTATGGCAGGGGGGCATTGAAATGCCCCCCTGCAAGCCTATCACTCTATATACGGCTTGAGCTGTTCGGGTATCTTGCTGGCATCGCTGGGCTCTGCCGGGACCAGCGGCGGCTGGCCCTGGCTGGTCAGTATCGACTGTCCTTCGGCACTGAGCATGAGCTCCACGAAATCCAGCGCCTCTTCGGGATGAGGGGCGTTGGAAGGGATAGTGACCCCGTATACCGTGGGCTCCCCCACTAGGGTGGAAACAGTCCCTTCCTCGCTGCCGGTAACGTTGACGGTTGCCTTGCTGTAGAAGTCCGCCAGCGCCTGGTTGGACATATCGAGCTCGTCGGGGAGCGTTATGTAGTCATAGCCATGCTGTATCGCCACCGACTCATACTCGAAGGCATAGTCCAGGTCGCCGGAGTCCAGCAGATACATGAGCTCTACCGATTTCGGCTTCACGATCTCGCCCCAGCCACCCCCCATGCGGCCACGATCCATCTCATCGCCGCCAGCGGGTATGGGTATCAGGGCGTCATACAGACCGTCAGCGTCATCGTCGGGGGTCAGCCCGAAGTCTGCGGCCTCATCGTAGTAGTACTTCTGAGCCAGCTGGCAGACCATCAGCGACCGGTAGCCGCAGGGGTCGGCATCGGGGTCGGAGTGGCCATAGGTCACATCCTCGTTGCGCAGCACATCGTACCACGTTCGCTCGCCGCTTACTATCTCGCCGGCGAAGGGGGCGCCGTCGCGGTAGGCTATCACTAACGAATTGGTGGCGAACTTGATGTACCAGTCGGCGTAATCGGGGAACATCAGATCCTCGATGGCCATGTAGTCTGCGGAGCCGATCACGTCCGCCTCTTTACCCAACTCGGTCACCTTCCTGATGGTGGTGCGGCTGCCCGCCCCCTCCATTACTACTGTTACGTGCTCATTCTGCGCCTCGAAACTGTCGGCCATCTCCTCGTAGGGAACGGCCAAGCTGCCTGCGTGCAGAACGGTCAGCTCTATAGGCTCCGGTCCCTCTACAGCCCCCGGCTCCGAGGTGCAGGCAGTCGCCGCCAGCGACAGCACCATGACCAGTGCGAGCAGTGGTAGAAACACCTTTTTCATGTAAACTCCTTTCTAAAATATGTGAACCGCCGATGCCTTGAAGGCCACATGGACCTCGTCCCCCTCAACCAGGCCCAGCTCTTCCAGAGACCGGCGAGTAACCAGACAAACAAAATCGACCGGGGTGCTGACGGTTACATTAATAGTGGGACCCCGATCCTCGACCTTGGTGATGGTCCCAACCAGAGAGTTGCGCGCGCTGGATACCAGCGCCTCACGGGACAGCAGTATGTCCTCCGGCCGCAGTGACGCGTGCAGAGATCCCCGCAGCTCGGTTATGACCTCCACCTCCACGCCACCTATGTCCATTACCGTCCCCCGGCTGCTGTCATCCCGCACCTCGCCGGAATATATATTGCGCGTCATGGCGAAACGGGCGACGAACTCCGAGTTCGGCTGGCGGAATACCTCCTCCGGGGTGCCCACCTGCACTATCCGCCCCTCGCCCAGCACCGCTATGCGGTCGCCCAGGGCTACCGCCTCCTCGAAGTCATGGGTTACGTGTACGAACGTCTGTCCCAGCCGGCGTTGTATGTCCCGCAGCTCCCGTTGCACCCTCTCCCGCTGCTCCGGGTCGAGGGCGCTCAGCGGCTCGTCCAGGAACACCACCTCCGGGTTGGTGCTCAAGGCACGGGCCAGGGACACCTTCTGCGCCTCACCCCCGCTGAGGGTGCCCGGCTTGCGCTCCAACAGGTGTTTTATCTGCAGCAATCCCACCAGCCATTCCAGTGCTTCAGCCGTCTCCTTCTTGGTATGCTTGCGCCGCTTCAGCCCGAAGAGAATATTGTCCTTGACCGACAGGTGGGGGAACAGGGCATAATCCTGATAAACGAAGCCGATCCCCCGCTTCTCCGGCTCCAGCTTGGTTATATCTTTCCCCCCCATCCAGATCTCACCGCTCCTGACCGGGTGCAGGCCGGCGATGGCCTCCAGCAGCACCGTCTTGCCGGCACCGGTGGGACCGAGGATGATGAAATATTCACCTTTCTCCACCCGCAGGTCGGCACCCTTAAGGATGAAATCCCCAAGGTCTACGGTAAGCCCTTTGATACCGATCATGCCCGCTTCCCCCGGTAGTACAGGATGCGCAGGAACACGAAGATCACCAGGCAGGTGATCATGAGCAGGGTGACCAGGGGCAATACGTAGTCGATGCCGTACATCTCCAGCCCGCGGTACACCAGGATGGAGGCTATCGGCGGGGATGAGGTGAGCACCAGCACCGCCCCGAACTCGCTTATGCTGCGGGCCCACATCATGATGGAGCCGCCGAATATGCTGCGCCGGGCCAATGGCAGCGAGATCCGGAAGAAGGTCTGCCACGGCGATGCTCCCAGGGTGCGTGCAACCTTCTCCAGCCTTACGTCGACCTCCTCAAAACCCTGCTTGGCCGAATTGATTAGGAAGGGCACGCTGACGAACACCATGGCGATTATGATCCCCGGTATCTCCTGCACGAAGCTTATGCCGAAGGCGTCGAATATCTTGCCGCCGAAGTGCAGCTTGCCGAAGACGAACAGCAGGGCGATGCCCGCGGCTATGTGCGGCACGACGATGGGCACCTCGATGAGGCTCTCGATCACCCGCTTCCCCGGGAACTCATGGCGCGCCAGGAAATACGCCAGCGGAACCCCGAATATCAGACCGACTGCGGTGGCGATAAGGGCGGTATAAACGCTGAGCCATATCGAGTTGCGGACGTCGCTGTCGAGGAGCTGCGACCACAGCTCGCCTGCACCGGATGAGAACAGAATCTTGGCCAAAGGTATGAAGATGAAGAGCAGGATAACCATTCCCAGCAGGAAAAAGGTCAGCGTCAGCCGGCGCTGCACGATCCATCTGAGCGCATCTCGCAAACTGTATCTCTTCTTTAATCGTTCGCTTGAAACCATGACCTACCTCCGCTTACACTCTGCAGCTATTGCGAAAAAGAAAAGCCCGACAGGGCAGTGAAAGCCGCCCTTCGGGCACACACATTAAAAAACCTCCGTAAGGAGGCATGCAGATGAAATCTACTAACATCAAAGCCATCCTTTCCACAACGGGGGGCGCAGGCGTTTCCCCCTGCACCGTATCGGTCGCCCGCCGTGCCACTATGGTTTAGGCGCGGCAACTCGGAAAGCTCGTATTCAGTTTTGTAACATCACTATATCACGGATATCAACACCCGGTCAATGCCGCCGCACTGTTGACAACGTCGAAAATAGCTGTACAATATTTGAAACCGCCTGAGTTCTCATCATGCGGCGATCAAGCTGGAAAGGAGGAGCAACATGGAGATTTGGACCCTCGTTATAGGGATTCTCAGCGTGCTGTTCGGCATCCTGGTGATAGTGCAGCCCAGGATCATTGCCTACCTGGTGGGCTTCTACTTCATCGCTGTAGGGGTTCTTTGGATAATAAAAGCATTATAACGTTCGAGATGTAAGGCGCAGCTCAAACGATCTCGGCGGGGAGGCCCAGCACGTGTTCCCGCGCCTCGGCGGCGACGAACAGCGAGCCGCTGACGCAGACGAGGTCTTTCGCCCCGGCTATCGACAGGGCGCGCTCGACCGCATCCGCGACGCTTTCCGATGTTGTGCCCTCGACCCCCTGCCTTTTCAGTTCATCGAGAAGGGGATTCAGTGCCATCGACCGCTGGTGGCGCGAGCGGGTGGCGATGACGGCGCTGGCTATCGGCGCCAGTTCCGCCACCATCCCCGCCACATCCTTATCCGACGAGGCACCGATCACCAGTATCAGCCGGTCGTAGTCGAAATATTCCTTCAGTGCTTCCTTCAGCCGCCGTGCCGAATCGGCGTTGTGGGCGCCGTCCACCATCAGTGTCGGCTCCCGCCTCAGCACCTCGAGGCGTCCCGGCCAGCTCACCCGCGCCAGCCCGTCGGCGATGGCGCTCGATGCGACGCCCAGCGTCTCCAGCGCGGCCACCGCCGTAGCCGCATTCTCCAGCTGGTGCGCCCCCAGCAGGGGTATCCTGAGCCGGTAGCGGCTTGCTGTTACCTCCACCTCGAACGATTGTCCCGATGAATCCGCCGCCATCTTCCTCCACTTCACGTCACGGCCGACAACCACCAGCGGGGTCTCGTTGCGGCGGCAGGCATCCTCGATCGCCGCGGCCGCTTCCGGATGCTGGGGAGCGCTTATCACCCGCGCCCCCCGCTTGATGATGCCCGCCTTCTCCCCCGCTATCTGCGCCAGCGTGTCGCCCAGCACCTCGGCGTGGTCCCTGCTGATGGAGGTCATCACGCAGACCTCGGGCGATACCACGTTGGTAGCGTCCAGCCTGCCCCCCAGCCCGGTCTCCAGCACCTGGTAATCGACACCGCAGTGGTCGAAGAACGAGAAGGCGACGGCGGTCAGTATCTCGAAGGTGGTGAGCTCG
>Ga0180438_10010743_pt1 | contig 11189 bp, 3 predicted proteins | sample SS_ome_12_FD_132455 | JGI IMG/M metagenome (GOLD analysis project Ga0180438, IMG submission 132455) | Hypersaline lake sediment archaeal communities from the Salton Sea, California, USA - SS_3_D_2 metaG | ecosystem: Environmental > Aquatic > Non-marine Saline and Alkaline > Hypersaline >...
CCCCACACCGCCAGCGCGGTCACACTGAGGCTAGCCCCTAGAACAAAAGAGGCAGGCCGGAAGAAAAACCGCACGTCGTGCGTCCCCGGCGGAAGGTAGATCGCCCGCAGGATGTAATCGGCCCGGTAGACATGTGTCTCCCGATCGTCCACCGTTGCCCGCCAGCCGGGATAGTCCGCGTCGGCCAGAATCAGGTAGCCAGGCGCGGCCGTGCGCGTCCGAAGGGTCAGGTTGTTGAGCTGATAGTCCGTGCTCTCGACAAGCTCCTCCTCCTCACCGGTCGATGCGCCGGTCGGCAGCACGTGTTCCGGCGGAGGCGTCTCTTCCAGGACGACGACGTTTCGCAGGTCGAAGCCGGGATCGGCCAGGCGCGCCAGCGCCGTCTCGCCATCCGGCGCCACCTCAGCGCGGTGGACGACAAAGACGCGCGGCAGATAGCCCTCGTTGAGGTAGATGCGGGTGTCCTCGGCCGGGCTGTCGAAAACCAGGTTGTCATATGGCGCATAGTAACTGGCAAAGCGAAGGTCGCCCGCCCTGCTCGCCTGTAAGCTGGCTCTCGTCTCTGGCGTCGCCGTCTCCACCGAGAAGCGAAACTGCCGTCCCAGGCGTCCCGGCATGGGCAAGAAGTAAAATCTGACCGGTTCGCCTGCTGCCGACGAGATGTCTACGGTCGTATGAGCGACTTCCTGACCCTCGGGATCAGTGTACAGCCGCAGATGGAGCGCGCCGGCCGCCGGTTGCCCTTCCGCCATCCAGAGGTCAACCCGGTGCAGGCCGGGGTTGTGCACGACGACGAGCTGTTCGTAACGCCGTCCTTGCTCCAGGGCAACGGTCGTATCAGCCAGCGGTTGGGCCGTGTCCGGCACGTCGGCTGGCATCCACAACTCGGCGCCAGTGACGACATACTTGACGTTGAGCAGATCCAGCAGTGGCGACCGGTAGTCGTCAAGAAAGATGTGCCGATCCATGACCATGACCGGCCGGCCGTTGGCGGCAGTCATGAACCCGACGTATCGCTGCGGGACCGTGTAATTATATCCACTGGCATAGGCCAGACGAAAGCCCAGCCCGGTATTGGCCGCCAGCGCGGGCGAATAACTCAGCGTGATGATGCGATGCAGTTCTGGATCGTCCTGCAGGAAACGCACGGTCTCTCTCGGAGGATAGATCAAGGACGCAGGGACGACGGCATTGTAACCGAATCCAAAGTAGAAAAGGTCGGCAGCGACGATGACGGCTGCCGCCGCCCGGAAGGCGCGCGAGCTGATGCGGCCCGTCCAGCGCGCAGCGATCAACCCGCCACCAAGGAGCAGAAAAGCCAGAAAAATCGCCACCTGCGACTGGAACTCGTGCCACCGCACTAGCAACTCTGCCCGGTAGTGCCAGGTGTAACCCGCTACAACGGCCAAGAGCAGCAGGAAGCCCGTTCCAACCTGGATCAGTCCCCGCCGTGAAGGCTGAGGCCGTGTCCGGGCCAGCCCATCCACCGCCAGGCCACCCAGCACGCCGAGGGCAAGGTTTGCCAGGTAGACCAGACGGTCCATCCGCAGGCCGTTAAAGCCAGGCAGCGGATATACCAGGCGATAAAATGGCGTACCGCCAGCCAGCAGCAGTGCAAAGATGGCCATAGCCACAAAGAATCGAGTGAACCGATCTCGCCGTACGATCAACGCCATAAGGCTCAACAGTAGCGGCAACACGCCCACATAGACCGTCGTCTCGGCAAAGTTCTCCGGACCCCAGTATCCTCCGCGCGTCGGATCGCCGAAAAAGCCCGGGATGAGATAGGCGACGAATCGAGGCAGCATCCCAAACTTGACGATTTCCTCGTAGGGCAGCGTGGCGCGATGCCCCAGTAGCAAATACTCGAGTCCGGGCAAAAGCTGTACTGCCGCCAGCGCAAAACCCAACGCCAACAGCAGCCCCGCGCTCCCGATAGCCCAGCGCCGGGGAGCTGGCGCTGGCCAGATGATCCGAAAGGTCAGGTAAATACCCAATCCAAAGAGGCCGTACAGCATCCACTGTGGATGCCCACCTACCAGCAATAGCGCCAGCGCACCGGCGGCCAGCAGGACATCAAGCCATCGTCGGCGGCGCAACGCCAACTCGAAAAAGGCCCATACAAAAGGCAACCAGACAGCGGTACTCAGGATGGTGTGCCACTCCAGCCAGACGACGAAAACACCGTTGAGCATGAACGTCACGCCGGCCACCAGTGCCGCCAGCCGGGAACTGCCGATCGTTCGCAGATAAAAGTACACGCCCGCCCCGGCCAGAAAAAGGTGCAAGATCAGCGCCAGGTCATTGGCTGCCGGACCCTGTGGGTCAGGCGCCAAGTAGGCAAGCAGGTTGACAGGATAGAACAGGCCTGCCTGAAAGTTGGAGACGAAGGAGTAGCCAGCGAACGTGTAGGGGTTCCACAGTGGAAACTGGCCCTGCCGCAGCGCCTCGGCGGCAAAGTGGCGGGTGGGATAGATAATGTCCACCACATCGGTAGCCAAAGGATTGTGTAACGGCGATGGCAGCGCCATGCCCCGCCACGGGCGAAAGAGTGACAGGACGTCCATGGGCATCAACACCCGATCGGGCAGCAAGCCGGGCGACAGGAAAGCCAGCGCCAGCAGCAGCAGCACGGCCAGCGCAGCCAGATCGCCACGCCACAAGCCGGGTCCTGTTTTGGTTAACCGTGCAGAATCAACGGTCATTCATTCTCTCTGTCAGCCACATGTACTTGACCCAGGATTGCCATGTCATTTGGCAGGCGGTTTCCGGCGGCATCGGCCGCGGGCAGGCGCTGCCCGGTGTCTAACACATACCAGCCCACGGCCAGACGATAGTCGCCAGCGTGTAGGGCATTGCCCAGGCGGAGAATCCGTCCGTCGGCCACCCGTTCCCCGGCATCCCACAGCGTCGTAGGATAAGCGCCAGCCAATGGCTGGCCGTCGGCCTGCGCCGCCAAGCTCCCATCGGCGTCCAGCAGGTGGACAAAGACAGTGTAATCGGCCTCGGCGGGAGCCAACGCTTCCCAATAAAGAGTCAGGTTCAGCGCCTCTCCTGGGTACGCCTCAGCGGTGGACAGATCGTAGCCACGCAGCGCGGCGAACTCGAAGAAGGCTGTCGTCAGGTGCTGGGGAACTGCGGCAATAGCCACCGGCGCGATCTTGAAACCACCCAACTCGGCCGTGTCACCCAGGTCGCGCCCCCGAGCGGTAGAGACGGCCAGTGACTCGTCATCGTGCCACTGAGCGACGAGGAGACCCCGGGCGGGCTGGGCGTCGTGTGGGACGGCCAGGTCGTGCCGCGTGGTAAACAGATCGCCATGACGCCACGCCTGCGCAGGCAGCACGTCCTTGGCCAGAGAGCGGCGATCTTGGCCCAGCAATCGCACCGTCAAAAATGGCGGCTGCGGACGGTCGGCCAAGCCATGCCAATGCAACATCACCTGCAACGTCTCGCCGGGCCGGACGTCCAGGGGCACAACCTCGTAGGCAGCCAGCTCGACCTGGTTGCCAAACCGGGGGCAGGACGGAGACAGCCGAGACAGCCCGGCCAGCGTCGCCGGTTGGTACAGGCTGGGAGGTGCGTAAGCTGGCCGGATGAGGGCCCACAGGGCAACCAGGGCCAGCAACAGCAGCCCCCCGTTCAAAGCAACCAGGGCCGGGCGCGCCCATCGAGACCCAGCCAGGCGAGCCAGGCCCATCGCCAGCAAAAGCGCCAACGATGGGATGGTTGGGAAGAGAAAGCGCCCCTGATAGCCGGAGGCATTGATGGTCTGGATGTAGCGCAGCAGCGAGACATACACCGCCAGCGCGGCGACGACGACCAACCACAACGTAGGATGGCGTGCCTTCCGCTGCTGCCACAGCTCGGCCAGTGCGCCGATCAGTCCCAGACCAGAGGCGGCGGCCAGAATGACGTAAACCCACAGGGGAAACATGAGGCTCAGCCAGCCAAACTCAGCCCAGAACGAGGTGAATGACACCACAATGAACTTGCGGAAATCGGTGACGGTGAACGGACCCGTGCGTGCCACATAGCGGCCCAGCGTGGAAAGCATGATCTCCCAGGCCAAGGGGTCGCCATAGAGAGCCTGGTTGCGGACATACCACCAGCCGGCGACCAGAGCGGGGACCACGGTTAGCAGCGCCAGACGCCAGAGCATCTCTCGCCAGTCCCGCTGCTTCCATGCCAGCCAAACGACAGCCAGGAAAGGCAAGGGGGCCAGGGCAAAAACGCTGTATTTGGTCAGCGCACCCAGGCCCAACAGCAGGCCCATGACCACAAAGTCTCGACGGCGAGATGGGCGCGTCACGACTCGAACCGTCGCCAGCAGCAGCAATGCCGACAGCGTCGTCGCCAGGTTGTCATTGTTGGCAGAGCTGTGGATAAAGACAAATTGCGGATTGAAGGCCGCGATAGCCGCAGCAGCAGTCGCCAGCCAACGCCGCGCTGGAAAGAGACTCCGCCCCAAGCGGTACGTGGCCCAGACAGTGATCGCACCCAACAACACCGAAAGCCACCGCACGATGTGCAGGCCAAGCCAAACGCCACGGAAGGGGAACGCCTCGGCTTCAGTGTGCAGAACGGCGGTCTGCCAGCCAGGGTCATAGGGTCGCCAGGGAAAGCAAGGGTTCGATACGGGCAGCCTGAAATCGCGCATGTCGTCTGCTAGCGAAGCCGTCGCCGCTGCGCCCAACAAGTAATAGAGCGGTGGCTGATGACCTTCGGCACTAAAGTTCTCCTCGTAGGTGGGCTGTTGCACGGGGAAGCGATGGTACTGGGTCAGGTACCAGACGTAGGCAAAATGACCCGGCTCGTCAGGTGCCTCGTAGGCCGGCACAACCAGGCTGTAAGCCACGCCCAGGCTCAGATAAAGGGCCAGGACAGCGATAATAGTCCAATGCTCTTGCCACCAACGACGTTTCATTTTTCCTTGACACTCACGGGATACAACAACAGGCGGTCCGCCACAGCATTGGCGGCTTCGTAGACGCTCCACCTGTGCATGGTGTCCGGCCGGTAGACGCCGACTTCCAGTTGATACTCACCGGGAGGCGCGTCGGGCGGCACCGGGAAACGATGCACTTGTACGAAAACGTCCCCTGATTCCATGCCCACCGGATCCGCCGACAAGCCATCGCGCTGACCGCGTACCTGCCCCTCTGCATCCAGTAAGTGAACAAAGAGCGTCAGCGGCGGCTCGAATGGTCGCTCCACGCGCCAGAAAGTGAGCAGTCGCAGTTCGTCGCCGGGGCGCAGGCGATCGGCGGTCAGTTCGTAGCCCAGGAAAGCCAAGCTGTGATCAAAATCTACGGGCAGGGACAACGGGTAGCGCTCATAGCTGGGTGGAAAAGCTACCGCCGGACTCCACCAAACTGATGTCTCGCCAGTTTGAGCGGGGGTGGCCAAGCGGACTATCTCGTCGGCACCAAGCCGGTATAATGTGTAAGGTCGCCCGTCGCCAAGAGTCTGACGCCGTTCCCAGGGGACAGCGTCGGCAAAGAACCGTTCCTGCAGCGACGGATCCAGCGGTGTTGCGCCGGCGGAAAGAAACCAGGTATCCAGTCCGCCAACGGGCAATACCAACACATCTGGGGCATCGAACCAGCGCAAGCTGAGATCGTTCGTACCGAAAGCTGTGTCGAACGTCTGCGTGTCTATCTGGTCAATGGACATCCCAGACAGGGCAATCGAAACCGCGCCTCCTCCCACACGAGGCACATCGTAGATAAAGATCGAATAGCCGATCTTGGCCGTTGGTTCGCGCTCCCGGAACCAGGCGTAGGTATCTGGGTCGGACAGATAGACGCCTTGGAGGTGCGTGGCACTGATGGCATAAACGCCCGGGGCCGGGCGCTGGGGATGGTACACCCGGTGCCACCGCTCCTCCGCAAAGAGGGGCCAACTGGGCAGTGGCACGTAATCCATGCCGTACCGTTCCGGCAGCGCATTGCCGAACCAGCTGAGGTACACCCGCTCCAGACCCCGGGCTTCCACATAGGCACGCAGTCCCGGTAGGTCCTGGCCCCAATCTATGTTAGAATCCACCAGATAGCGCCACCCATTCTCTGGTCCACCGACGATCTGATTGAAATAGGCCAGGTAATGCGGATAAATACTCAAGGCTGTGTGTGCCTGCCATCCCACCAGGGCGACGACAATTACACCCAACCCGTTGCGAACTATAAACTGGGTCAAGCGATTTCCCAACTTGGAACTTGGGATTGAGAATTGAGCACTATCTGAGGCTAGTCCACTGACATAGACGAACAGCAGTGGTAAAATGGGCAGCAGGTGGCGGTAACCGATGTTGAGCGGACTGCTCACGAGGGCTATGAAGTACATGGCGACCGGCAACAACAGCCACATCTCCACGCGCCAACTCTGGCGGTATATGGTCAGTGCCAGCGTCAATGCCACAAGCAGCAACATTGACGGCGGTGTCTTGATGAAAAAAGCCACCGGGAAATAGTACCACCAGCCGCTGGTCGAATACTGGCCCATGAGGAAAGCAGAATGGCCTCTCTGAGTGCGCTCAAAGATAGCCTGAAGGCCCCTCCAGTAGGACGGCATGGGCAAGGTCATCCCACCCTCGCTCAAGGGGCCACACTCCAGGCCATAGATGCTCCACACCACAACCAGTCCGGCAATCGCCAAGACTGCCAGGTACAATACCCATTTCCAGCGGACCGTGCGCCACCACGGTGGACTGGCCGGTCTGACGGATGTGGGCAAGGACAGCTCGGCAGTGGCCAGCATTCCTGAGGTGGTTGCCTGGTTAGCAGAAAGCGGTCTCAGATCAGGCTCCGTTGTTGAGCGAGGAATTGCCGACTTATGCCAGGCATATACCACGAAGAGCAGTGTGAGAATCGGTAGCAAAATGACGGCTGAGAACTTGGCTACCAACGCCAACCCCAGAGCCACCCCAGCAACGATCGCACCAGCCATCGTTGGTCCGGTCACGAACCGCCAGAAGGTGTATAAGGCCAGAAACATGAAACACGTCAGGCCCAAATCGTTGGTTGCCAGGCGAGTGTGTGCCAGGATATTGGGCGAAAAAACATAGAGCGCCAGCGCGAGCAGCCCGGCGGACGGCCCATGCAGCTCCGATGCCCAGGCAAAGACACCGATTCCCAGCAAGAGGCCCAGCAGAACAATTGGCACCCGCGCCCAGTTGACGATCTTTTGGGTCTCAATGGGCTGGTCATCGGTGTCCGTGGCGTGCCATAACAGCTCGTCAGAAAACGCTGGCCAGTCAGCCGACTCCCAAGAGGGATGTTCGACAGGAAGTTGGGGCCGGATAATCAGCAGTGGCAGGGCGCTGATAGTGTTGATTAGCGGGGGGTGCTCCCGGCTCAGGCGAAGGTCACCGGTGCGCAAATAGGCATAGCCCCGCGCGATGTGATACTGCTCGTCCATAGTGGGTGATTTTTGCGCGGCGCTGAGAAATGCCTGCAGGGCGAATGCACCCAACAAAGCCAGAACTGCGATGGTAATGAGTTTCGCTCTTCTGCCCCCGCCCAGCAACTATTGATCCCCTCCCTGCCATGGAAACATCCGCAGCTTGAGCGGATCGAAGGCTACACTGGCTGCTGCATCAGCCGCCAGCCAATGCCCCGTGCCGAAAGGACATTCTGCTCCAGGCGACATGTAGCCCCGACGATGACCACACCCAGCAACGTCAAAAAACACCGCTCCCGCGTGGATGCTCTCTAGGCTGGCTTTCTCATCTCAGAACCGTAACTGTGGTTGGGTGACAACGCCACCGGCAAACATCATATTTGTCACACACTTTTTCAGATGCTCGGTTGGCGACGTAGACATAGTTGTTCAGAGTGTCCACTCCCACGGCGACAGGCTCATCGCCGGTGGGCCGAGTCGCCACGATAACGCCGTGGCGCAGAATCGTGACGGTATCGCTGTCGCGATTAGCGACGAAAGCATAGCCTGTATTAGGGTTGACGGCCACAGCCCACGGCTTTTCGCCGACGCTCAAAGTGCCAACAAGTTCGGTGTGGTGCAACACGGTCACGGTGTTGTCTTGAGGGTTGACGGCATAAACGTAGCCGCTGGTGGGGTCAACAGCCACATCTCTGGAACCGCTAGAAGTGGTAAAAGTTGCAATGACCTGTGTATCACTCATGACCGACAGATTGTGCTTGGGATAGCCGGAAGGTGCCGTGCCCGACTCTGAATTGGACACATATACAATCTGTGTATTGGGATCAACTTCGACATCACGCGGCCGCCAACCTATGTCGACAGTGGCGACAACCTGGGTGTCACTGATGGCGATCACACAGTTGTTATTCCAGTCGCCCACGTAGGTCAAACCGGTGTGGGGATTAACCGCCGCCGAAAGTGGCCAGCCAGCATGCTTTATGTCAGCCACCGCCGTCGTGTCGTGGAAAACTTGGACCGTGCCTAGTAAATTCGTCACGTACAGGTAGTCGTAGACGGGATTGAAAGCTATGGCAAATGGCTCATCGTGAGTAGAGATAGTGGTCACCACCGACGCGCGCTCAAAGACCGAGACAGAGTGATCCAGCAGATTGGTCATATAGATTCGATCTGAATAGGGCTCGCTGGCGAATGACGTGGGTTGGTCGCCGGTCGTCACCGTCGCCAGCACACCTGTTCCGCTCAAGATGTTAACATTGGCGCTAAAGCTGTTGGCCACATAGGCATAGCCACTAACCGCGTTCGTTCCGACAGCATTTGGACATTCCGCAGTAGGCAGCGACACAGTGGCCACCACCTGGGGCACCGGCGGAGACTTGAATACCAGAGGCAAATATGACGTATAGGCACTGCTACTGGATATCATCCCGGTCCGCTCTGTTCCATGCATAACTCTGGCGTTGGTCGTCGGCGACACACTAGACGAGGCTGGCAAGGTCAACGCCGCCAGAAACAGCACCACAGCCATGATCAAGGCCAAAGCCAACGCCTGGCCTGCTTTCCCCCTACCCTTGAGAAAAGTCCTATCCTTCATCGTTGAGAGCCCTCCCGATAACATGTGTGATGTAAAGATGGGGCGAACAGATAGCACTTGCCCAGAGAACGGGCAGGGATTCTAGCACGGTTTAGCATGGATGTCAAAACAGACTCGCGTCAGCACCCTCCGTACATGGTGAATATCTTTTTCGATAGCACGATGTTGAACTGTTTGCCACGCACAAAGAAATCCTCCCATTCACATACAAACAGACCAGTGCAATACCAACCGATAGGCAGCCGACTCTGATGAGGTTCAACCCGTTCAATCTTTCTGATTTCATGCCACATCCACGGGTTGCCAAGCACCATCAAGCGTCGTCATCTCACCGTTACACCAGTCGGCAATGCAATCCAGTCGTCTTGCAGACGAACGCCATCCACGGTCACTGCCGGCAGACGAGGGCCATCGGGCCAGGGGTACAGTCCCACGCCAAGCGAATACGTGCCGGGTGCAAGGTCGGACGGCAAAGAAACCTGGTGCCTGTCCACAATGACCAGTCCCGGCATCCACAGGTAGGTGGGAAACCGACCGTAGCGCGGTCTGACGTCCTCCTGCACTCGCAAGGCCCCGTCACTGTCCAGCAGATGGACAAATACTTTCAAGTCATCGCCAATCGGTTCTTTAGCCTGCCAGTAAAGGGTCAGAGCCAGGGGCTCTCCGGCCCGTGCGGTCGTCTGTGGGAGATGGTATCCAAGCAATTGGATATTCTTTCCCAGGTCAACCTGAAGAGAGGTTTCAATGTCTGTCATCAGAGGTCGGGGCGGAGCCTGGTACACCCGCAAAAGCTGTTCCCCACGCACCAATTCATCCACCACCTCAAAGCCAGCGCCAGTCAGAAATTCCTGAAAAAAGAAGTAATCGTGCAGGCCGACGATGGTGTGTCTAGTCACCGGGCTGACGTCAATGATGACCCACCGGCGGCCTGGGCAGAATTGTGATTCCAACTCACGGGCCAGCATGTAGCCGCGGATCTGGTTCCCCCAGACAGCGCCCCCCGACAGCCCTGCTCCCAGATAGGTGGTTTTCCTCTGTGCATAAAAGTTGAGGGCTGGATAATCGCCCAACATACACTCGTCGGGAGCCACCGAGTCATTGAGAAACTGGGCCACTGACAGGGTGTCGCGATCCTGCCACTGGGAAACCTGGTAATCTTGCTGAACGTGGGGACGCAGAGTCAGAGCCACGAGCAGTAACCAGACGGCCATCTGAACAGGCCTTTTTGCCCTCGGGGGCAGGCGAGTTGACAGGCCGTGGATTATCCACGCTGCTCCCAACACCATCAACACGCTCTCTGCGGGCGCCAGAAAGACAAGGACTCGGGGCCGAAGAAATCGCGATATGAAAAAAAAGGCTCCCGCTGTGGGCAGTTGCGCCAGGAACAGCGTCGCCAGTGGAAAAGATGCCCGCCGTCGCCACGCCGCCAGGACGCCAATCATGACCAGAAAGATGTAAACCGGCCAAAGCAGAACATACTCCCAGAAGAAATTCAATCCGTTGACGATGACTTGAAGGCGAGACAAACCAGTTCCCTGCCTCACGTGATGACCCACAAGAAAGTCGTATAAATTCGGATTGATCACGTAGAGTGGGCCAAGCACGCCTATCAAAACGATGGCAAACCCGATGGCCGGACCGACCAACTGACGAAAGGTTCGCCGGATCTGCCACTTGCCCTGGCGGCGGAGCGTACTCAAGAGAAGGAAAAACATATAGCCCGCAAAGGGTAACAGCCCGAATAACTTGGACAGCGTCGCCAGAGCAAAAGCTGCACCTGTCACCCAGGCCAGCCACGGCTTGCCCCGGCGGTAGAACTGTAGGCCCAGGTACAAGCCAAGAACGTCAAAAAACACCATGTAGGCTTCGGAGCGAAAGAAGCGAGCCGTGAAATAGATATTACCGTGCATCAGGAACACGGCCAGACTGAGGAGCGCGACAGGCGCATTGATCGTGTCTTTTACCAACAGGTAGAACAGCCAGGCAGCCAGCAACGTAGCGCCCACCGTCACCAGACGCAATCCTACCGCCGACGGCCCAATGAGCCACGTCACAGCACCGCCGATGTAGAGGAAAACCGGGGCCTGCGGGGTGAGAAAGTCCCGGTATGGCATTTCACCCTCGCTGATGCGCCAGGCAGCGTAGAGATAGCCGCCCTCGTCGTCGTACATGCGCCAGCTATCGAGATTGTACA
>Ga0180438_10010746_pt1 | contig 11189 bp, 11 predicted proteins | sample SS_ome_12_FD_132455 | JGI IMG/M metagenome (GOLD analysis project Ga0180438, IMG submission 132455) | Hypersaline lake sediment archaeal communities from the Salton Sea, California, USA - SS_3_D_2 metaG | ecosystem: Environmental > Aquatic > Non-marine Saline and Alkaline > Hypersaline >...
CGGTTCTTCGCCTCGAATGAAACCTGTGATGGAGAACTGTGTGTCTACTTCCCTACCAAAGCCTGAGGAAGGGTCTGCGAACGTCCTGGATGCGTACGCAAGTGAGTCCCGCCGTGTTGCGGCAATGCCCTCGCTTACCCCTGTTGCAGGGCGGGGCCACGCCCGGGGTCTAGTGGTCGCCACGGCATCCTTGCTCATTCCACTGGCTATGTGGTGGGGGCTTGCAATCGCCGTAAGTTCAGTCCGAGGCGTCCCATTTCCTACACCATATGATACCTTCCATCGTCTTCTCGCTCTTTTCTTGGGGCGCTCGGCACTCGTCGAGTTCTCAATCTACCGACACATGGTCGATAGCCTGGGACGCTGGGCTACAGGGTTTGGCCTCGCCGTCATCGCGGGGGTAGGAGCGGGTTTGCTCCTGGGTTGGTCTCGCATGCTGGAACGTCTGTCGATGCCCACGGTGACGGTCCTTCAGCTCATCCCGGGGCTGGCATGGATTCCGGTGGCCATTCTGCTATTCGGCATTGGCGAACGCGCAACGGTGTTCATGATCGCAGTCACGGCACTCGCACCGATCGTCATCAACACGACCGCTGGCGTCAAGGGCGTGGACGAGATGTATTTACGCGCGGCCCGCATGATGGGCGCTGACGATCGCACGTTGTTCGTGAGAGTTCTGCTCCCAGGGTCGCTGCCACACCTTCTCAGCGGGCTAAGGGTGGGTTTTGCGAATGGGTGGCGAGTGCTGGTCGCGGGCGAGATGATCGTAGGCACGGGGACGGGGCTAGGCTACTCCATCATCCAATCGCGTTGGAATCTCGATTACGCCGGCGCGTTCGTATGCATCGTGATCATATGCGCCATTGGCTTGCTCGTCGAGCGGGGCATCCTGCTTCCTTTGGAGCAGCGCACGATCGAGCGCTGGGGTCTGGCGAGGAGCGTGTGAGGATGATTGAGCTCCACCAGGTATCCAAGCTCTTCCCGAATCAGGAAACGGGACAGCTCGTCCAAGCGCTCAAGGATATCGATTTGATCGTCGAGGAGAACGAATTCGTTTGTATCCTCGGGCCAAGCGGCTGCGGAAAGAGCACCCTGCTCAACATCGTCGCTGGATTCGAGCGGCCGAATTCTGGACGTATGGTTTTTGACGGGCAGACGGTGGCGAAGCCCGGACCCAACAGAGGCGTCGTGTTTCAGGAACCCACACTTTTCCCCTGGCTCACAGTGGAGCAGAATGTAGAGTTTGGACTTCGGAATTTGGGATTCGAGCTGGAGGAGCGTCGGCGGGTTGCCGCGCGCTTTGTCGCGCTTGTCGGTTTGAGCGATTTCGCTCGAGCTCGACCGCATCAGCTTTCGGGGGGGATGAAACAACGCGTCGCGCTGGCGCGGGCTCTTGCATTGAATCCGCGAGCGCTCCTGATGGATGAACCCTTCGGAGCGCTGGATGCACAAACTCGCGATCGGCTTCAAGATCAGCTCCTGGACATTTGGGAGGCCCATCGAAAGACAGTGCTTTTCGTCACCCATAATGTCGAGGAAGCCGTCTATCTGGCAGACCGCGTCGTCGTCCTTGCGCCGGCGCCGGATGGTGTTACCGCCGATGTGCCGATTTCTATCAAACGTCCCCGGGATCGGTTCTCCGCCGAAGTCCGCGAGGCGACGATGGCGCTCATCGGTGTGTTGGCAAACCTGCCGTGTTGTGTGTTGCCATCGCAGGGCAGCCACAGCGCGCAAGCATTGGCAACTGGAGAGGGGAGATAATCACAATGGTTGGAAACCGAAGCACGAGATTCTCATCCGTCGTCGGGCGCTGTCTGCTCGTAGTTTTCGCCACGGCCGTCCTGGCGGGATGCTCTCAGCGCGAAGCCGATGTCGCTGAAGACGACGCCGTTCGCGTCCGTTTCGCGTATCAGGATCGTGTTGCCGACTCGGCTAGCATGGTCGCCGTCGCAAAGGGCTTTTTCGAAGAGGAGGGCATTGAGATTCAGCCGATCGTGTTCAGCAGCGGACCTGCATGCTCGGAGACGCTGCTCTCGGGGAGCGCCGATATCGGAACGATGGGAGATACGACGGCCGTCATTGCGATTGCGCGCTCTCCAGTCAATATTATCGCAAGCCACGGTGGTGGCGAACATCGGCACCGCCTCATGGTCGCGGAGAAAAGCGCTATTCACGCGCCAGAGGACCTTGCCGGGAAGCGGTTGGCCGTGAAGAAGGGCACTTCGACGTATGGTGGCCTTCTTGCCTGGGCCGATTCGGTCGATCTAGACCTCTCCGACGTGAATATCGTCGAGATGCGGCCGGGCGATATGGGCGACGCGCTCCTGGCGGGGTCGGTTGACGCCATCGTTGCCAGCGAACCGACGCCGTCCGTCGTGGAGCAACTTGGGGGGCGCGAACTCACTACATTGGGCGGACTGGGAAATAACTATCCGATCCTCCTCGTGGCGAGAGCCGAGTTCCTGGAAGAGCATCCGGAAGCGGTCACAGCTTTTCTGCGGGCGATGAAGCGGGGCGCCGCCTTCATCAACGAGCACCCGACGGAGGCGCTTCAGATCGTCGCCGAGAAAACGGGCATGCGGCGGGAGGTGGCTGCACGCGCGATGGACCATCATTATTACAGCGTTCAGTTAGACGAGGAAACGCAGTCGAGTCTGGATGCTATCGGAGTCTTTCTCACCAGTCAAAACATGCTGGATTCGCCCCCTCATATTTCAGAAGGAATCGACGAGAGTTTCCTTCGAGCTGTCAGTCAGCCATCAGCGCCATAGTGTTAGTTTTTCTCACCTATTAAGGAGTCAGCATGAACGCATACATATATCGGATCATCAATACCCATTATGCCGTTCGACTGGTCCTCGTGGCATTTCTATTCGCCTTAGTGGCGGCTGTCTTCGCGGGGTGCGGCGAGGAGCCAAGGAAACAAAGTAAAGCTGTGGTGAGTGACGAGCGAATCCCACTTCATCTCGCGTACGGCAAGAAGATTCACTATGCCCCACAGATCATTGCTTTGAAGAAAGGCTTCTTCGCGGCTCATAAGCTGGACGTGGAGCCGAAGGCCGTTCAGGCTGGGATTCAGGCTGCCGAGGCCCTTACCTCCGGAAGCGCTGATGTCGCCGTGATGGGTGACGCGCCGGGAATCATCGCTGCAGCCTCCGGCATGTCTATCAAGATCGTAGCATCCTACGGTGGAGGGGAGAAAATGCATCGGCTGATCGCGGCGGCCGATTCTGAGATCGCATCGCCGGCCGACCTGAGGGGAAAGCGAGTCGGCGTACAAATGGGATCGAGCACGCACGGGGCCTTCTTGCTCTTTCTCGAAAAGAACGGCCTAGCGACGAGCGACTTGACCTTGGTCCCGCTCAATCCGAGCGATATGCCGGAGGCGATGCTCGCCGGTCAGATCGACGCCGGAGTCGGAAGCGAACCCTGGCCGAGCAACATCGAGGAGCGGGTGCAGGGCAGCTATGAGGTGGCGACTCTCTCGGGGCTTGGCAACACTTATCCGCTTGTCCTACTCGTGACGGAAAAGCTCGCCGAAGAGCATCCCGATGCAATCGTCGCCGTCCTGCGGGCGACTCAAGAGGCGGTCGATTTCATGCACGAGAGGCCGGGCGAGGCCGCCGTACTGATCTCGGAGGCCACCGGAGTGCCGGCGGAACGAGAGCGAAAGATCATGGATACTCTCGATTGGCAAGTGGTCCTCGATGACGCGACGGTAAAGAGCCTCGAGCAAACTGCTGATTTCCTGCACTCTCAGGCGAAGATCACGAACTTGCCCGATTGGAAGAATGTGATTGATCGCTCTTTCATTGAGACGTTTGGATCCAAGTGATCCGTAATCCAATAAGACGAGGGGAGAGGACATGCGTTGCTATTGGTTAGTCGTTGTGGCTGTATCGGTATTGAGTCTCTGGCCGACCCTCGCTCGGGCAGAGGACGTGACGGCGTCGCAGCAGGATTCGATGGCGGCACTCATCGACGTGCTCACCGAGAAAGGCGTTCTAACGGCCGATGAGAGCGAAGCGCTCAAGAAGCGTGTAGAGGAAGCGGAGAAGCCCGCTCCGCCACCTACCCTCGATAAACCGAAGTACCCGACGGTCAAGAGCAAAGTGCGGGTGGAAGCTCGTTACTCCAACGTGCAGGACGATGAGAACCAACCGTACTTCGGAAACCGCGATGACCGCACGGGTGGGGACGGCTTCGCTCTGCGCCGGGCGCGGCTATATCTCTTTGGAGATCTAAACCCGGAGACCGGCTATAAGGTTCAATACCAGTCTGACTGGGGCCAGGACAATATTAACCTCCATATCGCGCAGATGGACTATCGCGGCTGGGACTTCGCCGATGTAAGCGCCGGACAGATTCAAGCTCCGTTTGGCTACGAAATCGTGATGTCGGACGCCTATTTGCTCTGCACGGATCGTTCAGCAGTGAGCGATTTTCTCCCACCAGACAAAGACATTGGGGTATTGCTGAGCAGTAAGAAGGATCAGTCGAAGCCGATTGCTTGGGAGTTCTTCGTGGGCAATGGAAGCGGCAAGTACGCGGCAAACCCGAATGATGGATACCTGTGGGTGGGCCGTCTCGCGGCCACGCCAACACCGAATCTCGCTCTTGGCGTGGGCTACTCATCCAACAGCGATACGGATTTTAGTCCATACCAATCGAGATTTCTGAAGAAAAACGCCGATCCATACGGGCTGCTTCCATCGTATGCGGCCGCGGAGGTCGATGAAACCTCATGGGAGGCTGATTTGCAGTGGACGAACAACAGTACGTCGATCTGGGCGGAGTACATTCGCACCAAGATCGAGCCTGGGAGCCTCGCTTCCGTTACGGCAGACGGCTACTACGTCTACTTACATCAGTTTCTACCGTATATGGGGAAAAAGGATAAGCTCGAAGGAGTCCTCGGATACCAGAAATTCGACGCCAATACCGATGTGAAAGATCAGTTCGACCTGACTTCCTATGTTCTCGGGTTGAACTATCACATCAAGGGAAGTCGGTACGCGAAGGAGCGATGTCAGCAGATGATCCGGCTGAACTACATCTGGAACGATGAGGCAGAGGACGAAGTCGACAACGACAAGTTCGTCGCTCAGTATCAGACGTGGTTTTAGGTTAGGAGATCAGCGTGACCTCTCGGGAGCGAATCGAGGCGGCGCTATGCCGGGAGAAAACCGATCGGGTTCCCGTTTTTCTGCGGGACCTCACGCTTGGCCTCGATATCTGCAACTTCACGACTCCTGAAATATGCGCGGGAAGCTACGATGCAGAGAAGGCGGCACAAGCGGTGATCCAGACTCAACGTCGCCTCGGGCACGATTGCGTGGTTGGCGGCATCCATGATCTCGGGCTCGATGTCGACACTCTCGGCGGACGGGTCGAGTTTCCGGAGCGAGGCATCCCCTACATTGCTGAGCCTGGCTTCTCCAGACCCGATCGCATCACAGGCGCAAACCTGCCCGATATTCGCCGAGAAGGACGCTTCCCTGGTTTGTTGCGGTCGTACCGCTTGGTTCGAAGCGCCATCGGAGACGAAGTTGCTATTGCTGCCAACATGGAGGGCCCGGTCACCAAGGCCGGGCTTCTCCGCGGACTCGATAACCTGCTTCTCGATATGGTTCGTAGCCCGGATACAGCCCGCGCTATGGTCGAATTCTCTGTGGTGCTGTGCTGCGCGCAGGCGGCCGCCTTACTTGAAGCAGGGGCTCATTTTCTGTTCATCGCCGCAGCCTCCGACGGACCGGCTGCGATCCGGCCGAAGGATTACCTCCAGTACACTATCCCGGGGCTTGCTAGAATCGTGGCCACCGCCAACGAGAGAAATGCCGCCGTGGTTTTCCATCCGCACGGTCCGTTCACCGACGAGCGCTTTCGCCCGTTGGTCGATGTGGCCATCGAGACCGGCATTGCTGGTTTTCAATTTGGAGAGGGCAACGATCTCGCGCTTGCGAAGCAATTGTGGGGAGATCGAGTTTGCATTCTTGGGGGAGTGGATATCGCGGAAACTCTTCTTCCTGGCCCCCGAGAGCGAATCGAAACCGAAACAACCAATATCATTGCGGGAGTTGGAGGAGACGGTGGATTCATCCTCATGCCATCATGCTCGGTTCATCGGGGATTCCCCTTAGAACACCTTCGAGCGATGATCGAGACGGCTCACGCGGCCTCGGACCCGGTAGTTTGAGTTCTTAGAATGAATGCTGATGTGAATGCAGATGTCATCACAGTGAGCCTCGAACAAGCGATCGAGGCTGGGGATGAGGTGCAGGCACCGACGTTTGCTCGGCAGCTTCTCGATCTCGGACAAACGCCGACTCACATAGCGGCCGCCCTATCGCGCGCGATGTCTCGCCTTGGAGAACGATTTCGGCGGCTCGATATTTTCGTCCCGGACCTGCTCGTCGCCGCCGACGCGTTCGAAGCGGTGATGGCCATCATCACGCCGGCCCTCGTCTCAGCGAGAAATCCTCGACACGGGAAGGGAACGATCGTCATCGGCGTCGTTGAGGGCGATATTCATACGCTCGGGAAGGACCTCGTACGCGTGATGCTCGCGGCGGATGGCTTCGAGGTACACGATCTGGGGCGGGATGTCAGGGTGGACCAATTCTTGGATGCAGCCCGCGAGCACCACGCCGACATCATCGGCATGTCCGCCCTTATGACGACGACGATGGAGCGGATGAAGGATGTCATCGATCTCCTAAAAAGCGAGGGGATTCGCTGGGATTACCGGGTGATCGTTGGCGGAGCGCCGATCACGCAGCAGTTCGCCGATGAGGTGGGGGCTGATGGTTACGCGAAAGATGCGCCAACGGCTGTGGCGATCGCCAACCGATTGATCGAAGGCAACGTGATATGACAGGACGCGAGCGGATTCGGAGCGCTATCCAATTTCAGCCTACGGATCGATCACCTGTGGCGCCGTTGCTCGGCGCTCATGCCGTCGCACAAGCGGGAATCGAACCGGCACGTGCCTGCGAGGACCCTGTTGTTCAAACAGAGGCGTTGCTGCGAGCGGCAGACATATACCAGCCTGATGGTATCTTCACATTGATGGACCTCAGCGCGGAGCCGGAGGCGCTTGGTGCGGGGACGAAGACCGAGGCAGGGAGACATCCGGTAATTGTCCGCCACCTGAAGGATCGGGAACTTGCTTCGGAACCGCTCGAACAACGTATTCTTACCGGCCGTGTCCCGGTCTTTCTCGAAACTGTCATCGGGCTGCGAAAAACCCTAGGGGATTCCGTGCTGGTAGGGGCTCTGATGAGCGGCCCACTCACCGCCGTTTCCAACGCGGTCGGCATTGAAGCGTTGTCGCGAATGCTACGGCGTCGACGCGAAGAACTCTCTCTTCTGGTGGAACGAATGAGCGTGGCGTGCATCGCTCTTCAGCATCAATACCGAGATGCGGGCGCCGACGCAGTCGCTTTGTTGGAGCCAGTTGCAACCACATCGATCTTGGGCCCACGAGATTTCGAAACGCTTCTTCTCCCCTGGATTCGGGAGATTACGAATGCCGCTCAAAACGACGAACTCATATCAATCCTTCACGTATGCGGCGACTGTACGCCATCGCTAGCACTGTTCGCGCGGAGCAGCGCCCATGTACTGAGTCTCGACTCTGCCGTCGATCTGCCGAAAGCACAACGAAAAATCGGGCAAGAAATCGCGCTGATGGGCAACCTCGACGTTCGTCACCTTCTGCCGAAGGGAAGCGCGCAGGACGTAGGTACAGCGGCGCGAGAGCTTGTGTCTCAGATGGGCGAAGGGTTCATTCTCAGCACAGGCTGCGAGTTGCCGGCCGACACTCCGCAGGCGAATGTTGCTGCTCTGATCGGGGGAGCGCGAAGCGAGCTTTGCCTCTAGGCCATGGGACTGTCCTCGCCCTCTTCAGGTTTTGACTCTGGCTCATAGTCTGCCCGGTGGCTTGTCGCCAACACTTCGAGGCGTCCAGTTTCCATATAGGCCACACGCTCTGCGATGTTGACGGTATGGTCGGCGACGCGCTCGAGGTAGCGAGCGACGAGCATGAGGGCAACGGCTTGCGGGATAACGGCCAGGTTTTCCTGCATCGCCAGTTCGAGTTCATCTTTAAGTCTGTACCAAAGCCGATCCACCTCGTCGTCCTGAGCCACGACCTCTGACACGAGGACGAGATCGCGGCGGACGAGTGCTTCGAGCGCGCGCCGCAGCATCTCGCGAACGATTCCCACCATGCGCGGGATATCCACAAGTGGCTTGAAGTACTCGGTCTGGGCGAGCTCGATCGCCGTCTTCGCTATATCGACCGAGTAGTCGCCGACGCGCTCTACATCGGCGATGACTTTCATAACGGTGCCGATGGTTCGTAGGTCTTTCGACATGGGCTGTTGAAGAGCGAGCAGTCTCATGCATTGCTGTTCGATCTGGATGTCCATGTCGTCGGCAGTGTCGTCTGCCGCAATAACTTCCCGAGCGAGATTGACGTCGTGCTCTTGGAGGGCTCGACCTGCCTTTTCGAGCATGGCTTCCACGAAGGTGCCCATCTCCAGGAGGCGGCGCTGCAAGAGGTCGATTTGTTCGTCGAATGCCTGTCGAGTGCGACGCATACTTTCCCCTTATCCGAAACGACCTCGAACATAATCGTCGGTGCGTTGGTCCCTCGGGTTCTCGAATATTTCCACAGTCGGCCCGTATTCTATCAATTCCCCCAGCAAGAAGAAACCCGTGTATTGGGAAACGCGAGACGCTTGGTACATGTTGTGGGTTACGATAACGATCGTGTACTTCTCCATCAGATCAACCATGAGCTCTTCGATACGGAACGTTGCCGTTGGATCAAGGGCGCTGCATGGTTCGTCCATAAGGAGCACGTCGGGTTCCACCGCCAATACGCGTGCGATGGACAGGCGTTGCTGTTGACCACCCGAGAGGTCGAGGGCTGATTTTCGAATATTGTCCTTGACTTCATCCCAGAGGGCCGCGCCGCGCAGACTCTTCTCGACAATCTCATCGAGGCTTGAACGCTCACGCATCCCATGCAACCGAGGACCGTATGCCACGTTGTCATATATCGACATGGGGAACGGGTTGGGAGATTGAAAAACCATGCCGACGCGCTTGCGCAATTCAGATACATCGAGATCACGCCGGTAAATATCTTCGCCATCGAGCAACACTCGCCCGTCGACACGTGCCGTCGAAATGAGATCGTTCATCCGGTTGAAACAACGCAGGAAGGTGGATTTGCCACATCCCGACGGACCGATGAGAGCCGTAATGCGACGGGCCGGTATCCGAAGGCTCACATCGCGAAGAGCTTGGAAGTTATCGTAGTGAAGGTTCAACCCCCGCGTTTCGAGCTTGGCCTCGCCCTCTGGGACTTGGATTCTCTCAATCGCAACGTCTGACAATGGCTTACCACCTACGTGCGCGCCGCAGTCGCGCGCGGAAGAGTACAGCCGCGAGATTGAGTCCCACGACCAACAGGACGAGCACGACGGCCTCTCCCCACTTCGTAGCTTCGGAGATGCCGGGCATTTCGGTTGCATCTACGAACAGCTTATACGGTAGAGCAATAAACGGATCAAGCGGTGAATTGGGGAATGGCTTGGAGAGCGAGATGAACGCTCCCGTAAACAAGATTGGGGCTGTCTCGCCAGCGGCCCGACCAATCGAGAGGATCATACCCGTGATGATCCCAGGAAGGGCGTTTGGGAGCACCACGCGCCGCACCGTCTGCCACCGAGTGGCGCCCAACCCAAATGAGGCCTCTCTCAGACGCTGGGGCACTTGCCTCAGCGCCTCTTCGGACGCGGTAATCACGAGTGGCAAGACGAGGAACGCCAAGGTGCAGGCAGCAGCAAGAAGGCACCGGCCAAACTGGAGCAGTGTCACGAAAAGGGCAAACCCAAAGAGCCCATACACGACTGAGGGGACTCCGGCGAGGTTCACGATAGCTAGGCGAATAAGCCGTACGGATGTGCTGGCGCGCGCGTATTCGCTCAAGTAGATAGCCGCAGCCACACCCACGGGGGCAGAGATGGCTGCCGTCAGAACGACGAGTAGTGTCGTGCCAGCGATGGCGGGAAGTAATCCTTCATCGATGGATGTCAGCATATGCCAGTCGATAGCGCGCCCGCCCTTGAGGAGCATAACCGCGAGGATGGCCACGACTGGGAGGATGACGGCGGCGGCGACAATCCAAAGGATGGCGAAGGCAATGGCTTGTGACGTCTTACGCGAGAGCTGAGGAAGCGCGGTCATTGGGTCAGCCCTCCGCTTCGGCGGACCGCGATATCGGCAATCGTGTTTGTGATGAACGTGATAACAAAGAGAATCAGCCCGATCATGAAGAGTGCGTGGTAGTGGGGTGTGGCATAGGCGGTCTCCCCCATCTCGCCAGCGATGGTGGCGGTGAGCGTACGAACCGGCCGCAGAAAACCTTCGAGCCCTTGTGGAATCACGGCTGAATTTCCGGTCACCATAAGGACGGTCATCGTCTCACCGATGGCACGCCCAAGCCCGAGCAGAACAGCGGCAATGATTCCAGAACGAGCGGAAGGGATAACGATTCGGCGAATCGTTTGCCATCGGGTGGCTCCGAGGGCAAGCGAGTTCTCTCGCAGAGCAACGGGCACTGATCGAATCGCGTCCTCCGACACCGATACGATGGTTGGCATGGCCATGAAGCCAAGCATGAGCGAGCCAAGTCCTGCAAATAGCGGGAGCGGGAGATTGAACCTTTCGGCGAGCCATGGGCCCACGAGAAGCAAGCCGAGGAACCCAAAGACGACCGATGGTATGGTGGCGAGCATCTCCACCGCGGGCTTGAGGATTTCTTGCACCCAAGCGGGAGCAACCTCGGAGATGAACGCCGCTGCCCCGATGCCCAAAGGAACGGAGATGACGAGGGCGCCGACCGTGACATACAGAGAGCCGAGCAGTAATGGCAGCAGGCCGAACTGTGGGGGCTCAGAGGTCGGTCGCCAGAACTCGCCAGTCAGCAGATCGCGGACTGAAGATGTTCGGAGCACGGGGATGGCATCGCGCAACAGAAAGATGAAGATCAATATGACGAAGACGATGGCCATCGCCCCCGACACTCGAATCGCCGTGCTGACGAACCACTCCCAGCCCCGTTGAACCTTCGATCTCACTTCCCAGGGCTTCCTCTCATGTCTTCAATGGCACTC
>Ga0180438_10010747_pt1 | contig 11188 bp, 11 predicted proteins | sample SS_ome_12_FD_132455 | JGI IMG/M metagenome (GOLD analysis project Ga0180438, IMG submission 132455) | Hypersaline lake sediment archaeal communities from the Salton Sea, California, USA - SS_3_D_2 metaG | ecosystem: Environmental > Aquatic > Non-marine Saline and Alkaline > Hypersaline >...
CCAGTTTGTGAGCGAAATTCAAGGGGGAAGCGACGTCCCTGCGAACCTTGTCGAAGCAGTTTTCGAAGAAGAAGAAGGCCCCGATGGCGTTTCGAATTGTTGGCGCTTGTACGGTCAAAAGTTTTTCTGCTCGGCAATGCAAGCAGACTATTCCATAGTAACTGCCAAACCGAAAAATGTACCGTCATCGACAAGAGTTGCCGCTTTTGCAGTCCCTGCGTGGCTCCCTGGAAATAAAAAGCGAGAAATTAGAAATTCTTTTACAATTGATAGGTTAAAGCAGAAGCTCGGAACTGCCGAATTACCAACGGCAGAGATCACCTATAATGGTGCTGTTGCTTACCCAATTGGTCCTTTAAAAAAAGGTCTCGCAGATATAGTTGGGATCGTTCTTTCATTATCAAGGCTTCACGTGGCGTTTGGCATGGCGGCAGGTGGACTCAAAGTCGCACGAGAAGCGATATTATATTCCCAATTTAGAAACGCTTTTGGCGTACCTATCTCTGCGTTCCCCCTCATGATTAACCAAATTAACGACCTCAATCATCACGCAATGAGAGCCGCGGCGGGAGCGTTTAAAGTGTATTCAGAATACATTCATTTTAACGAACAGCTCGTCAGTGGGATAAGAGAATTAGAAAGAATTGACGATCTTGACGAACGGAAGAGGCGATTTAGATTGAGAGAACTCATAATGCTACAAAAGATAGTCGTGGCCGACGATGCCCCTGCAGAGATTCGGAAAGCAATTTCGTTTTTTGGGGGACACGGAATCATGGAAGATTTTATAGATTTCTCTCGATTCCATCGGGACTCCTTGATCATGGAATTATGGGAAGGTCCGCGAAACGTTTTGCTCACGCAAATACATCGCGATTTTCAAAGGGTGGCAGATTGGTACGCAGCTGATGATTTCGTGAGAGAAATCCTTGAAGGTGCTGATCCACAAGTCGTTGAAGATTTGGCTGCTCAATTCCAAAAAATTATATCCCACGATTCTCTCTTGAGGAGCGACATGAAAACGTTGCAAATTTGCCGGGATTGGGAAGAATTATCAACCAATCTATTCCACGAGTATCAAGATCAAGCGCTAGATGAATTAGATTACACTGGAAAACCGCTGAAATTCTCGAAATTGTTGCGAAAGTTCAAGAAAAGTCCCGACAAGAAGGAAGTATTAATGACACTTTAGATACCCTTTTGGGAAAAAAAGAAGTTAATTTAAATTAATATACCCGCATTAATTTCGTCCACTAATTGTTGTATGTTTTCGGGATAATGCGAAATATATTTTTTTATTGTATCAATTTTACCTAATTTAAAATATTTGAGAATTCCTGACTTGATTTTGTGATTTGGCATGTTGTTCGTGTGCCATAAGTACATCAAATCCAAAATCGTTTTTTCAAGGTCTGAGTATTTCACCTCGTTGCGCTTCTCTATTATTCCGAACTTGAAGAGTCTGGATTCTAATCTTATAAATTTACAATCTTGACCAGACACGGTAATTTTTGGTTTTGCACCTATCATGTTGCTAAACATTAAATAATCGACATTCCCATTGCTAAAAGAAATATCGTGAAATTTTAACGCCGTGTATAACCCAAAATACCAATTTTCCACGTCTAAAAACTTAAGAGCTTTTGAAATAAGCTCTAAAGAAGAATATTTCAAATTATTATTATTAACAGAGTTGAACTCATCCTGACTTTTCACGTAATAAGTGTCGTTAAGAATGTTAAAAAGAAATCCTCTCGAAACGACATATTCTATCATGTTTTTGTAATTATAATAAAGATTTTTTGAATCTTTTTTAAGATCATCCAACGAAACAAATTCATTTCCATCTTGCCACAATTTATCCATTATCTTGTTTGCTATCATGAGATTTTCACTTTTTTTTCTCTTTTTGTATTAAAGTCCCGCGTTATAAAAATATCTTCGTCTAATTAAACCTCAAAGGACATCATTCCTTTTATCTCACTTATCAGATTTAATTGTTTGAATTCCTCTTTATTTAATATCTCTATATAACGCTTTTTATATTCTGGCTTGCTTAAAAACTCTTCTAAAGCACTCAAATCTTTTATTTCAGAAATTAATTTATCCTCAAGATCTAATAGAAGATTTGCTGAATTTTTGTTTGGATTTATTCTATTTACCTGAACTGCAAAACACCAGTTTGCCTTACACTTTTTTGAGCAAAACAGGTGGACCGGAATGGGTTGTCCAATATTTATGTGCTTATATATTTTTCCATTTTTTTTATATCCAAACGGTTTTATACAATATTCACAATACATTTATTATTCCTTCACTTTTTTTCTTATGAGATAAAAGCTAACGGTCAAAACATCGTACATCGAGAATAATCAACATAAAAACGAGCATTATGATGGTGTCTTCTCATACTACTTGGAAATACATGAGAGATAAGAAGCGATTTTTTTAAAAAACAATAATTATAAAGATTGTTGCGTATGCTTTTTTTTCTTTTCGCCTATTCTAACGCTTTATTGGGATTTTTTTAAAAAATCACCAACAAGATAGAAAATATATTCATTATCTATATTACTATAAGAAAGCCATTTTAATAAGTCTTCGTGTTTTCCCGATTTTTAAAAATTATAAATAAGCTTGAAAGGAAATAGAAAATCACTTTCTAAAATTAAATAAATGAATCAAAATATAAAAAAAAAAGAAAATTAGAATCAATAATAGTCGTAAATTTCGAATTTCCTCGCATTAAAAACGATCAGTACCTTTTCTTGCTCTTGTCGTTTTTTTGCCTTGGTTTTCTTGGGGCGTGTTCTGTAACTACAACCTCGCTGGCTTGCGGGCCTTTTTCTCCCTGTGTGAGTTCAAAGGTTACTTTATCGCCCTCATTTAAAGTCTTGTATTGGTCTTTTTCCACCTTGATTGCGGAAAAATGAACAAAAACGTCGTTACCTTCTTCAGAATTGATAAATCCAAAGCCTTTTCGACTATTAAACCATTTAACAGTTCCGTCTACCATCGTTAAAACCTTGATAAATAAACAAGCAGTTAGCAAGATGCCAAGAACGGCTTGTTATGTATATGAGGCGTTTATCTGTATTTAACTTTGCGGTTTTGCGATCAAGCGATTTTCTATCTCGAATATTTTTACAGGTAAAAAATATTTTTCAATTCAGTCAAATCATACTATTATAAATTTTACTGAAATAACTTGCTGTTCTTCACGAAAAATCTTGGAACAAATCTTCATTGGATTGCCCTTTTTTGAATCTAATGTAAAAAATTTAAAAAAAATAGTACTGCAAAATTATTTTTTCTTTTTAGCTGGTGCTTTCTTAGCGGGTGCCTTTTTTGCTGGTGCTTTTTTTGCTGGTGCTTTTTTTGCGGGTGCTTTTTTAGCCGGCGCCTTTTTTGCCATTTTTTATTAACCTCTGTTATTTGATTAAATTTTATTATTTTTTTAAAATACCATTAAACATCTTTTAATTTAAATTGTGCGGTTTTGGAAGACATGAACAAAACAAGCGCCTTATAGATTTTTCCATAAGGGATACATGCGCCTGTAAGAGTTATCTTTAACACCCTAAGCGATGTAGTTTCAGCCATTAATAATGATTTCTCGGTAAATGTTACCTCAAAATGCAATTCTACTATGAAGAGCTCTGAATATTAATTCAAATAAAAAAAGTTTAACAATAATTCGATAAAGTTCACGCCTTAAATTATTATTATTAATTATGTTTAAGGAAAATAGACGAAATACATTTATATATCAGCTAAGAGAAAACATTTTTTAAAGCATTCCGTTTTTATGATAAACAATTCGGGAATTTTACAAAAAAGTTAAATAAAACCTTATAAAAATGTAACTTATCAATAATATTCTATGATAAAAAATGGTATCGAAAAATAAAATATTCTACATCATTTCTGCTATAATGCTACTAGGGTTCATTTCTGGTGTAACCATTATGGGTTCTTTGGTGAATGCTGAGATAGTTCCTATTTTTGGGTTGCCGAACGGCGTTCACATGATATTGTTCATGCTAATATGGCCTATTTCCGGATGCATCCTCCTGGTGATTCTCTTTTCTTATATATTTAGTCGCCTTTATGTGAAAGCGAAAGGATTAATCTCTCCTGCGTTTATAACTGGATATATTGAAATTCAAAACCCAGAATTTTCCATCAAACAATTTGTACAAAGAGCTTTATTTTGTTTTTTATTGTCTATAGGTTTCTTCATGATATTGGAGGGTTCAGGAGTTCTGGATTTGAATTTATTTTTAACTGAAGGTTCAAAACAGACGGCTGAACTTCAAAATATCCCCGTGAGGTATAATATAAATGTATTTATAGTCTTGATTTTAGATTTTCTACCTCTTGCTGCGGCAATATTATCTATTGGATGGGCATTAGAAGATGCCGGACTCATCCATTATAAACTTCCAAGTGAAGAATCTAATAAATTATTTGAAATCGAACCCGTAAATGTAAGATATAATTCCTACATTAAAGGATATGCTGGAATATCATCAATACTATTCTATATTTCAGCAGTCTATTATTTAGTGACGCAATCAAACGTTACAATGGATTTTATGGGAATTCTTGGTCTATGGGTGTACTTTGGATTATATTTTTTAGTCGTTGTGGTCTTGCTTCCTACTTACTTGCTCTACTTAAGAATTGGTAAAAACTTTCTAAGAAAAAATATTCCAAAGCGTCAGAAAATTACTCAGCAAAACTATGAAAACCTCCAAATTTAATCGGTTAATAATGATTAAAACACGAGGCATGAAATCTTTACGATATAAATTCAGATTTCAAGATAGGAAATAAATTTTGTTTAAAAATGGATTCTTGATAAATTAAGAAGTATGAATAATGAATTACAGTTTTAAAATAGCAAACTCCTTGAAATCATGAGAATATATTCAATATTGCTAGGCTCGCTGAAGCAATGAGAATCACGCCGAACATCATCACAAATGGCCACTGTTTCTTTTGACCGTAATACCCTGCCGAATTGATAACGGCATAAATGACCAACCCCTGTCCGAGGATAAAGAAGTGAGGTGCCCATGAGAACCCAATAAGAAGAAAAACTCCGCTCATTAGAGAAAGAATCCCCATTGTCATTTCAGCGGTCATGTGAAACTTTATTGCTACAGGTTCGGTTTTTAATTCCGGTACCTGTTTTGTTTGAAGCAACATCGCCCAAAGTCCTACAATCCCTACTCCTATCACCATGGCATATATTCCACTAATTATTGAAAGAACCATATCTCACTCGTTTTTACCAAATTTTGTTAAAGAAGAAAAGAATTGATTCAATAAAAGACTATCCATCATGGATTATTGATGAGTATCTTTTCGTGATTTTGTACTTTATGACAGATTTCAAGACTGAAGGGGGAGAATGTTTTTATTCACAGATTATATCTAAAGAAATAACAATTTCAAAAAAGTATACAATCCAAAATAACTTATCAAAATGATAGATTCCCATTTTTTAAGAACCTTTTCAGTATATAAACTAATATATGCGATTGATATTGCTCCTAAGAGTATTGGTATGTCAAATAATATTAAAATAGAGGGAACGTTAAAATCTGTTATGATCGCACCTGAACCTGTTGCTAAAAGAATATCGCAAATGTTTGACCCTAATATATCCCCCACCGCAATTCCTTGAGATTTACGACGTAACGCCGTTAGATCGACAGAAAGTTCGGGAATGCTTGTTCCTATGCCGACAATGAAAATTCCCACGACATCTCCAGGAATGCTAAATTCCGTGGCTAACTCAATCGCGGATAATACCGTTATTTCGGCGGATGCTAATAAAATCAGAAGCCCTCCTAAAAATATTCCAACATTTTTTTTAAGGGAATATGTTTTTTTAACGTATTCAACGGGTTTAAAATCGACTTGTTCCAATTCCTCTGTATCAAGAAGATCCTTCTCATTCTTGATGCGCTCTATTTTTTTTTCGCTTTTTATGATTAATATCAAGTATAAGATATAAGATATCACTAAGATTCCTGCATCAACACGGGTGATAACACCATCAACAGCAACGATAAGAAAAATAAATACAGAGATAAACAACATGGGCCCCTCTCTTTTCAATATCCATTTACTCACGAATATGTGTTGGCTTAACCCCAATATTCCTAAAACAAGCGTGATTTGGACCAAAAAAGAACCTATTTTATTCCCAATAACTATTCCGTCAATGAATTCCGAATACCCCAAAAATTTATCGATGCCGCCCATTACGCTTACCGCAATTTCAGGTAAACTGGTCCCAATAGATAAAACAGTCAAGCCAACCAATAAATGACTAATCCCCAGTCGACTGGAAATGTTTTCCAATCCAACGATCACGTACTTGCCCCCAAAAAATAAGCCTAGAAATCCTATTAGTAGAAAAATTAGTGTATTTAATATCATTTTATATCGATCTTATTACCCTTATTTTTTAAATTTATGGTTGCATTGTTCCCGTCTTAAGTTAGGTCGTTCTTTTTCCAATATTTATCGGGATATTTCGCATTTATTAATTTTACATCTAGAATTAAAGAACACAGAGGTATTTAAAATTATCCATTTTAAATCCAAGAAATGAACAATAAATGGATTATTTTTGTAAAGTTAATGGTATAAATATGGAAACGAAAAAACACATAAATGCAAAGTAGTTGATTGCCCGCATTGTGCGCCTCTAGAAAAGGTTAAATCCCGTCTGAATAATAGTAAAAAAAGAATTTTGTGGAAGAAGAAAAGAATTGACTCAATAATAATTTATTCGTCATGGGGTATTCGCCAGAGGAAATCATCAAGGTCAATTGAGTCGTTTTCTTTAAATTTGATACCTTCGAGTTCTAAGAGCTTTTTTTGAACTTCATACCCACCTTGAGGAGGCAACGAGAGGTGGCCCTTGCTATTTATTACTCGATGCCATGGCAGACCGTCTTTTTCAGAACAAGAGTGCAATATCCACGCAACCTGTCGTGAAGCGCGGGAGTTTCCCGCGTGAGAGGCGATTTGACCGTAAGTGGCAACCTTTCCAGGGGGTATGGCTTTAATGAGTTGTTTTACCTGGTCGGAGAAGTTACGCTTTTGTTCCCCCTTGTTTGCGGTAGACTTATTCATCATGGTAATCATAATACACGTTGCAATTAATTTTTATAGCTAAGGTGAATGAATAAATTTCTTTTATATTAAAAGTTCCTAAATACCAGACTATATAGGCAATGTAACTATTTTATTATTAATAATGGGTTTTTTTTTAGTAATTATTAATTCTAAATATTCGAAATTGAAGATTTCTTCGTTGAACAACCAGATGCACCTGAATAAGATGTATCAATCATGATTTTTTCTTCTGATAAGGGGTATTTATTTATCTTAATGATGAAACCCACTCATGTGATTATCTAGATTAAAAACAGAATGATTTACGTGAGCGTTGGTAAAGGAATAACCCACAACAGAAAGAAAAAAAATGAAAAAAATGATAAAAGACATACAAAGAATGACCGGAACGGTCAAATGGTATGATGAAGAAAAAGGATTTGGATTTATCAGATCCGACATGCATGTTGAAGATATTTTTTTACACCATTCAGCATTGCAGATAAACGATGATTTTAATATCACCACTGGCGATCGCATTACGTTTGCGATCAAAAAGCAAAAAAAAGGTCCCGCTGCTCAAGAAGTAAAGCGAATCGCAGAAGAAAAATACTTCGTGAGCGAGGAAAAAACGGAACGAGCTCTGCCCGATCAAAATGATGTTGATATAAATTTTGCCGATCTCAACCTAAACCCTGAACTATTGCGTGCAATAAAAGACGCTGGCTATGTGAAACCAACACCAATTCAAGCTCAAGCGATTCCAATCGTTTTGAAAGGAAGAGATGTGTTAGGATGCGCCCAGACTGGAACAGGTAAAACAGCAGCATTTGCACTTCCAATTCTGCAGCGATTGAGTAAAAATTCAGGCAATATTAATGAATCTAAAGTCAAGAATGAAAAGAAGAGACATTATAAACCTCAAATAACTGTTCTAATAATATCACCCACAAGAGAACTATCAATCCAGATTAATGATAGTTTTAATATTTATGGTAAATATACTGGACTGATAAGTACTGTAATTTACGGAGGTGTTGGACAAAATCCACAAGTTCAAGCCTTAAAACGGGGAGTAGATATTTTAGTTGCCACACCTGGTCGATTGCTTGATTTAATAAGGCAAGGACACGTAAACTTGAGTCATGTCAAGGTTCTTATTTTAGACGAAGGAGACAGAATGCTTGACATGGGTTTTATCCACGACATTCGCACGCTTGTTAATCTGATGCCACAAAAACATCGACAGACGTTACTATTTTCTGCAACAATTCCTCGAGAAATAATTAAATTAGCGCAAGATATTCTAAATGATTCCATCGAGATTAACATATCTCCCGAAAAACCCACTCTGGATACTGTTAACCAGGCAGCGTTTATTATATCGAAAGAGGAAAAGCAACCACTGTTAGAACATTTACTTTACGATTCAGCAATAACCCGGGCATTAGTATTTACCCGTACAAAACATGGAGCAAATCAAGTCGTAAAGAAATTAAAGAGAAAAAAAATAAATGCTGAGGCCATGCATGGAAATAAATCACAATCTGCTCGCCAAAAGGCGCTAAAAAACTTTCGCTCTGGCAAAACTCGCGTGTTAGTCGCAACTGATGTTGCTTCACGAGGAATTGATGTAGACGATATTTCACATGTCATCCAGTTTGACTTACCTAACGTTCCAGAAACATATTTACATCGAATTGGTCGTACGGCAAGAGCAGGTGCCATAGGGACTGCCTTTGCATTTTGTCAACAAAACGAGCGAAAAGAATTAAAAAAAATAGAGCAATACATTCACAAGAAAGTGAAGATAATCAAAGAAAACCCCCATAAAAAGCGGTAAGTAAATTCATGCTGTCATGGAATAATAATCTTGAGAACTATCTTTTTTAACATTGGTTTCCCGTATGGGAGGCGATTTGACCGTAAGCGGCAATTATTCCGTGCGGTATGGCCTTGATGAGTTGTTTTACCCGATATGGAAATTCGCTCATCGCATCCTTTTTATCGGTGGTTGAAGGATTCATTAGATAAAGCAAGTTCGTTTATTAAATCGCATATTATTTGAGGATTTCTTGTTGAAAATACGAATGGTCTCCTATTTTGAGAAATAAGTTTTACAGCCTCTCCAAAATTAGTGTTATACGCACAAGAACCATCTAAACCCAATCGAATTCCTACTCCGCCATATTTCCTAAAGGATACTTTTGTTGTTTCACAACTTATTATATTTCTTAAAGGAATTATTTTATAATTGAATATTCTATAGCCTACTTTAATTTGATTTTTAGTTAAAGTTATTTGTAAGGCACTGTAATTCCAATACATGAAGAAAATAAAAATGCATATTCCACCCACAATAGACAGTAATAACCTCATTTCTTGAGGGTATAGTGCTGATGTTATAATAGCTATGACAATAAAAAATAGAAATACAAAAGATGTTGTGATCTTAGCGAATTTCCCAATTGGCACACCTTCACTATATAGTAGGTTATTTTTATTCATGGTATTCTTTTTTCTTTTCATTTATACCACCATCATTATTTAATTCTCTTAAGTTAATATGTTTTATCCTCAGATATCTAATTTCAATTAATCAGATCAAACTTTTTAATACTGCATCCTTGTTTAAAATCATGAGTTTTGTAACTTTTTTTTTTAGTGGTACAGGAAATACATGGTGGGTAGTAAAGGAATTTACTGATATAGCCTCCAAAAATGGATACGAAGCAAAAATGATTTCTATTGAAAACGATCAAATAAAAAATCTTAGCAGTTTAAGCGAACTTTTAGAAAAATCTGATGCGATTGGATTTGCTTATCCAATATATGGGGCGAATATACCTCCTATTATGAGAGAATTTATAACAGAAGTAAAAAAGATTAGTGATAATCTTAAAAAATTAGACAATAAATATTGCTATATTATAACTACGATTGGATATGTTAACGGATATGGTCCCTTTAAAATAAAAAATATTTTAAGATCAATAGGATTAAAACTAAAAGCACATGTTAATATTCGTCTTTCTAATAATTTATCTACACCTGGAATGAGAATGAATCCCGTTTCAAAGAAAAAACTAGAAAAACGAAAAAAAAAGAGAATCAAAAAAATAAATAAATTCTTCGGAAAAATTATTAAAAATAAAAAATACATTAGAGGAATAGGCCCTTGGCTCATCCCTGGAATACTAATTAGAAGAATAACTACACCAAAAATGAAATTGAGCCACCAAAGGTTTTCTATTAATTTGGACACTTGTAATAATTGTAATATTTGTATTAATAATTGCCCAACGAATAGCATTATGAGAGTAGATAATAACATAATATTTAAAAAAGGTTGTACAGCGTGCTCCCGATGTTATAATTTCTGTCAAACTCATTCCATACTATATAATGGAAAATTTGCTGATCCTAGAGTTTATCGTAGATATAATGGACCTATTGATAATTTGAATGTGAGAAATATAAAAAATTAATTGGATCAAATTATAAAAATGACATTTATTAAATCTAATCTTTTTTAAATGTCTCTACACTACTTCATTTCTTCATGCGAACTGTATATGAACCATACACGTGGTATTGACCCAAATTGGTTATACATTGTCATTATAATCTGATATATTGAAAATTGGTGTTAATTTTTAGTCTTTTTTGAATTAAACTCCTGAAAACTAACAAGAGTATTTAAGTTTTACGGTAATTGGAATGACAAATGGGCCCAGATCGTGTACCTCCTAAACGAACCTTATATATACCTCATATATATCATCTTGATTCGTATGAAACTATACGATCCACTTAGGTATGTATAGAAAAATTGTAGGATTTTATATAGGTTAATATCACATTAAAAAATAGTAATTTAAGTGCTAAGATCATTCTTATTTAGAATCCTGAGTTCTTTTAAATTACGTCTTAAAACCTTATTGATTATCTTGTGGCTAAATATTATATATACTAAGTAAGCGGGAATCATGGCTCCAATTATAGGTAGTACACTAAAAACAACTAACATGATCTCATCAATATGATA